>MDTA01226372.1_pt1 | contig 36232 bp, 33 predicted proteins | sample 811151 | NCBI WGS metagenome assembly MDTA01 (sample SAMN05326648, study PRJNA326480) | marine metagenome | isolation source: seawater | place: Indian Ocean: South | collected 2010
AGGGCAATGTTAATAACGTTAACTTTAAAATTATTATTTAAATGTAACATCTGATCCAAGTCAAATAAAAAAGGAGATACTTTTGTATTGTGTTTCTCTGGTAAAAATAATCCTTCAAATATGATAATTTTGAAAATAACAGCTATTTTATAAAAAGATAAGAAATATGTTTTGAGAAATATTGTTTCTGGTGGAGCTGGTTTTTTAGGTTCACATTTGGTTGAAAAACTTATGAATAATGGCGATTCTGTAATTTGTATTGATAATTTATTAACTGGAAACATAAATAATATTTCTAAATGGATAAATAACTCAAGATTTACTTTCATAAACCACGATGTAGTTAATTATATTTCTCTTGATGTTGATAATATTTGGCATTTAGCATGCCCAGCTTCACCTTTTCATTATCAAGAGGATCCTTTTAGAACTTCTGAAATAATTTTTTTAGGTACTTATAATATGTTAAAACTTGCCAAAGAATGTAATGCTAAATTTATCTTAGCCAGTTCAAGTGAAGTTTATGGTGAACCTTTGGAACACCCCCAATCTGAAAATTATTCTGGTTCAGTTAATACTACCGGTTATAGAAGTTGTTATGAAGAAGGAAAAAGATTGGCTGAATCTATAACTAAAGATTTTGCAAATCAATATAGGATAGATGTAAAAATAGCAAGAATTTTTAATACATATGGACCTAGAATGCAAATATCGGATGGAAGAGTTATTAGTAATTTTATATGTCAAGCTCTAAAGGGTCATCCACTGACAATCTTTGGAGATGGTAATAATACTAGATCATTTTGTTATGTTGATGAATTAATTGATGGACTTTATAAGTTAATGTTTACAGAATATAATTACCCAGTAAATCTTGGCAATCCTGAAGAATATAGCATTATCGAATTAGCTAAAATTATAATAGGAAAAATCGATCAAAATCTAGTTATTAAAAATTTACCAAAACTAAAAGATGATCCGATGAGGAGAAAACCTGATATAAATTTGGCAAATAATTTGTTTGGATGGAGTCCAAGTATTGATCTTAATTTAGGATTGGATAAAACAATTACCTACTTTAATAGTATTATTTATAAATGATTACTAAAGTAAAACACATTTGTTGTATTGGGGCTGGCTATGTTGGAGGTCCAACTATGGCGGTTTTCGCTGATAGATGTCCTGATATTCAATTTTATGTAGTCGATCATAATAAAGATAGAGTAGATGGATGGAATAGCGAAGATTTATCGAAATTACCAATTTATGAACCTGGTTTAAAGGAATTAGTCGAGAAGTGTAGAGGTAAGAATCTCCATTTTTCAACTGAAGTAGAGAATTATATTCCTCTATCAGATATGATTTTTATTTCGGTTAATACACCTACAAAAAACAAAGGAATTGGTGCGGGGTTAGCCAGTGATCTTAAATGGATTGAAATGTCTGCAAGGCAAATAGCTAAATATGCAAGATCTCATACTATTGTGGTTGAAAAAAGTACGCTCCCTGTAAGAACAGCTGAGTTAATCAATACAATACTCCAATCAAATGACTCAGTTAATAAAAATAGTAACTATAAGAGCTTTACTGTTTTATCAAATCCTGAATTTCTTTCTGAAGGATCAGCAATTAATGATTTATTAAATCCAGATAGGGTTTTGATTGGCGGTAATGATGAGAAATCTATTAATGAACTTGTAGCAATTTATTCAAACTGGGTTAAAAAAGAAAAAATTCTTAAAACTAATCTTTGGTCATCTGAATTGTCTAAATTGACTGCTAATGCATTTCTCGCTCAAAGAATTAGCTCTATTAATTCCATCTCTGGTTTGTGTGAATCAACTGGTGCAGATATAAAAGAAGTTTCATTAGCTGTTGGAACAGACTCTAGGATTGGAGATAAATTTTTAAATGCAGGTCCAGGATTTGGTGGTAGTTGCTTTAAAAAAGACATACTAAATCTAATTTATATTTGTGAATATTATGGTTTACATGAGGTTGCAGCTTATTGGAGAGTAGTTATTGATTTAAATACATGGCAACAAAAAAGGATTTCAAATAAGATAGTTGAAAAATTATTCGGTACTATTTCAGGTAAGAAAATCGCAATATTTGGTTTTTCTTTTAAGGCAAATACAAATGATACAAGAGAATCTCCTGCAATAAATATTTGTAAGGATTTAATGGAAGAAGGAGCAGAACTACAAATATATGATCCAAGAGTTAATTCTGAACAGATACAAAAAGAATTGGATTATCCAATTAAAGATCTTGATAATTATTATCTAGGTGCTGGAGGTTGGATTTATTCGGAAAATATATATAATTCCTTCATAGATGCTGATGCAGCAGTATTTTTAACAGAGTGGGAGGAATTTAGAAATATTAACTGGAAAAGAGTATCTGAATTAATGAGAAAACCATCTTGGATATTTGATACAAGATTTATTTTAGATCTCAATGAGGCGAAAGATTTAGGATTCAATATTTGGAGAGTAGGTCTTGGTTGAGATAATAAAATATCGATAAAATCTCTCAATTAATTATAATTTTTTGATAATTTCTTTTCCCAAAGAAATGAGTCAGTAATTATCTTTTCAATAGATAAATATTTTTGAGACCATTTTAACTGATTGATTATTTTTTGATTAGAGGCAAATAGTTTAGGTGGATCTCCTTCTCTTCTTGGATATTCTTTTATGTTAATTGAACTGTTGGTTATTCTTTCTACTGTAGAGAGAATTTCTTTTACGGAAAATCCTTTACTGCTACCTACATTATAAAAATTAAATTTATTTACAAAATCTTTATTAAATAAATTATTTAAAGCTAATAAATGTGCAAGGGCAATATCCTCAACATGTATAAAATCCCTTATGCATGTTCCATCAAGAGTATCATAATTATTCCCATAAATTTTAAAAACTAATTCTGGGTTAATAGCTGCTTTAATGGCAAGAGGAATTAGATGTGTTTCTTCTTTTCTTAATTCACCAATAATAGAATCTTGTGAAGCACCTGCAACATTGAAATACCTTAAAATGAAACTTGTTAAGCCATGAGAAATCGATAAATCTTTGAGTACTTTTTCAATAAACAATTTACTTTCTCCATATGGTGAAATTGGAATTTGTTCGTGTAACTCATCTATGGGCAGTTTTTTCGGTAAACCATATGTAGCGCAGGAACTTGAAAAAATAATAGGAATAGGACTATTTAAATTAAGATTTTCGCAAAAACTTAAATCACAAATAACGTCTAATAAATTTAATGATTGCATAATATTATTCATATAATAATTTAGTGGAGATCTGATGGAATCTCTTACATTTGTAATTGCTGCAAAATGTAAAATTGCTTTTATTGGTTTCTTATCATTTAAAAATGGATGATGCCCTGAAATTATTTTTTTAAGTAGATTCTTATCTCCAATATCTCCGATTATTAACGGCAAATTTAGCTTTGAAATTAATTCACGATTTCCATTAATTAAATTATCTAGAATTATTGGTTCATATCCTGAATTTTTTAATAATCTGGCTGTATGACTTCCAATATAACCAGCTCCCCCGGTTACTAAAACCCTCATTAATACATCTGTCACTAATATAATTATAGCTTCATAAAAAAGTAAAGCTTATTTAAATAACTTGGTAAATAAGATTAACTATTAATTCTTTATTTATGTCATTGTGTTCAATTATTTAAAATTTGTTATAAATATATCACTTAATAAATTAAGAAATTTCGTATTTTAATCTCCAATTATTTCCTTTTTTTTCCCATAGATCTAAATTTCTCCATTTATCTAAATTTTCATTAAATTCAGTTTTAGTTAGTTGATAATAGTCGAGAAATTCATCTAAATATTCATAAGGAAATTGATATTGAATTTCTTTAACATATTCAACTGCTTGCTTTCTTGACATATATCCATTCCAAATTTTGTAACCACAAGAATCATGTGGCCTCCAAAAACCTAGTTTTAAGAATTTCATCCAAATAGTTATTTCGCATAATTTCTCATCAATATTGTCGTAGTTAATAATATTTCCTGAAAGATTACCTTTTTCTCTTCCTTTAAATCCAGTAGATTTGGAGATTAAATAATGTTTATATCCGTCCCACCAATGAAAATAACCTAAATAAATACTTTTTATATTTTGCTTTTTTAATTCATTAATATCCGGATGTTCGAAAAAAAATAATTCTTTTTTATCTATTCTTCCAGATATGAAATGATCAAACTTACTTTCTCTAAACAAATCATTATTTATAAGATCTTCAGCAGATCCACTATCATTTGAACTTTTTGAAATATTTCCTCCAAATTCAAAGCCAATATCTTCTCCCCAAACAACAAGGGGGACATTATAAAAAAGTGCTGTTCTTGCAACTGATGAAAAAATAACTCTATGTTCTGCATAATTTGGATTGCCTATTTCAAAAAATGCAATTCTTTTCATCTTTCTTAAAGTACTTGGTCTTACTATTACTTTTAATAAATCACAGTTATAACTACTTACTAAGGCATTTAGATTCTCAATCCCTTCTTTTGTCTGAACATGTGCTTGTAAGGTAACTGCTAAAGTTTTAAGTTTGTAAACTTTACTCATTAAATATACTTGATAAGTCCCATCTTTCCCTCCACTTACAGGCACAATGCAATCATAACCTCCTTTGTTTTTATTTCTAATCTCATCGCAAATCTGCATGAGTTTATCAGATCTTTCTCTCCAATTTATCTGATATTTTTTGTCTACACTTCTGCATGCACTGCAAATACCTTCATCATCAAATTTTAAGCCTGGTTTTGATCTTGGCAGAACACATCTTTTGCAATAAAAATTATTCATTTTGATATATCAGGAGATTTCCATTCTCTCTTTGAGATCTTTTCTCCTTCTGGTCTATCAAGTAATGCCCCATAATTATATTGATCTAAATAAGATCTTCCCATTAATAAATATGAATTATTGTTTTTAAATTCATTTATATTTTGAGTAATTAAGAAATTACAATCTTCTGATTTTTTTAATCTTACAGATTCTATATCTTTATCATTTTTATGATTAATAATACTATCTTTTAAGTTCCAATTTCCTTGATTATCCCTATACCAAATAGAGGAATCTCTATATTTATTTATATGTTCAAAGAATTCATTTTTATTCATACCAATCCACTTTAAAAATAATTCTAAATCTTTTGGCTCTATATTTGAATATTTTTCAACCATTTCTATACCTTCTTCTCTAGTCATCCGCTTTAGTCTGATTTCCCTTGTGGCATGATCAGTTACTTTTGAATAGCCTAGTTTTAGAAACTTTAAATAATCATGAAGCCCAGCAGAGTGCGCACAATGTACATCTTCATAAGTGTTAAAAGTTCTTTGTTGCGCAGCGCTTTCATATCCATATTTCTTTATCATAAGTTCATGTTGTTTTTTTGAGTCCCACCGAAGATAGTTGCTTAAATATATTCCTCTTACTCCAATTTCTTCTATTTCATAATCTGAAGGGTATCTATATTCATTTAAATCTTCATAACTTAATGATGAACTTGATTCAAATATTTCTTTTGTAGAAATACCCATTAGTCCATGTTCTTTTCTGCATCTTTCAGTCATTTCCATTTCGTCAAGATGAGAATACATTCCAGTTTGTTCTGCCCAAGGATTTACTCCCCATATAATTAATGGGATCCTAAACCTAACTGCTACTTTCACAGGAAAAGTCGTATAACCTGCCAAAACATGCCAATAAATACTTCCATATTTTTTAATAGTATGTTTAGTAATCTTTTTTACTAATTCAGGCGATAACGTAGATTGAATTAATTCGCAGTCAAAAACTGTTGTAAGATTAGCTAAGTTTTTAATACCTACGTGGGTATTATATTGATGGTTATAATTCACTAAAAGTGGGTTCAATCCTAATTTTTCTTTTACTACATAAACAGTAAAATAACTATCTCCACCGCCAGTTACTGGAACTATACAATCAAAAAAAGATTTATCAAACTTACTATTATTCTTTTTAACTATATCTTTCAATAATTTAAATCTTTCATCCCAATCTAAAAAGTCTTTTTCCTCATGAACTTTACAACCCGCACAAATCCCTTTTTTATCAAAAATCATTCCATAAGGATGATTAGCAGGATAAAGGCATCTCTTACAATATTTCATTTCTAATCTATTTTTGAAAATTTATTAGATGGTCTTGGTCAAGTTTAATTAACCTTCCAAATTCATCAAATTGTCTATCTTGATAATTTGCAGGTAAATCTAATCTAACATCTATCCCTGCATTAAATAAGTGAGCTTTTGCAATAATAGTACTATGTTCAATATGTTGAAATATATTTGCTGCGGCTACTGCTGAGGCACCTGCTTTTATACCAAGCCCAAAATGTTCAAATATACCCACTCCACCACAAGTAATAAGAGGAACAGAAATTGATTTTGATATCTTTTTTATAAGATTTAAATCATATCCTTTTCTGCTTCCATCTCTATTAACCGAATTTATAAATATTTCTCCGGCACCATATCTTTGATATTTTTCGGCTAATTTAATTGGGTTTGATTTAGTCTGGCAGCTATCTAAATAGTTATAAACTTTATGGACATTTGGAGCAATTTCAATACAATCTATTGAAGCTACAATACATTGTGTTCCGAAGATATCAACAATATTTGAAATAAAATTTGGTGAATTAAATATTGCAGAATTAATAACTACTTTATCTGCTCCCGCACTAATCACATCCTTAACCTGAGTAACATTTTTTAGTCCTCCTCCTACCGTAAGTGGAACTAAGGTATATTTTGCAATTTCTTCTACTAAATGTGGATTGATAGAAGTATTATTTTTAGTGGCATCAATATCAATTACTACTATTTCATCTACATCCCATCTAGAGGTATATTCAACTGCAAATTTTGGTTTTCCAATAGGTAAATACTTCCTAAAATCATAACTTTGTACAATTAGACCATCCTTAATAAAGAAACATGCAATAAGTCTTTTTTTTAACATAATATTTAATTTATTTTAATCCTTTCATCTATTAAATTTAGGAAATTTTTTATTAATTTTAATCCATTACTTTGACTTCTTTCAGGGTGGAACTGCACTCCAAAAATATTATCTAATCTTATTGCAGCAATAATATCTTTTTCATAATCAGTTGTTGCAATTACATATTTACTTTCACAAATATATTGAAAACTGTGTACAAAATAAAAACAACTCTGATTTGAAATATTATTAAATAATATATTATCTTCCTTTTTTAAAATCGAATTCCATCCAACATGAGGAAGATTTAAATTCTGAGAAACCTCAATTTTTTCTACTCTTCCTGGAATTAAACCAAGACCTTGATTAAAACCGTTTTCTTCTGACGAGTCTGCTAATAATTGCATGCCAAGGCAAATCCCCAAAGTTGGTATTTGTTTATCAATTATTATTTTCTTTAGGTCATCTATTAAATTTAAGTTGTTCAAATTCTTCATAGCCTGCCCAAAGGCCCCTACTCCAGGCAAAATAATTGCATCAGAATTTTTAAATTCTGAATAATCTGATGCAATCCTCACATTGCATCTGAAATGTGAGAATATATTAATTATTGAATTTAAATTTCCCATACCATAATCAATTATGGAGATATTGATTTGTTTGTTCATATTTTATCTTTTTGAAGCAATAACATTAAAAGTTGAATAGCTTTTATAATTTCCTCCAAGTTCAATTTTAATAGTTGACATTTTCATATCTAATATTTGGAATCTTGGCTCTAATACTCTAAAAATCTTTGATTCATTATAATAACATATTTGATTTTCTAAATTAAATTCTAATTTACTATCTAATTCAGGAGTGTATCTCCTTAATAAAGAGAGCTTATCACTTTGTATAAATTTTACTAAATATTTAGATCCAGGGAGGAGGACTCTAGAAATTTCTTCTGTAATCAATTGAGCTTGTTGAATATTTATAAAGTAAAAATTTGATAAGGATGTTGCAGATGAGAAGTATTTGTCAGAGTAAGGTAAATAAATTTCATTATCATAATTAAAGTCTATAAGACTAATCTTATATCTATCAGAAGAATAGTATTTTTGTAAATTTCTTTTATTCTCATAAGGATTTATTAAGTAAATAAAATTAAAATTGGATATTTTACAATTTTCTAAAATATTATTTTGCAACGATCCTATTAAAAGGCAATTTAAATTATCAAATTCAGTTAGCTTTAATTTATCTTGAATTATATGCATATAAAATAGTTCCCCAAATAAATTATCAATAACATTAATTTGCATATAATTACTAATATTAATATCTATAAAGATTAGTATAAAACCTAATAAATTATATTTTTATAAATAAACTTTATTTGATAATTACTTTTACATTTCATTAAAATAAAATTTTATTTAAATAATAATTAATTTATTTTATAGTAATTCCTATACCACTCAACAAATTTATGTACACCATTTTTAATGGATGTATTTGGTTTGTAATTTATTAGATTTTCTAGCTTTGAAGTATCAGAGGCTGTTGTTTTTACATCACCCTTTTGCATTTCGCAAAAATTTATCTTAGCTTTTCTATTTAATTCAAGTTCTATAGCATAAATATAATCCATTAATTTTATAGGTTCTGAGTTTCCTATATTTATAATTTGAAAAGGAGCCCAGCTCGCTGATGGATTATTTCTATAGTCAGAATGATTTTGATCTAATAATGGAATTTTGTTTATGATTCTAAAAATAGATTCAGTAACATCATCTATATAAGTAAAATCTCGAGTTAAATCTCCGTAATTATAAACTTCAATTGGATCATTTTCTAAGATAGACTTTGTAAATTTAAATAGAGCCATATCGGGTCTACCCCATGGACCATAAACGGTAAAAAATCTTAACCCTGAACTTGGCAGACCAAAAAGATGACTGTAGGAGTGGGCTACAAGTTCATTTGATCTTTTAGTTGCCGCATACAAACTTATTGGATGATCAACATTATCCTTTTCAGAAAATGGTATTTTTGCATTTCCCCCATAGACCGAACTACTACTCGCAAAAATAAAATGAACCACTTCATTTTTTACGCAACTATCGATTATGTTATTAAATCCAACTAAGTTTGAGTTTACATATGATTGAGGATTTTTAATTGAATATCGAACTCCAGCTTGCGCTGCTAAATGGATAACTTTTCTTGGATTGAATTTTTTAAATAGTTTCCTTATTTCATTTTGATTCGCTATGTCAACTTTCTTAAATCTAAAATCTAAATTCTCTTTTCTGGATAATTCTTTAAGTAAGTTTAATCTAGATTCTTTTAATTTAATATCATAATAATTATTCATGTTATCTATTCCTAAAACTGAAAAGCCCTTTTTTATAAGTTTTAAAGATAATTGAAAACCTATAAAACCAGCTGCGCCAGTAATTAAATATTCCATGAATTTTTATAATACATAGTTATTATATAAAACTAATGTATTTAATTTATAAATATTTTTTCATATAAATAAATATAATTATGAATTTAAAAATTTATTATATTTATTTTTTTTAAGAGAATTTAATAGGTAATTTGATATTTTATTGGCCATACTTATTTTATTTTCTAATTGCTTTTTAGGGTATTTGCATTGAGTATTTATCAGTTTAATAAGCTCATCTTTTTTATTATGGCCACATAAAATTATTCCTTTATATCTTTTATAAAATTTTGCTTGATCTTTATCTAGATTTGTATCAACTATTAAAGTCCTGATACCATATTTGCTAGCCATAATACATGAAGAACTATTTATTGTGATGTGCAGATTAGATATTTGGATTAGTTGTTCAAGACTTTCATTTGAACTGATAATGATTTTTGATGATTTATTTAGATGTCTTCTTAAAGATAGTATATTTTTAGCTTGCTCTATTCTTTCTCTTTTAAGAATCATTGGATGAATTTTAAAAACAATAAGAGTTGATTCCACATTTATTAGAGCATTAACAACTTCGCTTGGTAAAACATTATTTCTATTCTTTCCATACCATTTCCCATATTGGAGAGTTACTAATACTAATTTAGATTTAAAGCATTGTTTTAATTCTCTTAATTCCTTTGAAATTGATTTATTTAGGTTTGGTTTTGGTATATTTGTGATGATTATTTTATTTGATTTATTACCAATTTTTATTAGTGATTCTTTTGACTCTCTATCCCATACAAAATAGTGTGTTGGTGAATATTCTTTTAGATTTGATATTGGATTTTGACTTGCTCTAAATAAATACCATTCATGATCTAAACTTATTGCACCATGTTGGATATCCATGATCTTAATATCTCTTTTTTTACATGCTTTACATAAACTTATATTTGGCATTATTTCTAAAACATATTTTGCTTTGGTTTTTTCTAATAAGTAACAATAAAAAAGATTAATGAATTTCTGAAAAAATAATAATAATATTAAATTTATAGGTAAATTTAATATTATTATTAGCAGTTTTTTTAAGGTATTTTCATGTAATTTTAACTTATAAAAACTTAATGATAAAGGATCTGATATCTTGATTATTTTTCTATTTTTTTTCTTGATTATTTTATATATATTATCTATTTCTGAAGATGTATTACAGTGGTTATTATGGCTATTTCCTAAATATAGTCTATTTTCTCTAATCATAATGATTATGTCTTTATTAGTGATGTTTTTATTTGATAGAATCCTGAAGCAAACCAAAAATGAAAAGCTTTGAATTATCCTTAAATTTAAACTTTTTAATAAACCAATTTTTTTATATTCAGGAATTATTAAATTTATTAAATTAGATAATTTTCTTTTCACTTTTAAAGCTAATTTAATTAAATTTTATAATAATAATCTAATATATTAAATATATTAAGAGCATGTTAAAGAATATAGTATTAATTCTTGTCTGATTTTAGAATCTATGAATAATCAAATTTCAGAAATTAAGTATTTGGTTTTATAAACAGTGAGTAAAATTTTTCTTTCACCTAATCAAAGTCTTTTAGCCGCAATTGAAGCTATTGAGCGTTCCATGACAAGAATGGTAGTTGTTTGTGATGAAAAAATAAAATTATTAGGTACTTTGACAGATGGAGATATTAGACGGTGTTTATTAAGAGGAGGTTCTTTACAGACTAATGTATGTGAAGCTATGAATAAAAACCCAATTTTTGCAAAGGAAGGATCATCTCAAAATTTAATTTTTGATATGATGCGAAAAAATAATGTTTTTGCAGTTCCTATAGTTGATCATAATAATATTTTTACTAATATTGTTGATATAAAAGAAATTGCATCAGGTACAGGTGTTAAATTATCTAATAATACATTTGAATGTGCTGTAATAATGGCTGGCGGTCTTGGTTCAAGATTGAGACCACTAACAATTAATACTCCGAAGCCAATGATCGAAGTTGGAGGAATTCCTCTTCTAGAAAGACAAATAAAATTAATTCGTAAATTTGGAATTAGGAAGGTATTCCTATCTGTTAATTATCTTTCATATGTTATTCAAGAATATTTTAAAGATGGTTCAGATTTTGATGTTGAAATTAAATATCTAGAAGAGAAAAATAATTATGGAACAGCAGGTTCTTTATCGCTGATGCCAAAAGATTCAAAAGGTCCATTTTTAGTATTAAATGGAGATATTCTTACAAATTCAAATTTAAATGGTCTTTTTGAGTTTCATAAATTAAATAAAGCAAACATTACTATTGCATCTGTAGATTATAAAGTTGCAGTACCTTATGGGACTCTTAAAGTTCAAGATATGAATTTAGTAGCTTTAGAAGAAAAACCAAATTTAAGGTTTTTGTGTAATGCAGGCATTTATGTTTTAGAGAGAAATTGTCTTGACTATATTCCTAATGAAGAAAAATTTAATATGACAGATCTAATAGATTCTTTTCTTGGATTGAAGAAAAAAGTCAGTGTTTTTCCTCTATATGAATATTGGTCAGATATAGGAACCTTGGAGGATTTAGAAAAAGCCAGGGAATGTTATAAGTATTTGAATTAAAAATTAATGTTTAGTGATTAAGATCATAAAAATCTTTTTTAATCAAGTTTTCCAGATTAAATCTTTTAATTATATTTATTATCTTCTGGCTTGAACCGCCATTCCCATAGGGATTAGAAGCTCCTTGTATACTTAAAAAGTATTTTTTAGATAATGCTTTTGTTAATGCATCTTTTATAGAGTTGCAATCATCACTACAATCGATAACTGTTTTTGCTCTAATTCTTCCTTTTTGCCTATCACCAATATTTACAGTTGGTTTATGGAATGTAGGAACTTCAATCAATCCACTCGATGAATTACCAATTACAGCATCAACATATTTTATACATGATAAGTACTTTTTTTGACCTAGATTTGCAAATAAAACTGCATTTGAATTTGATTTTACAAAATCCTTTATTTTTGTTGTAATTATTCTTCCATTTGTATCACTATTTGGCATAGTAAATATGAATCCTGTATCTCTAAAAGTTGATAAAACTTTAATTAATTCATTAATTTGGTATTCACTATTATCTTTTTCTAAAGTAACTGGATGATAAGTTATTAGTAAATTTTGTTTTTTAAATTTAAAATTTAATTCTGTTTCTATTTCTTCTTTATTATATAGTTTTGTTTGCAATATATTATCAATTCCTAAAGCCCCAACAGTAAAAACAGAACTAGGTTGTTCTCCAAGTTGGATTACCCTTTTTCGATGGATTTCATTAGAAACAAAATGCAAATGAGACATTTTGGTAATACTATGCCTTATTGATTCATCTATTGATCCCTCACTAAGTTCTCCTCCGTGAAGATGTGCAACTGGAATTCTTGAAATCAATGCTGAAGTTACTGCTGATAAAATTTCATACCGATCTCCTAGTACTAAAAGTAAATCAGTTTCAATTTCTTTAAATGCATCTGCAAACCCAATCATTCCTAATCCTATTGATTTTGTGATAGCAGAAGGAGTATCTGAACCTACTAACATTTCTATTTTCTTATTGATTGGAAAACCATCTTTCTCAATCTCGCTTATGGTTAAACCAAATTCGTTTGATAAATGCATACCCGTAACAATTAGGCTCAGCTTAAGTTTGTTAGATTTCTCGATGCCCTCAATAACACTTCTTAATAAACCATAATCAGCTCTCGAACCTGTAATTAATGTTATTTTTTTCATAAGATTATAAAATCATCAGGATAAAAATCTTGTGAGGCAAATTTACCAATAATATCTTCATAAAGCATCGGTGAAATTCCATTACCGGGTCTTTTCGTAGTGAGGTTTTCATAAGTAAATTTTTCTCCCTTATTTATTTTCTTTGATGCAATTATTGATTTCCTTATAATATCCCGATTCTTTATTTCACTTTGCGTTGGTTGCTTAATTTGACTCCCTAATGCGATTTCAATATTTCTAATACTTCTTATCATCTTTTTGAATTCTTGAGGTTCAATACTTGATAAATGATCGGGCCCTTCCATTCTTCTATCCAATGTTAAATGTTTCTCTATAATACTTGCACCTAAAGTTGCTGCTGCAATTGCAACTTCTATCCCTTCCGTATGATCAGAGTAACCTATTTTTAAATCAAAAGCTTTTTTAATTGTGAGCATTGCATTTAAATTTACGTCTTTCATAGGTGTTGGGTATTCGGAGTTACAGTGCAATACCGTAATTTTATCTTTGGAAGATCCTGCATCTATTAAAGTCTGTAATGCTTTTTCAATCTCCCCAAGCGTTGATACTCCAGTTGAAATTATTATTGATTTTTTAAATGAACCAATTTGTTTCAAATAGGGAAAGTTTGTTATTTCTCCTGAAGGAATTTTAAATATTTTTAAGCCTAATTTCCTTAAAAAAGTATTGCTTACTAGATCAAAACCAGTAGACATAAATGTTATGCTTTTTTTATTGCAATATTCTAGAAGTTCATAATAATCTTCAAATTTTAATTCTAATTTTTTTAACATCTCATATTGATTTTCGGAATTATCTAAAAATTTTTGATAATTTGCTTTTTTTGCTTTTTTTGTTGTTATTTCTTGAGCGGTAAAAGTCTGAAATTTCACAGCATTAGCACCTGATTCATATGCAGCATCAATTAATTCCTTTGCTAATTTAATATCCCCATTATGGTTTACCCCGGCTTCAGCAATTATAAATATATTTGATCTCATTGTTAATATTCGCCCCTAAAAATAGTATCAGATTTTAAGTCTCTCATAATAGTCTGTCCTGCAGAAATAACTACTCTTTCTCCTATTTTTATTCCTTCTCTTAAAATACAACCACTTCCAATAAAACTTCCTTCCCCTACAGAAACTCCTCCATTTAAAATTACTCCTGTAGAAATATGGCAATGATCACTTACTTGTACATCATGTTCAATTAAGGAAGAAGTATTAATAATACAATTACATCCAATTCTTGTATCAGGATTAATAACAACATTATGCATAATAATAGTTCCTATATTTATATTTGTATGCTTGGAAACTTGAGAGAATTTTGAGCAAATAGTCGCCATTTGATATCCACCTTTTATTAATTCATCAAATAATTTTATTCTCAATTTTGGAGATTTAATTTGTCCTATTCCGATTAAGATATAATCATCTTTATTTAATATCTTTTTGTAGTTATTATCATCACTTAAGATTTTATATCCCATTAAAGATTCTAATTTCTCATCAGTACGGCTAATAAGACCTTTGATTTTAAAATCATTATTAGTCTCAATAACATCAATACAGGCTTTGCAGTGGCCTCCATTTCCAAAAATTATTAATGATTTCATACCAAGAATGAACTGCTTGGAATATTTATTATACGCTCTGATAGAGATTCTGCTACAGGCAAAGGGGACCTTGGACAATGATTATACATTTTAGTTCGATGATTTAATTCCCATAATGGCCTGGTTGAAATACCTTCTTCATTTGTATAGCAAATTATTTTCTCAAGTCGATGTTTTTCATTTTTATCCAATATTAATGTTTGCAGCCAATAATTACTTTTACAGAATTCAGGTTCTGAAAATAATTTTATTCCTTTAATAGATCTAAAAACTTCTTTATACTTATCATAAAGTTTACGCTTTGAAGCTAGTAATGAAGAAAAATTTTCTAATTGTCCGCATCCTAATGCAGCATTGATATTTGGAAGCCTATAATTAAAACCAATATCATCATGTTTAATACGCCACTTATGTTTCTGTCTTGCCGTAGATGAAAGATGTTTAGCTAAGTTTGCTAAATTATCATCATTTGTAATAATTGCACCACCTCCACCAGTTGTAATAATTTTATTCCCATTAAAACTTATAACCCCTAATTTACCAAAAGTTCCAGCATGTCTGCCTTTAAATGTGCTTCCAAGTGATTCTGCGGCATCTTCTATTAATTCAAGGTTATATTCTTGTGCAATATCAATCAAATCATCAATTTCTACTAAATGTCCAAAAGTATGCATAGGAATAATTGCAGAAATTACTCTTCCAGTATTCTTATTAAAGGTTTGATTGGATTTTTTAATAGTAGATATCTTTAGCCATTCTCTTAATGCAATTGGATCAATTCCTAATGTCTTTTCATTGCTATCCACAAAATGTGGAACAGCATTTACATATTTGATTGCATTACAAGTAGCAATAAAAGTTAATGTTGGACATATTACCTCATGGTTCTTTTTTACACCAGCTATTTTTAAAGCTAAATGTAAAGCTGAGGTCCCATTTACAATAGCTATAGCTCTTTTGCAATTTGTTAATTTTGCTAAATTATTTTCAAATTTGTCTACATATTCTCCTACGGAAGATACAAAGGTTGAATTTAAGCAATCTAAAACAAATTTAGTTTCTTTTTCATTAAATCTTGGCTCATGCAGTGAAGGTTTGCTTTCTTTTAAAATAGATTTTATTCCTTTGGTTAATTGAACTTCTAAACTTTCCATTTTATGATTAAAAATTTCTAAACTTGATATTTTTGTGGATTATAAAATGTAAGGTTTTTTGGTTCAATAAACCAATCAATAGTATTTTTTAAACCATTTTTAAAACCATTTAATCCACTATATTTAGGCACCCAATTTGTCATAGATTTAATTTTTGTATTATCACCAAATAATCTTATTAATTCTGAATTACTTGGTCTTAATCTCTTTTCTTCTTCTATTATTTCTATATCTACATTCATTAATTCCCCTATTAACCTTGCAGTATCTCCTATTGATATTTCAAAATTACTTGCTGCATTAATAACTTTTCCTATAGCTTTTTTACATTTAGCTAGTTCAATAAAGGCTGAACAAGTATCCTCAACATAGTTGAAATCACGAGTAGGTGTGAGTGCTCCTAATTTGATTATCTTTTTGCCAGATGCAATTTGCGAAATAATTGTAGGTATTACGGCTCTAGCGCTTTGTCTTGGCCCATATGTATTAAAAGGTCTTAAAACACTAATTGGAGTATTAAAACTTCTCCAATAACTTAAAGCAATTTGATCTGCTCCAATTTTGGAAGCAGCATAAGGAGATTGCCCTACTAATGGATGCTCTTCATTAATAGGTACGTATTGAGCATTGCCATATGTTTCTGATGTTGAAGTGTGTATTATCCTTTTAATTCCTAGTTCACGAGCTGCTTGAACTATATTCAGGGTGCCATTTATGTTAGTATCTATATAACTTTTTGGCGATATATAACTATAAGGAATAGATATTAGAGCTGCTAAGTGAAAGACTGTATCGCAATTTCTCATTGCTTCTTTAACACAAATTGAATCTCTTATATCTCCTAAAAAGACATCTAAATATTCTTTTTTAGATTGACTTATACTATCTAACCATCCCCAGCTTCCTTGTGAATTATAAATGCAAAATGCTTTTACTTCGTAATTAAGATCAATTAATTTTTCAACTAGGTGGGAACCTATAAAACCATCTGCACCTGTAACCAAAATCTTTTTCATTTTATTTTATTCAATAGCATTTCTGCTATTTCCCAATCCAGTAACTCGTCTATATCGATAGACCTTTCTTTTGGCATTATATATCCTAATGTATTCTTATTTATTAAGCTTTTATTATTTATAATAGATTGTTTTGAAGAAATATAAATTGCACCATTAATTACAAAAAATTCTTCATAATCTTGCCTATTATTTAGTTTATTATTCTCCATTAATGGACTAACTTTATAGTCACTATTCAATTTATAAAAATGATTAGGATGATTAAAAGGCTTTGAGATAGATACAAGACTTTCTACTTTATTTTTATTTTTAAATTTTATTGCTTGGTCAATATCATATCTATTTCTTAATGGAGAAGTTGGCTGCAATAAAATCATTTCTGAGAAATTATCTAATTTATTTAAAATGTTTAAAATAACATCTATTATTAATGAATTATCTAAGGCAAGATTCTCATCTCTTAGAAATGGGACATCTATGCCTAAAGTTTTAGAATAATCAGCTATTTCTTTATTTTCTGTAGAAACAATTATTTTATCAATAAATTGAGATTCTAAAGCTGCCTCTATAGTCCATTGTATAAGGGGCTTACCACCAAAATTTTTTATATTTTTCTTGGGAATTCCTTTAGATCCCCCTCTAGCTGGAATTATGGCTAGTAAACTCATGATTGTAAGATAAATTATCTTTTCTTATTTAATTTTAAATATATCGCATTTGTTTATAAATTAATTAATTTCAATTTGCTTTTTTATTAATTTTTTTAAAAGATCATGTTTTTCTTTTTGTTCTATTATTGAATTCTTTTTGTTTTTGTAGTAAAGATTAGATATTTGTTTTAATTCCTCTGCGAAATTAAATTTTAAATTAAGAGTTTCTAAGTCTTTTGCGCAATTATGAAAAGATCGAGATAATATAACATTTTTTGAATTCAATCTAATGTGTTCGTTTAGTATCAATTCTGGAGGAATTATACCTTCATGAATTCTAGCAATTCCTCCGAAACCCCAAGATATTTTCTTTTCATTTAGTATTTCTGCTGAATAATCTAATAAACCATTTATTAGTGGTTCAAATAGAAATTTATATCCCATAGATATTTTTAGATCATTTAAACCTATATATATTTCTTCTATATTTTTTATTTCAGTAATTTTTTCAATAAATTTTATTGATTCAGATGTTTCAATAAGAGGAACTACTTTAGCTCTAAAGTTTGTATGATCACAAAATTTTTTAATTTCATCTAAATTATTTATCATTGGCAACATTAATAAATCAGCACCATTCTTTATCGCATAGTCTATTTCTTTAAAAGACTCTTGATTCCATGGATTAAGTCTTACTAATAATTCTCCCTTAGGTACTATTTTTCTTAGTGATTTTATATCTTTTTTTTTATGATCACTTATCCAAAGATTTTTACCTTTCTGTCTTTTATTTTTACCTAGTTTTTCTAAATCTAAAAAAATCCTACTTACACCACTTTTTAAAAAATAATTTACTAAATTATTATTATTTGAAATTATCCAATACTTCATTTTAATTTCGAAGATATAATTCTGATGTATGATATATATCAGATTATCAGTAAGTAATTTAAATTGGATTTTAAAGATAAAAAAATTATTGGTATTTCATGTTTTTATCATGATAGCGCAGCTGCGCTTGTTAATAATGGTGAGATAGTTTGTGCAGTTCAAGAAGAAAGATTTACTAGAATTAAGCATGATTCAAGTTTCCCTAAAGAGGCTATCAAATTTTGTTTGGAAAGTGAAAATATTACCTTTAATGATATTGATTCAATAGTTTATTATGAAAAACCTCTTTTAACTTTTGAGAGACTTCTTGAAACATATATATCAACTGCTCCAAGAGGTATTAGATCTTTTATTGCTGCTATGCAAATATGGCTTAAAAAGAAGTTATTTTTAAAGACCGAGATTAAAAAACAATGTTTAGAAATTCAAAATTCTATTTCTACTAATAATTTTGATAAGAAAGATCTTCCTGAAATATTATTTTCAGAACATCATTTATCTCATGCTGCATCAGCTTTTTATCCTAGTCCATTTAAAAATGCAGCTATATTATGTATGGATGGCGTTGGCGAGTGGGCAACGACATCTGTTTGGAGAGGTAATGGAAAAGATATAGATCTTTTATGGCAAATAGATTTTCCTCATTCTTTAGGTTTGCTTTACTCCGCATTTACTTATTATTGTGGCTTTAAAGTTAATTCTGGTGAATATAAATTAATGGGATTAGCTCCATATGGTAAATCAATATATGTTGAGAAGATAAAAAAATATTTGATTGATATTAAATCTGATGGAACATTTCATTTGAATATGAAATATTTTAAATTTCATAGAGGTTTTAGAATGACAAGTTCGAAATTTGATAAACTTTTTGGAAATCCTCCTAGAAAACCAGAAACTGAACTTACTCAATTCCATATGGATATTGCTGCTTCTATTCAAGCTGTAATTGAGGATGTAATAATTTTATTAGCACAATCAATAAAAAATGAAACGGGCGAAAAGAATCTTTGTCTTTCTGGTGGAGTTGCCTTAAATTGTGTAGCTAATGGTAAATTATTGAAAACAAAAATTTTTGAAAATATATGGATTCAACCTGCATCAGGAGATGCGGGAAATGCAATTGGTGCAGGTTTAGCAGTTTGGCATAAACATTTTAATAATAAAAGGAAAGTTTCATTATCTGATTCAATGAAGGGTTCATATCTTGGTCCTAGTTTTACAAATACTTATATTAAAAAGTTTCTAATAAATCAAAAAGCAAAATTCAAAAAATTCGATGATAATGATTTATTCAAATTAACAGCAGATTTATTAGATAAAGGTAAAGTTATAGGATGGTTTAGTGGAAAAATGGAGTTCGGTCCAAGGGCTCTTGGTGCTAGATCAATAATTGGCGATCCCAGAAATGTAAAAATGCAAAGTATAATGAATTTAAAAATAAAATATAGGGAAAGTTTTAGACCTTTTGCTCCAGCAGTATTAGAAGAAGAAATTTCAAATTATTTTGAATGTGAGAAAAAAAGCCCATATATGCTTTTAGTATCGGAAGTTAAGAAAAATTTATGTATAAAAATGGGAAAAGAACACGATAAATTATTTGGTATTGATAAGTTAAATCTTATTAGATCAACATTACCAGCAATTACTCATGTTGATTATTCAGCAAGAATTCAGACTGTAAGTTTAAAAACTAATCCTAGATTTTATAATTTAATTAAAGCTTTTAAGAAAAAAACTTCTATACCTGTTTTAGTTAATACATCTTTTAATGTAAGAGGCGAACCAATTGTTTGCACTCCTAAAGATGCTTACTTATGTTTTATGAGAACTGAGATGGATGTATTAATTTTACAAAACTATATTTTATATAAAGAAGATCAAACTAAATTGGAAAATGATGTTGAATGGGAAAAAACTTTTCAATTAGATTGAAAATGAATAAAAAAACTTCTATGAAGCAATTAAGGGAATTTGGAATAATCTTTGGTTTGGGATTTCCTCTTTTTATTGGTTTTTTGATACCAAAAATTCTAGGACATGATTTTAGATTATGGACTATTTACATAGGTCTACCAGTTTTGGTAATAGGTATTTTAAAACCCAAAAAGCTTAAATCATTTTATAAAATATGGATTTTGTTAGGAAATATCTTAGGTTGGATAAATAGTAGGATAATTCTTAGTTTAGTTTATTTATTAGTACTCATTCCAATTTCCATATTTATGAGAATTTGTGGGTATGATCCCTTGAGGATTAAAACAAATTTAAGAGATAAATCATATCGTCTAGAAAAAGAACCTAATCATGATATAGTTTTTAAAAGAATTTTTTAATTTGTGGAAGCTTTATTTGATTTAATAGTAGATATTTGGGACTATCTTAGAGTCAGAAAAAAATATTGGCTTGCTCCTTTAATTATAACAATCTTAATAATGGGTTCCTTAATTGTATTTACTCAAGGATCTGTTATTGCACCTTTCATTTACTCAATTTTTTAAAATGATAAGGAATAAAATTAAATTGATTGTAATTAATATAGGAATACTACTTTCTTTTTTTATTATCCTTGAATTCCTATCAGGATATTTAATGTCTCAAAGAAGGGAAAAAGGTTTACAGGTTTTTAATCTTATTTATAAATTAAAAACCAAATTATCTGTTATTGGTTCTGTAGAAAGAAAAATAAAATTGTTAAACAATCTTAAAGATAATGGAGAAGAAGTATATACTTCTTATTTATTTGATCCACAAAGACATCCTCCTGGTAATTTCTATTGGCTTACTCATCCCTCAAATAAAAAAATAATTTACTGCGAAGAGGGTTCTGGAATAATTAAATTTAATACAAATAATTTAGGTTTTAGAAAATTAGGTTTAGTTTCTAATCCAAATAAAATAGAAACAATATATTTAGGAGATAGTTACACTGAAGGTGCATGTGTGAATGATTCTTTTACGATACCCCAAGCTATAGCTGATATAAATAATCATTCATATGAAAATATTTTAAATGCTGGTATTGGCGGAACTGGCCCACTTTTTCAATTATCAGTTTTTAAAGAAATTCTTAATTATAGTAAAACAAATAAATTAACTTTTGCTAAAGATAAAAAGCTTGTATGGATAATATTTTCTGGAAATGATCTTAAAAATCTTGCTGAGGAAAAAACAACATCATTATCAAATTATTTTAATGATACTTATACTCAAGATTATTTTGTAAATCTCCGTACAATAAATAAATCTCAAAAGATTTTTTTGGATCAACTTTTTAAACAAAATAAGGATTTTATTGAAGATAGTACCATCATCGATGGTCATGGATATGGGGAGACAATAAATAATCCTTTGGCTGTTGAAAATGAACTAAAACTTTTTTATAAATTACTAAATATGATGAAAAAATTAGCAGATGAAAATAGCTTTGAATTAAATATCGTATTATTATCAGATCATCCATATTTTAAAAAGTTTATTCAAAAACCGACTCAAGAACTAGTTAATAAATTCTGTAGTGAGACTAATATTAAATGTTTAGAAGTTAAGATTAAAGATATTGATGGAGATCTGCCTGGACATTTTGATCAGAAAGGATATTTAAATATTTCAAAAGTTATTTCAAATTTTATATATGCAAATGATTAATTTAATAAAGGATTTTTCCATTCTGGAACTAATTCTTTTAATACTTTAAAAGTCTTTTTCTTATCTTGATTTGATAAAGCAATTTCTAAAGCCGAGATTTTATTCCAAAGATCTATAAATTCTATTGAATTTTCATTGGCTTTAAAAATTAGTGGGTTAATTGTTTCTGATGAATTTCCATCAATTAATAATTCTTCAAATAATTTTTCTCCAGGTCTTAATCCAATTATCTTAATTTCAATATCACCATCTGGATTCTTTTCATTTTTTAATGTAAGGCCACTAAGTTTTATAAGTTTATGAGCAATATCAATTATTAATTTTGGTTCTCCCATATCTAATAAAAATATTTCTCCACCCTTTGCAAAGGAGGTAGATTCAATTACTAGTTTTGAGGCTTCTTCAATACTCATAAAGTACCTAGTCATTTTTGGATGGGTTATAGTCAAAGGCCCTCCATCTGCAATTTGTTTCATAAAAAGGGGAATTGCGGAACCAGATGATCCCAATACATTTCCGAATCTTACAATAGAAAAAATTGTATTTTTATTCTCAGGATTTGTAACATTATATTTTTCAGAAAAGCTTTGAAAGATAATTTCAGATAATCTTTTTGATGCCCCCATAACATTTGATGGACGCACTGCCTTATCACTTGAAATTAAAGTTACCTTTTTAACATTATTATTTAAACAAGCTTGGCATATAATTTTTGTAGATAAAGTATTATTTTCTAGACCTTGCAAAGGATTTGATTCAACCATTGGAACATGTTTATATGCAGCGGCATGAAAGACAAAGTCAATATTGTAAGTAGAGAATAATTTATTAATAAAATTTTCGTCTTTTGCGTCACCTAATATTGGAATTAAATCTATTTTATGTAAACCTCTATTCTCAAGTTCAGTATTGATATAGTAGAGGCTTGGTTCGTTCCTTTCTAATAAGATTATTTTTTGAGGATTTAAATCAATTAATTGTCTTGAAATTTCACTACCTATTGATCCTCCTGCCCCTGTAACTAATATTATTTTATCTAAGAAATATTTGTTATCTGCAGCATTAAACTTGAATTCTTCTCCCCTAGCAAGTATATCCTGAAGAGTAATTGATTTTAAAGTTTCAATTGATGCTTTACCAGAGGTTATATCTTTTATTGATGGTATTTGTAAAACTTTAAATGGATAATTACTAAGACTATTAAGTATATTTTTTTTCTTTGAGAATGTTAAGGAAGGAATAGCTAAAAGTATTTGATCAATATCTCCAGATAATTTTTCAATAATTTGTGGAGGATAAATCTTAATGCCATTTATATTTCTTCCCCAAAGATCAGGATTGTCATCAAGAAAAGCAACTATAGAATATCCTCCAAGAAAATTAAGACTAGAGGATAATAATGCGCCTGCCTCCCCTGCTCCATAAATTGCCACTCTTTCTAACTTACTTTTTTTCTTTTGTATGTTAAGTATGAAGTCAATTAATATAATCTTTATCAAAATTGTACTGCTAGACATTAACAACCAGAGTAAAATCCAAAAAGATTTTGGAGGCATTGGTAACTTAAAGAATAATCCAGATAAGATAATTAATAAAATAACTATAGTATTCTTCTTGAGTAATTGGTTAATAATATAATTGTTATAAAATCTAGTAATACCAACATATTGCTTTGTCATTATATATGTTAAATTTCCAATAATTATTGTCATTGGGATTAACCAGATTAGCTCTTTACTTAAAATTGAATTAACATTATGGCTATAAAAAAAGATAGAAAGAAAACTACACAAAGCAAAAAGTAAAGCATCTAGAGAAGCTAAGATTACTTTTCTTTTAAATGGTTCAAAGCTTATTATTATATTTACAACCTGATTAATTTTTTTTGAAATTGATATTTTCAAAATTTAACTTTAGTTTTCAATGATTATACTTTATAACATTGCTAATCAAATCTTTATATTTATACTTGCCATAGTTCTATTTAAAATACCCTTTATTCCATAAAAAATCATAGCTAATATTGATTCGAATAAATTCAAATTAGCTTCCTTACAGGCCAGAAAATAATAATAAGCTCTTTTAAAATAATTATTTTTTGAAGTTCTTCCTTCTAATGAATATTTAACTAATGGATTGTTGAGATTAAAATATCTAAAATTATTTTTTTTCGCTAATTCTGTCCATAAAACTAGATCTTGGCAGAAATACATGTTATTAAATCTTGTTTTTCCTAATAATTCCCTTGAAATAAGAATTGTAGAGGTTCCAATTGGTCCCTTAAAGAAAAGATCTTTAAAATTTGAAATGTATTTGGGCGAAATAACTTTTTTAAGACTAGGAATATAGAAGTAATTAGTAGATATAAAGTTAAATCCCTCTCTGATTTTTTTGAATTGCATATAAATTTTGTTCTCCATCCATTCATCATCTGCATCTAGAAAAGAAATTAAGTCTCCAGTTGATTTTTCAATAGCAGCATTTCTTGCATTGCCGGGACCTTTTCTTTTATTATTTTTAGCAATTATTAAATTATTATCTTCACCTTTAGAAAGAAAAACTTTTATTTCCTTATCTGAATAATTACTATCATTACCAATAATAACTTCAATTTCAAAATCATTACATTTTTTTTGATTCTTTACACTAATAAAAGAATTCTTTAATTTAATAATGTCTTTGTGAAAAGGAATAATAACCGATATTTTCATAATTAATCTAAATACATGCCTGAAAGATCATTAGCAGTTTGTTTCCTTTTAGAAAGCGATAATTGATCTCCATTCCAAGTGAATACTGCTACATCTCCTCTAATAAATGGAGACTTGAACACATGGCTGTAAGAACCAACTGATTCAATTAGAACTTTTGAATCTAAAGATAGATTTTCTGGAAAGCTTAATTTATTTCTTAATTTATCCTTCTCTACACAGGAATAACCAGCAATTGTTGAAACTTTACTAAATTTGTTCTCTTCATCATTTATAGATTCTAAATGGGATTGTGAAATTATTGAAATTGGATAATCAACATTTTGCCTCAAACCACCAATTAAATTTCGGCTTAAGTCTGTATTGATGTAATAAGAATCCTTTTTTTTATTAATTGTATAAACATTTCCTATTATATGCATAGAATTAGAAATTAAAGCAGTCCCAGGTTCAATTATAAATTCAACATTTTCAAGATCGAATTTCTTTGTTTCTGATTTTAAGACTTTGCTATATTCACATAAATCAGGGAAGTTCTTTACTCCTATACTCTTTGATGTTATTTCAGATAATTTTGAAGGCAGGCCTCCGCCAATATCAATAACAGTATTCTGCAATGGGAAAGACTTTTTGAGCTCTGAATATACTGAACATATTTTATTTACTCTTTGCTGAAATGCTTTAAGAGTTCTCTCAGGGAAATGAATATGCAAGCAGCTTAGATGGTTGATTCCGTATGATTTCAAAATATTAAAAATCTCAATGATATTTTTTTTGGTATATTCAATACCAAATCTAGATTTTAAATCATCATCTAGGAAAGAAAACCTCACTCCTATTCTTAGAGATTTATTATTAGTACAATCTTCTGTGGCATTAAGTATCATATTCAAGTCATCAAAAGAATCAGCATTTACTAAGCCATTGTTTTGTAGTACGTATTGAACTGATTTTTTATCTTTAATAGGTCCGTTATAAATAATTTTTTTTGGATTTATCCTATAGCTCTTAGTAATATCAACTTCAAAAGGCGAAACAACTTCTGAATAAATATCATTTTGATCAAATAATTTAATTATTGGTTTAAGGTAATTTGTTTTATATGAATAAGCAATTTTAGTTTTGTTTTTGTTAAATGCACTTCTTAAAATATTAATATCTTCATAAAGTTGTACAAGATCAATAACATAAAAAGAATCATTTAATTGATATCTTTCTTCGAATAAATTTAATCTTTTTTCTTTTAAAGCTTCTCTAAATTTAATTTTTTTTGTCATACACTCCTTTTGATGAAAAGATAGCAAATATTGTTCTAAAAATAATATTTATGTCCAATAATAATCTTTTTAAGGGTTTATATCTCAAATATATTGAATCATAATATAGTTTTTTATTCCAATCAATATCATTTCTTTCTTTTACCTGAGATAAGCCAGTTAATCCAGGCCTAACAAATGTCCTTTCTTTTATTATCCCAATTTTATCTTCATCAATAACTTCATGGCTTAGCTCATCGTGAATAGCGGGTCTTGGCCCAACTATTGACATGTCCCCTTTTAGTACGTTGTAAAATTGTGGTAGTTCATCTAAAGAGTATCTCCTTAAATATTTACCAATCTTAGTGATTCTTTTATCCCCTTCGAATGTATAGTACCCTGTTAACTTATGCTCGGTCTTATCGATCATGCTTCTAAATTTATACATCTTAAAATATTTTCCTTTTAAACCAATTCGATCTTGTTTAAAGAAAATAGGCTTTCCACTTGAGATCAAAATTGAAATAGATATTAAAATTAAGAAAGGAAAAATAATTACTAAGATTATCACACTAAAAGTTATATCACTAAATCTTTTTAAAAAATCATAAAAACAACTATTTAATATCATTTTCTTTATAAATTAATTCGAACATAGTTTTAAATATACCATTTGTAATAGGTCTAGATTTACTAAGATTTTTATTATTTATTGATTTTACTGATGTTATTTCTGCATTTGTACCAGCAAAAAATATTTCTTCTGCAGATAATAAATCATTTATTGAAATTTCCTTTTCTATAAAATTAAATTCTTCATGATAAATTGAAATCGTATTTAAAATAAATCTTCTTGTAATGCTATCCAATATTGGGTAATTAAGACTTGGAGTAATGACTTTATTTCCTAAGGTAATAAAAATAGTAGATCCAGATGTTTCTGTAATAAAATTATTATGATCGAGAAGAATAGGGATTTTCATTTCACTGCTTTCTTTATTCACATCAAAAAAAGCATGTCTGCTATTTATATAATTAGCTCCACACTTTATTTTAGCTGGTAATGAAGAAGAAGGAGTTTTTATTATTTTTGAAATAGATGCATGAACTTCTAATGGGGCTTTGCAAGGTAAATAACTTTTTAAAGGATAATAAAAAGCAATTCTTTTGATATCTGTCCTAGATTGCCAAGTACCTTCTCCTGTAAGTCCAATAATATACTTTAAATATGAATTCTCCTTTATATCCTGAAAACTAATTAATTTTAAGATATCATCTTTAATGATTTCGAAACTAGGGATTTCATGGAACCCAAAACTTTTACAAGAATTAATTAACCTTTTTATGTGATCATCAAGTTTAAATATATTTATATCATCATTATTTAATTTATAGATTCTAATACCTTCAAATACTGTTAATCCATATTGAAATGATGGAGACAAAACAGATACATGATTAAAATCCCCTTCTTTTTGGATTATTCCATCAATTATTACTCTACTAAATTTCAAATTTCTATCCTTTAATATTATTATTACTATTAAATATCATAATATTTTTATTTAATGAGTTTATGTAGATGTTAAGTAAATAAGAGAAAAATGGTAAAATAAAATTTGGGGATATAATAGATAAACCATCTAGTGGATCATTAAGATAAATCCCAAACAAACCAAAACAACTCCAATAAATTAAAAAAGATCTAAAGATCTTAGTTTTGTTAATAATATCTTTATTTAAAAGAAGATTATGAATTATTTGATAGCAAGATCCCAATATTAATAAAATCCATATAGATGCTACAAAAAATTCTATGAAATTATTAGTCATCATAAATGAAGCGAGAAAACCTGGACTACTTCCCGCGTAAATTGTATCTGTAGAAAAGGTATTAAGAAAATTTATAGCGCCAGAAGTAATAAAATCTTTATCTCCGCAATTATTTGAGAAAATAATGCAAAATCTTCTTTCTAATAAAGTAATTGGATTAAATCTAAGTGGAGGATTTAAAAATAAATATGTATAAAGTGATTTAGAATGAGTAGTAAATCTAGTGGATATGTATGAAATTAACTCTAAAATTCCAAAGTCTCCATTCAGATAATTTTTATTTTTCAAGCTATATTGAGCTGTATAAAAGGTAATTGGCGTTAATATAGCTGATATAAATAATAAGTTTTTTCTAATTGCCTTACTTTTTATTAATATAAATTTGAATTCTTTTTTAGGGTTCAAAATTATTAATATAGATGGAAAAAACAAAACCATATCTGAACTTGATGTTGAAGTAATAAATATAGTTAACGTACAAAAAATCAAGGAAGAGTATATTCTATGAAAAGTATTTTTTGATAAATTGTATATTAACTTGCCATATTGAATTAATATTATCGTTAAAACTAAAGTATAAATATAAATTAAAGGATTTAAAATAACATTAAACCAAGATAATATTCCTAATTTATCAAACATTTGTTCATGTCTATATGTAGTACCTCCTACATAGATAAGATAAATTCCTGTAAATAAGAAAATTGATGTTAAAGATAACATAAAATATTCTATTAAAGAAATTAATTTTTTCGAGATAGTATAATTATTTTTGAATATTTTTTTTATTAAATTGATAAAAATATATGTTAAAAAAATAGAAGTAAATACTATTAATAAATAAATAAATATATTAATATTTTCAAAATTCAGATAATCTCCATATTCATTTAAAACACCTTCTTTATTGAATAACGGAATGAAACCAATAACATATATTATAAATATATAAATAATAAATGAATTAAATGCATCTGTAAAAACTTTTTTATTATTTGACTTATAAATATCATTCATTTACTGAAACATATTAAGAACTAAAGATGCTCTTGAAAAATCTTCTTTACATGGAAAATCACCATGAATATTGTCTTGTCTAGTTATTATCAAATCTCCTTGATTATAGAAAATAGGAATTAATTTTTTATAAGAGGTTAAAGTAGCATCAAGATCACCATCTCCAATATCAGAACCAATTAATTTATTAGTTAAAAATTCTATAAGATTTAAAATCCTACGATTATAACTACCTGGAAAAATTGCATATGGACCATTCTCTATATTTTGGCAAGGAGTTAATGGAATAAAACACTTAATTCTATTTATCTGACTATCCCTATGAAAGGCCCTTGGCTCATAAACATTATTGTAGTAATAAAGATTAAAATAAGATTCTTTTCTAAACTTTTTTGGGAATGAATTATTTACGATGTTTGCACATTTTTCTTTAATGGAAAAAAAACTTGAACCTAATAAATCTTTTATATCAATATTATGTACATCAATAATTCCTTTATCAATATATTCGAATTTAGATTTAGATTTTATATAAGATTTCTTTTTGCCCCGTTTATGAGCTCCTTTTAGTAATTCATAATTATCTGAATATTTAAAGGGAGATTTTATTAAATTATTAATAACTTGTTTGTCAATTTTTAAGAAAAGTTCTTCCTCTGCGAAAGCATTTCTAACAACAACAACTCCATATTTTCTAAGAATATTAACGGCATCTTTAGAAGATTTGGTTGTAAAAAGATCAGGATTGAAGTTTGATATATTTTGTAAGCTTCTTAATTTAGATCTTAACATAATCTAATAAATTCACGCCAAGCATAACACAAAATATAAAAATCTATTAGCCAAATAAGCTTATAGGTTTTGGAAATAAAATAATAATACTCTTATTATTTACGAAACTTTTTTATTAGTAAACCTAAAAATTAAAAAAGTTGTAGTAGTTTTTATTATTAAATAGCTTAATGGAATAAAAACTATCTCAAAATTATTAGTTCTATATAAAATAAAATATGAAATAGCCCATGCCGAGATATTTAAAAAAGCAGTAATGGCTCTTAAGTTAATATCAACTCTCCAAAATATAAGATCATCAATATAATGAAAGCCATTAGCAATTATTACAGCTAATAAAGAAATTGAAAACTGTTTAATCGTATCTTCTTGAAGAATAAAATTTAATAGAACAAAGACAAATACATAAAATATACTTAAAAGATTTAATGAATTAAATCTATAATCATTTGATAATTTTCTAAGATATGGATTTTTTCTTATTTTATCTCTAATAAGAGGAAAATGATAAGTTATAAGGATAATAAAGGGTATAGAAAAAAGTCTGTATGAAAATAAGTAGCTTTCCATTGTTTCTTTAAAATAATTATTAGGAATTATTGTCGCGAAATAGTAACTTGGTATAGATGAAGATATTGTTATTATGATTGTTGTTATAAAGGGTTTTATTGGAATACTTTTTTTAAACTTTTCTAAATTTCTTATATTAGTTAATTTTTTTATGATTAAATGACATGGATTAGAATTGATAATTGATGTTCTTTTTAAACCCTTATATAAGAACAAAAAGGAAATAAGTAATATTATTAAACAGTAAATACAAATCTGTATTAATGAATAATAATAAGGGGATTTTATGAATGCTAAAATTATAAAATTTAAAGTAAAAAGTGATCTTTTTGTTAATAGGTAGAAAGTATAGTACTTACTTGAGACATCTAAGAATTGTAAAACCCTTTGAACTTCATCAAATATTTTTTCAGATATTAAGAATATTATTAATGTAACGCCTTCTAAAAAATTATTTGCCTTAAATAGGTATACAATAATCGGAACTGTAATAAAGAATTGCCAAATTTGTAAGTTAATATATTTTTTAAGATTAGATATCAATTTATAATCATTCTCAAGTAGTGAATTATATAAGTCCTTATAAAATTCGTTAGCGAAAAATGCGGCCCCAATCCATCCAAGCGAGATTATTTTTAATGAAAATATTTTTAAAAAAGGATTTAGTTCATTAGTTAATGTAATTGTAATTAGAGGAAATGCAATTGCACTTAATCTTAAAATTGCATAAATGTTGAATAACTTAAGCACTTAATTATTCAATTGTTATTAAACCTAAAATTTTATTATCAATAAAATTTAAATTATTCAAAGAATTATTTATTTGTATTGCTTTTATTCCTTTAGGAATTATTAGAACCAAGGAACTATTCTTTTTAATATCAAAAAGGTTATTCTTAAAGAGAATATTTATATTTCCCGTAAGTTTATTTAATATATTTTTAAGTTTATTTATCGATATATTTTCTAAATCACCAAGTACATAAAAGTAAATATTTTCGATATTATTATCCTTATTAATATTATTAAAAAACAGCGAAATTGATTCATCCCAATTATTGCAACTATTACTATTTAAAATAATATTTAAATCTAAACCAAGGATCTTTCTAATCTCCCTTAGATTATAAATTTTATCTTGAATATTTTCATTTAGGAGTGCAATAAATATTCCAATAAATCCTCCAAATATAGGTAAAAATAATAATAAATATTTAGCTCTAATCCCATAATCTAATGATAGATTTGGACCATCAATAAATTCAATAATTTCTGAATTTATATTTTCATCTTGGATTTGGACCGTAAATAAATTCAATAATTCTTTGATACCGATTTTTTTTACATCTGTCATACTTCCTTCTAAATTACTGATTCTGATAAAAAGTTTATTTAAAGCTTTTAAATGAATATTATTTTTAATGTTTTCAGAATAAACTTCTAAAGTTTCTATAACTTTTTTTTCTTCTATATCTGAAAATGATGTTATTAAAATATTTGAATTTGGTTTACTTGAAATTTTAAAGTTTTTTCTCCAATCATTAAAGCTTTGATTTTCTTGTGAATATATTTTTTTATTTTTTAATTTAATAAAAACTGGATATAGATTATTTTTACCTTTTAAAAGTTGTAATATATCATTTTTATAAAATTTGTATTCCTGAGAAATATAGTGTTCAGTGGTTCCTATATAAGTAGGACTTCTTTTTGCTATGTATACATAACCAATAGTAAGCGAAAATAGAATAAATAAACCTATCTTTGTATAGTTTCTAAGAAGGAAATCTTTTACATCTTTAATATCAATATAATCTTTATTAAAATCATCGTATCTAAACTCTTCAAATTTTTTCATTGATTTTTTACTTCTTTACTTTAAATATACTATTTTTTGTAAATTCATGTTCATCATTTATACATTTCAAACATGCTAAAAAGATCCAAATTATTAAATTAATTTTTCCATCATAAATAATAATATCTGAGATGTGATATGTAATTGAGATTAAGCATGAAACTACAAAGGCTTTCTCCATATAATCAAAATTGCTTTTTTGATTTTCAAGAAATACATTCCTATATGCCTTGATAAATAATATTGATATAAAAGCTAATAGTATTATTGAAACTATCAAACCATAACTATAAGCTAAATGAATTATGATGTTATGAGGATGTTGTATATTCCATAACCCATCTTGATTGTTGTAGAAAAAGGCAAAAGTAACTGCCCCCCAACCAAAAAATGGCTTTTTAGAAATCAATTCATAAGATTTTTGCCAGATTTGAAATCTCTGAGTTTTAAAAATATTTGATGGTTTAAATTCAGATAACTTATTTATTAAAGTATTAGTTGTATCTATCCCATAATTATTCGTATATAGAAGTAAATCAAAAAAAGATAATACCTGAGGATAAATAAAGATTAAGAAAAGAAAAATAAGTAAGATTGCAATTATAAAAGTTAATATGAATTTTATTTTAAATAAAGTTAAAAAAGATAATAATAATCCAAAAAAGGCATTCCTTGAATTTGTAGCTAGAAGAAAATATATATCTAATATAAGGTATAAGCTGATTAAAAGTTTGTTTAAATAAGATTTTTCTTTTTGCGCAAAGGCAATTATGAACGGTAATAAAATTGTGAGCCAATATCCAGCATAATTGGGATTACTAAATAATCCCGTTACTCCTGAAAGACCAATCAATGGCTTTTGGTACCAAACAACTAATCCCCAAAATGTTTTGAATGGTCCATAAAATTTTAATAAATATTGAGATATACAACTTAAAATAAATGGGATTCCACCAATAAGTAAAAGTTTTGAAAATATCATTCTTTGAGATTTTGTTTTTAAATAAATTTGAAAACCCCAGAAACTCAAAAACAATGGAATCCAATTAAATAAGTCAACCCATATTAAAGTTTTTATATTAGGAATGATTTCTTGTTGATAAGAAGTAAGGGTATTATATAAACAGCTGAAAATCATTAAGCCTGATACGAAAAATAATGGATAATTCCATTTATCTTTAAGAAAAGTATATTTATGTTTTTTAAAAGAAATTATTAGTGAAATTATAAGAAAAAAAGAACTTATTGGAAGTGCAGAAACTAAAAAAGTAATTCCTATATAAAAACAAACTTGACCAATAAATAAATCATCTGATTTTAAATTTAAGTGAAATTGTTGGAGACTTTTCATTTAATTTTAAAATGATTAATTTGGAATATTAGAGTTTTGAAAATAATTCTTTTAATAAATCATATATTTATAATAAATTCTATGAGTTTAAATATAGAGTTAATATCGTTCATGTTAACTTATCCTGAGTGATAATCCAATAGATGATAGATATTCTTAAATCTCTTATATTTTTTTTATTGGCATCATTATGCATAATTGCTTGATCCAGAAAAAGCATTCTATTCTCATTATTTAAGGGTATAACGATTGAATGAAAATACAAATAATACTAATAAATAATTTATTAATGATCTATAGGACTTTAAATTTTGATATCTAAATTACTTTATTTGATTAAATTTGGTAAATATATATTGAATAATCGTATCTTTGAAATAATTTCCACTGCCAATGACACTGACCAATCGTATTTTAGAAATACCTAAAATCTTTCTTTGATAACTATCAGATCTATAAAACATTTTTTTACTTGTACTTACTATTTTCTATGCATTGTATTTACGCTCTAAGGCCACTTTACTTCCAATATATCCTTCTTTAAAACGGTTTGGCTAAAAAATTTTTTAATTAAACTTTTAAGGTGGAATAATAAATAGGTATTATTTTGATTTATTTAACTTTTTACCACTAATAACCAATTAAATATATAAACTTTGTCTTATTTGGATTAATATAATTTTTTCTTAAAAACTCATTTATATCAAGAGCAATAATATATTAGTTTTAAATTTATCTTGACACCTATTAGATTATTTCGATAATTGATATGTGATATTAAATGTTTAAAAGATATTAATGTTTTTTCAAAACTTCTTTAAATTTAACTTTTTAAGAAGCTTTTATTTGAATTTTACGCTTCCTGCAGGATTCGAACCTGCGGCCCACTGCTTAGAAGGCAGTTGCTCTATCCAGCTGAGCTAAGGAAGCACTTTGTGGTTTTAATATATTTATCAAAAATAAATATATTTATCAAAAATAAAACCTTAAGTACTTCACTATTTTAATACAGTTTCGTCCAGTAAAAAAGTTTGTCTGTAAATTATTTAATTTTTAATTAACTTCTCTCTTTCATTTATATATGAAACTATTGTTTTCCTTATCCCTTCATCTATATTAACCTTTGCATGCCACCCTGATTTATTAATATAGTTTGAATCGATTTTTTTTCTAGGTGTCCCATCAGGCTTTGTTTTATCCCAAGTTATCTCACCTTCATAACCAATAATGCCTGCTATTTTGTATGCTAAGTCTTTGATAGAAATTTCAAAGTTAGATCCAACATTTAACCAATTTAATGGGTTGCCTTCATTATTAAGCGGAGCATTATATTTATTTGGTTGCCAGTTTCTCAAAATATGTAAACAAGCCTCTGCTAAATCATCAACAAAAAGAAATTCTCTAAGAGGTGTTCCAGATCCCCAACAGATTACCTTTTTGTCATTTTTCAGTTTCGCTTCATAGAATTTTCTTATTAACGAAGCCATAACATGACTTTCTTCTAGATCATAATTATCTCCAGGGCCATATAGATTTGTTGGCATTAATGAAACGGTATCAAAATTGTATTGAGTTTTATATGCTTCGCATAATTTTAAACCTGCTATTTTTGCTATTGCATACCATTGGTTAGTAGGCTCCAAGGAATCAGTAAGTAAATACTTTTCTTTGATAGGCTGAAGAGACATCTTGGGATAAATACAACTACTACCAAGAAAAATTAATCTTTTTACACCATTTCTCCAGGATGTTTCGATAATATTATTTTGTATTTTTAAATTTTCTAATAAGAATTTGACCGGATAAGTTTTATTAGCCATTATTCCTCCAACTTTTGCAGCAGCAATAATAACTATGTCTGGTTGCTTATCTTCAAAAAATTTATTAACTTTTTGTGTATCGGTTAAGTCTAAGTTTTCTCTATTAGTTGTGATTAAATTATTTTTCTCATCAGAATATCCATTTTTAGATAATAATTTGTATATGGAACTTCCAACCATACCAGTTGAACCTGCTAAAAAAATTGAATCACTTTTATTAATGAGTGACATTACAAGTTATTTTGATTAGAAATATTTGGAATTGCTTCTATTGGATTAGAAAGTTTGAACCCTTGATTTTGCAGAATAAGTTCTTTTTGAGCTTCACTTTTATCATTTGTCATCATTTCAGATATGATTTCTTCTAAATTGGTTTTAGGTTCCCAGCCTAACTCTTTAAATGCCTTTGTTGAATCTCCAAGAAGTAGTTCAACCTCGGTTGGTCTAAAGTATCTTTCATCTACTCTTACAACAATTTGACCAGTATCTGATCTTTTACCTATCTCATGAATACCTTCTCCTTCCCAAGTGATTCCTGATTTCTGATCTTTATTCCAACCTAAATAAATCGAACATATTTCGACAAATTTCCTAACTGTTTCTGTTCTGCCTGTTGCAATTACATAATCTTTAGGTTCATCTTGTTGAAGCATTAACCATTGCATTTCTACATAATCTTTAGCATGACCCCAATCTCTTTTCGCATCAAGATTGCCAAGGTATAAACAATCTTCAAGTCCAAGATTTATTCTTGTAAGGCCTCTAGTTATTTTTCTTGTAACAAATGTTTCCCC
>MDTA01060947.1_pt1 | contig 36221 bp, 44 predicted proteins | sample 811151 | NCBI WGS metagenome assembly MDTA01 (sample SAMN05326648, study PRJNA326480) | marine metagenome | isolation source: seawater | place: Indian Ocean: South | collected 2010
AAGCTGCTGCAAAAGCAGAAGAAGAAAGATTAGCTGAGGAAGCTGCTGCAAAAGCAGAAGAAGAAAGATTAGCTGAGGAAGAAAGATTGGCCAAGGAAGCTGCTGCAAAAGCAGAAGAAGAAGAAAGATTAGCTGAAGAAGCTGCTGCAAAAGCAGAAGAAGAAAGATTAGCTGAAGAAGCTGCTGCAAAGGAAGAGGAAGAAAGATTAGCTGAAGAAGCTGCTGTAAAAGAAGAAGAAGAAAGATTAGCCGCAGAAGCTGCTGCAAAAGAAGAAGAAGAAAGATTAGCTGAAGAAGCTGCAAAAAGAGAAGCTGAAGAGAGTGTATCAAACAGTAATACAAAAATTATACAACTCGGTGGAAAAAGCAAAGAAGGGGGGAAACAATTAGAAAATAAAGATTTATCAGTTGATAATGAAAATATAAAAATTATTAATTTAGATAAAAACAACACACAAGTCAAAGATAGCGATTCAGATATGGATTTTTCAATTGATGAATATTCCCCCGCTGAAAAACTTATTAGAGAAGTAGAATCTATTGAAAAATCACTTCTAAAAAGTAATAGTAGTTCAAACGAATATAGTAATGAACTTACATTTGATAAAGATTTACAAGATATCCATGAAGATATAGATGAAAAAAATAACGATAATACCGATTTTAGTTTTTTTGAAGATGCGGCTGTTTAGATAATTTTTATTCAAATACTATGTATAGATTAAATGAGCGGAATGAACCCAATAGTTATAGGATTAGTAAGTTCTATTGTAGCAGTAGCAGCTTATATGATAGACTTAAAATTAAATAACGAAGAATGTAACAAAAATAAATTAATTAAAGTAGGACTATTAGGACTTATGATTGGTATCTCTAATTTATTACTATTTTCATTGTTACAAGTAAGTTCAAGTAATATTAATATTTCTGGTCAAGATATTATGACAGGTAATCCAGATTTTTAAATATAAAAATTGTTTTATATCTAAAAATACGTTTTTTTTACAGTAATTTGTGGTCCTTTTTTATTTTTGCTTAAATCATAGTCTTCATCTTCTTCATCGTGTTCTGGATTAAAGTTATTAGCATGGTATTCCCATATTGAGGGATGACCAAGCTGAAAATCTGGATGAGGGTCGGCTTTATACCAAAATACTTGGTCTTGTAGTCTATTACTTTTTGCATTGTTGTGAATAACTAGGCATTCATAATTTTCTGTACATTGGTCCATAACTTGACAAAATATATCAAAAGAAGGAAACATACCTGCATATTGTTCATATAATTGTTTTCTATTCCGAACAATATTTTCTCTTAGTAAAAAAACGTAATCAATATTAGTTCTTAGATTAGGAGGAATACCAAGTGCATACTGCATAGTTATTATAAATAAAGATTTGTAATGTCTTCCATTCATAAAGAGCGACCTTACATTTTTACTTCTTACCCAAGAAGAATCATATAAACAATCATCCAATATTAAAAACCCCCGTGGGTCAGTGTTAGAATATCCTTGACTTTCTTCCTGTGATTTGTATTGTTTTACGATTTTTTTTTGCCTTTGTAAATATTTAATAATTATATCTTCATTATATTCGCCATGAATAAAGCAACTTGGCATCAACTTGGAATAAAAACTATTAGCACCTTCCGTTCCACTTATTACTGTTCCTACAGGTAAATCTTGATGGTAATATAGTAAATCCTTTACTAAAAATGATTTACCGGTTTCACGTTTTCCAACAAAAACAACTACTTTGTCATCCTCTATTTTAGACATATCAAATTTTTGTAATTCCATTGCCATAGTTACTATGTATATGTTTATAATAATAGTTAATTTAACGCAATAAGTTTAAAGAACATACAAAAAAAAATAAAATATTGTAATATGAACAATGATTCTGATATTAAAGAACTGTATAAAACACTTGGTTTAAGAGTTATTTCAGATAAAGAATTTCATCGATTACAAGATAATATATCTGATTTTTACAAAATTCATAATTTTAGCTATTTCAATCCTAATTTAAAATTTTTTTCCAATCATCCTAAAAGTTATTATAGCATGAATAACAGCAATAAATTATATAAATTACTTAAAAAAACAGACCGCAGAGGAACATCTGGGTATTTCTTTAAATCTAAAATCAAATCAAAAACTAATAGCACATTTCATAAGAATGTTTTCGTTAAAGAAATTTCTATATTCAATCCAAATAATATAGAAGCCTATTATCAAACAATTAATAATTCTATTTGTTCTCCTTCAATTGATAATCAAATTATTTCAGATATAATTTATAATCCCAATGAAGAATGTAACATCGAATTATTCATAAATTACCTTGTATCTAAATTAAAAGAACAAGATATTTCTCCACATTTTTGTGAGTATTATGGTTCTTACTTTGTTGAGTTAGATAAATTTACTTTTAATATAACCAATGATGAAGAAATGTTGGATAATTTAGAAAAAATTACTGAAAATCAAGATATACCATTAAATATTATTGATACAGGTGGTATCTATCTTGAATATTCAAATGTACCATCATATTTATTAATTACAGAAAAATTGAACCATGATGTAAGTTATCTGAAGGAAAATAATGAACTAACGTATAATATTATTGTAAGCTTAACATTTCAAATTTTCTCTGCTATCATAACAATGAATAATATTTTTGGTATAAAACATAATGATTTGCATTTTGGTAATGTAATGCTTAAAAATACTAAAGAAGAATATTTATATTATAAAGTAGATAATTCTTACTATAAAATACCTACATATGGATATATAATATGTATTCTTGATTGGGGAAGAGGTACATACGATTTTAATGGATTTAGTGGGAAAAACAGCGTATATTCAGCTAATAGAGACTGTTTTCAGCAATATATTTTCAATAAAATGAATTGTAGAGGTATGGAACCATTGGAGAGTAATAAAAATCGTTGGACTGATATAGTAATGATAAGTCATAGTATTTTGTCTGAGTTTGAGGATGTTTTAAAAGATACACAATTAAAGGAATTATTAATTAATAACATAACTACATCTAATAACAATGAATTAGATATTGAAGAGTTTAACTGGGAACTTTATCTTAAAATTACTAACTATAAATTTAATATAAATCCAGAGAAACTAATAACCAACCATATTTTCTCAAAATTCAAAATTAAAAAGAAACAATCTAAAAATAAGTGTGTATATGATTTGTATTTTTAGTTAGAACTAGATATAAAATTTGAACTATTTGTATTACTTGTATCATCAATATTATTAGGGTATTTTGACCAAGCATCTGATTTATTAAACATATCACTATAAGTATTTTTCACATTAGTCTCAGTTATCTGTTCTTCATAGAAATTTCGTGGTATATATCTGTATTCTATTGTAGGCAATGGACATTTACTATAATTTTCCATATATCCCTTAGTAATCAATACAATTCCAACTATAAAAAATATTAATATTAATGATTTCATTTAATTTATATTAATATTTTATTATTATTAATTAAAGTTTTAGTCTGTTTCAGATTTTCTCTTAAGCCACGGGTCTTCATCATTTAGAGATTCTTCAATAGACTCTGTATTGACAGGTGTTTCTTTACTAACACCGCTATTAACAACTGTTTCTTCTTCGTCTTCTACAGTGTTATTTTCCGTTTTTTCTTGTTTTTGCTTTTCAGCTTGTTCTCTCGCATAATCAATATTTTCTTGGAAATGTTGGTCTTTCTTTTCCTGGTTTTCTCTATATTTTTTGACCAAAGTATTAAGTTCAGATTCAGCATACTCTTGTGAATCAATATTATGAGGATTAGGATCCCATGGTAACCAAAATCCTACTTGACCAATGTAAACATTAAAATTTTTATCATTTTGTTGAAGTTTTTTTGCTTTCGCCTGTGCTTCTTGTAAAGTGTCATACGAACCTCTTACCTTTATTCCCCTGACAGTAGTTTTGAATTCATTTTTTTCATAAAATTCTGATTCTAACTTTTCTTGATTGATATACATAAAATCCTTATATTTATTTTCTACTGATTCTTCGTCAAGGTCATAATTTTTTGCAATAGTTTTTAAAAATTTATGTACAAAAAAAACATTTTTGTTGTTAAGTATCTCTTCTGGAGATACAAAGGAAAGACAGCAGTAATTTTGTCCTCTTATTTGAGGGTCACTTTCAAGAAAATCTTCTTCACTCATTACACATAATTTATTTTAAAACTTTAAGTAAATATTTTATTTAATAAATTATTTTCTATTTATAATATATAAATTATGGACACCTTAAGAAATGAACTTAACGATTTACAATCTGCCTTTGATCTCCAAGAAGTAGTCAAACGCGCTGTAAAATATCTTATTGAAGGCGGTGCAGTAGCTGTAGCTGCATACTACATTCCCAAAAAACAAATGAATGTAGAAGAAATTGTAATGATTGCTATAACCGCCGCTGCTACATTCGCATTACTTGACATGTACGCCCCAAGTATAGGAAATGCTGCGCGCCAAGGTACTGGTTTTGGTATTGGTGCTAACATGGCCGGTTTCCCTAAAATGGCTTAAATAAATACAAATTTTTAATATAATTATATTAAGAATTTATTACATATAACTATTATGGAATATACATTAATAACTGGCGGTGCAGGATTTATTGGGAGTCATATATGTATTGAATTATATAAGTTAACTAAAAACATAATTGTTATTGATAATTATATTAATTCGTCAATAAATATTGAGAAAAAAATAAAACAATTCACACCTGAAATTATTTTTTTACAGTGTGATATAAGAGATATTAATATTTTAACAGGTATATTTTGTACCTATAAAATTACATCAGTAATTCATTTGGCTGCATTAAAATCAGTCAATGAGTCTATAAATAAACCACTTGATTATTACAATACTAATATAGTTGGTACACTAAATATATTAAATATCATGAAAAAATTCAATTGCTTTAATTTTATATTTTCTTCTTCAGCTACTGTATATGGGAATCAATTAACTCAACCAATTAAGGAAAATACTGTTTTAGAATTTAATACAACTAATCCATATGGAACATCTAAATTAATAATTGAAAAAATATTAGAAGATTTATCAAAAGAATCTCAATGGAATATCCGTGTGTTAAGATATTTTAATCCAGTTGGATGTCATAAATCAGGATTAATAGGTGAATATATAACAAAAAATCCACCAAATCTTTTCCCAGTAATAATAAATATATATAATAACTCTAATCTCAAATTAAATATATTTGGTAATAATTACAATACTAAAGATGGTACGTGTATTAGAGATTATATACACGTGGTTGATTTAGCAAGAGCACATGTAAGTGTTTTTGAAGATATTAAAAAAAGAAATATAAAGTACGATATATTTAATATTGGTTCTGGGAAAGGCTATAGTGTATTAGAAGTAGTTAATTGTTTTAACAAAATCTGTAACAATAAAATAAAATACGTATTTAAGGAAAAACGCGAAGGCGATATAGCAATATGTTATGCTGATACTACAAAAGCTTTAAATTGTCTCAATTGGAAACCTATTTATACGATTGAAGACATGGTACATGATACAATTAGATATGCTGATAATTTGAATAAGAAGTCCGATACCACGTGTTTGTAGGAATATTCGCATTATTAAGCTTAACGTCAAATTTATTGATTAAAAATTTAAGTTCTTTAGTAGAATATGAACGCAATTCTGCTTGAGAAATATCAATATTCCTAAAATTAAGAATATTAGTAAGTTTAGAACGGTATAGACTTTTTTTATTGATTTCAGTGGACATTTTTTATATTAAGATATAAAAAAAATTCACATCAAATTTACACAGTTGGAATATATTGCCATTTTAAATCAATGCATATCTTCTTCCAAACTTCATCGTGTTCTTGTAATTTTTCTCTTGATTTTAAAAGTCTACAATAGGGTAAATATTCATCTTTATCAAGTAACTGAAAAAACTTGTAGAATATATAAGGATATGAAAAGAAATTACTTCTATCAGATGGACAATATTTCATCCATGGTCCCTGAATTTCTTTGAACATATTACGAACTTTATCCTCTAATTCTCCTGTTATTACTGGTGCTGGTTTTCCTGTAATTCTATTTGTTATATAGTGACAATGTTCATAGTATTTTGTTAGGTCTAATTTCTTTAGAATATCACGTACCTTCTCTACACTGAGTTGTTTAAGATTAATATAAGATTCTTTTTTTAATTCGCCAATTATCTTTTCAAATATTGCTTCACTAATATCTGTTGATTCTTTTGCCTGGAATTGTGAAAGCCACTCATTTGCGTGATTAATTTTTTTATATGCAAAATAAGTTAATTCACGTGGTGGCTCTTTATACGATGGTGTATCACAATCAACAAGGATTTTCTCTTCATTACCACATTTAGGACAAATCATACATCCATGTACGTTGTCTTGTATGCGTGGAAGTAAACAATATGGGCAATTATCTATTTCTTCATTAGATATATTCGTAACATTTTTAATATGATTTTTATCAACTATAGACAAATAATTATCCATGATATCATTTTTGCTTGAATATTCTGATTTAGAGGTATCACCAAATTCTTTTTTTGGAGGTTTTTTCGCTTTTCCAAAAAAATCAAGAACAGTTTTTTTACTTGATTTAATTGTTTTATTATCAGAAAAAACTGCATCTTCATTGTAATATTCATATAATAAATGACTTGAATCCATCATGTATTTATCTAATTTTTTATTCGATTCAATTTCAATAATTTCATTTTTTAATTTATGAATATATTCAGTTAAATCTAGTTTACGGGTCATTTGTTCGTCAGTTAGTTTTGTAGATTCAATTAATTTAATTTTATTTAATTCAGTTTTCATATTTTCCATTTCTTTTTTCATATCTTTGACATTTTCTTTTGATAATTGAAGTTCATTGATTTTTTCATTGTGACGGCTATCTATAGTGGTTTGAATAATATTACTATTTTTTTTTGTATATGTCTTTTTTTTTTTACCCTTAAATAGAGACATTTGTAATTATTTTATTTTTAATCTTTAAATAAAAAATAATTCGTTTGTAGGGGGTAAATAGATTATTATATAATATATTATGAATAATATAGAAAATAAAGATTCTGATATTAATATTGATATGATTTCTATATATAAAATGTCCTTTATTTATAATTCAATACTTAATGGTTGGACTGTCAGAAAATTAGAAAATAATAAATTTGAATTTAGTAATAAAAGCGAAGAATTAAAAAAAGAATTTCACTTAGATAATTTTCTATCCAATTTTGTTAAATCTAATATTAATATAAATCAATTAATCAGTGGCAATTTATTGAAAGAAGATAGTAAACTGTTATCATAATAACTTTAATATTGTGCGGAAAATATAAAAAATTATCTTTTAATATATATATAACTATGGGAGGTGGTTTAATGCAATTAGTAGCCTACGGGGCACAAGATATTTATTTGACAGGAAACCCACAAATTACTTTTTTTAAGGTGGTTTATAGAAGACATACCAATTTTTCTATAGAAAGTATAGAACAAACTTTCAATGGAACTGCTGATTTTGGTAAAAAAGTAAGTTGTACAATTTCACGCAATGGTGACCTTGTTCACAAGATATATTTACAAACCAAATTACCAGAACAACAATATGTACATGATACTACTAATTTAAAATATAATGGACAGACAATAACTAATGGTATGTTAAGGTGGGTAAATTGGGTTGGTGAAAAATTAATTAATTATGCAGAAATTGAAATTGGTGGTCAGCGTATTGATAAACATTATGGTGAATGGTTACATATTTGGAACCAATTATCTAATTCTGCATCTCACGATGAAGGATACCAACGTATGGTAGGTAACATTACAAAACTCACAACAAACAAAGCTACAAGTACTGCCACGGATACAATAGACGAACAAGTTTTATACATCCCTCTTCAGTTTTGGTTTTGCAGGAATCCAGGACTTGCACTTCCACTTATAGCATTACAATATCACGAAGTTAAAATTAATGTAGAATTCGAAAAACTAAGTAATCTTTTAATAGTATCTAAATCAAATAATACATATGATCCATCAGCTGAAGCAGTAACACCTGATGGACAACTTAATGACACTTCATTATGGGTAGATTACATCTTCTTAGACACAGACGAACGTAGACGCTTTGCACAATTATCACACGAATACCTTATTGAACAACTCCAGTTCCCTGGAGAAGAAACTATTTCTACTAAAACAAATAAAATAAGATTAAATTTCAACCATCCTGTAAAAGAGCTTGTATGGGTAGTTCAAAAGAAAACATGCACTGAGAATATGCAGCATTTTAACTATAGTGATTCTATTGACAGTTCACCTGCTTTATCTCACTACGCAACTGGAAGTAAAATGCTTCAAGGTGTAATTGAAAATATAGTTGGTAAAGGTGGTGCCGGAGATGTTCCTCTTAAATTATCCAATAATGTAGATACTGGTAAAAATACATGTGATAAAGCAAAAATACAACTTAATGGACAAGATAGATTTTCACAACGTTCTGGTGATTATTTTAATTTTGTTCAACCTTACAATCACCACACTAAAACTCCTCACACTGGTATTAATGTTTACTCATTTGCACTTAAACCAGAAGAGCATCAACCCAGTGGTACATGTAACTTCTCACGTATAGATAATGCTAATTTATTCCTTACTGTGACAAGTAACACTATACTCACTGGCAGTTTAAAACTGGATACTAATAATGGTATTTTATCTGAAGACCTAAGTGCTGGTAATACAACTGCTGCCAACGCAAATGTCCGTGTTTATGCCGTAAATTACAATGTACTCAGAATTATGAGTGGCATGGGTGGTTTAGCTTATTCAAATTAAATTTAACATAAAATATTTATTTAAATAGTAACCTATCTTATTTAAATAAATGCCACCTAAAAAAACTAATAATGGAGACTCTGAAGACAATAGGAGTCGTTCATCATTATCTACTGAAATCATTGATCCTAACAATGAAAGCAAATGGGAACAAAATGAAAGTGTTATCCGAAAGCAATGGCTTGATAATTTACAACATGTTTTAATTTTTTTACAATTTTTTAATGACACAATTAAAGAAAAAGAAGCAACTGTAGGTTGGTGGATTATATTAATTACGTCATTTATATCATTTATGACTCTTTTTGACTTAGAACAACTTGGAACTAATGATAATTTTAATAATAATTATAATTGGACAAAATCAGTTACTTTATCAGGGTTGTCAATGACTACTACACTTCTTGCTGCTTGGGCGAAGAAAAAAGGATTTGTTAAAAGAATAAAAGACATTGATAAAAGAGTTTTTTCGATTGAAGCACTTGGTGGTCGTATTTCTTCAGTTCTTGATTTACCTATAGAAGATAGACCACAGTACATTACATTTTATAGAAATAACATTACAGAAGTACAAGATTTATTATGTTATAATCAACTTATTTCTCCAACTGAATTAAATTTTGTTTTATATATAATTACTAAAAATTATCCAACATTGGTTAAAGATGCTTATCCATGGTATATACAAGACCCTGAGACTAAAATCTACACACCCGATTACCATTTTGGTAAAAATATAATTGCCAGTTATGAAAAACAAATGTTTAATAGCATTATTTATCGTATTTTTTCATGTTTTTTCTGTCAATCCAAATGTTGTAAAAATATTGACGATGGAAATCCCTGGACTTCGCCACATGAATCAGAAAATTGTAATGATTCTGAGTTTCACAAAGAATTAGGTAAATATACAACTCCAGCACAAAATATAAAAAAAAATATTAAAAAAAATACTGCTGAAAATATTGTAATTAATATTGATAACTAATTATGTAAAATAAAATATTATTCTTATTTTACATACATTTTATTAGATAAATTATTTCTTAGTTTTCTTTCCTTTGCTTTTTTGGGACATTTTAGCTTCTGTGGCTTTCTTAGCTTGCGCGGCTCTCTTAGCTTGCGCGGCTCTCTTAGCTTCTGCGACTCTCTTAGCTTCTGCGGCTCTCTTAGCTCTATCTTTAAGAATTTTTTTACCAGCATTACTAATTTTAGGTTTCATTAGTTTGTCAAGAATTTGTTCTGCAGAAGTTTGAAGTAACCAAATAATTGTGCTACTTTTAGTTTCATCGTATGCATGGTCATTCCAAAATTGAATTTCTTGAGAACCCATAATTATACTTGAAATACGTCTTTGATAATACCATTTTGCATTTTCATGCAACCAGTTAGCTAATGCCAATGCAGTTGTGATTTCCCAATGGTCAAAACATCTTTTGACATCTGTTAACTTATACGCATAAATAGAATATCTGTTAGTACATCCTAATACATCACACGAATTATTAACACATAATTCGGATGTTTTATTGGAACATTGAGTTGATGTAACTCCTTTTTTATTTTTTTTATCACTCTGATATTCATTGTATTCTTTATATAAATTTTCAACTAATTTATGATATTTAGTAATTTCAGATTTAATTAGTTCTTTAGTTTCGGAGTTAATTGGGATTTTACTAAACAAATAATTAATTCTTCTTGTTAGGTTTGCAAAACGTAATTCTTTGTTGATGAAGGGGATTGAAAGTGATTGAGTAAAAATATTTGAAATTATTTTAGGAAATACAATTGGTTTGCCTCCTAATTGTTCATATACTGTTTTATTTGCAATTTGTCTTTTTCTTGGTGTTCTTTTAGGTGTTCTTTTAGGTGTTCTTTTAGGTGTTCTTTTAGGTGATTTTCTATTAGGCATATATATATATATATTCTTTATTTTCGATTACATTAATTGATTTTTTAAATATTTGATAATTTTCACGCCAAAAACCGCTTTTTGTTAGAACATACTTTTCTTTAATAAATTTATTAACAATAAGGTGAGTAAATATTCGTTCATATAGTTGAAATAGTTGTTTTTTGCTTTCTTTAATAGATGTATTAAAATATTTACCTGCAAGTTGATTAAAGCTAGAATAATTCATAAAATATGTGTCTATATTACTTCTTTTGGGAATTTTATTCTCCATAATACCCTTAAAAATGAGCTTTGCAATATCTGTTACATTTTTCTTTTCCAGTATGTTTTTCCTAAAGTTAATACAATTGCAACATGATTCATTGCAAATATCTTTACTAAGACATCTTAGTTCTCCTAAATAATTACAAATTTGACAATGTCTGCAATCTACAATATTCTCAGCATAATTAACCATTTTGTCTAGTTTTGTAACTTGATGTTGAATATGTTTTTCATGATTAGAAACATTTGTCTTACTCATACGCAGTAAATTTTCAGCCATAATTTTATCTTGATAGCTGTAATATAGTATACAATCACTCTTAAGTCCATCGCGTCCTGCCCTTCCAATTTCTTGATAATAATTCTCTATTGAAAATGGCATATTAAAATGAATTACAAATCGGACATTATCCTTATCAATACCCATCCCAAATGCTATTGTAGCTATAATCACTTTTACCTCATCATTTTTCCATTTATCTTGTGTTTCTTTTCTTGTTTTATTAGAAAGCCCTGCGTGATATGGAAGTGTTGCTATACCTTGTTCATTAACTTTATTACTAATATCTTCACATTTTTTACGCGATGAACAATATATAATACCTGTTTGATTATTATAAATTGTTTTAATATTATTAACAATTTCACTTATTGTTTGAGTTACCTTGCCTCTTTTGATTACTTTGATATTAAGGTTAGGTCTAAAATATGAAATAGTATATGTTTTATGTTTGTTAAGACATAGTAGATGTTCTATATCACTTCTTGTTTGTTTAGTAGCGGTTGCTGTCAATGCCATAATTGGAATTTTTTTAAAATTAGATTTAATATCTGATAATTTTCGATAACTGCTCCTGAAATCATTACCCCACATTGATATACAATGTGCTTCATCTATCACAAAACGTGTAAGTCTTCCGCATTCTTCTAGTAACTTTAAATTCTCAAAAAATTCATCATTCTTTTCCAAAGTTTCTGGTGTGGTGTAAATTATATTTTTTGAGTAATTTTCACAAAGCATGCTATTTAAAATAAACCGTTTTTTTACTTCACCTATGTCACCATATAATGCATCTGAATCTATATTTTTAGTTTTTAAATTAGCTACTTGATCAACAATTAATGATTTTAAGGGGGATATAACTATTGTAACACCTTTTTGAATAATAGCAGGCAATTGATAACAAATACTTTTACCGGAACCTGTAGGCAAAATGACTAATTGGTCTTTATTATCCAAACTATCAATAATAATTTCTTTCTGAGGGGTTCTAAAAGAACTGTACCCAAAATTATCTTTCAAAAATTTTTCTAAATCCATTAGAATTGTGTAATAATTATTACAATAAATTTTAAGTCAAATTTTAATTTTGATTTATTTTTAAATAATCTAATTATAATGTAATGGATACTAAATTTTGGGGACCAGATTGCTGGGATTTACTACACTGTATTACAGAAAATTATCCCGAATCTCCGTCTGACTATAGTAAAAAAAAATATAAATCTTTTTTTAATTCTCTACGTAAAATATTACCCTGTAAGTATTGCCGCAACTCAACTAAAACATTTATGAATGAAATAAATATTAACAACTACCTTGGCAGTAAAAATGAACTATGTAAATGGTTATTTTTATTACATAATAAGGTAAATAATAAATTACGTAACCAAGGAAATCCAATTAAAAAAAATCCGTCTTTTAGCACTATAAACTCGCGTTTTAAAAAAAAACTTAAACACTATAATGAAAATCCAAGAAATGTACCCGGAATTGATTTCTTATATTCAATTGTTTTCAATTATACATTTAGTATTGACTATAAAGATAAAATTTGCCATAAAGAATATGTTAATTTTTTCAATACACTTAAATATGTTATTCCATTTAAATTATTTAAAAAAATGTATAAAGAACATCTGAGTAATTATCCAATAGATAAGAATATATGTAATTCGGTATTTAAATTATGGATATTTGCTCTCGATGAATCGTATAAAAAAAATTTTAATGATAAGCTATGTTATAATTGTGTATGTAAAAAATATGATCAATATAAGGCCAATTGTTCAATAAATACTTGTAAATTAGTTAAGTAGATTCATTATTTTACTATCATATGTCATTCCGTTAATTGTAACATTCCGCCAAATGTAAGATAATTTTTCTATATTTTCAAATTCAGATTGAGTCTGTGGATTTTTATTTGCAATATACCATGCTCTTTTATAAAATGCATCGTAAGATTCACTATCTTCTCTATAAATAGAGTAAATCATTCCCTTATGTTCAATATTTAAATATTTCATTTATTAAGAATAAATAAAAGATTTATAAATCAAATTTATTTTTTCGAGCAAGCATCATATTCTGCTTTATTATTATTCCATGCATGATCGGAAAGATTATTATTAGTATTATCTAAAGATGGTATTCTATTGTAAGGGTGACGTCTGCTTACAATATCGTTATTGTTATCACTACTGCTTACATTAATATTTCCATAACCGCGGGAGTTAGACCACATTTTATCATTATTTACTCTAAAATCTACTTGATTATCTTGGATTACATTTCTGGGTGTTGAATATTTTCTGCAATGACTTGTTGATGATTCTTGTATTGGTTTTCTATTTTCAAGTACAATTGGTTCATCTGAACAAGCATTATAGTTAGTATTACAAGGTAACTTGCCTACGCAATTAATTCTAAATGCATCAGGATAGGAACTCATTATACTATATAAAAATATATTTATTCTATTAATCAAATACTATAATTTTTGAAATTACTAACCAATATGTTACTAACCCAAGTATAATACATACCATAAATTTTACAAAAGTAGTTCCCATAAATACATTTTCACTTGGGTTAGATAAAAACATTAAAAGATTAAGTACTACGAGTATAGTTACAAATTTAATTAGTTCATTATATAAAGTTTTATATTCCTTGTCAACTCTGTATTGTAATTTAAAGTCCATTTATATATTTGCAGAAAATAAAAAGAAAATATTTATTTATACATTTATAAGTTTAAATTATAATAATAAAATCTAATAAAAATTAAATGGATACCAAAAATATATTAATTATTTTAGCTACATCATTAGTTATAATTGGAGCTTTGTTACTATACCGTCATATTAATACGGTTAATAATAGATTAAATACTATAGAAACATTTTTAAATAAACAATCTCTTGCTCAAAATATTCCTATAAAACAACATTCTAATAATAATGAATCTCCTGAAAACCCAGCAGTTTCAGAAACCGATGAATGTGGAGATGATGACCAAGAAAAAGAACAAGAATTAAATTCATTAGATTCATCACAACAAAGTATAGAAAGAGCTCAAAATGAAGTCGAAGATTTAAACAATCAGATAGAACACCTTGATAGATTAATAGATGAACAATCAGAAAATAATGCTAATATTAATAATTTAGATGAAGATGATAGAATAGAGAATATACTCAATGAAACTGCTGAAAATGATGTTCAAGGTGCTTCGGAATATACAAATGAACATTGCGATATAAGTAATAGAGAAAAATTACCTAATATATCATCGGAATATGAAGAACTTGCTAATTATAATAATGATAACAATTCTGAATTAAATGCTTTAATACAAGCTGAAAAAAATACTGATAATAATGAAATGATTACACAACAAATTTCACCCATCGATGATACTGAAAATCCAGATGAGTTACAAGAATTAGAAGAACACGAAAGTGCTGAAAATATAGAACTTAATAGTAGAAATACTAATATAGGTGATGAGATTGAAATAGAAGTTATTGTATCTAAATTTACATTAAAAGATTTAAAAGAATTATGTAAAAAAAATTCACTAAGTCAAACTGGGACTAAAAAAGATTTAGTTGTGAGATTAATTAATTTTGACAACACTATATTAAACAATGTGAGCGATAATACAATAAATATTTCAGATAATTAAGTATAAGTGTTTTATAATAAAATATTAAGATATTATATATAATATGAGTTGTCATAAAACAAGTGATAATAAACATTTTGATTGTCCTCCAAGAATGGACGATGGCAGACATTTTACCGATTACCGTTCTAACTGTCATATCAATAATCTTGTAAGGTCAAATAATGCTATAAGTAATTCACACCAATATAGAATGTTTTTAACACACAATGGTGAAAGATTAATAAATCTCAATAGAGCATACGCCACTCAAAAAAACAATTGCGGTGATTGTGATGAAACTATGTTATCTGAACAAACAAGCACATCTTGCGACGGAAATTCATGTAATACTCAAATCAAAAATTCAGCTGGTCTTGGAAATGGAAGAAACTACGGCTCAGATTCTGATTGCAAAAACTGGTCTAAAAATGTAAGAAAAAGTAATTTATCAAGTTGCTGTGCCAATATTAATGATTTATTTAATTATTACAATCACGCTGACACTCTTGCTCAAGGAAACACCGATAAAAGAAACACTGTACCTTCAGGTGGAAAAGTAATGCAAGGTGGCGACCCCGAACCTTTTAATCTTTAAATTAATTATATTATTATTAATATGATAAATTAAAAAAATAAGTTAATATTATATATTATGTGTGATAATTGGAAACAAAATTTATTTGAGAAATATTCATGTGAGGGTATTGTTTTAGATAGCGGAAGCGGTGAATTTATTGTAAAAGGTACAATTCAGACACTTTCACCTAATGCAAAATTATTATTTTGGGCATCTAATCCACCAACTTACACCACCTCTTATTCCGGTTCAGGATTACCATATCCTAATCCAGAAACTGCTTTTGAAAACACACCAAATAAAGGAGCTGTTAAAATTGAAGGTGGAAAATTTGAATTCAGAGTTCAATATCCTAACTCCTATTACGCCGGCTTAGGTTCACTATTAATACCACCATCCGTATTTGTTAAAGTATGTGAAACAAATGGAAGTAATGATGTTAATATAATAGAATTAGGAAAAGCAATTCCATTTAGATTATTAACTTATCCTACTGGACACGATTCTGTACCAAGAGAAAATCCACACTTTTATTCTGGAAGAGAACAACTTCCAGTTAGAACTCAAGAAGACATTTTAAGAGCAAGTGGCTATCCTGAAAAAAATGCAACTCCTAATAATTTCTGGGGAGGTGCAGTTCCTCATGAATAAATTTGATTAAATTTATTTTATTTTTTCTAATATTAGAAAAGATGAAACTTATTTTTGACACCGTATATGGATATATTCCTTATTCAAATGAGGAAACAAAATTTCTAGATACCTCATGGGTTAAAAGACTAAAACGTATTAAACAACTTGGCTTGCTCGACCATGTATTTCCATCAGCATCACATTCGCGATTTGAACATAGTATAGGAGTATCATATCTTGCTGAAAAATATAATGAATTTCTTATACGGAATTCAACAAATATAGATTGTTCAAACGACATGAAATTCTGTATTAAAATGGCTGGATTATTACACGATGTAGGTCATGGGCCATTTTCGCATGTATTTGATAATATAGTCATTCCAAGTAATGCCAAAAAGCATGAAGACCGTTCCCGGGACATTGTAGAATATGTATTTAAGGAAGTTGGAACATCGTCTAGATTTTCAAGTGCTTACATTATTGATACAATAAAAGAAATGATAGAACCAAAAACAAATATATATCTTAAGAATCCATTATATAATTTAGTTAATAATTCAGTAAATTCAATTGATGTTGATAAATTAGATTATCTTCAGCGTGACCCAAGACATATAGGTCTAGATTATGCATTTGACCCCTGGAGAATTCTAAATAAATCCTACATTAAAGAAAATAATATAATTTATTCAAAGTCGCTTGTATCTAATATTCTTGAAATGTTTAGAACTAGATACCGCTTTCATAAGGATATTTATAATCATAAAACAGTTAAACTTATAGAAGTAATGATTGGCGATGCTTTGCGTAATGCAGATAAACACTATGGGTTTTCGTCAATGGATACGGCTGACCTTATACAATACGATGATAGCATTTATAATCAAATATTATTCAGTAAAAACAGTGATCTTGAACAATCTAAAAATATTCTACAACGTATAGAAACACGTAATTTATATAAACTTGTTGGCTGGTCTAATGATAGCAGTGATGAAAGTGAGCTTAATGATTTGTATGATGATAAATTCCCGGACTATTGTAAATCTAATCTCCGGTCCATTAACATGAAATTTAACTTTTGCAATGGAACTTCATCACCATTAAACCGAGTGAAATTTGATATTGACGGAATTATTAAAGGAGGCGAAAAACTTTACACTGATAAACTTATGCCAGCTGTATATGAAGAAAAAACAATAATGATATATTCAACTAAATAAACTTATTACTTAAAATTTTATTTTTATAGGTATATATGGTTAAAATATTATCGTTTGATGTAGGAATTAAGAATTTAGCATATTGTTTAATTAATTTTAACGAAGAAGGGTTTGAAATAGAAGACTGGGATGTTATAGATATTACAGAAAATTTACTGGATAAAAATCTTAAATGTTCAGTTGTGAGTAGAGGTAAGTTATGTAATAAATTAGCGATTAATTATGCAATTACGAATGAAAAAAATATCGGTTTTTGTGATAATAAAAAATGTCAATCAATTGCTTCAAGTACATATTCGTCTAAAAATTTAAAAAAAACCAAAATACTAAAACTAAAAGATATTGAATTAATTGATTTAACAGGGGAAATGATTAAGAAGCTGAGACTAAAAGAAAATTTACTTAATGTTGATATAGTCGTTATAGAAAACCAACCAGTTCTTAAGAATCCAACAATGAAATCAATTCAAATGGTACTTTACAGTTATTTTCTTATATATGGAGTTACATCAGATAAACCCCTAAATAATATTGCATTATTTAATGCAGGTAAAAAATTAGATGTTTATACTGGTCCCAAAATTGAATTAAATTGTAAAGCTAATAGTTACACAGAAAGAAAGAAACTATCAATTGAATATACAAAATGTATAATAAAAGATAAAACAGATAATTTGGCATTTTTTAACGAACATAAAAAAAAAGATGATTTGGCCGATGCTTTATTACAATGTTTAACTTATTATAAAAAAAAACACAATGCGTAATTATATAAGAATAGTTTTCTAAAAAATATTAAATGGATAATATAAAAATTAATCATAGTAGTGATAAAAAACAATTTTTAGTAAATAATGATATAGAAGAGGTACTAAGTGGTGGCAGTGGTGAAAATTATAATAATAAAGTTACAATAAATAAAATTGACGATAATAGAGATATAGTTAAAACTGATATTATGGACAAAGTTGAATTATCCTCAAATAAAGATGTCGATATAGGTCTTGAATTACTTGTTAATAAAGAAAAAGTAAACAAAACTGATAATGATAATGCAAATGTAAATAAAGCAATTAATTTAAATGATAATAGCCGCGAACATCGTCACCCTATCGAACGGTCATCACATCATTACAATAATGATAATAGTGATACTAATGTTATAGATTTGAACACTTCACACGAAGTTGATTTTAATAATATGATAAGTAGAGGAACTTCTAAAATTGATGATGATTTAAATCTTGATAGAACTTCTAGATTAAGTCAAAGTGAAATAGATGCTTTTATTGATAAAAATGACGCCCAGACCAAACCACAACTTGTTACAGAAACAGATATTAATAATTTAAATAAAGCAGATACACGCAGTAGAGTTAGTTATAAAAGCTATAAAAGTAAAGGCAGTCATGAAAAAAGAGTCGAACCTGAGTTAGTTAATAATGACGATATGGTGAGCAGAACGAGTAAAAAATCTGGTTTTAACCAGCCTAATATGGAAGAATTTCAACAATTTAACTTTGACCCAAATAAAGAACGTAAAGAAAAAGAGGAAATTTTATGGCAGTTAGAGAAATATAGACGTTTAGGTGTTCAAGGTGTTAAAAAATACAATATGTCATCTGACTTAGAAGAAATGCGCGGCGAATATATAAAAATTAAAAAAGCAAGAGAACTCGAAAATTCAATTAAATTCCAACGTAAATGTCTTGTAGCATTTGCAACAGGAACTGAATTGCTTAATAGTAAACTAGATTTTCTTGATTTCAAGTTAGATGGTTGGTCAGAACAAGTTAATGAAAATATTAATGAATATGATGAAGTTTTCGAGGAATTACATGAAAAATATAAAGAAAAAGCTAAAATGGCACCTGAATTAAAATTAATGTTTATGATGGGAGGTTCTGCCTTTATGTATCATATAACTAATTCTATGTTTAAAAATTCGGTACCTGGTATGGAAGACATTATGAAACAGAATCCAGAATTAATGAAACAATTTGCTAATGCAGCTATTAATCAGATGGATGGCGAAAAACGGGCTGCTGCTAATTTTTTCAATAATTTTGCACCAGGAGGACCACCTGGACAAGGAGGTTTTCAACCACCAAATGCAGGAAATAGACCAATGCCCACCCCACCTGAATACAATAAAAACCCTGAACCAATGCGACCACCACAACCTGCAAATTCAGCAGCACCTTTTGGTGTAAATGAAGTAGAAGAAGTTTCATCAGAAAGGTCTGCATTTAATAATAGTAGTTCTAAAATACCTGAGCCAGTGGGTGTAGATGACATTCTTGCAGACTTAAAATCTAATACTAATGAAATTTCTGAAATAACTTCACGTTCCAGTAGAAGAAGTGGAATAAACCGCAGCCGTGGAAAACGTTCCATTAATCTTAACTTAAATTAAATACTTTATAAATGAATAATAATTTATTACTATTTATTTATAATTTTCCTGCTTTCCTGAGTAGATTATATGCATGTTCAATTTCATCAGGAGTTATTTCGCGATCATTATTTTTATCAAGCTTTTTGTAGTTTTCTGGTAATATACAATTTTCACTTTTTACATTGAATAAATTAAGTACTAAAATTACAAAACATGATGTTATAATAAGTGATGCAATTACGTCTCTTGTAGCTACAAAAGCAACTGTAAATATAGCTATTCTTCTTATAACTTTAGATGATAAAAATTTCTTGTGTTCATCACCGAGGTCAACATCTATATATTTAGAGCCCATGTTAAGTAAAATCATTGCAACAGCATAGAAATATTTATTTGTATTAATATTATTTAAAACCACATTTGTATTGTTCAAACTGCTCATTAATATATATTAATTTTTTTATTCTATTTTGATTTAGTAGAATTCATAAAATTCTCAAGATTATGAATAGCAGTATGTAAATTCTTAAATGTATCATGCATAGAATCTTCGGGAACCATTCCATATTTTACAAAATTTTCTTCCATAGTTTTCTGATATTCATATGCATCATCATATGTTTTAAATTGATCACTATCATCTTCTTCCTCATCTTCGCCCTCATCTTCTTCCTCTTCGTCCTCATCTTCGTCCTCATCTTCGTCTTCATCTTCTTCTTCCTCTTCTTCCTCCTTTTTATCACTTTCACCATCAGTATCTTCGTCACTATCATCTTCTTTTAATTCGTCATCGTCTCCGCCATCTGTAAATCCTTCTCTATCAATTATAGGTTTAAAATACTTTTCTTTTAAACCATCTCTAAATTCTGTTTCATCTTCACTTGTTATGGTAAGAATAAGAGCTATACATAGAAATATAGAGGCCTTAAGACTGTATTTATATACATATATGATATATGCCAGTATAGATATTAATACAACTGGGTTTTTTACAAATTTTACTATACTCTTTGGTGAATATTTAGAAAATACGTAAATATATATAATTGCAAGGGAAATTATTAAATTTTCAATAGAATAATAGTCATTAACGGTTTGGTAAACATTGCGTATAAAATCCTGTTTAAGTAAAGTTGTTTTTAATGTATTTAAATCCATATTATAATATAAAATTATAAAATATTTCTATAATTTTACATACTATAATTAATAATCTACTGGTGCAAATAACTCTTTTTTATTCGCGGCTGGTTTTACATTAAAGTGTTCCCATTTGTGCATTCTGCCGTGGAAATTTTCCTGTATATTTTGGAATTCTTCAATATCAACTTCTTCTAATCCATGACTGTTTGTGAAATTTTCAGCAACTTCGACTTCTTCATCAACATCAACTTCTTCATCAACATCGACTTCTTCATCAACTTCACCTTCTTCATCAACTTCGACTTCTTCATCAACTTCGACTTCTTCATCAACTTTGTCTTCTTCAGCTAATTCATCGGATTTTTCTTCTTGCATGAATCTTTCTACACCTTTATTTAAAGCCCCTTCAAAACTTTCTAATTTTACAGAATCAGCTTCTTCTGTATCTTGAACAAGAGTGATAAAATTTTCTCTTCTTAAAAAATTAATATATTCTTCAGTTTGTCTTTTGTTTAAGACATGAAGAGTTACTACAAAAGCAACAGCAACCATAAGAGATACTTGAATATTACGTGATGCTGTATAACCAATTACAAATAATAATAATAATTTACCAACTAAAGTGTCAAAAAATAATATAACATTATTAGGTAAAGCAGGGGCGGCAAGAGCTGCATAGAGAGCAAGAAGTAATGTAATTACATTTACTACTGTTTCGTTATTCAAAAGATTATTTACACTATCAAGGACGTTCATTTATATTATATATAAGACATTATTTTTTTTAGCATAAGCATTATTTAGTTTATTCTTTATTATTGAATTAAAATTTAAAATAAAAAATCTCTATTTTATATAAGTTAATGCCTTATTGTACAATTGAAGAAGCTTGGAGTAAAAGTATTGATCCATCCATTTTAGATATTAATAATGCAAGAGACCCACAAGCAGAATTTAAAGATGTATATCTTAAAAATTCTGAATTAATAAATGGAAATGGTAATTCTATAGAATGTAAAGATAAAAAACCAAAGAAACGGCTTAAAAAATCTAGAAATTTGTCTAGAAATTATAACCGTTTACCCGAACATAGTGGACCTGAAACACGTTTACCTAATAATGAACATAAAACAGTACTGCACAGAAATAATGCTGTACAACTTAATAACAATAATAATGCATCTATTTCTGATGATTTACCTATAAACGAATTTAATATTAAAGAATATGAAAATTTAAATGATGAATATTTAAATCAGTCAGATGACCTTAGTTCAAACGCTTCAATAATGAAAGAATTTAAATCTATGAAAAAAGAGCCAGTAGAAACTGAACATACACAACATTTAGAAATAATTAATGAATTACGTCAAGAAAATATCAATCTAAGAAGAGTTATTGATGAACTTAAACATAATAAATCTAATTCATCTGATAATTTTATGGATTTACTAACCTTTATTATTGCGGGAATTGTATTAATATTAATTATGGAAAACATTACTGGATTGATGAGAAAATTCTAAATCAGAATAAGTAAATTATTACATGGAATCCTTAGACATTGTATCATAATTATTTTCATTATGATTAAATATTTTATTATCTAAATTATTGCTACTATCTGTATCTAAATTATTATATTCTAATAAGTTTTTATTAAAATATGTTAAATTTAAGTTGTTTTTTTTACTCATATTTTGAATAAGATAACTAAAGTCTTTATAGGGATTTGTTTTAATTTCAAGCTCCATACTTTTTACCTCTGGATTTTTTATAGCTGATGGAACATGTTCCCATGAAATATATATTAAATTAGGATAGGTATAAATAACTACAAATCCATTTTTTTTTAATTTATCAATACAATATTCAGCGCATTTAACCTGGTCATATGCTGGTAAACCTATTACCATCTTTGGTACTGTAAATATACAATGTGTAACTTTTTTGTCACTATTAATTTGTATTCTTCTATGACATTTTTCTAAAATTTTTCTATATGTAGTAAATCTATTAATTTCACGTTCATCTCGCGATTTATTAAGATTAAATATATTAATCATACTAATAATGTATGACATTTTAATTTTTAATTAAAAACAGACTATTCAATAATAAATATTATGACTATTAAAAATCTAGTTTTTAGTGGCGGTCATTTTAAAGGGATAAGTTATATAGGAGTTCTCAAAGCATTGGAAGAATTAAATATTAAAAAAAATTTACAAACTATTTTAGGTGTTTCATCAGGATCTCTATTTACATTACCATTTGTTCTTGGTTTATCGAGTCACCAAATAGAAACCATTCTTAATTCCCTATCACTTGAACAAATTTATAATATTAATATTGAATCTATATTAAATATAAGTTGTGATTATGGAATAGATAATGGTTTTAAAATAACTAATTTACTTAAAATAATTATAAAACAAATTCTTAATAATGAAAATGCAACATTTAAGGATTTACATGAATTTAATCCTGATTTAAAATTTATAGTTGGTGCAGCTAATATATCTACACAAGAATATGAATATTTTTCTTATGAAACAACGCCCGATATGCCTTTATATCTCGCTGTAAGAATATCTATAAGTATTCCTATTTATTTTAAAAGTATTTGTTATAATGATAATCATTACATGGACGGCGCATTTATTAATAATTACCCTATTGATTATTTTAAAGATGAGATGGATGTATCTTATGGTATTATATTTAACAAAATCAATAAAAAAGAAACTATAAATTGTTTAGGCAATTATATTTATAATGTTACATCATGTGTAATGGGTATTATGCAAAATTATTTAAGCGAAAAATATAAAAAAAATACAATAGCTTTAGATATTGATTATGATATTTCTACTCTTAAATTTGATTCGGATACCAAACAAAATTTAATTCAACTTGGGTATAATGAATTTATGAAAAATTATAGTAATTTATTCGGTAAAATTGAAACAGAGAGTGTTGAAACAAAAGAATCAGTAAATATTGATGAAATGATTGAATCAATTAAGGATGAAATCAATTCCAATGATAGCTGTTAATTTTTTTTATCTATTAATATTATATATGATTGATATTAACAAAGTTATGAATCAAATTACGAATAAACCAGTTTACTATGGTTTAATAGCTATGTTACTTACTTTTTATGGACCTAGACTTCATCCAAAATTACCAGTTGAAATAGTTAATTTGTTTAATAATAGTTATTTTAGATTCGCAGTAATTTTACTTATTATTTACACATCCAATAAAGACTTACAAACTGCTCTAATGATTACAATCGCTTTCTTTTTAATTATGAGTTTAAGTAATTCATGTCATTGCCATAACGTATTAAGAGAAAAATTTGGTTTTAATGAAAATTTCAGCGATATGAAACGTTTAGACCAGTTTTTTGAAGAATACAAAGACAATGATGAAAAAGATGTTGAAGGTGATGAAGTCAGTGAAGGCGATGAAGAAGAAGATGAAGAAGAAGATTGGGACAAAGATTCACCTGAAGCTAAAAAAGATGATTCCAAAGATGATTCCAAAGATGATTCCAAAGATGATTCCAAAGAAAAATCACTTGATAACTACGTAAACTTGGCCAAAGAAAAATTTGGCGGAATAATTAATGGTGTAAAAGACCAGTTAGAAAAGTACACTGAACGCCCTGCTTTAAATGAAAATTTCGAAAACGTAAATGTTGATTTTACAAACCCACCAGATGATGAAACTTCTGAAAATGTTGGAGATGGATTTTTTAATTTTAAAAGTATAGAAAGTTACAAAAACAATGGAACATTGCATGAAAATTTAGAAAATTATGAAAATAATATTTCTAACGTAATAAATAAATACAAATCGCTATAAAATATCTTACTATATTAAATGTTAGTTAATATTGAAGATAATAAATTTCAAATTATAATAGCATCAGGTGTATCAATAATATACTATAATTATTCAAAAAATGAGGTAAATAGTATGTGTTTAGCTCTTATTTTGTCAGTTATTCTACGCAAAATGAATATTGATAAAATTATAAAAAATTTTAGTAACTAGTTTAATAATTAATACATTTATTCAAATAAATTTATTAATCTATTATATATGGTAGAAATAGTAAAAACTTTATCAGGATTACTTAATCCAAAAGTTTTAGTTGAAAATGTTTATGCGATATCTATATTAGCATTATTTTTAGCACTTTACGGGCCAAGATTACACACTAGATTACCTCCAGCATTAATGTCATTATTTAATAATCCAATATTCAGAGCAGCTGTTCTATTTATAATTGTATACATGTCTAATAGAGATTTTGTAGGAGCTATTACAATCGTTATTATATTTACTGTAACAATGAATGTATTACATACACACGATGTACTTAAAAATGTAGGCGCTTTAGTACCAAATTATATAGAAGCGGGAAGTAATGTATTAGATAATTCTCTTGAAACATCAACAAATGTTGTCAGTAATATAGGAAGATTAGGATTTAATACTTTAGATAATACTGTTGATACACTTGCTGCCACAGGAATAAGTGGTGGAAATTTAGTTGCGAACACAGTAACTGATGTATCAGGACTTGTAGGAAATACCTTAACCAATGTTAACCGTGTTGTAACTGATACTGCTCAAGATACCGCTCACGCTGTAAAAAAAGGTGCAGATGGTGTAGTACGTATTGTAGATGCTACCTCTGATTTAGCTGCTAATACAGTAGGTAATGTAGCTGATTTAGCGGCAAATACTGTTGGAAATACAGCCAATGTAGTAGGAAATACTATAGGTAATGTTGCCGGTGCTGCCGCTAATACTGTTTCTAATATTAGTACACTTGCTACTGTTACAGGTAACAATGTTCTTAATACCGGTGCATATTTAACCAATGAAGTAGTAGACCTTAGTGAATCCAATATTAGAGAAGGTACCAGATTTGTTGACAAAACTCTTAATATGGAACATTTTTCAACCCAAGGTCCCCCATTAAGTAACTGTAATGCATATGATACTTCTCACAAAGACTCAAACATACACTACCCACTTAACGACAACGAAAGCGCTGTTAATTTAAGAGGCGGTAATAACAATGTCCGTATATTTGATGCTAATATGTAAATATTTTAATAAAGCTTTATTAAATTATTTATTGTACTCTTTCTTCTACCCAAGCTTTCCAGCTCTCTACATTTCTTTCAGCATTGCAAGTTTGAGTACTGCCATCTTCTTTAACTAAGACAATAGTAGGATAACCTTCTACTTTCATTTCTTTAGCTCTTTCTTCACCTTCTTTTTCAGCATTAAGCATTTTAATATCAACTCCTTGAATTCCAGCATCCATTAATTTTTGAAATTCTGGTTTAGTATTTTTACAGTGACCACACCAATCTACATAAAACATTATAAATTCAGTCTTATTATTACTGAAATGTTCATTGTATGCCATTAAGGTTCTATCTACTTTTTCAGATTTATTCCAGCATCCGTGTAATAAATACATACCATATCCAATTACAATTAATGATGCAACTACTATCATAAGTAATTGTTCTCTTGAAAGATTATCTGTCATATTTTTTACTAAATTTAACATTTATATTCTATATTAATATTTTTTTTATTTTACTTTAATAAAAATTTTTTTTTAATATTATCTGATTCTCGTTTAATCTCATCAATGCTTAAAATAACTCTATCATATCCACTTGTTTCAAGTGTAAAAAATTTCTTTTTACCTGATATAATAGGTTTTTTTATAGCTTTTCTAAATGATTCGATGCTATTAACATCTATATTATTAACTTTCTTAATTAAAGTAAACTCGGAGATACTATTGTATTCTGATATTTTTGAACTTGGGAAAATATGTGTAATTACAAGTTGATTTTTATAAATTTCTTGATTACGAATTATGTATAAAATATTTCTAAATTCAGGAAGTAATAGATGATTGGTTGTTAAATCCATAACAATCATTCCAGCGTATATTTCATAATCAATCTTACTAAGAGGGAAAAAAAGTTTCTTAACTGGGTATATATCTTCAAATGTTTTTATCTTAAATTTCATACTAAGTGTTTTTCTTTTCTTTAAACTCCATACTTTTAATGTTATCATCTGATATGGTCTACATCTTTTAATAATATCTGACAAACTTATTTTACCTGCTCTGCCTTTTTCACTAGATTCGCCATAATAATCAAGTTTATATGTTTTTCTTCCATTATTTATAGAACAAATAACATCACCGTCTTCTACTTTTCCTAAAAGAGGTGATTGTTCTAATATTTTTTTAATTATAATCCCCTCCTTGCAGTCACCACTATATCCATATAATTGTTTATAGTTATCTGTACTATTTACAAATAGTGTACCAAGAACATTTTTATAAATTATTTTACCTTTATCTTTCATCATTATCCCTTTATTTTCTTTAAAAATATTTATAGGAGTAATTAAACTACTATTCTGACTGTTTTTAATAATACTTGATGTTACTCCTATAACTTCATTATTTTCATTAAGTAACGGACCACCTGAATTACCTGAATTAACAGGAGTATCTGTTTGAATATAATTAGTTCTTGAGCCCGAAATTGTTCCAGATGTAATAATTGGATAATCTGGGTCATTTGGATAACCTATAACATAAACTTGGTCACGTAAACTGATTTTATCTGAATTACCTATTTTAATATAATCTTTATTCTTAAAATTATGAATCTTTATAATTGCTATATCAAAATCTGGATATACTGATATTATTTCTGCACGAAATATTTTTTTACCATATTTAGGCATATTAATCCATAATTCTGCAGCATCTTCAACAACGTGTGCAGCAGTTAGAATATTGCCCTGTTTATCTATGTAAAATCCCGTTCCGATTGATTGACCGTGTGAACTTATTTTGTATGGCAATAATAAATCAACTGAAGCTTTATTACATATAATTTTTACAACTGAATTATAAATTGTTCCCTGATTGAGTGTTTTTTGAACCATCTAATATATTAACATAATTAAAATTTAATAATGTTAATTTAATTATATAAAATTTTACTCAATAAGTTCTTTAATATTTTCTGGTAAAGGTTCAATTGAAGTAGAATAATATTGTTGAATACGCTGAACCGTATTAAATTCTTTATCAGTTACAAAATTAATTGCAATTCCCTTTCTTCCAAACCGTCCAGAGCGGCCAATTCTGTGAATATATGTCTCGATATCTCTTGGAATATCAAAATTAATAACAATTTCGACCTGTTGCACATCAATGCCACGTGCAATTACATCAGTTGCAATAAGAATACGGCTTGTACCAACCCTAAAGTTTTTCATTGTTCTATCACGTTGAACTTGAGATAAATCACTATGAATACACGATACTGTGAAATTTTCGCTCAATAATTGTTCTTTCAACCATTCAGCTTTTCTTTTAGAATTACAGAAAATAATAGTTTGCTTAAGAGATAAATGCTCATACAAATCAAACAATGTTGCTGTTTTCCAACTTTCATGTTCTACTCCCAAATAAAACTGTTTAATACCATCAAGTGTAATTTCTTCAGATTTTACAAGAATTTCATTAGGATTCTTCATAAATTTATCAGTTATTTCAAGAGCACTTGCAGGCATTGTTGCACTAAATATACATACTTGTGTGTGCTTTGGAATAAACTGGAAGATTTCACATATTTGGTCTTTAAATCCTTTAGAAAGCATTTCGTCTGCTTCATCCATTACAAAACACTTTAAATTATCAGTTTTAAGTGCGTATCTTTTCATCATATCATATACTCTTCCAGGTGTTCCAACTATAAATTGTGCACCGTTATCAAGTGCCTTGAAATTGTCTTCTACTAATGTGCCTCCCATAATTAATGCACCTTTAACTTTACAAAAAGCATTTAGACCTTCGAAGTTAAAATTAATTTGTTGAGCAAGTTCTCTATTAGGACATAAAACCAATACCTGGGGTTTCTTTATTGATTTATCGACTTTTTGAAGTGCTCCAATTAAAAATGTTGCAGTTTTACCTGTTCCTGATTGAGCTTGAGCAATTAAATCTTCCGTATCTAACATAGGCGCAATAGCTTTCCTTTGAATAGCAGATGGCCATTCAAATCCCATTGAATAAATTCCACGTAATAAATTTTCATCTATATTTAATTCATCAAAACTTTTAATCTCGTTGTACACCGTATTTGTATTTTCATCACTATCAGATGGCGGATGATCACCATTATTACTAATTTTATCAGACATATTAAAATAATAAGATAAATAACCTTTAAGCATAAACAACGTTATAAAAAAAAATAAAATATATATTGTTATATCATCATGAGTAATAAAGTTTCTCACATAAGGTCAGTTACTGATGAAAAAGATATAGTTATACAGAATTTTAAGCATACTATTAATAATTTAACTGATATTATAACTAATAATGTCAACAAAATGGCCGAGCTTAATGAATATAGAAAAAATAAAGATATTATTTCATATACTGAAAAAGATATTGATACTATCAAATCTAAGCATGATAAAATTATAACAGATATGAATTCTAAATTTAAAAAAGTTAATTTAGCTTATAATGCTATTAATACTGTTTATTCTAAACAAATAAAGGATACTGCAATTACAAATAGAGCTTATAAAATTAAAATAAGCTCATTAGAATCTAAATTGTACACAATTAAAAATACCCATAGGGAAGAAATTAACGACTTGCAATCTTTTTATAAAAAGAAAATAGATCTATTGAATGAAAATGTAAATAATTTAGAAGCATCAATACGTTTACTGGAATTAAAAAATAAACAATCTGATTCTGATATTACTATAAATAGCGATGAACAGCTTATAGATTGTACAGTTGATAGTTTGGATGTCAACTTTGATGAGGACTATAAATTAGATGAATTAGTTCTAGATTCAGATAACGATACTAATGATAATAATGAGTCAGTACAATAATTACTTTTTAAAAATAGATTAGTATGCTTGATCCGTATCTTCTTGATTGGCCGCTTCTAGAAATTTTATTTTAGGTTCCTTTTTATTTGATTTATACATGCGGGAATATTTATTTAAATTATTATCTTTTTGAGTAAGATTAACAAATAATTTTCCGTTTGGTTTTAATTTAAAATCATTATTTATTTGTGAATAATTATTACTCATTTCTACTGCGTCGTAATTTTCAAATCCTTCTGTGTTATTTTTTTTCTTGATTGCTTTATCTTTTTTGCTCTTTTTATTCTTGGATTCTATTTTCTTCTTAGAATTTTTGTTTTCTGGTTTGCTTACCTTATCAATATTTTTTTTTGACTTTCTATTTTGTTTTTCTGATTTTTTATCTTTTTTAGATTTTTTGGTATCTTTTTTAGATTTTTTATCTTTTTGTTTATTAGGGGTTTTGTTTTTTTCTGTATTTTTTTTGGATTTACCTTTTTGAGTGGATTCATTTTGGTTTCTAGAATTTTCATACTCTTCTAAATCAGAATCATAGTCAACAAATTTTTCTTCAGCAAGTAATTTATGATTATCTTTATCAATATTAAGTATTATATTATTTTTTGGTTTAGGTAAATTAATGACAGCATCTCTTAATCGGTAATCAACTACCGTTGAAATTGCTAATCCAAGAATATAGCCAAATATTATGGTTGTTATAAGAAGCAATATAGTAGATTTATACTCAACAAAAAATTTCATTATATTATAGAACAATAATATTATTCCAGAAAAAAAATATGATTAATATAATAATGACAGGTTCAACTACAGAAGTTATTGGAAGTTCACTCTGTACTAATCCTACAAAACAACAATCACCTATTATGTTGCCAGCTCCAGCTAATGCCAACGAAACAAGTGTTTCAACTGATTTAAAATTTTACTACCGCACATCAAGGTGTAATATTACAAAATCCAGACATCACATTGTTTTAGACTATGATACTGGGTCGTATATCATCTATAATGGTGATATTTTTGAATTGGAAAAAATTTCCTTTTCTGTTCCTAGTGAACATACTATTAAAAAAGGACAAACATCGGTTTCCGCATATCCAGCAGAGGTTCAACTCAATCACAGATGTCCTTCTTCTGGTGCATTGCTTATAATATCTATTTTTCTTGAAATAAACCCAGCACAATCTCCAAGTGTTAGATTTTTAGATTATTTTAAAGACAACATGCCAAGTGCCCAAAAACCCTCACAAAGAAGTAATATGAATACTCCTGATTCATGGAACGCATTTAATCTATTTAAAAATCCAAGTGCTGGAATGCCTTTTTATGTATACAAAGGTTCTATAACCCGATTTCCCTGTACAGAAGATGTCATTCGGATAATTATGCATAAACCATCCAATTGTACTGATGACTTCTACAATAAATTAATCACTGCATCAGGTACCGATCAAAATGCCAGAGCTACTCAAGCTCAAAAAGCGGATACCGTTGTAAACTATTCTAATAATAATAATCCTAATAATACCCGTAATTATGGTTCGAAATTGAGATGCTATAATGAAACACAATTTAGAAACGCATGTTCAAAATTGACCAACTACAAAGATATCGTAAATGCAAAACATAGACAATTGATGCTTATGGTTTCGACCGCATCTATTCTAATTTTACTTGTATTATTCATTTTATGGCTTGTCCAGCAAGATTTTTTCACTAAAACTTGGGATGCTACTGCAGGTTGGGCTAATATGAAGGTATTTGGTACAGACCATTTACAATATACTCAAACCTAAATATTTTTCTAATATATAATTATATGAATAATTCAATTTTAGGCTATTCTTTCTCCTCTAATTATTCAAATGTTAATGGTAATATCAATACATCTCATGAAATAACAAAAATGAATAATGATTCTATTGTTACTGAAAAATATAGAAATAATAAGTTAGTTAGGGTATTAAAGAGCCCTCTTAAAGAGAGATTTGTAGATAAAAAAATAATAATTAAAAAAAAAGGTCCCAAAAAATTAAAAGGTATAAATTTAGGTGAAATTATAAAATCTAAAAAATCACAAAAAACACCTTCGAGTTCTCTGAAAAAAACTAAATTAAAACTTAAAAAATCACCTAAGAAAATATCAACATCGGTAAAAAAAAAAAATCAAAAAATTACGGTCTCCTGCAAGGAAACGTTCTGTAAAACTTAAAAGAGTTTCAAAAAAAACTAAACGTAGAAATAATTAAATATTACACCCAATAATTGGACAAATAATATAATAAAAAATATACATAAAAAATACATAATAAAAATCTTATTTTTTGGTATTATAGATATTAATTCATCATCTGATAATGTTAAATCTTTCATATTTATAGTTATAATTATGAAAAATTTTTAAATAGGTTTTATCTTATACTATTTTTTAAATTATAATTTTCTTGTTTTAACTCACTAATTTGCTCTTTTAAATCTTGAATTTCATCATGTTGTTCTTCTATTTTTTTATATAATAAATCTTCTTTAGAAACTATCTTCCAAAATGCTGTTTCAAATATAGGTTCCGTTTCACTTTTGTCTTCAGAATAATGATATCGTTGAACAGACCAAGTAAATTCACCATTAGATAGTTTAACATATTTTGGATGAATTTCTTCAAGTAAACCACCTAACCTGAAAACTTGTTGACGTGATTCATTGTGTAGTGTGACATATCTAACATGTGTTTTAAGACTAACGTCCTCAATGCTATCAACTCTCTCATAATTTTCAAGTTTTTCCAACATAGCTTTTTTATTTTGTAATGTATCTTGATATGTTGTTTCTGGCCTATTATAATTATTAGTAATTAATCTTTTCAGCTTAATATTTTCGGACATAATGATGTATATATATGATATATATAATGTTTAAATAAAAATTATAGCATTAAAAATTTATTTCAAATATAATTAATTGGTTTTTGATTAAGTATTTTAAATAAAATTAATATATACTTATAGTATAAATGGGATTAGGTTATTTAACATTAGCAATTAAAAGTGAGCAAGATAAATATCTAACAGGTAATCCATCGTTCACATTTTTTAAATCAGTTTATAAACGTCATACTAATTTTGCAATTGATTATCAATTTGTTAATTTAGTAGGTGATTCAAGCAGAAGTCTTGGTAAAAAATTATATGTAGAGATACCTAAAAATGGTGATTTATTGCATAGAATGTATTTATCTCTTGATATAGAAACTACATCTGATAATTTAAGAAAAATTACACCATTAGCATATAATTTAATAGAACATATTGATTTATTTTTAGGAGGTCAACGTATTGATAGGCATTATGGTTCTTGGTTACATATATGGCATGAACTTAATGAAACATCCGATAAACAAACAGCGTTAGGTGAGATGATTAGTAATCATCCAGTAGAATCTTCAAAAAAAAACAGAGTATATATTCCATTGAGATTTTGGTTTAATAATAATGTTGGTTGTGCGTTACCACTAATAGCATTACAATACAGTGATGTAAAATTTGAAATTAAACTTGCAAATAAAGACACAGTAGATAGATATTGTGAAAATGCAACAGATTCTGTAGACGATACCAGAGACCTAAATGTAAATATATCTCAAATACAATTATTGTGTGAATTTGTACATCTTGATTCTGAAGAAAGACGCCTTTTTGCTTCTAATAGTCATGAATATTTGATAACACAATTACAAACTAGTCTTCATAATCCGGTAAAATTATTCAAAAATGAAAAGCGTGCTGCATATGAAAAAATAAATCATAAAACACAACTAAGATTTAATCATCCTGTAACAGAACTAGTATGGACATTTCAAGATAGTAATGCTGCCATATATAAAAATAAAAGTACACTTTTTAATTACTATAATAAAGGCATACTATCAACCAACTATTGGAATAATTTTAAAGTAGGCCATGAACAGATGATTGGTGCAAACTTAGTTCTTAATGGTAAGGAAATGACCGAAGAATTACCTGCATCTTTTTATAGAAATATTCAGCATTTCCAATTTTACAATGGATGTAATTTAAAAAATCTTAATGATAATTTTTATAACGCAGGATTATCGTTAACTCCTGCTAAAGAATATATCGATTATACCAAAGGTTCAGGTATATATAAATATTCTTTATGCCTTACTCCGGGTAATTCACAACCATCTGGGTCTCTTAATTTTTCTAATTTAGAAACAGCTGAATTAAAATATAGATTACTAAGAAAAACACCATTTGCAGAAACAAGTGTATTGGTATCTTCTCCATTTGTTTCTTATCCAAATGGAAATTTTGATCTAGATACCGTTGTTCAATCATTTGATGGATACCAACCAAACGGGGCATTTGTTTTAAGTTTAGGAGATCATGTATTATTAAAAGACCAAACTAATCCAGCTGAAAATGGTATTTATGTAGTACAAGATGTAAACAGTCAGAATAAATTAATAATGGATGATACCTTCAAAAATTTAATTAAAAAAGGTCCTGTATTAATAACCGTTAAAAATGCATCAGACGCTGCAGTTGAAAGTAGTCAAAATAATAAAACATTCATTGCTTATTTAGAAAATGGTATCAGTATATTACCAAATAATATAATTGTAGAAGAATACAGTGATTCATCTGGTACAATAGCTAATAAATTTGATTTACAAAGCAAAGTACTTACTATTTATGCTGTCAACTATAATATATTAAGAATAATGAGTGGTATGAGTTCAGTGTTGTTCTCTAATTAGTTAGTAATTTTATTATAATTAAAAATATGTATTTATAATAAAATGTCACATGCCAGAATAGTATTGCAAGCTGTCGGGTCACAAGACGCATTTTTAACCAAAAATTCTAAACATACCCATTTCAAAAAAACTCATAGAAATCATACTCAATTCGGACTAGACTGGAGCATAATTAATGCTAATGACAAAAATATAGCGGATTATGCTGCTCCAAACAGTTCTCATTATTTCAGATTAGAAAATAATGGAGACCTAATTAACGAAATATATCTCAGAATAAAAATTAATATTGATGATGGATGGTCTAAAAGTAATTTTGGTAATTATGAAACTATTTTTAATATAATTGACAGTATAGAATTTTTATACAATGACAAAACTTTAACAAAATTAACAAGCGACTTTATTTTTTCCTATTTTGAAGTAAATTACAACGAAACTGAAAAAAGAAATTTAGTTGATATGTTCTCATATGATAAATTATCTACCCATTCTGATGAAGAATATATTCATCTTACCATTCCACTCCCATTATGGTTTCATAAATCTCCTGGATTGGCTTTTCCAATGTGGGCATTAAATAATCCTAATGTAGGTGTAAATGTTAACCTTAAAAATTTCTCAAAAACAACTAATGTAATTAACGATATAGAATTATTAGTTAATTTTACACAAATCAGTTCTATAGAAAAACAACAATTTGCAAATAAACCATTGGAATATTTAATTGAATCAGTTGAACAACTTGACAATAGTGTACTAACTGACCAAAAACAATCTAAAAAAATTATGGTAACTAAAAGTCATTATATTAGATATTTTATGTGGAACATACAAAATACATTTAAAAACAATTTTAATTTTTTGGATGATTTAGAAAATGCTTCAATTTCATTTAATGGAAATGATTTGATAAATAACGCACCATCGTCCTTTTATAAATCTGTATCAAGATACATGCATTTTAAGTCTGCATGTAATATGGGATTAGAGAAAAATAATGGCGATGTTGATGAAAACAGTCTTAATCCAGTTTACACTTATTCATTTTGCCGTGAACCAACTACTAAGAAATTATCCGGATATTTTACTTCTGAAAAGTTTAACAACGTAACTTTTGATTTGAAAATTAAGGAGCGTTTAGGTATAAGTAGAGCATTAAATATTTACATGGTTAAGCATAATATCATTAGAATTAGTAATGGTTATCTTGATATATTGGTTAATTAATATACTTCGATTTAAAATAAAAAATTAATTAAAGTTTTAATTTAATTAATTTTCCTAAAAAAAAATATTTCTATATAGTATAAAAAATGGGTGGTGGTTTAATGCAACTCGTAGCCTATGGCGCACAAGACATATATCTCACAGG
>MDTA01059574.1_pt1 | contig 36172 bp, 40 predicted proteins | sample 811151 | NCBI WGS metagenome assembly MDTA01 (sample SAMN05326648, study PRJNA326480) | marine metagenome | isolation source: seawater | place: Indian Ocean: South | collected 2010
GAAGGAAAAAAAGTTTCAGTAAACTCAATGATTGTACCTGGTTCAGGTTTAGTTAAACTTCAAGCAGAAAAAGAGGGTTTAGATAAAATTTTAATTAATGCTGGTTTCGATTGGAGAGAACCTGGATGCTCAATGTGTCTTGCAATGAATCCAGATCAATTAAAACCAAAAGAAAGATGTGCCTCTACCTCAAATAGAAATTTTGAAGGTAGACAAGGAAGAGAAGGTAGAACTCACTTGGTCAGTCCTGCAGTGGCTGCTGCAACAGCAATTAAAGGTAAGATTTGCTTGGTAGAGGATATTTAGATGCAAAAATTTAAAAAAATTCACGGTATCGCAGCCCCTTTACCAATGATAAATGTAGATACAGACATGATAATCCCAAAACAATTTCTGAAAACAATAAAAAGATCAGGTTTAGGTAAGAATTTATTTCACGAATTGCGTTATGATTCTAATGGTAACATTAAAAATGATTTTATTCTAAATTGGGATTTTTACAAAAAATCGGTCATACTAATAACAGGAGAAAATTTTGGATGTGGAAGCAGTAGAGAGCATGCACCTTGGTCATTGTTAGATTTTGGATTTAAATGCATCATAGCCCCAAGTTTTGCTGATATCTTCTTTAATAATTGTTTTAAAAACGGAATCCTTCCTATAAAGTTAACAAAAGAGAAAACAGCTTATTTACAAAAAGATGCTGAAGGGAAAAAATTAATTACTATCGACCTTGAAAATCAATTAATATTAAGTGAAAGTGGGAAAAAAATAACATTTGATGTTGATAAATTTAGAAAAAAATGCCTTCTTGAGGGCTTGGATGACATAGCCCTGACTTTAAAAAAGTCTTCTAAAATAGATGAATATGAAGCTGAAGTGAGCAAAACAAGGTCATGGTCTACCATATGATCTCATAACAACTTGTCTTATAAATAAAAATGAATAAAACTTATAATATTTCTTTATTACCGGGAGATGGAATTGGTCAAGAGATTTCTCTGGAGGCAAAAAAAATAATTGATTTTTTGTCAAAAAAAAAAAATCTTAAAATTGACCTAACTGAAGAACTTATTGGAGGAGCTTCTATAGATAAGTTTGGCACGCCCCTTAGCGAAGAAACTTTAAAAAGGGTTAAAACCTCTGATGCTATAATTTTAGGGGCTGTTGGTGGCCCAAAATGGGAAAAATTAGATTTTGAAATTAGACCTGAAAGAGGTCTTTTAAAAATAAGAAAAGAGCTCGATCTTTTTGCAAATTTTAGACCTGCCATTGTTTTTGACCCTTTAATAAATTCTTCTAGTTTAAAACCTGAAATAATAAAAGATTTAGATATTTTGATTATAAGAGAATTAACAGGAGGAATATATTTTGGTAAGCCACGTGGTATAGAAAAAATTGATAAAGAAAATTTAAGAGGTTTTAATACTCTTGAATATACAACTAAAGAAATTAAAAGGATAGCAGAAGTAGCTTTCCAAACAGCAATGTTAAGATCCAAAAAATTATGTTCTGTAGACAAAGCAAATGTATTAGAATCCACTGAACTTTGGAGAAATATTGTAATTGATACATCTAAGAAATATCCAGATGTTGAGCTTTCACACATGTATGTAGATAATGCATCAATGCAACTAGTAAGAAATCCTAAACAATTTGATGTTATTGTAACAACTAATATGTTTGGAGATATTCTATCTGATTGTGCTTCTATGTTGACAGGATCACTAGGAATGCTTCCTTCCGCGTCGATTGGAATTTCCCCAAATGGTAAAAAAAAAGCTATGTACGAACCTGTTCATGGCTCTGCTCCTGATATTACAGGGATGGGGATTGCAAATCCCTTGGCAATGATTTTAAGTGTTGGAATGATGTTCAAGTATACTTTCGAAAACGAATTTTTATCTAACCAAATTATAGATGCTGTAAAATTTGTTCTTGAAAAAGGTTTTAGAACCAAAGATATTTTAACTGACGGTAAAATTGAAGTTTCAACTAGTGAAATGGGAAATAAAGTTTTAGAGGAATTAAAAACATGAAAAAATTTAATGTAGCAGTTGTGGGAGCAACTGGAAATGTTGGTAGAGAAATTTTAAATATTCTTGATCAAAGAAAATTTCCAATAGGAAAATTATTTGCAATTGCCTCTTCAAAATCTGAGGGAACAAAAATTTCTTATGGAAATGATAAAGAGATTGAGGTGCAGTCACTCGAAAAATTTAAATTTAATGATATTGATTTTGTTTTATCATCACCAGGTTCAAGAGTTTCTGAAAAATTCGTTCCAAAGGCGACCAAAGCAGGTGCAGTTGTAATTGATAATACCTCTCATTTTAGAATGAAAAAAGATATCCCACTTATAGTTCCGGAAGTAAATCCGGAGGAAATTAAAAATATGAAAAAAAAAATCATTTCAAACCCAAATTGTTCTACAATTCAAATGGTTGTAGCACTAAAACCGATCCATGATTTGTTTAAAATAAAAAAAATTATTGTTTCAACCTATCAATCAACTTCTGGAGCAGGAAAGTCAGCGATGGATGAACTTTTCCACCAGACTCTTGATGTTTATAAAAATAAAAATCTTGTTGCAAAAAATTTTACTAAAAAAATTGCTTTTAATTTAATCCCTCATATCGATGATTTTATGCCTGATGGGAACACAAAAGAAGAAAATAAAATGGTTCAAGAAACTCAGAAAATTTTAAATTCAAAAATAAAAATATTTGCTACATGTGTTAGAGTTCCTGTTTTTGTCGGTCATGGTGAATCTGTATTTATTGAAACCGAAAAAATTATAGATTTAAACAAACTTATTAATAAAATTAAGAATTTTCAGGGTTTGTCTTTAGTAGATGAAAGAATAAATGGAGGGTATGTAACCCCTGACGAGTCGGCAGGTGAAGATAATGTTTTTATTAGTAGAACAAGGTTAGGAGTAGATAAGAAATCACTGGGTCTCTGGGTGGTTGCAGATAATTTAAGAAAGGGTGCTGCACTAAACACTGTTCAAATTGCGGAATTAATAATTAAAAAAGGTAAAAAATGAAAAACTTTAAAAGCAGATATTTCGAAGACTATAGTATTGATGAGGAAATTACCCACAGTGTTCCGAGAACAATTACTCATGGTGATGTTGCATTATATCTTGCAACCACCGGAAGTAGATTTGCTTTAAACTACTCAAATGAATTTGCTAAAGATTTAGGATTAAAAAATACACCTGTAGACGATATTCTTTTATTCCATTTAGTTTTCGGAAGGACTGTTCCAGACCTTTCATTGAATGCTATAGCTAATTTAGGTTATGCTGGCGTAATTTTTCATCAACCATCTTTTATTGGTGATACAGTCACTGCTAGTTCAAAAGTAATAGGTTTAAAACAAAATTCAAATGGTAAAACTGGAACAGTGTACGTAAAATCAGTTGGGAAGAATCAAAAAGGAGAAATTGTTTTGACTTATTACAGGTGGCTAATGATGAGGAAAAAAAATGAAGGCATGATTGATTCCTTTGAAGATCATGTGCCCGAACTTCCAAATAAAGTGTTAACATCAAATCTTGTGCTTCCTGAAAAAATAAAATTAGAAAATTGGTCATCAGAAATTTCTGGAAGTTCTTCATTTTTTGATGATTACGAAGAAGGTGAGGAAATTCATCATTTAGATGGACAGACAATAGAGGAAGCTGAACATCAAATCGCTACCAGACTATATCAAAATAATGCAAGGGTTCATTTCAATCAGCATATTGAAAAAGAAGGGAGATTTGGAAAAAGAATTATTTATGGGGGATATATTATCTCATTAGCAAGAGCGATAAGTTGTAATGGTTTAGCAAATACATTTAAAGTTGCTGCTATACACTCCGGAAAACACTCCTCTCCAACTTTTTCAGGTGATACAATTTATGCATGGTCAAAAATACTAAAAAAAGAAAAAATTAATGAAACTACTGGAGCTTTGATGATTAGAACCTTGGCATCTAAAAATGATTCTAAGATGCTTTTTCCTAATAATAAAAGTCTTCCAGAAAATATTGTTTTAGACTTAGAGTATTCAGTTTTAATTCCAATTTCAAAATAATGAAAAAACAAAACCTTCCTCTTTCACCTCACCTTCAAATTTATAAACCGCAAATTACTTCTATTTTATCTATCTCTCATAGAATAACTGGAGTTTCATTAAACTTTTCTCTTGTAATTCTAGTTTTTGGAATTTTTTCATTATCATTGGGGGAAGTGTATTTTAAATTTTTCTTAGAAATAATAAGTTCAGTACCTGTGAAATTAATTTTATTTTTAACAATCCTAGGATTTTCATATCATTTACTTAATGGAATTAGACACATAATCTGGGACTTTGGGCTTTTTTTAGACAACAAATCATCTGCTATTCTAGGATACATCATCATAATTTTATCGTTTTTTTCTAGCATGATTATTTCAAACATATTAGGTATATTTTCATGAAGCTTGATTACACATCAAGATGGCTTTTACAAAAAATTTCTGCAGTAATTTTTTTGTTAGCTTTAAGTTATAGCATCTATTCAATTTATAATCTTGGTTTAAAGAATTATGATGAAATTTTATTATGGTTTAAAAATTATTTGAACTCGTTTTCAATATTAATTCTATTTTTATCGATTTTTTTTCATTCAAATATTGGCCTAAATTCAATAATTGATGACTATTTCCATGATGAGATTTTAAAAAAAAAAGTTTTATTAATTAAAAACTTTTTCTTTGCAGTTCTATTATTTATAACAATATTTAGTTTAATTAAGTTAGTATTTGGATGAGTAAATTTGAAAAATTAGATTTTGATGTAGTTGTGGTTGGTGCCGGAGGGTCTGGTCTTAGAGCTGTAATGGGGTCGGCATCTTCAGGTTTAAAGACTGCATGCATCTCAAAAGTTTTTCCAACCAGAAGTCACACTGTAGCCGCTCAAGGTGGTATAAGCGCAGCCTTAGGGAATATGGGGGAAGATGACTGGAAATGGCATATGTATGATACTGTTAAAGGATCAGATTGGTTAGGTGATCAAGATGCCATAGCCTTTATGTGTAAAGAGGCTCCGGAGGCAGTAATTGAATTAGAACACTTTGGAGTTCCATTCTCAAGAACTGAAAAAGGTAAAATATACCAAAGACCATTTGGAGGGATGACCACACACTTTGGAGAAGGCATATCTCAAAGAACTTGTGCAGCCGCAGATAGAACGGGTCATGCGATGTTGCATACTCTTTATCAACAATCTCTATCAAATAATGCTAAATTTTTCATTGAGTATTTTGCAATAGATCTTGTAATGAATGAAAATAATGAATGTTGTGGTGTTCTTACTTTTAGCTTGCATGATGGTAAATTCTATCTTTTTTCTGCAAAAATGGTGATTTTAGCAACCGGTGGATACGGAAGAGCTTATTTTTCATGCACCTCAGCACATACCTGTACAGGAGATGGTGGAGGAATGGTTGTAAGAGCTGGACTGCCACTTCAAGATATGGAATTTACTCAGTTTCACCCAACTGGAATTTATGGCGTAGGAGTCTTAATTACCGAAGGGGCTAGAGGCGAAGGTGGATATCTCACTAATTCAGAGGGTGAGAGATTTATGGAAAGATACGCTCCAAATGCTAAAGATTTGGCAAGCAGAGACGTTGTATCGAGGTCAATGACAACTGAAATAATGGAAGGAAGAGGATGTGGTCAAAGAAAAGACCATATTCATTTAAACTTACATCATCTTGATTCAAAAGTTCTTCAAGAGAAGCTTCCAGGGATTACTGAGTCAGCAAAAATATTTGCTGGAGTGGATGTAAAGAAAAAACCAATTCCTGTACAACCCACCGTTCATTACAATATGGGTGGAATACCCACAAATATTTATGGCGAAGTTTTAACTTTAAATTCAAAAGGTAAGGATGAAATTGTTCAGGGCCTAATGTCAATTGGAGAAGCCGCATGCGTTTCCGTTCATGGTGCTAATAGATTAGGGTCTAATTCGCTTCTTGATCTAGTTGTTTTTGGGAAGTCCGCAGCTAATAGATGTTCGCAAATTTTAGATCCAAATCAAAAAAATCGGGAAATTAATATAAAAAAAGTTAATAGAATAATAGATAACTTTGAAAAAATAAAAAATTCAAATGGCACCAAAAATGTTTCTTCCATAAGACTTGAAATGCAACATACTATGCAGAATTTTTGTCCTGTTTATAGATCTGAAAAAAAAATGATCGAAGGAAAAAATAAGCTTTTATCACTTCTAAAAGATTTTAATAATATTAAAATCCATGATAAAAGCCTGATTTGGAATACAGAGGTGATAGAGGCATTAGAGTTAAAGAACCTACTTTCTCAATCCATAATAAGTATTGAAAGTTCCCTAAATAGAAAAGAAAGTAGAGGAGCTCATTCCAGAATAGATCATACTGAAAGAAATGATAAAAATTGGTTAAAACATTCGTTAATTTGGATTGATGAAAAAGGAAGAACTAATACAAAGTATAGAAGTGTTAACCTTAAGACTAATTCAAAAGAAATAAAAACTATTGAACCAAAAGCAAGAGTTTACTAACTTATAGCTATGGTACAATTAACACTTCCAAGAGATTCTCAGGTTTCCAAAGGAAAAACTTTTGGGGAAGACGGTAAAGATAAAATTATCTTCAATGTTTATAGATGGAATAGAGAGTCCAATGAAAACCCAAGGTTAGACAAATTTTTTATTGATAAAACTATGTTAGGGCCTATGGTGCTCGACGCATTAATGTTTATAAAAAATCAAATTGATCCATCATTAACTTTCAGACGCTCCTGCCGAGAAGGTATCTGCGGTTCCTGCTCAATGAATGTAAATGGAACTAACACACTTGCTTGCTTAAAACCAATTCAAGGCAAAGAAGTCAATATATATCCACTGCCTCACATGAGAGTTTTAAAAGATTTAATACCAGATTTGACAGAATTTTATGAACAATATAAATCAATTAAGCCATGGTTAAGAAATAGTTCAAATTCGAAAAAAGAAAATTTACAATCTCCCGAAGATAGAAAAAAACTAGATGGCCTTTATGAGTGCGTTTTATGTGCATGTTGCTCTACTTCATGTCCAAGTTATTGGTGGAATGGGGATAAGTTTCTTGGCCCAGCAATACTTCTCCAAGCATATAGATTTATTGTGGATAGTAGAGATAAAGATAAAAAAGAAAGACTCGAGCAATTAAAAGACAAATTCAAATTATATAGATGTCACACAATTATGAACTGCACGAAAACCTGCCCAAAGAATCTTAACCCGGCAAAAGCAATTTCTGAGATTAAGAAACTTCAAGTTTCATCATAATTTTGAAAAATTTAAAATTTAAATTACTTTCCTTTCTTGAAAATAATAACAAAATAAACCCTAATTCATGTCAAATCAATGCCGCCTCAGACATTCAAGACATGGTTAATAATTACAATAAAATAAAAATTTTTAAGACTCCAAAGCTTTATCAACATGGAATCTATATATATGGGTCAGTTGGTGTTGGCAAATCTGTTTTACTTAAAGCTCTAAGTGAGATAGTGCCAAATTCAAAGTTTTTTCATTTTAACGATTTGATTTTCAATCTCCAGTCAAAAAACAAAAGTTCAAGTGATCAAATAAAAGAAATAAAAAAAAATAACTTAATAATAATTGATGAGTTCTTTATAAATAATTTAACAATTCTGATTCTATTCAAAGACTTTATAGATGATTTTGAAAATCTTAAGATTCCAATAATAATGAGTGGTAATAAGAAATTATCAGAAATATACGACGATCCTATTAATCCCAAATTATGTAAAAATATTAGAGAAAAATTAGTGAATTTCTTTTCAACGATTCAGATAAAATCTAAGATCGACTATAGGGAGAAAAATAAAGTAAATCAAAATTTCTACTTCATAGGAATGCAAAATAATTTTTTTCAAAAACAACTTATCAAAAAGCTTTCCAGCTCAATCACACAAACAGAAGAATTATTCAAAAGGCAGGGCAATAGCTTTAAATTATCAAAGATTTATGGCAATCTGATAGAACTGAAGTTTGATGAGTTTTTTGCAAAAAACTTTGTATTTCAAGATTATGAAATAATTGCAAAAAGAATCCAAATCTTTGTAGTTAGAAATATTATTCAAATGGACGAAAATTCAAAAAATTTACTTGCAAGGTTTATTTCTTTCATAGACGTATTATATGAGAATAAGAATATACTTTCTATTTCTACAAATGTAGAATTAAATAAGTTATATTCTGGGAAAACAAATGCCAACGAATTTAAAAGAACAATATCCAGATTGAAAGAAATGGGATCGGATGATTATATTAATAAATATTTATAAAATAAAAAGAGTTAAATGAAGTCTTTACATGAAAATTTTACACATATTGAAGAAGAAATTGCCTTTCTTAAAAAAAAAAGAAATGCAATAATTTTATCTCATTTTTATCAAGATGAAGATATACAAGATATTGCAGATTTTATTGGTGACTCTCTAGACCTTTCAAAAAAAGCTCAAAAAACTGATGCTGATGTAATTGTTTTTTGCGGAGTGAGATTTATGGCGGAAGTTGCTAAAATACTAAGTCCAAATAAAAAAGTTATTCTTCCAGATATTAATGCTGGATGCTCATTAGAGGAGTCATGTAAGGTTGAGGATTTTAAAAAATTCAAGCAAAAAAACCCTAATCATATTGTTTTATCTTACATCAATTGTTCTGCAGAAATTAAAGCTGAATCTGATATCATTGTTACATCTTCAAATGCTGCAAAAATTATCAGTAGCTTACCAAAAAATCAGCAAATTATTTTTGCACCCGATAAACATTTGGGAGGTTATTTAAATAAAATTACTGGAAGAAAAATGAAATTATGGAATGGCACTTGTGTTGTGCATGAAACATTTTCTGAAAGAGAGCTTGTTAAGAAAAAAATAAGGTTAGAAAATAGCAAAGTTATTGCCCATCCAGAATGTCCAGAAAATATTTTGAAACATGCAGATTTTATAGGATCGACATCAGCTCTTTTAAAATTTATTTCTTCAGACAACTCAGAAAAATATATAGTTGCAACTGAACCACATATTATTCATCAGATGAAAAAAAATGAACCATTAAAACAATTTTTTGTAGCCCCTGGCAGTGATGGGAAATGCTCATGTTCTAACTGCCCTTACATGGAACTAAACACATTAGAAAAGTTAAGAGATTGTTTGTTAAATCTATCACCTGAAATATCAATTAAAAATGAACTGATTCTAAACGCCAAAAAGCCTCTAAATTCAATGCTTAAATTAAGCTAAAAATTTGTGAATATTAAAAACTTAATTAATTTATCTTTAAAGAAAATCACAGAGGATCTGAAAGACGATCTCAACGGGAAAAAACTAAAAAATGATGTCACCTCAGATATTCTTTTAAAAAAAAATGATTCATTAAAATGCATTATCTCAAATAGAGAGAAAATAGTTTTGTGTGGTGTGATATTTGTTGAAAATTTCTTTAAAAAAAAATTTCCAAGTATTAATATTAAATCTTTTTTCAAAGATGGTGAGGAAATAAAAAAAAATTCCAAGATTTTTACGTTGTCTGGCAATGCAAAAACAATTTTAGGAACCGAAAGGACAATTCTTAATTTTTTACAACATATGTCTAGTATATCAACAACAACTCGGCAATTCTCATCAAAAATAACCCATAAAAGCATCCGATTATTAAATACTAGAAAAACAACAACTGGATTAAGAAAACTTGAAAAGTATGCAACTACTATTGGTGGTGCCATCAATCACAGAATGGGATTATATGATGATATACTTATAAAAGATAATCACATAAAAATTTTGGGAGGTATTAACCAAACTCTAAAAATAATTAACTCCAAAAATATTTCTAATTATAAAATAGAATGTGAAAGTTTTGACCAAGTTAAAATGTCATTAGCAATGGGGGCAAGATATATCCTTCTTGATAATATGAAGGTTTCAGAAATAAAAAAATGCATTTTTTTAAAAAAAAGGAATGTAAGCTTTGAAGTAACAGGTGGAATTACAATAAAGAATATCTCCAAATTTTCATTACTTGGGATTGATTATATTTCAACTAGTAAAATTACAAATTCTCCTTATTCAGTAGATATTGGACTAGACATAATATAGACTTATGTAGTTTAAGAAGGATAGTTTTGAAAAAAATCAGTTTAATAGGTGCAGGAAATATAGGAACCATTCTTGCCTATAGTCTATCAAGAAAACAACTAGGACAAATTATTATGGTTGATGTTGTGGAGGGTCTTGCTGAAGGTAAATGCTTGGATCTTTCACAAAGTCTTTCAGTAGAAAACTTAAATACACAAATTTATGGGTCTTCTGATATTTCGATGATAAGAGATAGCTCAGCAATTATCATTACAGCAGGAATTGCAAGAAAGCCTGGAATGAGTAGAGATGATTTAATTGAGACAAATTTTTCAATTATGAGTGAAATTGGTGAGGCAATAAAAAAATATGCACCTTCAGCATTTGTAATTTGTGTAACAAATCCACTTGATGCTATGGTTTGGTCCTTAAAAAAAATAAGTGGGTTAAAATCTAATATGATTACTGGTATGGCAGGTATTCTTGATTCTGCACGTTTTAGATTTTTCTTATCTAAAGAATTGAATGTTTCTCCAGCAAATATTCAAACATTAGTATTGGGTGGGCATGGTGATACTATGGTTCCATTATTGGATTACACGTCTGTGAGTGGAATACCTCTTCAAAATTTAATTAAGTTAGGAAAGGTTGATAAGAAAAATATTGATAAAATTATTGAAAGAACAAGAAATGGAGGAGGAGAAATTGTTGCTTTAATGAAAAATAGTTCAGCTTTTTTCTCACCAGCATGCAGTGCAATTGAAATGTTAGAATCATATATGTTAGATCAAAAAAAAATGTTGCCATGCTCAGCTTTCTTGAGTGGGGAATATGGAGTAAAAAACTTGTTTGTTGGAGTCCCAATAATCATAGGAAAAAACGGGGTTGAAAGAATTATTGAACTAAAACTATCAAAAGAATCTCAAAAAAAATTCAACGAGTCGGTTCAGTCTGTCGAAGATTTAGTAAATAAATGTAAAAAACTACTAGTCTAATAACAGAAATTCATATATATTTTTTCGTTTCAGGTTTGATATAATTTTAACAAATCTAAAAACAATTTTTGAGGATTAAATGGACATTCATGAGTATCAAGCAAAACAACTCCTAATAAAATATGGTGTGAATGTTCCGCCAGGCGAAGTTGTTTACCAAACACATGAAGCAGAGAATATCGTTACATGGCTTAACGAAGAAAAAATTGTTGTAAAAGCACAGGTTCATGCTGGGGGTCGAGGAAAAGCTGGAGGCATTAAAGTATGCCTGAATGATGAAGAAGTAGTTGAAACCGTAGACAAAATGATTGGAATGAAGATAGTTACACCCCAAACTTCAGAGGCAGGAAAGATCGTTAGAAGAGTTTATTTAGAAAAAGGATATGAAATAAAAAATGAACTTTATCTTTGTATTACTGTAGATAGGGAAACAGGAGGTAATACAATCATTTATTCACAAAAAGGTGGAGTAAATATTGAAGAAGTTTCTGAAAAAAATCCTGAAGATATTTTTCACATGAAAATTGCTCCAGGCTCTGACCTTTTAACGCACCATGCCAGAACCATTGTTTATAATTTGGGACTAAGCGGTCCAATTGCTAAACAAGCTCAAAAAAATATTATTGCCATCTATAAAGCATTCGTCTCATTGGACGCAGCTATGATAGAAATTAACCCATTTGCTGTAACCGACCAAAATGAAGTTGTTGTTTTAGACTGCAAAGCTTCATTTGATGACAATGCCCTTTACAGACAAAGAGGGGTTGCTGAGATGAAAGATGAAAATGAATATGATCCCTTGGAACTAGAAGCTGCTAGGCACGACTTAAATTATGTAAAACTTGATGGCAATATTGGCCTAATGGTAAATGGTGCGGGGCTCTCTATGGCTACTATGGATATTATAAAATTTTATGGTGGAGAAGCTGCTAACTTTATGGATGTTGCGGGAGCAGCAACCCCAGAAAGAGTTGCGGCAGCCTTTAAACTTATTTATAAAGATCCAGATGTTAAAGGAATTCTTATAAATATTTTTGGTGGTATGATGAGATGTAATGATATTGCAACTGGTCTTGTGAATGCCTCTAAAGAAGTAGGATTAGATAAACCTCTTGTTGTTCGATTAGAAGGAACAAATGTCGATATGGGTATGGATATTCTTAAAAACTCTGGTTTTCCTATTAAACCAGTTGATACAATGGAACAGGCTGCGAAAGATGTTGTCGAAATGGTTAAGGAAAAAATGTAATGGCCGTATTACTTACAAAAGATTCAAAAATTATTTGTCAGGGTTTTACTGGAGCGCAAGGAACTTTTCACTCAGAACGTGCAATTGAATATAATACTAATATAGTAGGTGGAGTTACACCAGAAAAAGGTGGGTCCAAACATCTAAACGTCCCGGTTTTTAATACAGTTGCTGAGGCAAAAAAGGTAACTGGATGTAATGCAAGTGGTGTTTTTGTTCCTCCTCCTTTTGCAGCAGACGCTATTCTTGAATCTGTGGAAGCAGAACTTGATCTTGTTGTTTGCATTACCGATGGCATTCCAACAAGTGATATGCAAAGAGTTAAAAGAGAAATGAAAGGAAGTAAGACAAGATTAGTTGGACCTAATTGTCCAGGTGTATTAACACCTGGAGTTGGGAAAATAGGTATAATTCCAGGACATATCTGCAAACCTGGAAGGATTGGTGTAGTATCAAGATCTGGAACATTATCATACGAATCTGCAGTTCAAACTGCAGAGCTTGGTCAATCTACTATTATTGGGATAGGTGGTGATCCAGTCAATGGAACAAATTTTGTAGATGCTCTTGAGTTATTCTTGAATGATTCAGATACAGATGGAATAGTCTTGATAGGAGAAATTGGAGGCACTGCTGAAATTGATGGTGCTGACTTTATTAAGTCTTGGAAAGGGAATTTTAAAAAGCCAGTAGCTGCATTTGTTGCAGGAGCAGCTGCCCCAAAAGGAAGAAAGTTAGGTCACGCAGGAGCAATTGTAAATAGTGGGGCAGAGACAGCTGATGCAAAAAAGGACGCTTTAAGATCAGCGGGAGTTAATGTATCTGACACTATAACAAGAATAGGTGATGCAATGAGAGAAGCTATGAAAGTCTAAGATGGGAACCAAAGCTATAATATCATACCTAGGAGAAAACAAACCGAATCTCATTTCAGAAATCACATCATTTCTAACAGATTTAAATGGTGAGTTCTCCGGGGTTACATTCGCCACTCTTGGGAGAGTGTGTGAACTGACAATGGTTTATCAAAAATCTGATGATGTTGAAATTGATGAAATTAAAAGAGGATTGGAAAAGCTTGAATCAGCGAAGGATGGAGAATTCCAAGTCAAAATGCTTGAAGCCTATTCAGATGCTGGCCCTACATCAAAAATTACACACAGAATTGTTTTGTCAGGTGAGGATCAAAAAGGTCTTCTTAAAAAGATTATTAAAACACTTAACGACAATAACGCACTTATTATAAGAATGAACACTGAAAAAATTGCTTTTCATGATAAAACTCAATATATATGTAGGTTCGCAATATCAATCAGAGATGAAAATGCACCAGAATGCCTTTCACAAATGGTTAAAGTTGCAGGGGAAATGAAACTAACTTTTAGATATGAAACCTCATAGATCAGTCCGATCTAGGGTGATTTTTCTCTAAAATTTTTCTCAAATGATCACTACTTACAGCAGTATATTTTTGAGTAGTGGACAGTGAAGAGTGGCCTAGTAATTCCTGAATTGATCTTAAATCTACGAGATTCTGTAAAAGTTGAGTTGCAAAAGTATGTCTAAGTGAGTGAGGTGTTGTGTTATCAGGCAAGATTATTTTTGTTCTTATTCCTCTTATCAATCTCTGAATAATCTCTGGCTTTAGTCTACCACTCCTTTTTCCTCTAAATATAAAGTCTTCATTAGAGAATTCAAAAGGACATTCTTTCATCATTTGATTAAAAAAAATTATTAATTCCTGAGCTATCGGAATTAATCTTGTTTTATTGCCTTTTCCTAAAATTCTTAAATCATTAACATACGTATCTTTTAACTTTAAGTTTAAAACCTCACTTATTCTTAGCCCATAACCCCACATTAGTATTATTACAGATAAATTTCTCATCATAACCCATTTGATTTTTTCTTTCTTCACTTCTTTTATGATTTTTATTATTTGATTTTCAGATAAAGGTCTTGGTAAAGACTCTAAAAATCTTGGGCCTTTTATCGTTAATAATTTTGAATTACTTATTATCTTTTTTAAAATTAAATAATTTATGAAGCTCTTTATTGATGATAAAGCTCTGGCATTAGATCTATGGCTAATACCTTTCTTTAGGCGTTCAAAAAACCAGGCAGATATATCATCTTCATCTATCCTTTCGATTAAATTGACTGTTAGGTCAGTATTTTTATAAACAGTTAGAAAATCTACAAAATATAAGAGATCTATTTCATATGAAATAATAGTATTTAGGCCAAGTCTTTTTTCGTCTTTTATCCATGACTTCCATCCCACAACAAAATTATTAATGTTATTATTCATTTGATAATTTTAAAATTTGTTCTTGCACCACATTTGAAAAAAATAAGATTAAATCATATGCCTTGTTGTCAATAAAATGTTTACCTTTACTTCCGAAAACAAGAAGAGATGGAGATCCAAAAATTTTTTTATTTAATGAGAAAATTGCATTCGAATATACTTTTTTATCAATATCTTCAAATATTGCAGTTTGATGTTCAACTGCATCCATAATCAATTGTCTCTCTTTGCCGTAAATATTTTCTATTAGAAAATTATCTTTGTAGATAAATTTATATTTTTTTGCAATATTTTGATCACTCGTAACAAAATTAATCACTTCAAGATTAAAAGTTTTAGGCAAAATACTGACAATATATTTAATAAATGTATTCATCTCATTTATTTTCAAAATATCTATAATAGATTTATGAATTCTTTTTTGAGTTAAAAAATTATGGTGAGCATTATCAATAATATTTTTTTGTTTACTTCTTAAACTCTGAATTATCCAATCTTTAAAAGGGATGATCTTAGAATTACTTTTATCGTTTTTTTCATTACCTAGAGGAAAAGAAATTTTTTCTAACAAACTTGAGTTATCAATAAAAAAATTGGGGTTCTTTTCTAGAAACTCAATAACGTGTTCTTTTTTGATTTTCTTTTTAATCATTTTTTCAATAATATTTCATTAGAGAGATTAAACAATATTTTCATTAAATAATTTGGTATAATTTTTAAATGATATACGAGATTTTGTTACCTCTTCCAATCAATAAAACATTTTCGTATGACAAACCGGTTGAAAATAAAGAAAAAAATAGTTTGTTACAAGGATCATTAGTAGAGGTTGAGTTTAATAAAAAAATTTTAGTTGGATTAGTTTTAAATGTCTTGCATTCAAATAAACCGAATAGACCTCTTAAAAAAATTAGAAGAGTTTTTAAAACGTTTTTCTATAAAGAGATCATTGATAGTATTAATTTCATATCTCAATATAGTTGCAATAAAAGATCGTTAATTTTAAAATTATTCTTATCTGGTTTTTCATCTAAACGTGAAATTTTAATAACTAACACAAAACAAAACCTAACATCTTATTCAAAAAAACTGCCTTTAAACTTAAGTCAAAAAAGTGTCATAAAAAATTTAAAAAGTCTTAATTTCAAAAAGTTTAACGTAATACTTCTTGAGGGAATAACTGGTTCAGGAAAAACAAGAGTTTATATGAGTAAGGCGAAAGAGGTTATAAAATCAGGCTTTCAATGTTTAATTCTTGTGCCTGAGATAATTTTAACTACCCAGTGGGTGAAAGAAATTGAAGAAGATTATGGTCTTGATGTATTTGTTTATCATTCATCAATAAGAAGAAAGGAAAGAGAGTTGGTTTGGCACAACATCAATCAAAACAAAATTAAATTAGTTATTGGAACAAGATCCGCTCTTTTTCTTCCTTTTGCAAAATTGGGTCTAGTAGTAGTGGATGAAGAGCACGACAATTCTTATAAACAAGAAGAACAAACAATTATTAATGCTAGAGATTTCTCAATAGTAAGGGCAAAGAACTCAAATTGTATGATCATTCTAAGTTCTGCCACACCTTCACTTGAATCGTACTACAATGTAAAATTAAAGAAATTTAAATGTTTTAGGCTATCTGAAAGAGTCAACAACTTTCCTCTTCCAAAAATAAAAATTGTAGATATGAGAAATGAAAAAAATATAATTTCAAAAAAATTATTATCTGTAATTAGTAAAAATATAAAAAATAACAATCAAACATTGATTTTTATAAATAAAAGAGGATATGCACCATTAGCAATTTGCAAAAATTGTGGCTTTTCAAAAATTTGTAAAAATTGCAATACATCACTAGTATTACATGATTTTAAAAAAAAAGCTTTTTTACTTTGCCACCATTGTAACTATAAAGAAGATTTTTCAAATATATGCCCATCATGCACATCTAAGAATAAATTTTCTTTCCCAGGTGTAGGTATTGAAAAGATCTATGAACTCATTTCCAATGAATTCCCAAATGTAGAGTCTTACATTTTATCAAGTGATACAATAAAAAATTACAATAAGTTTAAAACTGTAATATCAAAAATAACATCAAATAAAATCAATATTATAATTGGCACACAACTAATTTCCAAAGGTCATAATTTTCCCTCACTAAAAACAGTTATAATATTAAATATTGATAATCTCTTAAATGATTCTAACTTTCGTTCATTTGAAAAAACATTTCAACAAGTAACACAAGTTTCTGGCAGAGCAGGTAGAAAAAATTTAGATGGAGAAGTTTTCATTCAAACATTGCAACCTAAACATCCTGTAATCGAACTGTGCCAAAAGCAAAACAATAGCAAGTTTGCTAATTGGGAACTTGAATTAAGAGATAAAAATCTACAACCGCCGTTTAAAAGTTATATATCATTAATATTCGTATCGAAAATTGAAAAGATTTTAATTACTTTTTCAAGAAGCACATCTGAAAAAATTAGAACCAAATTTAAGGAATTATCAGTTTATGGACCAGCCCCAGCTATATTATACAAAAAAAATTTAGATTACAGATACAGACTTTTATTAAAACTTGATAAATCACCATCAATTCAAAGGGATGTTAAAAATTTTCTCCTTAGTATTCAAACACCTAGCAGAGTAAAATTGTATATTGATGTGGATCCAATAAACTTTATATAATAAATTATCAAATATTGATAAGAATCTTTTCTTATGCTAATAACAAGTTTTAATTGAAGAAATAGACTTGACTAAAACATCACAAGACATAAATGAAATATGCACAAGATATGCTAAAGCTTTAATCTTGTCTTCATCTAATGAGGACGAACTAAAAATCGTAAAAGAAAACTTTATGGACTTTAATAAAATCCTTAAAAATTCTCAGGAGCTCTCCCAGTTTGTTAAAAATCCTCTTATAAACTCCCAAAAAAAATCTAGGGCACTCAGTAGTATATGTAAATCTCTTTCATACATCGAGTCATTCCAAGGTTTTGTTAAAATTTTAACAAAACACGGAAAAATCTCTTTTTTTGAGAAAGTTTTTTTAAAATTTAATGACATTATTGACGAAAATAATGGAATAACAGAAATCCATATCACTACCGCAGAAAAGTTAGATAAAGAAATTGAAAAAAAAATCAATAAAAAGTTATCTGAATCACTCGGTTTAAAAATTAAACTGACAAAGGTCGTGGATAAAGAAATTATCGGTGGAGTGATAATAAAAATAAAGTCTATAATGATTGATAATTCATTAAAATCAAAGTTAATAGATTTCAAAATTTAAAGAAAGGTTAATTTAATGACAATTGATGCATCCGAAATATCAGAAATACTAAAATCAGAAATTAAAGATTTAGGGGATGATCCTAAAGTTTCCGAAGTTGGAACTGTTCTTACTGTTGGAGATGGAATAGCAAGAGTTTATGGCCTTGATAATGTGCAAGCAGGCGAGATGGTTGAATTTCCTGGGAAAGTTAAAGGTATGGCACTAAATTTAGAGGATGACAACGTTGGAGTGGTTATTTTTGGTAGTGATAAATCAATTAAAGAAGGAGACGTCGTAAAAAGAACTGAATCAATTGTGGAGGTACCTACCGGTAAATCATTGCTTGGAAGAGTTGTAGATGGGTTAGGAAATCCTATTGACGGGAAGGGTGCTTTAAAAAATATCAAATACAGGAGAGCAGAATTAAAGGCTCCTGGAATTATCCCAAGAAAATCCGTTCATGAGCCAATGCAGACAGGGATTAAAGCAATAGACAGCTTAATTCCGATAGGTAGAGGTCAAAGGGAGTTAATAATTGGGGACAGACAAACTGGAAAAACGTCTGTTATTGTAGATACAATAATTAATCAAAAAGAGGTAAACAAATCAGACGACGAATCAAAAAAACTTTATTGTATCTATGTATCGATTGGTCAAAAAAGGTCAACCGTCGCACAAATTGTAAAAACCCTCGAGGATAACGATGCCATGAAATATTCTATCGTGGTTGCAGCAACTGCTTCTGACCCTGCCCCTTTGCAATTCTTAGCACCTTACACTGGTTGTGCCATGGGTGAGTATTTTAGAGATAATGGAATGCATGCTGTAATATTTTACGATGATCTGTCAAAACAGGCGGTTGCATATAGACAAATGTCATTATTGTTAAGAAGACCTCCTGGAAGAGAAGCATTTCCAGGTGATGTTTTTTATATTCATTCCAGATTATTAGAACGAGCCGCTAAGATGGGTGAAAACAATGGATTAGGCTCCCTAACTTCTTTGCCAGTGATCGAAACTCAGGCGGGTGATGTATCAGCTTATATTCCAACAAATGTAATATCAATAACTGATGGACAGATATTTTTAGAAACAGAGTTATTTTTTAAAGGAATAAGACCAGCCGTAAACGTAGGTCTTTCTGTAAGTAGAGTAGGTTCTGCTGCCCAAATAAAAGCTATGAAAAAAGTGTCTGGTTCAATCAAACTTGACCTTGCTCAATTTAGAGAAATGGAAGCTTTTTCTCAATTTGCCTCAGACCTAGATCAATCTACCAGAAATCTTCTTGAAAGAGGCAGAAGATTGACGGAAATTTTAAAACAACCTCAGTATTCTCCTTTAAAAGTTGAAGAGCAAGTGATTGTAATTTTTTCTGGTGTGAAAGGTTTCTTAGATAATATTGAAATTTCAGATATAACGAAGTTCGAGTCTTATCTTCTAAAAAAGATAAGAACAGATGGGAAAAAAATTCTTGAAGAAATTGAAAAAAAGCAAGCCATTAGCGATGAACTTGAAACACAACTTAATAAATTTTTAGAAACCACATCCAAAAATTTTCTTGAGGAAAATAATGCCAAGTCTTAAAGACCTAAGAAATAGAATTTCTAGTGTTAAATCTACCAAAAAAATTACGTCGGCAATGAAGATGGTAGCCGCAGCCAAACTTAAAAGGGCACAAGACAATGCAGAGAGATCCAGACCCTATGCTATAAAAATGAGAGGTATAGTTGACTCACTAGTGAGAAATAAAAGCGATAAGAACTTTAAATACGGCAGAAAAGAAAGCTCGAAGTCTAAAAATATCCTTTTGATAATTTGTTCAGCTGACAGAGGGTTATGTGGAGGTTTTAATGGCTCTATAATAAAGCATGCAAAAAAATTGTCAGAGCAAATAAAAAAAGAGGGTAATGCAGCTAACTACATTTTTGTCGGAAAAAAAGCTTATTTCTCTCTTAAAAGAAGTTATGAAAAAAATATAATAGATTATTTTTCTGACATAGCCAATCCATCAATTGAGTTTGAACTTGCTGGATCAATCCGAGATAAAGTATTAGAACTTTTTTTGAATGGTTCTGTAGATGAATGCCACTTAATATTTACTAAGTTTCAAAGTGCTATTTCTCAGACAGTAAGTTCTCTTCAATTACTACCTTTAGATCAAAAAGATAAAACAGAAAAAAAAGATGATGAAATTTTAAAATCATATGATTTTGAACCAGATGAGGAAGTTATATTGAATGAAATAATACCCAGAAATATTGCAATACAAATTCATACGTCTCTTTTAGAAAACCTTGCAAGCGAGCAAGGGTCAAGGATGACAGCCATGGATAATGCAACAAGGAATGCAAATGATATGATTGACAACTTAACACTTTTTTATAATAGATCAAGGCAAGCCCTTATAACAAAAGAACTAATTGAAATTATATCTGGGGCTGAAGCAGTTTAATAAAATAAGGAGAAACTATAATGAGCAAAAATGAGGGAAAAATAAAACAAGTTTTAGGGGCAGTTGTAGATGTAAGCTTTAATGATGCTTTACCACAAATTCTAGATGCCTTGGTTGTAAAACACGAAGGTAAGGATTTGGTTCTTGAAGTAGCGCAGCACCTTGGTGAAAATACTGTAAGAACAATAGCCATGGATTCCACGGACGGTCTGATAAGAGGACAACAGGTTTTAGATACAGGTAATCCAATATCGGTTCCTGTTGGACCAGAAACATTAGGTAGAATATTGAATGTTGTTGGAGAACCAGTTGATGAAAGAGGACCTCTAAAAACAAAGCTTAAATCACCAATTCATAAAAGTGCTCCAGAATTTACTGATCAATCCACAGAAACTGAAGTTCTTGTAACTGGGATTAAAGTAGTTGATCTGTTAGCTCCATATGCCAAAGGAGGAAAAATTGGATTATTTGGAGGAGCAGGTGTCGGTAAAACTGTTTTGATTATGGAGTTAATAAATAATATTGCTAAAGGGCACGGAGGATATTCTGTATTCGCAGGAGTTGGAGAAAGAACCAGAGAAGGAAATGATCTTTATCATGAAATGATTGAATCTGGTGTTATAAAACTAGATAATGATGAATCCAAAGCTGCCTTAGTTTACGGACAAATGAATGAACCTCCAGGTGCACGAGCTAGAGTTGCTTTAACCGGTCTCACACTCGCAGAATATTTTAGGGATGAAGAAGGTCAAGACGTTCTTCTATTTGTAGATAATATATTTAGATTTACACAAGCAGGCTCGGAAGTTTCTGCCTTGTTAGGAAGGATTCCTTCAGCCGTTGGTTATCAACCTACTTTATCCACTGACATGGGTGCACTTCAAGAGAGAATAACATCGACAAATAAGGGCTCTATTACATCTGTCCAGGCAATTTATGTTCCTGCAGATGATTTAACTGACCCAGCGCCAGCTACTTCATTCGCTCATCTTGACGCTACGACTGTACTTTCAAGACAAATAGCTGAGCTTGGTATTTATCCTGCTGTTGATCCCCTTGACTCAACGTCACGAATTCTTGATCCTAGAGTAATAGGTGAAGAACACTACAATGTTGCAAGAAGAGTTCAGGAAACACTCCAAAAATATAAATCTCTCCAAGATATAATTGCTATCCTTGGGATGGATGAACTTTCAGAAGAAGACAGATTGGTTGTTGATAGAGCAAGAAAAATTCAAAGATTTTTATCTCAACCATTCCATGTAGCAGAAGTTTTTACTGGTTCTCCAGGTGTTTTTGTAAGTCTGCAAGATACAATTAAAGGTTTTAAAGGCTTAGTTGATGGTGATTTTGACAATATACCTGAGGCTGCATTTTATATGGTTGGAAAAATAGAAGAGGCAATTGAAAAGTCTAAAAAATTAAAGAGTTGAATTGATGTCATTTAAATTTGAAATTATATCTCCTAACGAATTATTTTTTGATCAAGAAATTGATATGGTAATTCTTCCAGGAATAGAGGGCGACTTTGGAGTTTTGAATAATCATATGCCTTTCATTACCTCACTAAGAGTCGGAATCGTATACATATATTTTGAAAAAAAATTAAGAGAAACTTTTCTAGTAGCAGGTGGAATTATTGAGGTTTTTGAAAATAAATGTACATTATTAACTGAAGATGTTTGTAAATCTTCAACAATCACATCTGGGAAAAAAAGTGCTGAGGAATCAAATAAAAATATTAATGAACCAGAAGAAATCAAAAAACTTAAAGAGAAAGCTCTTAATAAATTTTATTATTCTTGAATATGAATCTTAAAACGATCAAGTACTTCTTCATACAAAACCTTTTTGAAAGGAACAACCAAGCTGAGACAATCCATAGGGTTAATCCATTTCCATTCACAAAATTCTGGTTGCTTAAAATCCTTTATATTAATTTGCGTGTCATTACCGACGAACCTACATGCAAACCACAATTGTTTTTGTCCAATATATTTCCCTTTCCAAACAACATTAACCAAATTTTTTGGTAATTCGTATTTTAACCATCTTTTTGATTTTCCTATAATTTTATAGTTACTTTTTAATCCGGTTTCCTCCATTAACTCTCTTTTCATTGCTATTTCCGGAGTCTCACCATTATCAATTCCTCCTTGAGGCATCTGCCAGTACTCATTTCTATAATCTGATCTTCTTCCTACCCATAATTGATTGCTGTTGTTAATTAAAAAAATACCAACACCCCTTCTATACTTTTTGTCAGGAATAATTAAGTTCACAAAGTTAATTGATTGGGCTATTCATCAAATTCAAAGCAAGAATGAGATCAAAAGCCCTTGTTAATTGATAGTCGTCGACTTTTTCTTCATCATTTTCAGATTTTTCTTGTTTTTTATCTTTTTTATCTTCAATAGACTGCTCATTATCAATTGCACCTCGAAGATCAGACTCTTTTCTTGAGGATACTTGATCTACTTTCTTTAACTCTGCTTGTTCAACTAAAATATCTGGATCAATTCCTGTTTTTTGGATTGATTTGCCAGAAGGAGTAAAATATTTTGCTGTTGTTAACTTGATAGCCACGTCCTCGCCAGATGGAATAATAGTTTGTACCGAACCTTTTCCAAATGACTTTGTTCCCATAATAATTGCCCTTTTATGATCCTGTAGCGCACCAGCAACAATTTCAGAGGCAGAGGCACTACCTTGATTTATGAGGACAACTAGAGGTAATCCATTAATTAAATCATTTTTTACAGCGTTATATCTACTACCCTGCTTGCCATTTCTTCCTCTAGTTGAAACAATTTCACCCCTGTCAAGAAAAATGTCTGTCACGTTTACAGCTTGATCTAATAGCCCTCCAGGATTATTTCTTAAATCAAGAACATAGCCGATTAACTTTTTATTTTTAAAGCTTTTGATCGAATCAATAATCTCTTTGTCAACTTTCTGATTAAATGATGAAACTCTAATATACCCTATATTATTTTCTATCCTTGCTTTTACAGCCTTAAGCTGAATTATTGCCCTAGTAATTATAATCTGAAGGTTTTCACTTTCATTTCTATTCACTGTAAGCTTTATTTTGGAACCAACCTTTCCTCGCATGATGGTCACGGCTTCTGATAATGTCATTCCTAGGACTGGTTCATCATCTAAATGCGTAATTAGGTCTCCTGATTTTATTCCTGCCTTTGCAGCGGGAGTGTCGTCTATTGGAGATATAACTTTAACAAAACCATTCTCAAGAGTAACTTCAATACCCAAACCCCCAAATTCGCCTTTGTTTGAACTTTTAATTCATTTAACTCATCATAATTTAAATATGTTGAATGCGGATCAAGAGAACTTAACATGCCTTCGATCGCGGACTCGATTAAATCTTTTGATGTAACCTCCTCAACGTAGTTATTTTTTATTTTCTCAAATGCTTCCCCAAACAGGTTTAAATATTTGTAAACATCCTTTTCCTCTTCTGCAAATGAAGTTAAAGGAAAATAACAAAATAATAATGTTAGAAGTAATTTTTTCATAATTAATTATAATATAGTGTTGATTATGCAGTTTTTTTATAAAATCTCAACTTTTGATTTTGGATCAACTACTTTTCCATTCTCTCGAAGCTCAAAATAAAGTTGACTTTTCGTTTTTGATGAAATTTTAGCTATAGGTTCTCCTACTAAAACCTCATTTCCTGTTGAAATAAGCAAATTTCTCATTCCTATAAGAACCGATGTAAAACCTTTGTCATCTTTAATCATAACCAAATTTCCAAAACTTTTAAATTTATTTGCGTATACCACAGTTCCATTCATCGGTGACATGACAAATGAATCAGTTTTAACTTTAAAGACCAGTCCATTTTTAAGCTTATGTAAATCTTTTCCTTCACCAAAGTCTGATACAATATCACCAATCACTGGCATTCTAATCTTTGACCTAATTTTAGAAATAATTTTTCTTTTTGTCTCGGTTGCTTTTACTAAATCATTTAAGTTTTTTGCTTTTTGCCGTAATTTTTTAGCTTTAATTTTTAATTTTTCATTAGGTTTTACTTTTTTTTGAAGTTTAGCCACCTCTTTTATTTTTTTTTCTAACTTCTTTAATTTTTTGCTTAGTAATTTTTTTTTACTTTTATAATTTTCTAATTCTTTAATTAAATCTCTATCCAATGACTTTAAATTTTCAAGATTTACGAAATATTCACTAATACCTGTTTTAACCTCTTTCAAAAAATATTCTCTTATTATTTGCTTTGTAATTAATTCCTCAGAGGAATTATTTAAATTTTTAGAAATTCTGGTAAACTGATTTGTGTAAAATTTATCTTGTAGCAAAAAAATAATTCTTCTCCCTAACAAATCCTTATCTTTTATATATTTATTAAAAATAATTTTTTTTTGAGTATTTCGATCTATATCAATCTTTATTTTCTGTAATTCTTGGTTATTATTAAGTATTTCGTTATGAATTTGTACTGTCTGTTTTTTCAAGCTATTCAATTTTACTTTCAATGATGGTTTGTTTGCAAAAGAGTTAGTAAAAGTAAAAACAAGTATAATGTAAAATAAGATTTTCATTTTATTAAAGAAGAACCATTCATTTCTGAAGGAATCTCGAGATCTAACATTTTTAAAATTGTGGGAGCTATATCTGCAAGATTACCAGAGTTCATTGTATATTTAACTTCATCACAAATAAAGAAAGGGACAGGATTAATTGAGTGTGTTGTACACGCTAAATTTTTGCTATGATCGAACATATTGTCAGCATTCCCATGATCTGAAGTAACTATTAGAGAATACCCATTATTTTTACATTCTTGATAAATTTTTCCTAAACACTCATCAACAACCTCTACAGCTTTAATAGTTGCTTGAATATTACCCGTATGCCCAACCATATCAGGATTGGCAAAGTTTGTTACAATAAGGTCATATTTTTTTTTATTAAGATTTTTAATCACCTGATTTTTCACCTCAAAAGCCGACATTTCTGGTTTTCTGTCATATGTTTCAACTCTTGGAGAAGGAACTAAAATTCTGTCTTCTCCATAAAATGTATCTTCAATTCCACCGTTAAAAAAATAAGTAACATGAGCATACTTTTCGGTCTCAGCAATGCGCAGTTGTTTTAATCCGTTTGAAGAAACAACCTCACCAAGTGTATTTTTAATCTCGATGTTTTCAAAAATTGGCTTAATTTTTTTCCTTAATCTTTTTGAATATTCAACCATACTTATTGGACTAAAGAATTTGGGCTGAGTCCCTCTATCAAAAAAGTCAAAATAATCGTCAAATATTGAAGATAATAGTTCTCTTACTCTGTCTGCTCTATAATTTGTTATAAAAAAACCGTCTCCGTCTTTTGCACCACTATAATTTCCAAAATTTACTGCTTCAAAAAATTCATCAGTAACATGTTTTTCATAACTTTCTTTTATTGCAACTATATGATCATTTCTTTTCTTTGCGCTACCTTCAATAATTGCTCTGTAAGCTTTTTCAACTCTTTCCCATCTATTATCTCTATCTAAAGCAAAAAAACGTCCAACTATGCTTGATACTTTTATATTATTTCTTTTTGCAATTTTCTTTAGCAACAATCCTACATTTTCAACTCCACTTATTGGAGAACTGTCTCTTCCGTCAAGAATACAATGAACAAAGATTTCTGGATTATTTTTATTTAAAATTTCAATTAATTCAAATAAATGATCTTGATGACCGTGAACCCCTCCATCAGAAATCAACCCAACGACATGAATTCTTTTACATTTTTTAATAACCTCTCTTATAAGATCTTTATTTTTAATTTCATTGTTTTTAAAAGATTTAGATATGCGCATTATATCCTGTAGGATAATTCTTCCTGCACCAATATTTGTATGACCAACTTCAGAATTCCCAAATTGCCCATGTGGAAGACCAACGTTGTTTTCTGAAGCATTTAATTTTATTAATCCATAATTTTCGGATAAGGATCTAAAATTATTAATCTCAGCCTGAGATATGGCATTTTGCGAATGGTTTTTTCCCAAACCCCATCCATCAAGAATACATAACAAAATTCTTTTCGACATATACTTTTCTTATTTATGATATTTAGAATTTTTAATAATTTCAAAAGCTCTATAAATTTGTTCAATTAACATAACTCTTACTAAAAGATGAGGCCATGTTTGTTTTCCAAAAGAAATAGTTTTAAATGAGTTTATGAAGTATTCATCAAGACCTTCTTCGCTTCCAATAATAAAATTCAATTTTTTGTATCCACTATCTAATTTAGACTTGATTATATTTGAGAATGATAAGCTAGTGATACTTTCCCCACACTTATCTAAGGTAATAACGCAATCATTTTTATCTATATGTTTTAAGATTTCGTTTCTCTCCAATCTTATTTTTCTATCTTTTTTATATGTTCTTAATTCAACTAGATCGGTCTTAATTGCTATTCTTTTTCTATAATTATCAAAAACAGACTTGTAGTCTTGATTTAATTTAAACTTACCAAGTGATAAAATATTTATTCTCATTGTTTAACCAAAACCTATTTTTTCATCTTTAAGATCATTATTCTTCCAAATTTTTTCTAGTGCATAATGTTCTCTTGTTTCAGGCTTAAAAACATTCAAAATTATATCTCCAAAATCAACTATCAACCAATCTGTAGATTTCAAACCCTCAGTAGAAATAACATTTTTTTTATTTGATTTTACTACCTTATTGACAATTGAATTTATATGTCTAGATGATGAACCACTTACCACTATCATGAAATCTGCCAACGCACTTCTATTCTTAATACTTAGAACCTCAATATCTGATGCCTTTAATTCCTCAAGATCTTTTACGATTTTTTTCAGAAGTTTTTTTACATCTAAGTTTGTTTTCATCTATTTTTTTCTAATCTGAGATGAGGATTTATGATTTTTAAGACCGCTTATGTGAGACCACATTGGAAGAGAGAAATTTTTGCGATTTTCTGAAAAAATATTTTTAATTCTTGCTTTCCTAAAAAAATATAATGCTTTGCTTTTTGTTATATTTAGAGAGTAAGATGGGCGATCAAAAATTGCAATCGGAATATTATAAAAAATATCTTTCCATTTTTTCCATAAATGTAATTTCTCTACGTTATCAGCGCCCATTAACCATATGAACTTCTTGGTTTTAAATTTTTCTTTGAGATAATAAATAGTATCTATAGTATATAAATTTTTTTGTTCTTCAATCTCTATAACTTTGATCTTTCTGCAATCTAAAAACTCTTTTACCAATTCTAATCTTCTTTTATAATTACTACTTTTAAATTTTAGAGGATTTTTTTTGGTTACTATCCACCAAACTTCAATAAGATTTAGTCTTTGTAATGCATATTTACTGATAAATATGTGACCATCATGCGGTGGATCAAAGGTTCCTCCAAGAATACCGATATATTTTTTATTAAAAACACTCAAACTAAGGTCTTACTTGCCCTTTCCCTCTAACTTTATATTTAAAACTTGTTAATTGAGCTACACCAACAGGGCCTCTGGCATGCACTTTAGATGTTGAAATCCCAATTTCAGCTCCCATACCAAACTCTCCTCCATCTGCAAATTGGGTTGAAGTATTATGCATTACAATTCCGCTATCAACATTGTTCAGAAAAAATTCAGCAACTTCTTTATCACTTGATATAATGGCATCTGTGTGTCCAGATCCAAAATGATTAACATGTTCAACAGCCTCTTCGGCACCTCTTTGAATTGTTTTTATGGAAATGATTTTATCCAAATATTCAGTTGACCAGTCTTCTTGTTTTGCCGGGACTACTAAAGAATCTATTTTTCTAACTTCCTCATCTCCCCTAATTTCACACCCTAAGTTTCTAAGAGATTTAATTACTTTTGGAATGTGAGACCCTAAAATTTCGGCATCACATAAAATAGTCTCTGTAGCCCCACAAATTCCAGGCCTTCTCATTTTTGCATTTACAACAACCTTCTCACATATACTTGGGTCAGATGATTTATGAATGTATGTATGACATATTCCATCAAGATGTTTAATTACGTGAACACGACTTTCTTCACTCACTCTCTCTATAAGTGAGCGCCCACCACGGGGTATTATCACGTCAACAAACTGATCCATCTTTAACATCACACCGACAGCGGATCTATCTATAGTCGGAATATTTTGCAAAGCACCATCAGGTAAACCAAATTTTATCATGGACTGTTTTATTAGATTTACTAATTTTGAAGAGGAGTGAAAACTTTCCTTTCCTCCTCTAAGGATTAATGTGTTGCCAGATTTCAGACAAAGTGCAGCTGCATCTGCAGCAACATTAGGTCTTGACTCATATATAACCCCTATAACTCCTAAAGGTATAGATACCTTTTCAATTTTCAAGCCATTTGGCCTACTCCATTTTCCTAAAACCTTACCAATAGGATCCTCAAGTTTAGATATATCTTTTAAACCATTGCAAATGCTATCGATTCGCTGAGAATCCAACAGTAGCCTATCTAATAATGCAGCACTTAATGTGCTTTTATGCTTTTGTATATCTTTAGAATTTTCTTTAATTATCGCATCTTTATTTTTTCTAATATTTTCTGCTGCGTCTAGAAGAACTTGATTTTTCAACTTAGTTGAAAGCAATGAAACCTTTAATGAAGACTCTTTTGCTTTAGCCCCGATTTCAAGCACCTCTTTTTCAATCTGTTTTATATTATCCATTTAAAATCAAGTAATCTCTATGAACTATCTCATCTCGACCATCATAGCCTAATAGCTTTTTGATTTCTGAGGATTTCCTTCCCTTAATAATTTTAATCTCCTCGGAATCATAGTACGTTACTCCTTTTCCAATATTTTTTCCATTTAAATTTTTAAAGCTGATTATATCTCCTTTGGAAAATTTTCCAGATATGTTTTCTATACCACTTGGTAAAATGCTAGCTCCATTTTTAAGAGCTTCTGCCGCACCCTCATCAAGAGTTATTGCTCCTATAACTTTTATTGCTCCAGCTACCCATTTTTTATAACTAGTTCCATATTTATTATTAGAATAAAATTTAGTTCCAATACCTTTATCCAAAAAATTTCTAATAGGATTTTTTTTATTTCCTCTGCAAATTATTGTAGTACAACCAGCACTTGAAGCAATTTCTGCTGCTTGTAATTTTGTAAACATACCACCTGTTCCATGAAAATTAGTTTCACTGCTTGACATTCTATATATTTTTTCATTCACCTTCTTTACTTCAAGAATTAACTTAGCCTTTTTATCATTCTTTGGATTTTGAGTAAATAATCCATCTACATCACTAAGAAGTATTAAATTATCCGCACCTATGATCTGTGAAACTCTGGCAGCAAGTCTGTCATTATCACCAAACTTCAGTTCATCTGTTGAAACTGAATCATTTTCGTTTATAACAGGAATAATTCCGCATCTCAGTAATTCAGTTATAGTTTCTCTAGAATTCAAACTATTCCTCCTATTTTCAGTATCAGAATATGTCAGTAGAATCTGTGCAACTTTCAGATTATTTTTTTCAAATGCTTTTTTAAAATTATTCATTAAGATGACTTGACCACAAGCAGCACAGGCCTGTTTTTCAAAAATTCTTAGTTTTTTTTTATCAATATTTAAATAACTTTTTCCAAGAGACACAGCTCCAGAAACAACAACTAATATTTGAATATTCTTTTTTCTTAAAAAAAGGATGTCTTCAATAAAAGTCTCAAACCATTTTTTGTTAAATTTATCGTTTGAAATAAGTAAAGACGAACCAATTTTAATAACAACTTTCTTAAAATTTTTAAAAAAATTTATCTTCATTTAATTGATTTCATTAAAATTAGTTTTAATTTCTCAATTCCAAAATTTGAATAACAAGAAACTGTAATAATTTTAGATTGAGTACATTTTTTTAGCAATTTAATTCTTTCTTTTAGTTGATTTCTATTAATTAAATCACATTTACTCAATACAATTATTTCATTCTTCTCTGAAGTTGATTTACTATAAGATTCTAATTCATTTCTTATAATCTTATAATTTTCTAATAATTGATTAAAATTTTCAGAGGAAATATCACAGATATGTAAAATTATCTTACATCTTTCTATATGTGCGAGAAACTTCAGTCCCAAACCAGCCCCATCTGATGCGCCTTTAATTAAACCAGGCAAATCAGCTAAAATAATATCTTTAGGATCACTTCTAAACAAACCAAGTTGTGGCTTTAAAGTAGTGAAAGGATAATCTGCAACTTTAGGTTTAGCATTTGAAAGTTTTTTTAAAAGAGTTGATTTTCCAGCATTAGGTAATCCAACAAATCCTATATCTGCAATCAATTTCAATCTCAGCCAAATCCAAAATTCTTCACCCTTTGTTCCAGAATCAGATTTTTTAGGAGCTTGATTAATTGAAGACTTAAATTTTAAATTTCCTCTACCTCCTATACCTCCTTTTAAACAAACAAAGGATTCTTCTTCTTGCGTAAAGTCCTTTATAATTGTTTTTTTATCTTCCGCTATTAAAACAGTCCCAACAGGAACTTTAATTAGTAAATTTTTTCCATTTGCTCCAGTTTTATTTTTACCAGCCCCATTTTGTCCTCTTTGGGCTTTAAAATGTTGCTTATATCTAAAATCAATTAATGTATTAAGGTTGGATACAGCCTTAAAGATGATATCTCCTACAGAACCTCCATCCCCACCATCTGGGCCACCAAACTCGATGTATTTTTCTCTTCTAAAGCTGACGCAACCTGAGCCTCCGTCACCCGCCTTTAGGAAGATTTTGGCTTCGTCTAAAAATTTCATTTAGGTAAACTATTTTTTTAAATCAACATTTACGTAAGATTTGCTACCGGATTTTTTCTCAAAAGAAACTATTCCCTCTTCTAAAGCAAAAATAGTGTGATCTTTCCCAATTGAAACATTTCTTCCAGGGTAAAATTTAGTACCCCTTTGTCTAATGATAATATTTCCAGGAATCACAGATTGTCCTCCATATTTTTTTACCCCTAGACGTCGTCCAGCACTATCTCTTCCATTTCTGGTGCTACCTCCAGCTTTCTTATGCGCCACTTGATTCTCCTTTGGTTGAGGTGTCACTTGGTTTGTTTTTTAAAACTTTTGTTTTGGTTTCGACCTTGGACTTAGTTATCTTTAATTCCTCAATCTTTACCAATGTAAGATCTTGCCTGTGCCCAATCTTTCTTCTGTAATTATGTCTTCTCTTTTTTTTAAAAACTATAATCTTCTTGTCTTTTATTTGATCAATTACTTTTGCAATGACTGTTACACCATCAACTTTAGGAGAGCCAACAAATGATTCGCCTTTATCATTTTTCATAAAAATCACTTCATCAAAATTGATTTGATCATTTTTTTTCAAGTCACTTATTCTTGGTAATTTAAGAAAATCTCCAACTTTAACTTTGTACTGTTTGCCCCTATTTTGAAAAATAACTGTCATAGTTTTTTGCCTTTAATTGTGTAATTGTTATACAATGAGAATTAAGTTTTTCAAGAAATTTTTATCAATTTCTAAACTTTAAGTAATTTTTATTGCTTAATTATAAGATTTTATGTTATCAAAATTCTAAAAAATTAAAATTTATGAATAATATTGTAATTACCTGTGCAAAAAGATCACCTATTGGAAAGTTTATGGGTAGTTTATCAAGCTTCTCTGCCTCGAACCTTGGTAGCCTAGCTATAAATTCAATAATTTCAGAAACTGGTATTTCTAAAGAAATGATAGATGAGGTTATAATGGGGCAGGTATTAACAGGCGGGTCTGGACAAAATCCAGCCAGACAAGCATCAATGTTGTCCAATCTTCCTGAAAAGGTTAGTGCATTAACTATCAATCAAGTTTGTGGATCCGGACTAAGATCAGTGGCTCTTGGGGCTCAGTCGGTTCAATCTGGTCAAAGTGAAATAATTATAGCTGGTGGTCAAGAGAGCATGACCAATGCTCATCATACAATCAATGTAAGAAACGGACTTAAAATGGGAGATGGTAAATTAAAAGATAGTATGATCATAGACGGTCTTTGGTGTGCAATGAATGATTACCATATGGGTACTACAGCTGAAAACATCGCTAAAAAATTTGATATTTCAAAAAAAGATCAAGATGAGTTTGCAACTATGTCGCAAAATAAAGCAGAAAATGCACAAAAAAATGGTTATTTTGAAAATGAAATCTTTCCAATTACTGTAAAAACTAAAAAAGAGGAAATCTCTTTTTGTCAAGACGAGTTTCCCAGACATGGAACAACATTTGAAAAGATAAATTCACTTAAACCCGTCTTCGACAAGGATGGAACTGTGACAGCTGGAAATGCATCTGGTTTGAATGATGGCTCTGCTGCAGTTCTGATTATGAACGAGAAGAAAGCTGCTGAAATTGGGCTTGAACCCATTGCTAGAATTGTATCATCAGCAACTGTTGGAGTTGACCCTGCAATCATGGGTATTGGTCCCGTACCAGCAGTCAAAAATGCATTAAAAACTGCAAATTGGAATCTGGAAGATGTTGATCTTATCGAAGCAAATGAAGCGTTTGCAGCACAATCAATTGCAGTGTCTAAAGAACTAAGTTTCAATATGGATAAAGTAAATGTAAACGGTGGTGCAATTGCTTTAGGTCATCCAATTGGTGCATCTGGTGCAAGAATTCTAGTAACTTTAATTCATGAAATGAAAAGACAAAATAAACAAAAAGGTATAGCTACATTATGTATTGGTGGAGGGCAAGGTGTAGCGATGTGTATAGAAAGGTCATAATGAGTAAAATTGCGATAGTAACTGGTGGAACAAGAGGTATTGGAGAATCGATATCAAAAAAACTTAAGTCAGCTAAATTTAAAGTTATAGCAAACTATGCGAGTAATGATAACGCAGCAAAAAAATTCTCAGAGGAAAATAATATTGATGTTCTTAAATGGGATGTTAGCAATTTTGATGAATGTAAGAAATCTGTAACAGAAATTTATGAAAAACATAACAATATAGATATCCTAATTAATAATGCAGGAATAACCAGGGATGCACCTCTTCATAAAATGAGTCTCGAAAATTGGGAAAAGGTTATTGGTGTTAATCTTAATTCTATTTTCAACATGACATCTTTGGTAATCAACAAAATGAGAGAAAATGGTTTTGGCAGAATAATTCATATATCTTCAGTTAATGGACAAAAAGGACAATTCGGCCAAACTAATTATGCTGCCACAAAATCAGCATTGATTGGGTTTTCAAAATCCCTTGCACTTGAAAGTGCAATTAAAGGTATAACATCAAATGTTATCTGCCCAGGATATATAAATACAGAAATGGTCTCAGCAATAAGAGAAGACATTTTAAAAACAATAATAGATACCATTCCAAACAAAAGGTTAGGCGAATCAGATGAAATTGCAGAAATGGTTGAATATTTGGTATCTGACAAAGCAAGTTATATAAATGGATCTACCATCTCGATAAATGGTGGATTGTGGATGGATTAGAATTCATCTTTCATCTTTCTAATTTTTCTAAAATTTTCTGTACTCGATACATTTTTAATACCAATTGAATCTAAATATTTTTTATCATCAAATTTCATAAAGGGGTTTAATTCAATCTCTTCAAAGATTGTAGATGGTATGGTTGATTGTGATTTCTCTCTTTTATTTTTAATATGTTGAATTTTTCTTTTTAACTTCAAATTTTTATTATCAAGATAGAAAGCAAACTTTGCATTTGAATGTGTATATTCATGGCCACAATATATTTTTGTTTTGCCAGGCAAAGATCTAAGCTTTAAAATTGATTCTGCCATTTGTTCATAAGAACCCTCAAAAATTCTTCCACATCCAAGAGAGAATAAAGTATCTCCAGAAAATAATAAATCATTCTCATTTGAATAATAGCATATATGACCAACAGTATGTCCTGGAGTTTCAATTACCTTTAACTGAATTCCTCCAACATTAAATATTTCACTATCTTTTAATCCAATATCTATTCCAGGAATTCTTTTTTTGTCATGAAAATTACCTACTATTTTACAGTTAAATTTATTTTTTAATTCAAGGTTTCCTCCAACATGATCATGATGATGATGAGTATTAAGGATATAATCCAATCTTAAATTATTCTTTTCGAGATATCTTAAAACTTCATCTGAATTTCCAGGATCAATACATGCAGTAACTTTAAAACTATCATCCGAAATTATATATGAATAATTGTCTATCAAAAGCGGTATTTGAACTACATTAACCATTTACTTTTCCTTTTTTTGAAACACAAAATAACACTTGATATGCTAAAAGATTTGATAGAAAATTATTTTTTATTTCAATTCCTTTTTCGTTAAGACAAATAAAGTTTTCGATATTAATATCATTTTTTAAACAAAAAATTCTAAAATCGTGACTAGAACATAAATGAATATTTGGAGTATTGTACCATTCGTATGGGAGAATTTTATTTCTAGGCATAAGACCACTAATTAAAAAGTCTTTTCGTACTTTCCAATAGGCAAAGTTTGGAAAAGAAATTATTGCCCTTCTACCAATTCTTATAAGATTCTTAATAACTATATCTGGAAAAATCATAGCTTGAATCGTCTGGCTTAATATTACAGTGCTAAAAGCATTATTAGGGTAATCTTCTAGATCAAAATTAGCATCTCCTTGAATTACAGATAAGCCTTTTTTTACACATTGATTCACCCCAGTTTGTTTTATTTCAATTCCTCTGCAATCAGCATTCTTCTTTTTAGAGAGATAATCAAGTAAGTTGCCTTCACCGCAACCTACATCTAAGATCTTTTCATGATCATTAATCAACTTTGAAATTACAAATAAATCGTTTCTTAAAATGCTTTTCATATCCTCTGTTGAATAATTTGACCTTCAATAAACCCTCTCAATGTAGCATGAAATTCAGGTTCATCTAATAAAAAAGCATCATGCCCCTTATCTGTTTTAACTTCTACAAAACTGACCATTGAATTTGAACTGTTTAATGACCTAATAATTGTTTTGGTCTCTGATGTTGGAAACAACCAATCAGATGTAAAAGTAAAAAAACAAAATTTAACATTTGTATTCTTAAAAACTTTTGGAAGTCCTCCTTTTTTTACTGACAAATCAAAATAATCCATCGCCTTAGTTATATACAAATAACTATTTGCATCAAATCTCTCTACAAATACACTTCCTTGATGCTTAAGATAACTCTCAATTTGAAAGTCAGTGTCAAAATTAAAAGAAAAGAAATCACTATTTTGCAAATTTCGTCCAAATTTCCTTTGTAAGCCTGTTTCAGATAAGTATGTAATGTGTGCTATCATCCTAGCAACAGATAATCCTCCCTTAGGTTTTATTTTTTTTTTATAATAGTTTCCTTTATTCCAACTAAGATCTGCCATTATTGCTTGTCTACCTATCTCGTGGAATGCAATATTTTGAGCTGAATGTCGGTAGGAAGTAGCTATTGGAATTGCAGCATTAATTTTTTTTTTAAATTTAGTTGCCCATTCAAGAACTTGCATTCCTCCCATTGATCCACCAATAACTGCAAATAATTTTTTTATTCCTAAACTTGAAATTAATTTTTCTTGAACTTTAACCATATCACCTATCGTTATGACAGGAAAATTCAATCCATAAGGTTTTTTAGTTTTTGAATTTA
>MDTA01205499.1_pt1 | contig 36150 bp, 32 predicted proteins | sample 811151 | NCBI WGS metagenome assembly MDTA01 (sample SAMN05326648, study PRJNA326480) | marine metagenome | isolation source: seawater | place: Indian Ocean: South | collected 2010
AATCAAGCGATTCTTGGACTTGGGGCTAGTCGACGATACCTTCGAGAAAGCCGCTGAGATTCAGCCGATGGGGAATCCGTATGATGAATCACTCGCTTTGGAAACCAGGGCCCGGTCTTGGATCCATAGTAATTGCGCGGGCTGCCACCGGCGTTCGGGCGGGGCGGGGATTGTCTCGATGATGAATATCACGACGACCAATGAAGATATGCGCATGTTGAACTGGGGTCCCAGCCGAGGCAGTTTTGGGCTTGAGGGGGCTCCACTCATCGAACCAGGGAATCCCTATCGGTCGATTCTCTACTATCGGATCGCCACCAAGGGAGCGGGGCACATGCCCATGATCGGATTACCAACAATTGATAGTAAAGGGGTGCAAGTCGTGCATGATTGGATACGCTCATTGCAACCTGGCGCTCCAATTGCAAAGGCGTCGCTCGACCCGAAAAACGTCGAGGAAGCCTTGGCCTTGTATCACCAAATTCAGAGCGGAGCCCTATCGGAATCCGATCGCAAGAAGGCTATAGCAAACTGCCTTTCCCATAAAGATCCCTTCGTCTTGAATCTATTTTTAGGCATGTAGCGCTCCATGAATCAATCCATTGGTGATACGGTGTCGTCAAATGGGAGCGAATTAGCTTTACCCTGCGCGACTGAGGACGTTGATGCCCTCCTTTCCCAACCGAGCGAGGAAGCGATCGATGTCCTTGGAGAAACGGAGGGGCCTATTATCGTTTTGGGAGCAGGAGGGAAAATGGGGTTGCACCTTTGCACCTTGCTGAAGCGAGCGTTTTCGGATCTAAGCCGATCCGATCCCATCTACGCGGCCTCTCGATTTCAAAGCCTTCGGGACGCATCAGCTTACGAGCAGTTAGGTTTACAGGTGTTGAAAGGAGATTTTCGGGATGATGAGCTCGTCAAGAGCCTGCCCGATTGCCCGACTGTATTCTATTTAGTCGGCGCGAAATTCGGTACTTCGAATAACCCGCAACTCCTGAGGGAAATCAATGTGGAGGTGGCTCGAGAACTGGCCTATCGCTACCGCGGCTCGAAAATCGTGGCCCTATCTACGGGGTGCGTTTACTCGTATGTTTTACCCGAATCCGGAGGATCGTTAGAAAATTCTCCTATGAATCCAATTGGCGAATACGCTCGTTCGTGCCTGGAGCGGGAAATTCAGTTTCAAGAGATTTCCAAGCAATATAATACTCAAGTGGCGCTTATCCGTTTAAATTATTCGGTAGAGTTTCGCTACGGAGTGTTGCTCGATATCGGTCAAAAAGTATTCGATGACGATCCGGTCGACCTTACCATGAGTCACGTAAACGTAATCTGGCAAAACGACGCCTTGAATCATACCGTCCAGTCTCTGGAAATCGCGGACACTCCTGCTGTCCCGATTAATGTAACGGGAGCGGACATGCTTAGTGTCCGTGATCTGGCGGAGGCTTTTGCTAAGCGTTTTTCAATACGTCCTCGATTTGCAGGCGCCGAGTCGGAGTCCATGTGGTTGAGCAATGCATCCAAGTCGCACCGGCTGTTCGGGCCGCCCAAGGTAGGCGTTGAGCAGATGATTGATTGGATAGCGGCGTGGATCCTGCAAGGAGGTGAAACCCATGGAAAGCCTACGGGATTTGAGACCCGGGACGGGAAGTTTTGAATTATTCCATGAGGACGCGTATCAATATTCGGAGATGGTAGGGCTGCTTGTCCTCAAGCAGCCGAAAAACGTTGGACCTGATGCGGCTGACTAGGGATAGTCAGCCCTACCATTATGGTTTCCGGAATATCTGATAAACGATGCCTCCCACCACTCGATTAGATAGCCGCGTTCGAGAACTCCTTTTCCGGGGAATCGTTATACCTGCTCATCCTCTGGCGCTGGATAGGAATCACCGGTTTGATCATCGTCGGCAACGGGCATTGACCCGCTACTATTTGGATGCGGGAGCGAAGGGCATAGCGGTAGGCGTGCACACGACGCAGTTTGAGATTCGCCAACCAGAAATTGGGCTTTTCAAACCGGTTTTGGAGCTAGGGGTCGAAACGATCCGCGAACACGAAAACGCCTCAGGAGACCGAATCGTGAAAGTCGCTGGAGTTGTGGGAAACACGAGCCAAGCGATGTCTGAAGCAGAATTTGCCAGGGAACTTGGATACGATCTCGCTCTGGTTAGCTTGGGAGCTTTCCCGAACGCCAGCAATGTTGAGATGATCGATCACTTGCGGAGGCTTTCGTCTATTATCCCGGTTTTTGGATTCTACCTGCAGCCTGCGGTTGGCGGACGCCGCTTGGATTATGAGTTTTGGAAAGCGGCGATGGAAATTGAAAGTCTGGTTGCCGTTAAAGTAGCCCCCTTTAATCGATATGACTCTTTGGATGTCGCCCGAGCGATAGGTGATGCCGGCAGAGCGGATTCAGTGGCGCTGTATACAGGAAATGATGACAATATTCTTCTGGATCTTCTTACCCCAATGAAATTCGGAGAAGATTCAGGCGCTACGGAGTTGCGTTTTCGAGGAGGGCTTTTTGGTCAGTGGGCAGTTTGGACGCGTAAGGCTGTCGAAGACTTGCGGGCGATTCATGAAATGCAGTCAGAGAGCGAGAATATTCCATCCTCGTGGTTGACTCGTGCCCAACAGTTAACGGATGCCAATGCCGCCATTTTCGATGTAGCGAACGGTTTTGCTGGATGTATCACTGGGATACACGAAGTGTTGCGGCGCCAAGGATTGCTCGAGGGCATTTGGACGCTGAACGAAGACGAAGGCTTGTCGCCGGGCCAATCGGAAGCGATCGATCGGGTCTGCGCGAGCTACCCGAGCCTGATGGATGATGTCTTTGTCGCCGAAAATCTGGACCGCTGGCTGAGCTAAAGTGGTCTAATCGAGAAGGCAAACAGGCTAACCGGGGCGAGATCAAAATTGTGTCCTGAGCCGGGATCGCAGGCGGCTCCTAGTATGGGGTCTTGGCTAAACTATGGATTGGGCTCCGAATCAGATTCAATTCCTGGATACGTCGTAATGACTGACCCAAAAGGAGCTCTCCCAGCCGGCCAGCCGATGTATACTCAAGGATTTCTCCCTGCCAATTTCCAGCCAACCATGTTCCGGCCGGGCGAAAACCCGGTACTGAATCTTAACCTGCCCAATGGCATTTCGCTGAAGGAGCGTAAGCGCACCTTGGATTTAATCGGCGAGTTGAACCGGGCCAATCTTAATGAAGAGGACCACGAGTTTTCGGCTCGCATCGATTCCTACGATTTGGCTTTCAAAATGCAGACGGAAGCGCCAGAGGCCCGAGATCCTTCAAGGGAATCGCAAGAGACTTTGAATTTGTACGGTATCGGTGGAGAGCATACAAACGACTATGGACGCCGTTGTTTGATGGCCCGTAAACTGGTTGAGAATGGCGTGCGCTTTATTACAGTCGTTTCTGGAGGAGGCACAGGCGATCTAATGTGGGATGCTCACAAGGACATCGAAGAAAACCACGTGCGCATGGCCCAGCATACGGACCAGCCAGTTGCCGGGCTGATAAAGGATCTCAAGCGCCGTGGATTGCTCGACAGCACATTAGTGCTTTGGGGAGGGGAGTTCGGTAGATCGCCTGAAGCGGAGGCCGGAATCGGTCGCGACCATCATAATCTTGGGTTCACCATGTGGATGGCGGGAGGCGGCATCAAAGGTGGGCAAGTCGTAGGAGCCACCGATGAAATTGGGCTTCATGCGGTTGAACGGCCCTATCACTTTAGAGATATCCATAATACGATTCTCCATCAGCTCGGGCTCGATCAACACAAGTTGACATACCCGCACATGGGCCGGGACGAACGCTTGACCTTCCTGGAAGGAAAATTGGTTAGAGAGATTATATAGCTCGGTTGTTTCAGAGCAGCACAGGCTTCCAGCCTGTAAGGAAACAGGCTGGAAGCCTGTGCTGCTTTCTACCCGGCCGCAGTCGCCCGGATCTTGATGTCGACGGGATCGCCAACCTTTTGCATGGAAAACCCGGGTCGATAATGACTGTCGACGGTGATGACCATTGGGTTCTCAGGTTCTCCCGTGTGATTGAGGCTCAATTCCGAAAGGGCCATTCGGGTGGTTTCCTGGCCGACTAAGTCATGGCGATGGTCAACCCCAGATGCATCCGTAGGTTCGTAGGATAGGTCCAAACTGGCGAAGCCAATATCCGTAGGGGCCGTGTATCCAATTTTTTGAAGCGTTTGATAGATGGCTCCAGAACTAATGACAGCCTCCGGCTGATAGGATTCCATCCATTGCCGAATATTCGGCTCACTGATATCCCTGCGCGCTAGAATTGGGATACGCTTGTTTTCGCTTAGCTGGCTGGAATAGTAAAGGTAGGACGAGGCGAAAAGCTTGTGTCCGGTTCCGCCACTCTTGTAGGCCATGATGAATCCAATTCTTCGGTAGCCCAAGGCAAGGGCTTGTTCTAGAAGCTCATCCATCATTTGCAGGTAGTTGGGACAAGCCCGATTCACATTGGGATCAATTATACTGTATCCAGATGAGGATGCGCACAATCCATTGAGATCGAGGTCGATGGTACCCACGCCATTCAAGTAGGGAAGTAAGATGACAACTCTTATACCTCGAGAGACGAGGATGCTCTTCAATCGCTTCGGGCTTACCTGCATGTCCTTCAGGTAAAAATAGTCCGTTCCGTAGCCGCTTGCCAGGCACTGCCCTTCGATTCCGGATACGAGTTTCTCGAATCGCTGGTACTTTTTCAGATTGCGCCTCTCCAGGTCGGGAATGATAACCGCCAGCTTCGACATTTGTCGATTCGATCGCTTGGAGCGCATGTGCTCCATCAATTCAGAAATACGTCCGTCCTTAACGTAGCCCATGTGCTCGGCGATTCGTTCTATTTCCAGGCGCCGCTTTTCCGATACCTTCGGGCTATTGCGCAATGCTAAGGAAACGGCGGAAACCGACACGCCAGCTTCTTTAGCGATTTCTTTCATGCTGACGTTGTAGGTGGGGCCGGGCATCTTTAAGGATGAGGTATGAAGGTGAGGTAGAAAGGATGAATTGCGCGTACTGCCTAGATTGATTTTGGGGTTTCTGATAGCTATCGCTTCTGATCATAAAAGAGAGTCATTTGGCATTAATTGAGTCAACGGTTAACTACTTTTACTGTGGCAATATTCGCGTGGAGCTAGACACTATTGGAATAATGAAAACCTCAACGTCGTCGGATACTCGATTAGCCCTAGGTGTCGTCTGCTTTACGTTTTCCATTTTGATGAGTTCTCTAGGCTTTGCCGAGAATTCGCCGAATGTAGTCATCATCTTGGCCGATGATCTGGGGATAGGGGATGTATCTGCGTATAACGAAAACGCTGCTTGGCAGACACCGCATATCGATCGCATCGCTTCTAACGGAATGCTGTTTACCGATGCCCACACCAGTGCGGCGATCTGCACGCCGACCCGTTACGGAATAATAACTGGCCGGTACAATTGGCGTTCGACTCGAAAAAGCGGGGGAGGGGATGGCTATTCGCCACCCCTTATCGAACAGGAGCGCATGACGATAGCCGAATTGTTTAGGAATAATGGATACAAGACGGCATGGATTGGCAAATGGCATCTGGGTTGGAACTGGAAGCTCAAAAGCGATCGTATGATAGAGTATGATGAAAAAATCCGGCCTGATATCGATTTCAGCCGGGCGGTAACGGAGGGGCCGAAATCTCAGGGGTTCGACTACACTTACGGGATAGCGGCATCGCTTTCTTCTCCTCCATTTGTATATGTCGAGAATAGCCAGCCTACGGCCATACCTGAAGAACTCTCTGTAAACTATGACGAAAAGGCATTCTGGAGAAAGGGGTCTATAGCGGATAACTTTCGGCATGTAGAAACACTCGAACACTTCACGAATCGATCGGTTGAATACATCAAAGAGCAAGCTGAGGGAGAGGAGCCTTTCTTCCTTTATTGCGCCCTGACGGCTCCTCATGCCCCCATCATCCCGACATCGGAGTTTATCGGGAGCAGCAATTCGACCGCCTACGGCGACTTTGTTTTGCTCGTAGACCATGTAGTGGGGCAGATAACGGAAACGATAGTGTCTGACGATCGGCTGGAAAATACTTTGGTCTTTTTTACCAGCGACAATGGTCAATCGCCTCGAGCGGACTTCGACGATGACGAGCTCCCGCTAGCAGGCCATTCAGGCAGCTACATCTACCGCGGCAAGAAGTTCGATGTCTTCGAGGGTGGGCACCGCGTTCCCTTCATCGCCAGCTGGCCGGGAAAAATCGAGGCTGGCTCCCGCAGCGAAGAGATTATTTGCACGACCGACTTCATGGCGACGGCTGCGGATATTGTAGGTGCCGGTTTGCCAGACGACGCGGGTGAAGATAGCTACAGCATGCTTCCCGTTTTGTTAGGCGATGATTACCCAAAGCCACTTCGTGAAGCGACCGTGCACCATTCAAGCGATGGCCGATTCGCGATTAGGCAAGGAGACTGGAAGCTGATCTTGTGGCCGGGTTCAGGTGGCTGGGCCTATCCAGCCACGGAAGAAGATATGGAGGGCTTGCCTCGGTTTCAGCTCTATAATCTAGCCAAGGACCCCGGCGAGACGACTAACCTCATGGCCAATTTTCCCGATCGCGTGAGAGAACTTAGAACGCTCATGGAACGCTATATTCGTAATGGCCGCAGCACGCTAGGCGCCGCCCAATCGAACGATGGACCGTCCATTTGGCCAGAACTACATTGGATGGGGTCCGACTAGTGTATTTCAAAACTCTATTCTTCTCTGAATAGTAAGGTCTTGGTAGGTAGACGCCGCCAATTGGCGCCATTCATCGGAGTTACTCCACACTGTTCGGAAATAGTTACGCTAATCTACACAGGGCTGTCAAAAAGGACCGTCTGGAAAAGGCTGCTGTGCATTGTCTCGGCTTTACTGGGCCGCTTCGAGCTCCTTGAGCAGTCTGCTGACAACTTCGGGATGCCCTCCAGCAATGTTGTCAAGTTCTCTGATATCCTCGTCCAAATTGTAAAGCAACGGTGGATCGTGACGCGCTATCGGTGTCCTCTCCCGAGTATGAGGATTGGTTGGCTGCCTGGTTGTACGGTGGATTTTAAACTTACCCGAGCGATAGACATCAGGACTGTAAAACCAGGTAGTTCTTGGGCTGGGTTCTCCCTCTAATAACGTAGGTGTCAGGTCAGTCGACATCCAGCCTGGTTTATTCCTGGGAAGTTCACGCTCCCCGGTTAGGGTTGCGAATGTGGCGTAGAAATCGATATTCACGCCGATGCCGTCAATAGTAGCCGGTTCGATCGTCCCGGGCCACCGGAAGATTCCAGGTACGCGGAATCCGCCTTCCCAAGTCGTTCCTTTCTGGCCACGCAGAGGCTTGGCGGTTCCGGCATGTCGGGGGCCAAAGACGGTCCATGGCCCATTGTCGCTGGTGAAAATGATGAGAGTGTCCTCTTCGACACCAGCGGATTTGACCGCTTTCATCACTTCGCCGACGGACCAGTCGATTTCTTCGACCACGTCACCATAAACGCCGGCGTCGCTCTTAGCCTGGAAGTCATGGGAGGCAAAGATCGGAACGTGCGGCATGTTGTGGGCGAGGTAGAGAAAAAAGGTATCCTCCTTGTGGTCTTCGATCCACTGGATGGCTTCCTTGGTGTAGCGCTGCGTAAACAGGGATTGGTCAGCCGGATTTTCCACGACATCGCGGCCGCGAATCAGTGGGATCTTCCAGGTGTCGCTGGTGGCTGTATTGAAGGCGTCTAGAGTTTGCTTGGGTGGTCCTGGAGCGTCGTTGGAACCTGGCGTTCCAAAGTGGTAGTCGAATCCGCACTCCAGAGGATGCATGGGGGCTTTAGTGAAGTCTTTCGGATAGCCAGCTAGGTGCCACTTCCCCAGTATGGCGGTTGCGTAGCCTTGGCGTTTCAACATAGCTGGTAGAAGGGCGGACCTGTCATTTCTGAGTGGCTGACTGCCAAGTTGGGTCGAATGGCGCCCACTCATCATTCCCGTACGGCTGGCAACGCACGCAGGCCCGGAAGCGTAAAAGCTAGTCCATCGCTGTCCCTCGGAAGCAAGCTGATCGATATTCGGGGTTTTGATCTTTTCGTTGCCGTAACAAGCGAGATCACCGTAGCCGAGATCGTCGACGAAGATTAGGATGATGTTGGGCTTTTTTGCTGCTGCTTCCAGGTAGGGGCTAAGCAGATAAAGGAAAATGGGGAGTATTCGGAGCAGCATTATATGAGCGGAAATAACCTATCCGACAGCAGTTGGCAAGAATCGGTTGCGTGGTTGCCGCTCAGCGCTCTTCCTTTTCCGGAGAGTTATACCATCTGCCATTTGATCATTCTTTTTGGCGGATGGTATTTGTAGCGAAAAAGCAGTTGCTGCCTTCAGGCTGCGACCAAGGTGCAGCACAGGTTTCCAGGCGTATCGGGTATAGCTCGGATAGCGACGACTGATCTGTGTCATTAAACAGGCAAGATGCTTGTTCGACATCGCAACCTGTCGGCAGCGACTACTTTTATGTGGCGAATTGGGCAATGTTAGCTACGCCTATTCTATGGTGAGTTCTAGGAAGCCAAATGTTATCCTGATCGTGGCTGATGATATGGGCTATGGCGACTTTGGCGCTTTCAATCCGGGAGTTGTGGATACGCCCAATTTGGATGCCTTGATCGACCAAGGCGTTTGCTTTCGTCAGCATTACTCCGCATCGCCCATTTGCTCACCGGCTCGAGCCTCCCTGATGACGGGCAGAGTGCCTCAGAGGACCGGGGCGATTACCCAGCACGAATTGCATGGTTTGGATCGTATTGCCCTGCGGGAAGTGACCATTGCCGATATGTTTCAAAACACCGGATACAAAACCGGTTTAGTGGGCAAGTGGCACAATGGAGCGCTCGATAGACGCTTCGAGCCTAATGCCCGAGGCTTTGGGGAGTTTGTCGGGTTTTGCGGCGGATGGGCCGACTATTACGACTACACCTTGCAGCGCGATGGAGTATTCGAAAAATCCGACGGTTCCTATCTGACGGATCGCCTGACGGATGAAGCAATTAGTTTTGTGGAGAGGCATCAACGGGAATCTTTTTTTCTGCAGCTTGCTTACAACGCTCCGCATGCTCCGCTACAGGCTCCGGATAAGCTAGTAGCGAAGTACAAAGCCAAAGGATTCGACCGGATCACGGCGACGACTTACGCCATGATCGAAGTTATGGATACGGGTGTGGGCCGCATTTTACAACACTTGCAGGATCTCAGTTTGGAAGAAGACACCATCGTCATGTTCACGAGTGACAATGGTCCGGCATTTTTCAATCCATCGCGCCAGCTTCTGCCAGGAGAGCCCAATTTCACTGAGCGTTTCAACTGCGGTATGAGGGGCAGCAAAGGCTGGGTTTACGAGGGCGGTATCCGCGTGCCCATGATCGTTCGCTTCCCAGCGAGCGTTCCAGCAGACCAGTTTAATGATGAACTTACGCATTTCACCGACTGGCTACCCACCTTGATTGGCCTGTGCGGACTTGAACGCGTTGAGGGCCCAGCTTTTGATGGTCATGACCTATCGCTATTGCTCCTGAGTGATGACTTGCAGATCGAACCGAGGCGGTTTTGGCAATGGAATTTCTACGTTCCTGATATCGGGACGAATGCAGCCATGCGGGATGGCGATTGGAAACTAGTGCGTCCTATGATTTCCGGTACGCGCTATTTCAGCAAGGAACTCTATGTCTCTGAAGAAGACGAACTGCGAACCAAAGCGTTTACCGACGCGGATACGCAGCACAAAAGGGATCCGCGATCGGTTACGGAATTATTGCCAATCCCTCGTGTTAAGCTGCCAGTGCCGGAACCGCCCGAGCTCTACAATCTGGCCGAAGATCCGGGAGAGCAACGCGACTTAGCTAGCGAACATCCGGATCGAGTGAGCAGAATGCTAGGGGAGTTGGAAACCTGGTTCGAGGACGTGGAAGCGGAGCGCCGGACCATACCAGGAGCGTATCTAGGTTAAGGATGAAGGCGTAAGGCTGAAGGATGAGGATGGAATGGAGAAATGTAGGAACCTGCTCCGAAGGTCATTGTTGGGCATCGCTTCGCTGGATCCCTGTCTGCGTCAGGGCCAGGATGGATTCGCTAGCGAATCGGCAGGACGCATTTTTACAGATTGCAGAGCGATTTATCAGATTAGCACGGGCTTCCTGCCTGTGTTTCGACGGTGAGACGAAATAGCCGAGGATCCAAAAGTAATTGGGCCAAGTCTTTTTGATGAACGGACACAGGTAGGAAGCGTAATTCGCTCTTCTCTTCTCGAATTCCTTTCTCCTGCTGGCCCGCCAGTATAGAATAGAGGCAGGGCTGTTTGTGTGCGGGGCTCAACTGTAAGCGCAGATCTATTAAAGAGTCGATTGACTGGAGAACGCGGCCGATTAGGGATAATCGGCCCTACCAGTTGTGTTCGAACCTATTGTCTCGAAGAGACACCTATTTGCGACGAAGGAACAACTAGCGAACCCGCGACTGCGGGATAGCGATGTTCCTTAAAGAATACTTCCTCTGCTACTTCGACTGGAAGATGTCGCTTTGAGTGACTTCGTGGATGAGAGATCGGAATCCGTAGTCATCCTCCGAAAGGCTAGCGATGATCTCCTCGATTTCCCGCCTATCAGCGAATTGCACTATCGCTCCGGTAGCGAACGTGATCACTTGCTTAACCAGGTTGCGAGCGATCTTGTCCGGATTCTCCAACGCGAGTTTCTTGAATCCTTTGACGTCATGAAATGAACGTCCATCGGGCATGTGGTAACTCGCGTCAACATGGGGTCCTTCTGACCATTTCTTGTCATCTTTGACAGCACGATAGCGTTCTCGCCAGCCACCGATAACGTCATAGCTCTCCAATGCGAAGCCTGGAGGATCGATCTTTTGATGGCAGGCCATGCAGGATTCGATATTACGGTGCTTATCAAGCTGATCTCGAATGGATATGGCTCCTCGAATATCTGGCTCGACAGCTGGGACCTGATCAGGCGGAGGAGCGACGTGCTCACCTAGGATACGCTCCAGCAGCCAGACGCCTCGAAGAATGGGCGAAGTGGTCGTTCCGTTGGCGGTGACTTTGAGCACGCTGGCGTGGGTGAGAATGCCCCCGCGATTGTCTTCCTCGCTCAATGCGACTTTCCGCAGCCCAGTTTCCGTTCCGAATTCGAGGCCGTAGTGCTTGGCGATGCGCTCGTTGACGATCGTGAAGTCGGAATCGATGACATTGGTGGCGCTTAAATTCTCGTCTACCATGTGTTTCAAGAACGCCCGGGTCTCATCGAGCATGGAATCGAGCAAGATGTTGTCGAACTCCGGATACAAGGTGGCATCGGGAGAGGTGAAATTGATATCCTTCAGCTCGAGCCAACTGTCCGTGAAGTTCTTCACGAATGCCTTCGCTTTAGGATCGTTGAGCATGCGCTCGACTTGGGCCCTCAGATATTTGGGCTGGGAAAGACGCTGGCTCTTCGCTTCCTGGTACAGAATTTCATCGGGCGGAGCGCTCCAGAGGAAGTAGCTTAGGCGAGAGGCGAGGGCGTAGTCATCCAGCTTTCCCCTTTCCTCTTCGAAAAAGATGAATCGGTGGGAAGAGAGAATAGCTCGATAGCCAGCCCTGACGGCATTCAGCAAGGACCCGCTTCTATTTAGCTCTCCCATGGCGAACTCGTAATAAGGCTCGATATCGTAATCGGTAACCGGACGCCTGAATGCTTGTTCGGCGAAGCGGCTTAGCAGCTCCTGCAAATCGCGTTCGGGCCGTTTACTGACGAGCTCGGCTCCCCTGATTTTAAGTTTTCCAAAAAGCTGTTCTCGCAGTTCGGGCGTTTCTAAGCCCGGATGGATCCGCTCGATTTCCAAGCCCTTCACGGCGATACCGGTAGCGCCGTCCTCAAAGATAGCCATATCGACGAAGCGACGGGACGATACCCAGGGAATCGTTTTGTCGATGGGAGCGATGCCGATTATGTGCTCCTTGCGAATCCAAGCATCGAATACGAATTCCTGAAGCTCCTCGGTCGCTTCGAATTTGCCAACCCAGTAGGTGGCGGGGGCCTTGGCGCGAAGGATGCCCGTGTAGATGCGTGCCCAGACATTGCGTCCTTCGGGCGGGTTGTAAGCCTTGGCCTGTACTTTTATGCGGTACCATCCAGTCGAGGGCACTTCGGTGCCTGCCATCCGACCATGAAATCCATGGGTAGTGGGAAAACTGTAGACGTAGCCATCGTGATAGATTCCCTGGCGCTCGTTGTGTATCCGCTCTTTCCCGGCTCCAAGTTCTCTAGGACCATAAACGCGTTTGAACGGACCGTTGGTTAGGCGGTCCATGATTTCGGCGTTTTTCGCCTTGGTCGCCTCCAGGTCCAATGGTGAGTTCATGTCCACCCATTCGCCATTGGTGTGGCGGTAGGTTTTGTTTTCTACCGTGTGGTAGAGCTTCTTGCCTTCCCAATGGAAAATGGTTCCAAATCCATTTTCGATCACGGTGGGCTGCATCTCCATTGGTAGCGGTTCTTTGGCCACAGGGGGCGGACTGACTGCTCTGCCGAAAGCCTCGTCCAGCATGATGTCGACTACCTCGAGATACTTCTGAAGAACATGGTAGGAAAGTTGTTGGCTTTCAGCTATGTTGATAAATCCGTGAGCGGCTTGGTCTTCTGGCAGCAGTTCGATCAAGGGGATTTTGACGCCGAGCAATTCGTGAAGCGTATTTTCATATTCGATACGATTCAATCGGCGTGAGCGCACGCGTCCTTCGGTGGCGATGTATTCGCGAGAGACCTCATGGAGAATGTTCTCGAATTCCTCAACGAAGGCTTCCCGATCATCCACTTCTACGAGTGAATCTTCCGGTGGCGGCATTTCATGATCTCTTACGCGATCATGAAGGTAGGCCCACAGGTCCATGTTGGCGTGATTTCCTGGATCGAATGCGAGGGATTCCAGGTCAAGCTCTCCCTTGGTATCTACGTCGTTGTGACACTCGTAGCAATTGAGATCCAGAAACTCGTTGATAGACTCCGGTAGCTCGTACGCTGTCTCGGCTACCGCAAGGTGGGAGAATGTGGATACGACTAGAAGAAATGAGAATTTTCGAAGCATGCTAATATATAAGGCGGCCCACGAATGTATACCAGTCGCTCAAAATTGTTTGGGCAGAACGAAGGGAGTTTTTTCTAACCACGGATGAACACTGATATACACTGATGATTTGGAAATTCTGAAGTGACATATCAGTGTTCATCGGGGTGCATCAGTGGTTCAAAGATTGTAGAACCTATTAGCTTTGGTTGCGGTTTCGCTGCTCTAGGCAATTAGTGGGCGTAACGATGATCCGAGACGCTACACCATTTCCAAGCCGGTCATGGTACCAGTGCTGGTAGCGAACTGATCCGCTTCGATACCGTGACGATGAAGAACGCTCAAGAATAAGTTCGGCAATGGATAGTTGTTTTCCTTGTCGAAAGCCAAATGCTGGCCGTGCTTGAATCCGCCACCGGCCAAAAGAACCGGCATGTTCCGGTTATCGTGGGAACTGCCGTTGCCGAGGTTGGATGTCATGAGCACGCTTGTGGTATCGAGCATGGTGCCATTCGCCTCTTCGGCTCCCTTCAAGTTGCGTAGGAAATCTCCCCAGCGGCGAACGAGACCGGATTCTACGAGAGTGAGTTGCTTCAACTTCTCTTCGTCGAGTCCATGGTGACTGAGCGTATGGTAGCCTTCATCCACGCCATCGATGGGTACGGCTCCGCCTTCTCCAACTAGGTGCAAGGTGATGAATCGAGTAGAGTCGGTCTGCAGGGCCAAGAACATGACATCGAGCATCAGCTTCTTGCGGTCGATGATAGCGTCGCTGTTCTCGATGTCCACGGGTGGCTCGGCATTGACTTTTGGCTTGGGTCGAGTGGCCCAATTCTGGGCGGCTCCCAAGCGCTTTTCGAAATTGCGAACGGAAGTGAAATACTGGTCCATCTTCTCGCGGTCCCCTTTGCCGAGCTTGCGTTCGACGCGTTTGGCATCGGAGGCCACGACGTCCATGATGCTGCGGCCCTGTTTCAGTCGCTCCACTTGCCGGGCTTGCTCCTCGGGCGTATCCGGAATGAATAGCTGATTGAAAACGCGTGAGGGAGAAATCTCTGCTGGGATCATGCTTCCCGAATCCGTGTAGGACGAGCTGGTCGTTCCGTTGACGTCCAGTACGAGTGAGGGAAAGCGCGTGTGGTGGCCTTGATGCTTGGCCAAATACTGGTCCAATGAAATGGAGTTCTTGAAGGCCGCGCTTCGGGAGTATGGGGCCGCTGTCAGAATGCTGCCTTCAGCCTGGTGGCCACCGCTGACTCCTGGGTGAGAAGAACCCGTGACCACTGTCATATCGCCGAGCAGATCTTTGACTTCAGAGAGATACAGCGACGGCGTGTAGTTGCGACCTGTCTCAGTAGGGTTCAGATTGGGTCCATGGAGCCCAAGCGCTAGGGTCACGGCGACGAAGCGCCGCGGGGGTTGCTGGGCAACTGACGAGGCGAATGCCGGGGTCATGGCTTCCAGCCAAGGCAAGGCCATTGCGGCTCCTGCTCCCTTTAGAAATGTGCGTCGCGATAGCGACTTCGAGAAATTGAAATTAACTTCCTTCTTCATCACCTGTTTTTGGTTTCCAAAGGACTATCAAATATGGACATTAGCCATTCAAGGAAAACCCGGGTCAACGGTTGATCATTTTGCTAGGTGGATAATCCGAGCATTGGCCCGCCATTGAGAGAGCTTCCGGGTTGCTAGCGCCGCGGCTTCGCCACGTATTTCGTAATTCCCCCTTTGACAACTTTGCGAGAGACCGGGCCTTCTGCGGCATAGACATTGCCATCGGCGTCGACAGCTACGCCTTCGCCAGCGACGCCTTCGAACCAGCGCGTCTGGCTGGGATGGGGTGGAATATAGGCGGTCACCCGATCCTCCGCGGCGTTTCCGATCCGAATGCCTGTTTTCCAACCTGGCCGAGTTTTGGACTTAGATTCCGAATCGATTGCGTAAAGGGTGTCGTCGGTAGTGATAAAAAGTCCGCTAACTCGGCTAAACTGGAGGTAAGTATCGAGGAGCTTCCCGTCTTGATTAAAAATCTGGATACGATTATTGCCGCGATCGGCGACGAACAAGCGTCCTTTCGTGTCGAAAGCGAGAGCGTGTGGCGTGCGAAACTGGCCGGGCCGGAATCCGATTTTCCCCCATTCCTTGATGAAGTTTCCCTTGCGGTCGAATTTGAGTATGCGCCCGGTCGCTCCTGCCGGTGGATTGGCGCTCTGCCCGCTGTGGCCATCGGCGACAAAGATATCGCCATTAGGGGCCGTGATGACATCGCAGGGCTCGTTGAGCTGTCCGGGGGCATTACCTGGTTTGCCGGCCGTGCCGAGACGGAGGAGTATTTCCCCATCCGGACTGAATTTGATAACTTGATGGCCCTTGTTGCCCGCTTCGTTACCTTTGGAGTCGGCGACCCATACATTTCCATCCCGATCGACGTGAAGGCCATGCGGAAGCACGAAGATGCCGGCCCCAAAGCTCGTGATCATTTTGCCTGTATGGCGATCGAATTTGTAGATAGAATCGCGTTCTGGGTTGTCGTCGCGTCCGCCAGCGAGGGCGATTCTGCCACATCGGTCGTAGGCCCAGATGTGTCCATCGGGACCAATGTCGATTCCAGCCGTCGATCCCCATCCCAGGCCATCGGGAAGTTTGGCCTAGTTCTGGATGACCTCTCCCGTTGGATTAGGTAGGGGGCGGTCGATGAAATCGCTCGTGAGCTCCGTTTTCGCTTCGCTATCAGGAGCTGACTTGGCGTCGTCTGAGCCTAGGAATGATAGGAATGCAAAACCAAAACAGGCAAAACGGATGGCTGATAAGACTGAGAGTGTCGTCTTTGGCGATGCGACAGGTTGGCTACCAGAGTGGAAATTCGGTACTGAGTTCATAAGGTGTCCTTGAAAAGCTGAAGCTCGAGTAGAGGAGGGTTAAGTATCTGGCAGGGGCCAGGCGGCATCGCCTGTTCGCAGCGAGATCATCAGAATGAAAACCGGCAAGGGCTCTCAGCAGGTCCTGATTTGTCGACCGATTGCTTATCCCATTACGGACTTATGAGTCTTGATACTCCGCTTGTCAATCTATCGGGAGTCAACCATTTTAGCGGGATGCGACAGAGATGTGGTTCAGTAGCGCGGAGCTTTAGCCCGCGATTTCGGTACCAGCAGAAGCAGAGGCATCCTGCCAGTGTGTTTTCCATCGGACACAGGCTGGAAGCCTGTGCTACCTCACGCGGGCTAAAGCTCCGCGCTACTGAGGGCTGCGACCCTGCCTATCCCGGATTGAACGTTGCCGCGTTGATAATGGCCCAGAGGTGGGCGATGAGAGCGAAGGGCAGCGTGATCAGCAAAAGCGGGCTGGAAAAGTAGAGGGCGGCGGTGGCTATGAAGAAGAAGGCTGCCCAGAGAAGCCGTCCTTGTACGAGTTGGCCGAGACCGGGAATAAAGAAGCTGGCGAGGGCGGCTATGACATTGCCGGACTCGCCGCGTCGACTGGACTTGTTGCGTTTAGCCATGGATTCTTAGTAGTTCGCGGCATGAAAGAGGAACGGAGGAGAATTGCAATTCCGCTACGGAGGAGTTTTCTATTTGGGCGAGAATGGAATTGGTGAAGGGAGTAGCGGTTTTTTGGCTGAGCCTCGGTTTTGGGGCGTCGATTTTTGGGGCGAAGTACCACTCGCAAACGAAGTCTGGGTTTTTCGAGGGTTCCTTGCGTTATGTGGTGTCGCGCTACTCGCCTCGATCCGGGAAGGCTCTTGAACGAGAGCAGGTGGACATTCTGGCGACTGCCCAGCGGCTCAGCATCCCTTCTTTAGATATGGCCGATGTTTTCGCCAACAATGCGCCGCCAGGGGTTAGCGCGGCCCTCATTCGGCACGACCGTGACGATTTCATTATTTATGGAAATGATGTCGATGCGTACCAGTTCAAAGGATACGATCGCATTCTGCTGGGGATGGCATTCCGGGCCTTAGCCCTTTCGGGAGCGCCGGTAGATTTGGAGAACCCCCTGGTCGATGGTCCATTCGCCTTGCGGAATTTTCGGGCCATGCGTAGCCGTTATTTCGGAGAAGAGGGAATGCGTTACGACATGTATTTTTGCAAGGACTTCTGCGTGAACTGGGGAGCGTTGGGCGAGTCCTGGCTTTTTGGCTCAGGTGGATTGCGCGTTCCAGAGCTCGATAGCGCTCTTAAGCGAGGCGAAGTTCCCGTTAGAGTCGAGGTGTACAAGGGCCAATCGAAACTGCTTTCCGTCAACTTGATGGTGGCGGAGGAGTATCGTATTGCGGAGTCCTTGGTTGCCTTGCCGGCTCAAAAAATTCTGCGCTCGTCGACAACATTGTTGAAGCAGCTCGCCGCTGAGGCCATGGGGCTCGAGTAGGGGCGGCAATATCCTCGGACCATTTGTTGCAGGAAGCTCGCTTGCGAGCGATTGTCTCCCTGAAATTGTTCTTCGTTGATTCGCTCACAAGCGAGCTTCCTGCAAAACAAACCGCCCAATACCATCCTCCAAAAAGAAAGAGTAAATGGCGGAGAATGGCGAGGTTTAGGTACTGATTTGCCGATGCGGCATGGCATAAGCCCAGCCTTACATGTCGGATCCAATGGGTAGGGTCTCCTTAAATTTACGGGATTGACGGAGGGGCGGTGGCCACTAGCGTAGATCCGGAATCCAACTCCAATGGCTCGATCTACCCAGAGGGATGGCCCTCGTCGCCGAGGACCCGGCGTTAAGAAAGGAACGCTTTTCTTCGCTCTGTCTGTCCAGTGCCTTTTATTGGCCCTGACGGTGTTTGTAATTGTTTTGGACGAACCTGAGACGGAGCCTCCGAAGTTCGAAGGTAATGCCAGTGTATCCGTTAGAAAAGACGATTTCAAAGCTGTCGAACGAAGAGACCGGTTTATGAAGCGGATGAAACGCTTGCAGCCCATGCAGCGTTTATCGGTTGAATCCGCGGCCCGTGGCGATATGCCGCCGATGCCTGATCTCCCAATCGATGCCTTTTCATTGGATGCTGGCGACCTGGAGATCGTTGAGGATGCAGGAGCTTTATTGGAGCAGTCCGGATTGCTAGGCGGAAGCTTGTCAGGTAAGGGGGCCTCATCTGCTGCAGCGTTTTTTGGCGTGCAGGATTCGGGTCGTCGGATCGTTATTGTTGTCAACACGTCGGCATCCGTTGTTCGGAAGGCGAGGAATCAAGGCGTATCAATCGAAAAGATACATGATGAAGTGGTTTCTCTAATCGGAAACTTGGATAGCGGCACGCTGTTCGGAATCGTCCAGTTCAGCCAAGGCGGGCGTCGATTCGTTCCTTACCTTGCTCCGGCTATTAAGCGGAACAAGGAAGCCGCTACTCAATGGACGCTCAAGGAGCTGCGCGGCAATCCGAAGGTGGCGGATGAATCGCTGCTTGGGCACGAAGGCGGTCTGAAGCTAGCAGTTGAAATGGAGCCGGATCTGATTTTCCTGGTTACGGATGGGGTGCTTAACAAACGGGTAAAAGTGGACGGCTCCTACAAATATCCGGAAATCTCTTACGATGTTTTAATTGGGTCTATCGATCGAGACTTGCGTCGCCTGGGGGTAAGAACGCGAATCCATGCCATTGGATTCGAGCTCAAGGATAAAGATCGTCGTGGGTTAGAGCGATTAACGCGTAGGTTTGGCGGGACGGTAAGAGAATTTTAAGGGTGAAGGATGAGGGAGGAAAGATGAATGTGATTAAGATGGACTCGTGCACGCGGTCGCCGCCGTACGACATGCTCATGGCCCTGATCCCGGATTTGAGGGAGAACGGGCAAGTAGCGACCCTACACGTTTCCAACCAGTTTACTTGTTGTATCTATGCGGGCGAGCCGCCCGCGATCCCGGGGTGCAAATGTGGGCGAGCAGACCGCGATCCCGGGATGTTCTAGTATTTGGGAAGGTCGTTTCGGCGGGGATTGATTTGCCCGAGAATGTTTCGCCATAAGGGGGCTTCACCCTCATGTCCGTGGGTAGCGAGTTGGTTTTCGATAGTTTCTAGGGAGGGAAGCTCGACTTGGTGTTTGGGGTCGCCGGGGAAATCGGGAAGGGCTTTGCAGGACAAGGCCCAGCAAGCCCAGGAGCGCCACTTGCGTTGTTCCTTACGCGGTGGACCTAGCCGATCGGCATAGTGTTGGAAGTGGACTCGCGGGTTCCCCAGAAAGCGATCGCTAGGAGTATATTCTAGAATGTCGACGAGAGCTTGGTAGGGAAGGGGCCAGGTCTCTAGAATCGGTTCGGCTCCAGTCAGATCGGCTCCCCAGGCGCGATCGAGACAGAGGATTGCCCGAGCTGGCAGACGTTGTCGCCAAAGGTATTGGGCGTACTCGAGGCAGGTCGCGTAAAATTCGGATCCGCGATTCTCCGCATTGAATCGATTGAGATCGCGCCAATCCATATGCTTGTCAGGAGACGGGAGGCTTGGTAGGTCGTCTAGCGTGATGGGTGAATCCACGATCTCAAGATGGACTTGGGAGCGTTTTGGGGAAGCCTTTTTGCTCGGCGCTCCGCTGAATTCGGATGCCGCCCGCAGCCTTAATCAGGGGGCGAAGGACGGTTTGGCGAAATCAATCGAAGAAAGGCGCAATGATTTGTTGCCAGAGGCTCCGAAATTCTCGTAGGGATGTTGCGTTAAATTAACACACCGATCTGAGGCGTCTACGTGAACATTCTCTCACTCGAATCAATCAACCATCAGTTTTCATTGGTTTCGCTCCCGCAGCAGGGCAAGCCGCTAGGGGAGAGATTAGAAAGCTCTCGGATTGGACAGGAAACCGCCAGCTAGCCATGGCGGTTTATCTATTTCCGGCGATCATTGCATGACGGTTTTAGAAGAGCGGGGAATTTAATAAATCTAGAGTGGACCAGACCCATCGTTTGAGAGACTGCAGATGAGCGAGCTGATTAAACACGAATGCGGCGTTGCCCAGGTTCGGCTTAAAAAGCCGCTAGAATATTTCGCCGACAAATACGGCACGCCGCTATACGGCTTCTACAAGCTGTTCCTGCTGATGGAAAAGCAGCGGAACCGCGGCCAGGATGGGGCAGGAGTAGCGTCCATCAAGTTCGACATGCCACCTGGCGAGCCTTACATGTTTCGAGAGCGGAGCGTTAAGAGCAATGCCTTGGACCGTATCTTCAAGGACACGCTCGAGCAGTACAAGAAGCTGCAGCGCAATGGGGATATATTGCCGGACTATGTGCCGTCGATTAAGTCGAAATTCGATTTTTGCGCGGAGTACTACATGGGGCATTTGCGCTACGGAACATCGGGTGGCTATTCTTTGAGCGTTTGCCACCCGTTTTTCCGCCGCAGCAGCTGGCCGACGAAAAATCTGATGCTGGCAGGCAACTTCAACATGACCAATACCAAGGAGTTGAACGAAAGCCTAATCTCAATGGGGCAGCATCCCATTTTCGCTACGGACACTCAGGCGCTGCTGGAAAAGGTCGGCTACCATCTGGATGAAGCTCACGATAATCTGTATCGCTACCTTAGGGACGAGGGCTACGATGCTGCGGAGATCTCTGATCGAATCTTGGAGGATATAGATCTCGTAAAAGTGTTTCGCCGGGCCGCGGAGAACTGGGATGGTGGCTATGCGTTGATTGGAGCCATCGGGAATGGAGATAACTTCGCGCTCAGAGATCCTTTGGGAGTTCGGCCGCTCTTCTACTTCGAGGATGACGAGGTTTTCGCGGCGGCGTCTGAAAGGGCTCCATTGATGACGATTTTCAATAAGAGGATCGAGGATATTGAAGAGGTTATGCCCGGCCACATTGTAGTGGTGAAGAAAAGCGGAAAAATAATCCGCGAGCAATTTGTCGAACCTGCCAAGACACGGGCGCAGTGCTCATTCGAGCGGATCTACTTTTCGCGAGGAAACGATGCGGATATTTATAAGGAACGGAAAGCCCTGGGGGCTCAGTTGACCAAGCAGGTGATGAAGGAAATTGACGATGATTTGGAGAACACGATCATCAGCTTTATCCCCAATACCGCGGAAGTCGGCTACTTCGGTCTACTAGAACAGTTGCGACTGGAGCGCAGGGAACGAGTTAAGCAAACCATTTTAGAGGCCCAGGAGAGCGGGGAGCTCACCGAAGAGCTCGTGGACGATCTGATTATGCGGAATTGGCCCAGGGGCGAAAAAATCGCCCACAAGGACCAGAAACTGCGCACGTTTATTTCTACAGAGGACTCCCGCAACGAAATGGCGACGCATGTATACGATGTCACCTACGGGTTGATCAAAAACGATGACAACTTGGTTTGCATCGACGACTCGATCGTGCGGGGGACGACGTTGAGAAAATCGATTCTAAAAATTCTCGCTAGCCTTAACCCGAAGAAAATCGTCATTGCTTCTACGGCTCCCCAGATTCGGTATCCGGATTGTTATGGCATCGATATGTCCCAGCTTGGAAAATTTATCGCTTTCGAGGCGGCGGTAGCCTTGCTCAAGGAAGTCGGCAAGGGCGATACCTTGCGAGAGGTGTATCGAAAATGCGTAGACAGCTTAAAGTCCAATAGCGCTGGAAAGATCAATTACGTTAAAGAGATCTACGCTCCGTTTACCGACGAGCAGATTTCGCGAAAGATTTCCCAAATCGTCTATCCGCAAGATCAAGGGTGGGAAGGCGAAGTTTCCGTTATCTACCAGACGGTAGAGGGATTGAGGAAGGCCTTGCCGGACCATCAAGGCGATTGGTATTTCACTGGGGATTTTCCCACGCCAGGGGGTTATCGAGTGGTCAATCAAGCTTTCGTAAACTACTACCAAAATTCCGGTGGACGTAGCTATTAAGGAAGGAGTGTGGCAGTTAGCTATTCAGACTGTAGCCCTGAGCGCCCGCTTTAGACTAATCCGCCTATCGACTATTTCACTTAAAATCAATGCCAGCTAAAAAGAAGACCAAAGCGTATGCCCAAGCGGGCGTGGATATCGATTTAGGCGATCGCGTTAAAGGCGATTTGAAAAAGTCGCTCCGAGGAGCCTCACGCCCGGAAGTACTCGGGGCCGTGGGCGGATTTGGAGGCCTGTTCGACTTGTCCAAATCGAAATACAAGGAACCGGTTCTTGTCAGCAGTATTGATGGAGTGGGGACGAAACTTAAACTCGCCTTTGATTCGGGTCAGCACAAAAGCGTGGGAATGGATATTGTCAATCACTGCGTTGACGACATCTCGGTGATCGGGGCTGAACCGCTCTTCTTTCTGGACTATCTTGGGATGGACAAATTGGAGCCCAAGGTTTTCAAGCAATTGCTATCCGGCATGAAAGAAGCCTGCGCTGCGGCTAACTGCGCTTTGATCGGCGGGGAGACAGCCCAGCTGCCTGGGTTTTATCAGCCAGGTGAATACGACATCGCTGGGGTGATTGTCGGCATTGTGGAAAAAAAGCGAATGTTGTCGGGCTCCACGATACGTCCGGGCGATGCAGTGATTGGGCTGCCATCGAATGGCTTGCACACCAATGGCTACACCCTAGCTCGGAAAGTGATTTTCGAAAAAGCGAAGCTGAAAGGGTCCGACAAAGTTCCGGGAGCGCGGCAACGTGTTTTCAAAGCGTTGCAAGCGCCCCACACTAACTACGCTCCCTTGATTCAAGCTCTTCTCAAATCATTCAATACAGGCCGATCCTCAAAGTTTCGGAAAGGCAATGCCCTGTTTGGCATAGCCCACATTACCGGTGGCGGATTCTGCGGGAACATCCCTCGTATACTTCCCGATTCTGTGGATGTCGAAATCGACACCGGAGCTTGGAAGCCACAACCCATATTCAAGCTGATAGAAGAATCGGGTGGGATAGATTTCGACGAGATGTACGAAGTGTTCAATATGGGTATGGGTATGACGTTGTGCGTCGATGCAGGACAGGTGGAAGCCATTCTTGAAGCGTGCCGGTCTCATGGTTGCCGAGCGATTAGGATTGGAAACGTTGTCGAGGGCAGCGGCCAGGTTCGCTTGCTCCGATGAGGCATCGACTTTGGGCCCGGGCGTTCTGGCTGGCCGCCGTTTGGGCGGTTTTCCAGGTTCCGTTCCCCGGAATCGCTAGCGCTGAATCGATTGCTGGCGAGTCTTTGATCGAACAGGCTGGAGCTGTCGAAGAAGTGATCGAGAGCTTGATGCAGCAACCCATCAGTCGAGCCGAAATTGAACAATTCCTTTCGGAAGCGGAAATTGTCTTGGAATGGACGCGATCGAACGTAGATCAATGGGTAGCGGCTGATGAACGGGATAGCCCCTTGGAGGCGATTCGGGGATTCGAGGTTTGGAGTCATATCGACTCGTCGGGATCGGCCTTTGTGGCCACCTTAGTCAAACTCATGCTCGCTAGTGTTTTTTCCGATCAACGAGTGAGCGCTTCGAGTTTGGAAAAGGAAATTGCCGAAATGGAACGAATCGTGAAATCGGGCAACTTGTCTGGATACGTATTAGAGATGGCTCAGACCGAGATCGCTGAAAAGCGACAAACCCTCATTTTTCTGCGAGGCGTGGCTCCACAAAACCAAAAGCTTTACAAGGCTAGCCTCGATCGCATTGATCCTATTCTCGCCCGGTTCGAGCAAATCGGCAACTAGACCTTTCAATCAATCAAAGTAAATCCCATTTCCATGCTAGTACATACAGTATTTTTCAACTTCGCGGAAGCTTCGACAGAGGCTGACATCCAATCTTGCGCGGATGACGCTCGCAATCTGCTGGGCAAAATAGAGACTGTTAAGGCTCTTTACGTAGGAAGTCCGGCGGATACGGAAGTTCGCCCGGTGAGCATTCGAGATTTCGACCTTTGCTTAACGGTCGTATTCGACTCGATCGCCGATCACGACGTTTACCAGACTCACTCCTTGCACGACGATTTTATCGCCAACAACAAGGACAATTGGGCTAAAGTCCAGGTTTACGATGCGGATTAGGCGCGTTTTAGAGTGGGCTACTGAAAAATCAGAGGTTCGTTGAAAGACACGTAGTCGAACTCGAGCGTGTAGCGTCGCGGTCGGTAGCCGCGGTCGAGAAGGGTGTCGATTTCGTCGGCTAGCCGTTGGCCTGTTTCCATTCGGTTTTCGGGTGTGGACTTGAGTCGGTTTTCCAGGAGCTCGGACTCGAGCCTTCGCGTCTTTTTCCGGTCGATGTATTTGATTTTTCTCACAGCTAGAGTTTCTGGGTCGATTCAGATCCACTTGTGAGTCGTTTTATTTAGGTGAACGCCGCGACAGTTGATGCCGTTGACGTAGGTCTTCTCCCACCGCATCGTCCGTTCGGTAAGGAGACGATAATGCCGGTTCGGTTTCAGCAAATCGAAAAGGAAAGGCGGGAGTGGTCTAGATTTTTCAAAGAGATCTTGGAAGGAGCTTGCGCTCTCCTCGAATTCGCCATCGACGTAGTATTCGTATTGACCATCTGGATTCGTGATGATTTCCGTGTTCGAGAAATCTTGAGGCTCGCTCTTACCAGCGGAGAGGCGGATAGCGATTCGACCATCGCGAGAAAAGGAAAATTGGAATGCGGTGGTTTGCCCTCCCCATTGGGTGTAAGCTACTGATTCCTGTCCCCATCCACTATCTGGACCGGAACGGAAATACTGTCGTGTTCTACTGGTGTTGGTGAAGTACCCTTCGCATTCGAACGTTTCCAGGTTGCCGTAAAACTGGGTTGACAACTTGAGAATCTCACGGGGCGATGGCTGTTGGGAAGCGGAAATCGGAATCGGCGCTCCGAGTAGGGCAAAGACAGTGAACGCTATCAGCCCATGGGTTTAGCGGGGTAGCAGAGCACGAGATGAGTGTCTCAAAACGTATTGTTAAGTCAATGGGATTGTGTGGTGGATCTAATACCATCTTGAATAAAGAATGAGCAAAATGGCGGAGGCTGAAACGGGCTGCAGCCAGGCGGCAAACAACGCCGCGGCAGCCAGTTTCAGCCCTGTCCCCTCAGGGGATGCGTCTCAGATCCAAGTTCGCAGCGTTAGCGCTCGCAATACGATCCTCGGACTGCAAGGCGAGCGCCGCCCCGCGCTGCTTGGATCTGAGACAGCGCCATTTTGCTCATTCTTTATTCAAGATGGAATAAAAGGCAGTGTGTTTCCAGAAATGGAGTCTCGATCGTCTAGCTGATGGTAGGGCCGGCTGTCCCAACTGGCCGCGTCTGCCTCCCGATCCTTGACACAGCCCAACGCGGTTGCTTGGGGACAAGCAACCCTACCTACTGCAATCGAGGAGCTACTGTATCTGTTCCATTGTTACATATTCGTAGAATTGAGACTCGAATTTACAGTGGATTGATAGCGTCCCTTCTTGACAGGCGTTTCTGCCCCGGTAGAACGATGGCTTTATGGAGGCTGCCTTAACAGAACCGGTACTTGTTCTGAATCGGTTATGGCAGGCTGTGAACGTTATCTCAGCCAAGCGAGCGTTTTCGCTTCTGGCCACGGGGCATGCGAACGTGGTTTACGCCGAGGATGAAGATTTTCGGATCTTCGACATGATGGATTGGGTGGATTTTTCCCGCTACAATCCCCCAGTTGCGGAAATGGAGTTGGTCCGTACTGTGCGGCATCCGATTCGCGTTCCGAAAATCATCCTACTATCGATTTTCGACAAGATGCCTAAGAAGGAGCTCAAACTGACCCGGAAAAACGTTTTCGAGCGCGACAAATATCGCTGCCAGTATTGCGACAAGCGAATGCCGTCGGAAGACCTTAATTTGGATCATGTCATTCCACGGCACTACGGAGGCAAGACCACTTGGGAAAATATCGTTTGCTCCTGCATCAAATGCAATTCCCGCAAAGCGAATCGACTGCCCCATGAAGCGGGCATGCGACTAATTCGCAAGCCGTCGAAACCGCAATGGCGCCCTGTGATTAGCATCGCCGCTCGAGGGAAGAAGCACAAAGAATGGCGACACTTTATCGACGTAGCCTACTGGAACGTCGAGTTGGAGAGCTAGTCAGATCCAATTGGCAGTTCGATCCGGAGGATAGATCCCTTGTCGCTTGATTCTGCGACGGATATGTCGCCTCGGTGGGAACGGAGGATTCTCTTTACGATGGAGAGCCCTAGACCTGTGCCTTCGGGTTTGTCTGTGAGGAAGGAATCGAAAATCCGGTCTTGTATAGATTCGGGGATGCCCGATCCCGTATCCTGGAAATAGATAGTAAGTCGCCTGTTTCCGGATACGTCTTCAACGTTGGTGGATATTGTTAGCTTTCCACCATTTGGCATGGCTTCGGAAGCATTGAGTATGAGGTTAAGAAATACTTGTTGAAGCTGACCTTTGTTGCCGTAGACCTCCAAGGGGTGCTCCAGTTTCTCGTGACGCAACTCGATTCGCTGTTGACTCATTTTTAGTCGAACTAGAATCAGAGTATCGCTGATCAATTCGTCGATAGGGCAGTTGGCATACAGGCCTTCCCGGTTTTTGCCGAATGAAAGTACTCGAGAGACGATTTCCTCCAGTTGATTAATCTTCTCCTTTATTATTTGGGTATCTTTTGCCCGAGGGTCGGCGCTATCGTATTGCAAATCGAGGGATCCAAAGAGCAGCTTGATAACGGTAAGCGGGTTGCGGATCTCGTGGGCGATCTCCGCTGAGAGCAGCCCGAGAGTCGTTAGCCGTTCGCTCTTCCGCAATAGGTCTTCGCTGTTGAATACCCGGGCGTAGAGATTCGCGTTTTGAGCGGCGGCTGCCGAAAGCGAGGCGAAGGCCCGCAACAGCCGCTTTTCTTCATTGGGGAATCGGTGGCGAACTTGAGTGAATATGTTGATCACGCCGATAACTTCGCCCTCGTAGATCATAGGGGTCGAAAGGCAGGAAACCACATCTTCTTGCTGAGGCGTATCCAGAAGATCGAGATAGTCGGGCGTGGTTATATTCGGAAATTCGATTTGCTTGCGAGTTTGAATGGCGGAAGCGCTCATGCTCTCCTCTATTGGCAGCGTTTCCACGCGCGACTGGAAAGCGCTTAAGGAGGGACGGACGGCTTCCATCGTGACCAACCCTTGTTTCTTGTCGAATAGCTGAAGGGTGGACATTCGAGCTCCAGTTAAGCCCAGAGCTGATTTGGTGATGCTTTCCCAAAGGTTCTGTATTTCAAGATTTGATACTACTTTCTGGCCAACTTCTATCAAGGCATTGAGTTGCTCGGACTGATTTTTGAGTTGCCTTTGGCGCCAAACGCATTGGAGCGATCGAACCGCTTCATCGGCGATGGATTGCAGACGGCTCACGTCTTGGTCTTTATACCTAGCAAGCTCTCTAGACTCTACGCTGATAACCCCAATGATCTGCCCTTCTGAAAATAGTGGTACAGCCATTTTGCAGCGCACGTCTTCCAGCAATTTTACGTAGTAGGGGCTATTTTCGACATCAGCTACTAGCATGGATTCACCCTTGAAGGCTACTCGTCCAGATATCCCTTTGCCTAGGTGCAAGGCGTAGTCGTCAAGGTTAGATGGATACCCGAGGGCGTATTCAATTTCCAATAGTCCGGTGTCCGGGCTGATAAGGGCAATAGATGCAGAAGTGGGCTGCAATAGAACCTGAATGGCCTCCATGATTGCCTGATAGGCTTCGCGAACGTTGAATGCTACGCTGCCAGCCTGGCTTATACGATAGAGACTAAGAAGCAGATTGGGATCTTCAGTTTCGCTGCCTTTGGAGTGCTGCTTCATCTCTATTTGGAGACTGTTTCGGAATCGATGCGTGAATAAATACCGCCGCCGAGCAATCGTTCTCCCTTGTAGAATGCGATAACTTGACCCAAAGCCAGAGCCCGTTGCGGATCTTTGAATACGATTTCCGCTGTTTGCTCCCCTGTCGATCTAAAGGTCGCCGGGATTCTCGGATCGCGGTAGCGGGTTTTCACTTCGATAGCGGTATCCGCGTCTTCGATCGCATCTCCAATAAAACTCAAACTGCTCACTTGACAGCTCTCGGCGTAGAGACCCGGGGCATCTCGCGACTCGAATGCGACCAGTAGTGCCTTTCTGCTCTGGTCTCTACCGACGACCACGTAGTTCTTGTGATCGCAATTGGATGGTACGCCGATTCCCTTGCGCTGGCCTATCGTAAAATAGTGAAGCCCTCTGTGCTCTCCGAGAATCGTTTCATCTTCGGCTTTAAGAATAGGGCCTGGGTCGTCGGGCACGTATTCTCGTAGAAAGTCCTGCATTTTGATATTCCCGATAAAGCAGATGCCTTGGCTATCTTTCTTGTCGGCATTGGGCAATCCAGCCTCACGAGCCAATTCCCGAAGCTCAGGCTTAGAGAGCTGGCCTATTGGGAAGTTAGCTCGCCGAACCTGCTCACTTCGCATCATGGCCAGAAAATAGGTTTGGTCTTTGTTCTTATCCTTTCCTTCGAGGAGAATGGGCTCGTCTGAGGATCTCTCAAGGCGGGCATAGTGTCCGGTGGCTACCGAGTTGAAGCCCTGCTCGATCGCGTAGTCGAGGAATGCCCCGAACTTAATTTCCCGGTTGCACATGACATCCGGGTTCGGAGTGATCCCGGATCGATAGCCTGCAAGCAGATAGTCGACAATTTTCGAACGGTAGTCTTCCATCAAATTGACGACGCGAAATGGAATACCGAGTTTTTCGGCGACGGCGCTGGCATCTTCGATGTCCTGTTGCCATGGGCAATCGCCAAAGATCTCGTCTTCGTTGATCCAATTCTTCATGTAGGCTCCCTCGATCTCGTAGCTCTCGCTCAGCAAGCGAAGCGCAGCCACACTGCTGTCCACGCCCCCTGACATTGCTACTAGGATCTTCTCGCCCATGCTGCCAATAAGGGGATACTCTGACGGGAGTCGCAAGCTTGGATGTAGTTTGCTGCTTCGATTAGAGGCCCCCTCGCATAGTTGCCACCACCTTGAAATCCTCCGGTGATCGCGCCCGGGAACCAATCTAAATAGAACCAGTATCCTAGCGAGAGGCTTGTAGGGAAATGAGTCTAATGGATAAGATCCTACTGTCCTCGTTTTCGCCGGTCAGTAAGGGGACAAAGTAGGAATCGGAGCAAAGTGTGACCGCGATCTCGTTACATTCGGTCGATTTTATGGGGGCTTCAATCCGCTTGCTTGTTCCCTCGTCGATCCAGTCGGCGAAGATCGAGCCCTGGAAGCCTAGAACGGTTTTGGTATTTTGCGTTCGAAGAGGTTCGGGAACTTCGATTGTGGCCCGAATCCATTTGGTGTTCGGGGGAAGCGCTAGACGCGTTTCGAAATAGGGGCCTATCCAGCGCTTTGGGCAAAGGGCGTCTGGGAATTCTTCGTTTGCTCGGAGCTTGCGAGCCAGTGATTTCCACCCTTTTGTCGCTACGAAAGGAAAGAGCAATCTGGACCCCACCTGGGTTGGCGATCGCCAAAGCGCAATGATGCCTCTCAGTAGGGCAAAGCCATACTGCCTGCGCATCAATTTGATCTCAGCGAGCCGCAACGATTCGACAGCTTCGGGTCGGCTGCTCCGACGATGAAGCCATAGAGATACTTCACATCGCCAACGCAAAGGAGAGCGCCAAGGTCCCCAATAACGGCGGCTGATCTCCTCGCACTCGGCGATAAGGTCGGAATGGCTCTTGTTTACCGTCTTGGAATCCTCGTGCAACCGGTAGTAGCTCCAAATCTCGGGAACTGGGTGAAGGCGATATCGGGAGCTGAATCGGCAGAAGAGATCGTAATCGACAGCGTGAAGGATATTCGTATCCAATTCTCCACAAGTCTCCCAGACGCTTCGGTGCCAAAAGGTTGATGGCTGGGGGATTTGATTGTATTCTCGTTTCCAGATTGCGAGTTGGTCGAAATGGCTGTGGTAGGCCCATGGGTGATCACGTGATTGCTCCGCCGCGTCGCTGCCGAAGAAGCGGCTGCGACCGAATACGATGTAGCGTTGGCGATCAGGGTCGATTTCCTGGGCGACTCGCTTCAAGCAGCCTTTTTCAAGTAAGTCGTCGGAGTTGAGAAATCCCATTATTTCCCCGGATGCCCGACGAAAGCCCCGGTTGATAGCGTCCGCTTGGCCTTCGTCTTTTTCAATGTAGAGCGAGAACAGGCGCGGGTGTGTTGTGGCGAATTGCCTAGCGATTTCTTGGGAGTCATCCGTCGAGCCGCCTTCTTGTATGATCACTTCCAAATTCGAGTATTCTTGGTCGACGAGGCTCTGAAGCGTGGCAGCCAGATACCTTCCTTGATTAAACGAAGGAGTGACGATTGAGATTCTCGGTAGACCGTTCATTCGCGACGCGCCACCCGGCACAGCGAGCCTGGGATGGCATAGCAAGTCAGGGACAGTTGAGATGAGACCCAGCAGAGGCAAGCGCTATGAATTTAGACTTATCGTTGGCTTCCAGGCTTTAGACGAGACTGGCTTTTTGGGATTCGGCGCTCTAAAGCTCAACTGTTCTTCATGACCCCCGAATCATTTTGCGAAGAGATCGAGCAAATCCTGGGCGAAAGCATCGTCTCAGTCGTCCTCTATGGTTCAACCACTTCCGGAGAGCGGAATGAAGACTATTCCGACTACAACCTGATGGTCGTCTGCCGAAAGCTCGGACTGGTAGAGTTGAATGCTTTGAGGCCTTTGACGACGAGGTGGGCTCGATTCGGAAATCCGCCGCCGCTTTTGTTTACTTGGGATCGCCTTAAGAATTCATCGGACGTTTTCCCAATCGAACTGCTCGACATCAAGGAACGCAATCTCGTCCTTTACGGAGAGGATGTCATGAAACGGCTTCCCATCAGCCATGCCAATTTGCGATTTCAGCTAGAGCATGAATTGAAAGGGAAGCTCATACAGCTGAGAGGACGTTACTTGCTCATAGACGAGTCAGATGAAGATTTGGCTAATCTCATGATTGCGACGCTTTCAACCTTCCAGATCCTGATCCGCGCAGCTTTGAGATTCTTCGAAGTGAACATGCCTTATCGCAAGCGGGACGCGGTCAAGCGCTTCGCCACCCACGTGCCATACTCGCTCGCCGCTTTCTATGAAATCCAGGATTTGCGAGACGGTAAGCTCGACAAGGAGTTGATAGACGTTCCTGAGCTTTTCCAGCGTTACTTGACGACTGTAGAGCAGACGGCAGATTTGATTCACGAGATGGGGAGCCGCCGCGTTTAAGGCGCCGAGTTGGCGGCGGGATGCGCCGCTCTTTCCAACAGGCTAAAACCAGATGCCGTTCTAGCTTGTAAATGGGAGCAATATGACGTTGTGGTTCTCCTTGGAATCATGACCACCCACGAGTCACACCGCGTAGCCAAAGCTTTCATGGATTCGCCTAATGGTGGAATTATCGAGCTCAACTATGATTGGAAGGCCCATAAACTCCCCAGGATCAGCCTGGAAACAACATCGGTGCGGGAGTTGGATATCCAGCGCCTTCCGCCAATCGACTTCGCCTTGGAAAGCCGCTACTACATCGATGATGCGGGCAATGCGGTTTTTATGGTTTCGAGAAAGGAGTGTCCGGATTTTAGATACGATGAGAATGATCTATTTTTAGTTGGCCCATTCAATGGTTGGCAGGAGGGCATTGGAAAACGGGAATGGCGCCTTGAGCCCTTGAGGACAGGGGAGAATTCGATCCTGACATTAGAGGTTCCTCTGGAGAAACTTGGCGCGGCAGGAGAGACGGTTTTCAAGTTCGTCACCGGCAATCACCGGTGGCTGCTAGCCGATGACGAAGCTCCTAATGTGGTCAATGATGGGATGGGCAATCGCAACTACCTCTTCTCAATCAAGAGAAGCGGCCTCCACCGTTTTCGTTTCGAGATAGAAGAACGCTTCGATCTGTCGGAGACCTACACGCTAATTTATCATGGCAGAACGAAATTGCGTCGGAAACGGTTAGATCCTGGACCCTTCTTGCTGGGCTTGTATTCCGACAAAGCTCTCGGGGCGATTGTGGAAAATGACTCCACAACCTTCAGGCTATTCGCGCCGCGGGCCAAATGGGTAAAGGTCGGTTTAGCGAATTCGGGCGACGCCAGTAACATCGACTGGATTCTGATGAATCCAACGGATGGCTATGTATGGGAAACCACAATACAAAAAAACTTAGAAGGAGCTCATTATTGGTTTCGACTAGATGGTCCAGATGGTCCGGGCACCGCTTTCGACAAGGACTTTAAAGTATTGGATCCGTACGCGAAGGCTACCGTGGGGCGAGAGGGTCCGGGCATCGTTGTTGATGACAAGCGTTTCCCGCCGATTAAGCCATTCCTGGCTCCAGCTTGGCAGGATCTGGTAATCCTGGAAGCCCATACGCGGGATATGGTTGCTGGAGAAATAGAGCGAGAAGCCCCGTTGGGGTTCAAGGATCTGCAATCATCGGTCGAATCGGAAACTTTCTATCCAACGACCCTAGGAGTTAATGCCCTGGAGCTTCAGCCGATTCAGGAGAATGATAGCCGATCTCCCGATGAGTATCACTGGGGCTACATGACGGCCAACTATTTTTCGCCGGCCTCTTCCTACGCAACGGATCCGGGAAACGCGTCGCAGATCCAGGAATTTCGCGATTTGGTGGACAGTATTCATGAACGCGATATGGCGGTAATAATTGACGTGGTTTATAATCATGTTGGCGAGCCGGCCCATTTGCTTTTCATCGACAAGCGGTATTATTTTCATCTGGAGCCGGATGGTAGACTGACCAATTGGAGCGGATGTGGCAACGACTTGAAATGCGATACACCCATGGGGCGGAGGTTGATAATCGATAGTCTCAAGCGATTCGTGCAATTCTATGGAGTCGATGGCTTTCGTTTCGATCTGGCGGACCTTGTCGGAAAGGACGCGCTTGTGGAGATTGAAAACGAGCTGAAGGCGATTCGACCGGATATCATCCTAATTGCAGAGCCTTGGAGTTTCCGGGGGCATATTGGTAGGGAACTTAAGGATACTGGGTATGCATCATGGAATGATGGGTACAGAGAGTCAATCAGGTCATACGTTCTAGGAAAATTAAGTCCCAACGACCTTTTCCACTTCATTACGGGTTCGCCTGACGACTATGCAAGCTGGCCTGCCCAAACGGTGAATTACACGGAGTCCCATGACGATCGGGCCTGTATAGATGTGATCACCGAGAGAGAGGATTTCGATGGGTCTTGCCCGACAATCGTCGATATAAGGCGATCGCATATGATGTTCGCAATTATGATGGTCTCGATAGGGATCCCGATGCTGCACGCGGGACAGGACTTTCTGCATTCCAAACATGGGGTGAACAACACCTATCGGAGAGGCGATCTCAATGCTCTGAATTTTCGTCGAAGGTCGGAATTCGCGCTTTCCAGCGAGTATTTAGGCGCGTGGATCGCCTTTCGAAAATCTGAACTCGGACTGCTGCTTCGCCACTACAGTCGGGCTTCGAAAGGATTTTTCGAAATTCTAAATGTAGAAGGTCGCAACGCGTTAGCGATGGTTTTCAATGCGGACAATAGCCATGGCCAAGCGCAGTTGCTGTTTGCCGTAAACCCCGATTTCGATGAACTCTCTCTATCGCTTGGCGATTGGGCAGGGCCTTGGAGGCAACTAGCGGATCATGATAGGTTTTGGGGGTTCGATGATGTCTCCTTTCGCAACGATCTGGATGACGAGTTGCGCGCTCCCCCGTTAGCATCCGGATTGTGGCTAAGAACGTTGTCGTAGGCGCTCCACCATCAAAACTGAACGCAATGCCCCTGGGTGGTTTTCTTAGCGGTTAACCGATTGAATTGGCTGCCAGGCAGCCCCAAAAAGAGCCCTTTTAATAATCGGCAAATTGTCACGTTTTAAACCCTTGATTTTATCTAGAGGGCGCCATCTACTCCCGATTCGCCTGTTTTTTGGGTCATCCCGAAAGCTCAGGGTCCTACTAAACTAAGACCACAATCAGCAAAAATTAATAACGATGGCTGTAAAAGTAGCTATTAATGGATTCGGCCGGATCGGCCGTCTCGTGTTCCGCGCAATTGTCGACCAGGGTCTCCTGGGCGACGAAGTCGAAGTGGTAGCAGTGAACGACTTGGTTCCTGCTAACAACTTGGCTTACCTGCTCAAGTACGATACGACCCAAGGTCGTTTCAACGGCACCGTGGAAGCGGAAGGCGATGATACCTTGGTCGTAAATGGACAGAAGATAAAGTGTCTCGCCCTACGCGAAGTCCCGGCAAACCTGCCTTGGGGAGATTTGGGCGTCGATATTGTAATCGAGTCGACTGGATTATTTGTCCAAGACGAAAAAGCCCAAGGCCACATCGATGCGGGCGCCAAAAAGGTGATCATTTCCGCTCCTGGCAAGGGAGACAATTTGAAGACTGTGGTCCTCGGAGTTAACGACGATACGCTAACGGCAGAAGACAAGTTGATTTCCAACGCGTCGTGTACAACGAACTGCTTGGCACCGATTACCAAGGTCGTTCTCGACAATTTTGGAATCGAAGAGGGCTTGATGACGACTGTTCACAGCTACACAGCCACTCAGAAAACGGTTGATGGACCATCCCCGAAAGACATGAAGGGCGGTCGCGCTGCGGCGATGAACATTATCCCATCTTCTACGGGGGCAGCCAAGGCTGTAGGCCTCGTTATTCCAGAAGTTCAAGGCAAGCTGACAGGGATGGCCTTCCGAGTTCCGACTCCTACGGTTTCGGTGGTAGACCTGACGGTACGCACGACGAAAGCGACGTCTTACGAAGAAATTTGCCAAAAGATGAAGGAAGCTTCCGAGGATTCTTTGAAGGGAATTCTCGAGTACACGGAAGATGAAGTGGCATCTTCGGATTTCATCCATTGCCCAGCTTCTTCGATTTTCGATGCCGGTTCTGGTATCGCTCTGACGGAGAACTTCTTCAAGCTCGTCAGCTGGTACGACAACGAGTGGGGCTACAGCAATCGCGTGGTGGATTTGCTGAAGAAGATCTCATAGATAGTTTCGAGTCCTTTGCTCGGAAGACCGGGCAAAGGGCTCTTATTTTCCAATTTTGCCCGAGTGCCTAAGCCTTCGACTGTAGAGGAATGGGGGTAAGGGAAAGATGCCTAATCTAGAAGATTCCAACCAATAGGATTGGCCTCGAGGCCATTCGATTCGCTATGGCGAAGAAAACGATTCAAGATATAGACCTAAACGGCAAGCGGGCCGTGATTCGCGTCGATTTCAACGTACCTTTGCATGATGGCAAGGTAACTGACAAAACGCGGATACTAGGCGCCCTGCCTACCATAAACCACGTCATAGAGCAGGGAGGAACGGCAGTATTGTTGAGCCACCTGGGACGTCCCAAGGGAGAAGCGAATCCTAGATTCTCACTCGCTCCCGTTGCTGAAGCGCTTGCCGCGGAACTGGAGCAACCGGTCGTATTCGTGCCGGAATCCGCAGGTAGTAGGGCCGAAAAAGCGGTTTCGGAATTGTCGGCAGGCTCTGTGTCGCTATTAGAGAATGTACGTTTTCATCCCGGCGAAGAAAAGAATGATCCGGAATTGGCCCAGTCGTTCGCCCGCTTGGGGGACATCTATATCAATGACGCCTTTGGCACCGCTCACCGAGCTCATGCTTCGACTGCTGGTGTCGCCCAGTATCTTAAGCCAGCTGTCGCAGGTTTGCTGATACAGAGAGAGTTGGAGTATCTCGGCGAGAAAACCGAAAATGCGGAAAGCCCATTTGTTGTTATTCTGGGCGGCGCTAAAGTGAGTGACAAGATCACGGTTATCGATCGGCTGCTAGAAAAAGCGGATACGATTCTTATCGGCGGAGCCATGGCCTACACTTTTGCCTTGGCTAATGGAAAAACGGTGGGCGATAGTCTTTCCGAGCCCGACTTTGTGGATACGGCCCGATCGGCAATGAAAAAGGCTGAAGAAAAAGGGGTTAAGTTCCTGTTGCCGGTGGACAATATGATAGTCGATTCGCTCGACTTCGACAACATGTCAGTCGGTAACGTAGGATCGACGGACGAGAACGGCAATATTCCCGATGGTTGGGAAGGCGTCGACATCGGGCC
>MDTA01171646.1_pt1 | contig 36143 bp, 41 predicted proteins | sample 811151 | NCBI WGS metagenome assembly MDTA01 (sample SAMN05326648, study PRJNA326480) | marine metagenome | isolation source: seawater | place: Indian Ocean: South | collected 2010
CAAAATTAGCTGCCGATAAGCTGTTTGTAGCAGGAAATTCATTTTCAAGAAAAGACTCAACGAAGTTTTCACTTGTAAGATATGGTAATGTAGCAGGATCGAGAGGATCAATAATACCTTTCTTTAAAGAGGAATTTAAAAACAAAGGAATCATTCCTATAACAGATGGAAGCATGACTAGGTTTTTAATAACACTTAAAGAATGTGTTGAGTTTGTTTGGTTTTGTTTTGGTGAAATGAAAGGAGGTGAAATTTTTGTTAAAAAACTTCCTTCTTTTAGAACTTTAGATTTAGCTAAAGCAATCTCAACAAACAAAAAATTTAAATATATAGGTATAAGACCAGGTGAAAAAATGCACGAGCAGATGATTTCAAAAGATGATGCAATGTATACATATAATTTTAATAGTTACTATAAAATTTTACCGACTATTAACAACAATAAAAAATTTTATAATATTAATAAAAAACAAAAATTAGTTGACGAAAATTTTACTTATGTTTCTAATATTAATAAAACATGGTTAAGAGTTTCTGAATTAAGAAAATGGATAAGAGAAAATCCAAATTATTTTTAATATATTGAAAAAAGTTTTAATTACGGGTGGTTCTGGTTTATTTGCGATAAATTATGCAGTCAGGTTTCAAAATAAATTTAAAGTTTATCTTATTCAAAATAAAAAGAAAATTTCTTTAGTAAAAAAAAATATAACTTTATTAAATACAGATATAAATAATAAAAAAAATCTTAATAAGTTAATTAATAGAATTAAACCTAATATTTTAATACATGCAGCATCAAATACTAATTTAGAAGACTGTGAATTGAATAAAAATAAAACATTTAAATCAAATTATTTATTAACAAAAACAATTGTTAATGTGTGTAAAAAATATAGAGTTTATCTTGTCTTTTTATCTACCGATCAACTTTTTAAAGGAGATAAAAGTTTTTATGGTGAAAAATCTAGAGTAAATCCTCAAAATTATTACTCTAAATTAAAATTTTTATCTGAATATTTTATAAAAAATAATTTAAAAAAATTTTTAATAATTAGAACAAATTTTTTTGGTTGGGGAACTAAGTACAGAAACTCTTTTAGTGATAATGTAATTTTTAATTTAAAAAAAAAAAAATATATTCATATTCTAAATGATGTTTATTTTAACCCGATCTCTTTAACCTATTTATGTAATATAATAAATAGGTTACTTTTTCTAAATAAAAAAGGGATATTCAATATTACTTCCTCTCAAAAATATACAAAATATATATTAGCGAATATGATTGCTAATAAATTTGGACTTAAAACCAAGTATATAAAACCTATTTTATTGACAAATTTAAAAACCAATGTTGTAAGACCAAAAGATATGTCGCTTAAAAATAATAAAATTAAAAAATATTGTAAAATACCAAGCATAAGTCAGCAGTTAAATGAATTACATAATGAGTATGTAAATAATAAATTTTTAAAATTTAAAAAAATTAAAATTAATGAGTAAAAAAAAATTATTCATAATTGGATCTGGGGGTCATGCTTCAGCATGTATTGATTTAATTGAGTCAATAAATAGTTTCAAAATTGTTGGAATATTTTCTGACGATAAAAAAATAAAAAAAAAATTTTCATATTCAGTTATTGGAACTACTAAAGATATCTTTAAGTATAAGAAAATTACAAATAACGTAGTTTTAGGATTTGGTTCAATATATAATTTAAAAAAAAGACATAATATTTATCTAAAACTTAAAAAAGCAGGTTTCAAATTTCCAACAATAATTTCAAAAAAGTCACATATATCTGATCGTTCCAAAATTCTAGAGGGATCTCAAATTTTTCATAATTGTACAGTTAATGCAGGTTCTATTATATCGGAGAATTGCATATTAAATAATAATAGCTTGATAGATCATGATTGCAAAATAAATGAAAACGTACATATATCAACTGGAGTTACTTTAAATGGAACGGTTATAGTAAACAAAAATTCATTTATTGGTAGTGGGTCTGTTATTAGAGACAATATTAAAATCAAATCTAATAGTTTTATTAAGATGGGTACAGTTATTAAGAATAATGTCTAAAAAAAAAAATAAAACTTTAATAATTTGTGAATTAGGAGTTAATCATAACGGAAATATACAGCTAGCAAAAAAAATGATTAAAAGTGCTAAGTTGTCAGGTGCTGATGTTGTGAAAATACAAATTTTTAAAACTAGTGAACTAATAATTCCTAATTCTAAAACAGCAAAATACCAGAAAAAAAATACAAAAATAGATAATCAATATGAACTCTTGAAAAAACTTGAATTAAGTTTCAAAAATATTGATTATTTAATATCTTATGCAAAAAAGTTAAAAGTAAAAATATCTGCAAGTGTATTTGATAACGTTTCCGCAAAATTTTTAATTAAAAAAAAAACAGATTTCATTAAGATACCATCTGGTGAAATTACTAATTTAAAACTTTTAAATTTTTTAAGCAAACATAATAAAAAAATAATCTTATCAACTGGAATGGCCAACATAAAAGAAATAAACAAAGCTATAAAAATTTTAACTAAATATGGTTTAGATAAATCTAAAATATCATTATTACATTGTATTTCTGATTACCCTGCAAAAATAAAAAACATCAATCTCGCAAGTATAAAATTTTTAAAAGAAAAATATAAAATTAAAGTCGGTTTTTCTGATCATACTAAATCTATAAACGTACCTAGTTTAGCTGTATTAGCTGGAGCATCTATAATAGAAAAACACTTCACTTTAAACAAATTGTTAAAAGGACCTGATCATAAAGCAAGTTTAAATCCTATAGAGTTTAAAAAAATGGTAAAAGCAGTAAGAGACTCAGAAACTATATTGGGTGATGAGGAAAAAAAAGTTAACGTTGCAGAAAAAAAAAATTTAATTTATGTGAGAAAATCTTTAGTGGCAAAAAAAAAAATAAATAAGGGTGAAAAATTTAATGAAAAGAACCTTACTGTTAAAAGACCTGGTGATGGCATATGTGCTTCAAATTATTTGAATTACTTAAATAAAATTGCGAAGAAAAATTATAAAATTAATGAAAAAATCTAAAAAAAAAAATTTGTATAATAACGAGTTCAAGAGCAGAATTTGGATTATTATCGAGACTTATTAAAAAAATTCAAAAAAATTCATCAATTCATTTAATTGTTACTGGCTCTCATGTTTCCAAAGCTTTTGGAAATACGATTACTGAAATAAAAAAAGAAAAAATAAAAATTTTTAAAAAAATAAAAATAAATTTAAATGATGATAGTGAAAAAGGTATCTCCAATGCTATTTCAGAAACTATTACAAAATTTGAGAGTATTTTTCAAAATTTAAAACCAGATTTATTAGTGGTGCTTGGTGATCGATATGAAATTTTTTCTGCAGTTATAGCTGCCTCTATACACAGAATAACAATTGCACATATCCATGGAGGAGAAACTACAGTAAATTCGCTTGATAACTATTTTAGACATTCTATTTCTATTATGTCCCATTTACACTTTGTGGCTCATAAAAAATACAAAAATAGAGTTATAAATTTAGGCAAAAATCCAAAGAATATTTTTGTAGTGGGTGGAATGGGAGCTGCAAATCTTAACAAAATTTCCTTGAAGAAGAAAAATAATTTAAATTATTATGTCTGTATATTTCATCCTGAAACACTTAAAAAAGACTACGGAATTAAAATGATGCGAACCGCAATAAATTATTTTGGAAAAATCAAAAATTATAAATTTATTTTTTTTAGACCTAATGCAGACACAAAAAATCAGGAAATTTTAAATTTAATAAAAAATTCAATAAAGAAATATAATAATTTTGATTATGTAAATTCTATAAATTATAAACAGTTTATTAAATTACTGGCTAACAGCAAAGGAATTTTGGGCAATTCTTCCAGCGGTATTTTAGAGGCTCCATCTTTAAAAATACCTACAATCAATATAGGATATAGGCAAAAAGGAAGACTAAAGTCTAAATCAATAGTTGATTGTAACGGAGATGTTGAGTCTTTAAAAAAATCATTTAAAAAAATTAATTCCGTAAAATTTAAAAATATTCTTAAAAAAGTAAAAAACCCATACTTTAATGGAGACTCATCTCAAAAAATATTTAATATTTTATCAAAAGAAAGTACTTACAGAGATATATCTCTAGTTAGATTTTTTAATACAAATATTGATAAACCATAATGAAATATAAAGTTTTGATAATTGGATATGGTTCAATTGGTAGGAGGTATTATGATTTATTGATTAGAGAAAAAAATTTATTCAAATTATATGTTCTTTCAAAAAGATATAAATCAAAAGTAAACTTCATAAATAAAAGACATGAAATTTCTCATATAAATCCCGATTTAATTATAATATGTAGCAAAACTTCTCACCATATTAGAGATTTAAAGTTAGTTGAGAGATATTTTAGTCATAAAAAAATTTTAATAGAAAAACCAATATTTTCAAAAGTCGAGAAATTACCAAATACTAAAAATAAAATATTTGTAGGTTATAATTTAAGATTTCATCCTCTTTTAAAAAAATTAATAAATTTAATTAAAAATAAACCAATGTATTCAATTGTTATAAATTGTAGTTCTTATTTGCCATATTGGAGAAAAAATATTCATTATACCTTAAGTTCTAGCGCTACAGACCAAAAAGGAGGAGGGGTATTAAAAGATTTATCTCATGAACTAGATTATTTACTTTTGTTAAAAAAAAATATTAAAATAAATTTTTTTATTTATAAAAAAATTTCAAATTTAAAAATCAAAACTAAAGATTACTTTCATTTGAATGCATCTTCAGGAAAAACAAAAATAAATTTGACTTTAAAATACTTCTCTCTTGAGGCATTTAGATTTATTTCAATTGACTGTAAAGACAAACATTTTTATTTAGATTTAATTAATAATAAGTTGAGGATAAGAAGTCCAAAAGGACTAAAAACCATACAATTAAAGAAATATAAAATTGATGATACATATCTAAATCAAGTGAAATCAATTTTAAAAAATAAAAATGAAGCTTGTTCTTTAAAAGATGGCCTTAAAGTATTAAAGCTTATAGAAAAATTTAAATAATGAATATACTTTGTACAATATGTGCTAGAAAAGGATCACAAGGAATAAAGAATAAAAATATTATAAATTTTAATAATAAACCTTTAATTTCTGAGACTATAAATTTTGCAAAACATAATAAGATAATAAATAAAGTAGTAGTTTCGACAGACTCTAAAAAAGTCATTTTATTAGCTAAAAGAAAAGTTGATAAAGTTTTTTTAAGATCAAAATATTTATCAGGCTCAAGAGCAGGAAAAATACCTGTAATAAGAGATTTGTTATTAAGGTCTGAAAAATACTTTAAAAAAAATTTTGATTATATTATTGATTTAGATGTCACAAATCCTCTTAGGGAAAAAAATGATTTAAAAAAAGCATTTAATAAATTTTTAAAATCTAAAGCAGAAGTTCTTTTCAGTGTGACTAAAGCTAGAAAAAATCCTTTTTTTAATATGGTAATAAAAAATAAGAATAGAGGATATAAATTGATCAAACCCTCAAAATTTTTAAGAAGACAAGATGTTCCGGATGTTTATGATATTAATGCTTGTATTTATATTTGGAAAAGAAAAAGATTATTAACCTCAGACAATTTATATGGCTCTAAAAGTGCTATTTATCAAATGAAAAATAAAAGTTCTCATGATATAGATAATCATTTAGATCTATTTATAACAAAAAAAATTTTTAATGAATATTTTAAAAAAAATAAATTTAAAAAATAAAAATATCTTAATCATCGGAGGTTCTGGTTTATTAGGAAGTAAAATTATTGAATTGTTGAAAGACTTTGAGACCAATATTTATAATTTTGATATTAGGTTTAATAAAAAAAAAAATGAGAATATAAACAATGTTAAAATTAATTTAGAGAATTTAAATAATTCAGTTAAAACAATTCAAAAAACCATAAAAATGCAAAAAATTAAACCAGATATTTTTATTAATTGTAGTTATCCAATTAGTAAAGATTGGGTAAATAATTCATTTAAGAAAATTAAGATCTCCAGTTTTGAAAAAAATGTAAAATTACACTTGAATTCTTATTGCATGATCTCAAAAATTATTGCTGATGAAATGGCAAAAAACAAAATTGGGGGAAATATACTTTTATTTAGCTCTATTTATGGAGTACTCGCTCAGGACCAAAACGTTTACAAAAAATCTAACTTAAAAGAAAATTTAACATATGGCGTAATTAAATCCGGTATAATTGGTCATATGAAACAAATGGCTTCATATTATGGTCAAAACAATATTAGAGTTAATTCAATTTCGCCTGGTCTAATAATAGGTCACGTTAAAGGTACAAAAAAAAGACAAGATAAAATATTTAAAAAAAATTATTTTAATAAAATTCCATATAAAAAAAATTGTTTGCCAGAAAATATTTCTACTTCAGTACTGTTTTTAATTTCAAACTTATCTGAGAATATTACTGGTCATAATTTAATTATTGATAATGGTTATTCTGTAATTTGAAAAAGAAAATTCTTATAATTGGTTTTGGCAATATAGGTTTTAGACATTTTGAATCTCTTTATAAAAATAAAAAAAATTTTTATTTTTATCTTTATGATAAAGATGTAAATAATATATTTAGTAAAATTAAATCACTTAAAAATATTCGAATTTTAAATAAATTAATTCAAAAAGAAATTAAGAATATTTACTTTGATTTAATAGTAATTGCAACCCCATCAATCAAAAGATTTGATATCTTTAAAAAAATAACAAGAAATTTAAAATTTAAAAATATGTTGATTGAAAAATTTCTATTCAATGAAAAAAAAAATTATGAACATTGTTTACGAATATTAGATAAAATTAATTCGAGAATTTATGTTCATTGTCCAAGACCAGAATGGAAATATTTTATAGATTTAAAAAAAATTATAAAAGGTAAAATAAATTTAGAATATAAAGGTTTTAATTGGAGAATGGCTTCTAATTCAATTCATTTTTTAGATTTATTCTCTTTTTTAATTGGAAGTAGCGAAATAAAATTAAATAAAATAAGAGTAAAAGATAAAATTTCATCTAAAAGAGATAACTATATGGAATTTAGAGGGAAAATGTCTTTTTTGTCAAAAAATCAATCTACTTTAACTATTGATGATGATAAAAAATATAAATCGAGTTTAATGAAAATTAAATTTGCAAGTTTTACAGACGAAATTCATATAAATAAAGGTAAAATGGAATTAATAAGACGTAAATTAAAAAAAAAAATTTTTCACAAACAATATAAAATTCCACTCACCAGCAACTTAACAGGTAAAATTGTAAATAAAATTTTTAATAAAAAAAAAGTTAATCTTACTGAGTTGAAAAAATCAGTTAAACTTCACATGATACTTTTCCCAATATTTATGAAAATACTTGGAAAAACAAATAAAAAAATAAAATATTTACCAATCACTTAAAGATGAAAGTAATAATCTATAATAAAAATTATAAAAATTGTGTTTCAAGTATTGCCATGGGCAAAAAATATTATTTAGATTGGAAAAAATATGCAAAACCATATTGGGTAGATTATTGTAAAAAAAATAAATTAAATTTAATAATTTTTGACAAACTTATTATTAAACCTGATGATAAATATTTTAAAAAAATAAATTGGCAAAAACTTTTAATAGGTGAGGAAATTAGAAAAAAATTTAAAAATATTAAGAATGTATGTTATTTAGATTCAGATATTTTGATTAATTCTTCAGCACCCAACATATTTAAAAATTTTAATATTAACAAAATATCAGTTGTAAGTAAAAGATTTAGACTCCCATATGATTACGAGACTACAATGAAAAAAATTGCTTTTTTTAGAAAAAAATTTGTAAATAAAAAATATTCACTAAATTCAGCTATAAATATTTCACTTAAAAAATTATATAAAATGCATAATTTTACAGTTCAAAAAGATGAATTCTGTTCAGGAGTTTATGTTTTTAATATTAATAAATATTCTAAATTTATGAAAAATATTTTCTTTAAATATGACAGAAATGTTAAATCAATTACAAATAATGGAGATCAAACCCATATTAATTATGAATTTCAAAAAAATGCAAAAGTAAATTTTATTGATTATAAGTACCAAACTATATGGTTATACGAATTAATTAACTATTATCCTTTTCTACTCTCATCAAAAAATAAAAAGTTAATTTCAGAATGTGTTAGATCATCTTTATTTAATTGTTATTTCTTACATTTTGCTGGAACTGGTTCAGAGAGTAATGCTTGGAAAAATAAATTTTTAATTTCAAAATCGTATATGGCTATGAAATTCTTGAATGAGTATAATCAATATTTAAATAAAAAAATTACAAAATTTAATTTAAACTTTATAAAGTTAATTTAGACTTGACGAAATGTTACTTAGATTTTATTTGTTTTTATTTTTAAAAATCCAAAGAAATTATAATAAAATAATTAAAAGAAATGAGTTACATCAAATACGAAAACTCAAATCAGACCTTGCAAATCACCAAATTGATACAATTAAAACCAAATATTCTAGTGAATTTGAAATTTCAGTAAGACAATATTTATTTCAGAAACTTTTAGGTCAATTTTTTCTAAAACAATTATTTTTTTTTTTTAATTCAAAAAAAATCTTGTTTCCTTTGCCTAAGGAATGGAACAGTGTTTTTGAAAAAAATTTATTTAAGGTAAGTATATTCTCGAATTTTTTATTTAAAATATTTCTATTATCCAAAATATTTAATGGCTTTTCATTCATACTTAAAGTTTTAAAAGAATACTTTAATAAAAATAAAAATTCTAATAAATGTAGTTCTGATGATATAATTATTCACAATTTATCATTAAGCCATTTAAATTATTTATCATCAAACTCTAAAAATAATGTTGATATAAAATTTTGGTTAAATAAAAAATTTCCAAATCATAATTTTTTTTTTGTTAATGAAAATTCTAAAAGTATTAAAAAAAATAATATTAGTTGTTTAAATTATTTTTATTCAAATTTAATTTCTGATTTAAAATTATTTAATTTTTTATTTTGTTCTTTTAAAATTATATTAAAATCTTTTTTTTATTTAATATCAAATAATTGGTCAAAAGTGCTGATGACTGAAGAAATAATTAAAAAGATTTTAGTTAAATCTATAAAAGTAAACAAAAATAATTTTCCAAAAAAAAATATTTTCTTTTATACTTCAAATATCTATAGACCATTGTGGACATATGAATTTGAAAAGTATTCAGATATAGATCTATTAATGACAAGTGAGCTAAGTGACCTTGAATTAAATAGTGATGATCTGTCAAAAGATTATAATTTTAGAGGTTACAATTTAATAACATGGAGAGAAATATATGTCTGGACTAAAGAAAACTATTATGATTTTAAAAAAATACTACCTAAAAGTAATATATATATTTCAGACCCAATAAGTGTTTTTGATAAAAATATAGATTTACATTTTTCAAATAGAATTATTAGTATATTTTCTTATGATATTGTTAAAGGTTACTATGGTATATCTCAACAGATTGACTATCTGTCAAATATACAAAATAAACATAACAAATTTTTTGAAGACATAATTTTATTATCTGAAAAATATAATTTTAATATTTTAATTAAAAATAAATTTAAACATAAAAAGTATGTAAAAAAAAAAATATCTTTTATATGAATAAAGTATCATCAAAAAAAAATATTCAACTCATTGAACCAGAGGTGTCACCTCATAGAATTATTCAACACTCTGATGCAGTAATCTCTTTACCTCTAACTTCAACTTTTACAATTGGAAAGTATTATTCAAAACCTAGCATTTATTATGATCCAATTAATTTGTTGAAAAAACAAGGAGATAAACATCTCATTAAGTCTTTCCCAGATTTGGAGCAATGGTTCAAAAATCTAGACTTAAAACTAAAAAATTAAATGAAAATTAAAAAAATAATAAAAAAAAAATTAATTATTTCTTGCGAGCATAGTTTGTTAAGAAATTGGAAAAATATTAATGGGCCTGTATGTTTCAGAGTACCAAATTGGATTAAAAGTCCACTTGGAAAATATTATTTATTATTTTCTGATCACCAAGGTAAATATTTAAGACTTGCATATTCAGATAATATGAATTCAGAATGGAAAATTTCAAAAACTAAAATTCTTGAGATAAAAAAGTTTAAGAAAATTTTGTATGATCATATTGCTTCTCCAGAAATATATTTAGACCATAAAAATAAAAATGTTTGTATATATTTTCACTCAAGATCTCGAAGATTTGGTAGAGAACAATTAACTTTTGTGGCCACATCTAAAAATGGTATTGATTATAAAATAAAAAATAAAGATCCAATAGCGCCATTTTATTTTAGAATTTTTAAGTATAAAAATTTTTTTTATGGACTTACAAAAGGTGGAGATCTATTTAAATCAAAAAATAAATTTTCAAAGTTTAAATTTATAAAAAATATTTTTAATAAATATAGTGATAAATATCATAATAAAAAAGGTTCAGTTCGTCATCTGTGTGTTAAAATTAAAAAAAAATATTTGGAGGTTTTTTATACAAAGATAGGCCATCGACCAGAAAGAATTTATCGTGGAATTTTGAAATTTCTTAAAAATGATAAGAATTGGAATGTTAAACATTTAGAGGAAATATTAAGACCAACAAAAATTTATGAGGGTTCAAATTTAAAAATTAATATCTCTAAATCTGGACCTTCAAAAAAAATTGAAAATGCAGTAAGAGATCCATATATATTAGATGATAAAAATAATACATATTTATTTTATTCTGTTAAAGGAGAAAAAGGAATAGCGTTTGCAAAAATTATTTATGAATAAAAGAATAAATAAAATTTTTATTTGTGGTTGTGGTCATACAGGAACTACAATTTTAGCAAGGATTATAGGTAATCACTCAAAGATACACTTAATAAATTTTGAAACAGGCATGTTTCTATTAAATAGATACTATATAAAAGATAAATTAATCAAAAAATTTTCAAATGAGGCGTTAAAAAAAAAAAAATTTTATATTTTAGAAAAAACTCCCAGACATATATGGCATGTGGATTATATTAATAAAATTATTAAAGATCCCAAATTTATTCTCACAACTCGAAGACCAGAAGAAACAATTTATTCACTATATAAAAGATATAAAAATTTAGATTTAGCAATTCAAAGATATCAAGACGATTCAATTCAAACTTTAAGAAGTTTAGAATTGAAAAATTCTATTTTGATAAAATATGAGGATTTAATTTTAAATACCGAAGTAACTTTAAAAAAAATTTGTAAATTTTTGAATTTAAGAATTGAAAAAGATATGATTAATTTTTTTAAAAAACCTATTGAATGGAACTTAACCAATCCATTTTCTGGCAAAAAAGATTATCATAATGAAAAAAGAAACATGCAAGCAAATCTGCCACTTAGTAGAGAAATAAAAAAAAATGAAATTCCTTTAAAAATAAAAAAAAAAATTAACATTTTTCTAAATAAAAAAAATATTGGTTCTAAAATTAAAAAACAATTTGGTTATTAAAAGTAAAGTTTTTGGATAAGATTTAATGTTTTAATATTTTCCCTTAAAGAAACAAGTTTATTTTTTTTTAATAGAAAAAAATTTTCAATATCATTGATTTGATTTAGGTATCCCTCTTTAAATTTTTCTTTACTAAGTTTTAGATTAAAAGTTTTTTCTATGTTATTTTCAAAAATAGAAATTTTCTCTAAAGGAAATAAATTTATAAATATATTTTTTGAAATTATTTTTACTTGCCATTTATTTGGTAAATTCCAAAATGCTTTATAAATTCCAATATCACCTGACGAGAAAATAATTTTTGAAATAAAAATTTTTTTATGGAAAGTAGATTTGAAATTTCCGAAATGAATTATTTTTTTTACTTTTCCTCTACAAAAAAGTCTAAAATAATCAATCATATGAATTGAATTAGCATACATCCATTTATTTAAAACTTTTTTTGAATGCCCCGCTTTTTTTGCACTATAAACGTCTTCTTGATCCGTTACTTCCACAATTCTTTTGTTTTTATTACTTTTGATAATTTTTAAAGCTTCAATAGTTGAGTCAAAATAAGCTCTGTTCAAAGCCACAAATAATTTATTTCTATTTGACTTAGATTGTTTTAATAAATTGTTTGCATCTTTTAAACTTAACGATGGTGGTTTTTCGATTAATAAAGTTTTTGCATATTTCATTATTTTTTTACTTACTTGAAAAGTTTTATCTACTGGCACAGCAATAATAGCTAAATCAAATGATTTATTTTTTAAAAAATTTTCATTTGTTATAAATATATTTTTTTTAGTAATTTTTTTTACTTCTTTAAAGTTCTTATGAGATGTAGCTAAAATTCCTTTTATTTCAAATTTTCTTTTCTGATTTAGAATTTTTAAATATTCTCTTCCAATTCTACCTGCTCCTACAATAAGAACTCTAATTTTTTTTTCTTTTTTATTCATTTTGTGTTAACAAGATTAATTAAAACAGATTTTAATGAATAGATTTATAGAACAACTACAGAAAAAAATAAAACAAAAAACAGTAAAAGTATCTATACTTGGATTAGGGTACGTTGGACTTAGTTTATTGATAAGGTTAAATCAATTAGGATTAAAATGTTATGGTATTGATTTGGATAAAAGAAAAATTAATCTTCTTAAAAAAGGAAAGACTTATAATAATTTTTTTAAAAAAGAATCTGTAAGCAAATTAAAAACCAAAGCTGTTTTCTCTTCAGGTTATCAAAATATTAGTAAGAGCGATGTGATAATTATTTGTTTACCAACACCAATAACAAAAAACAAAGATCCTGATATGACGAGTATAAATCACGCAAATAATAGTATTCAGCCATATCTTAAAAAGGGTCAAATGCTTATTTTAGAAAGCACCACTTATCCAGGAACTACTGATGAGATTTTTTGTGAAAAATTATCTAAAAAATTTAATTTAGGAATAAATTTTTTTGTTTCATATTCTCCAGAAAGAATTGATCCTGGAAATGATTTAAATCGTCTTGAAACTACAACAAAAATTGTTTCTGGCTATTCAAGAAATTGCACAAAATTATCTAAAAATTTTTATAAATCTTTTCTAGGTAAAGTTCATGAGGTTTCAAATTTAAGAACAGCTGAATTTACAAAATTATACGAAAACATATACAGATCCGTCAACATAGGTCTGATAAATGAAATGAAAATAATATGTGATAAAATGAACTTAAATATTTACGAAGTAATAGAAGCTGCAAAAACAAAAGGTTTTGGTTTTTCTTCTTTCTATCCAGGCCCAGGCCTCGGCGGTCATTGTATTCCTGTAGATCCTTTTTTACTTAGTTGGAAGTCAAAAGAGTTTGATGTTCAAGCTAAATTTATAGGTTTGTCAGGAGAAATTAATGATAGTATGCCTTATTTCGTTTTAAATAAGATAATATTTGCTCTTAATAAGAATAATAAAAATATAAAAAATTCTAAAATTTTAATTTTAGGAGTAACTTATAAGAAAAACATAGATGATATTAGAGAGTCACCCGCTCTAAAAATAATTAATTTATTGCAAGATAATTTTTCTAATGTTCAATACTATGATCCATATATTAAGAAAATAACATTAGATAACAATAAAATATTAAAATCTACTAAAACAATAACTAATTTTAAAACTTTTGATTTAGTTTGTTTAGTAACAGATCATGATAAATTTGATTACGATAAGATCTTGAAACAGTCAAAAATAATAGTAGATACGAGAGGAAAATTTAATTCAAAATCAAGCAAAGTTTATATTTCATGAAAAAAAAGCATATTTATTTAGTAACGGGTTGTGCTGGGTTTATTGGTTATTTTTTATGTATGAAACTTTTAGATAAAAATGAAAAAGTTATAGGAATAGATTCTCTTAATGATTATTATGATGTAGATTATAAAAAAAAAAGAGTAAAAATTCTTAAAAAAAAAAAATTAATATTTTATAAAAATAATCTTTTAAATATAGTATCGATTAAAAATATTCTCAAAAAATATAAAGTTGATGTTATTATTCATTTGGCCGCTCAAGCTGGAGTAAGACACTCTTTAAGCAATCCACTTGATTATGTAAAGAACAACATTGAAGCTACGACATGTATATTGGAAGCATGTAAAAATTTTAAAATTAAACATTTTTTATTTTCTAGCTCGAGCAGTGTTTATGGCTCCTCAGAAAAAAAGAAGTCAAAGGAAAATTATAACACAGATTTCCCTATACAATTTTACGCGGCAACAAAAAAAGCTAATGAACTTATGTTGCATTCGTACAGTCATCAGTTAAAGATGCCTGTTACTGTCATGAGATTTTTTACAGTTTATGGTCCTTTTGGAAGACCCGATATGGCACTATTTAAATTTACAAAAAATATTTACTCTAAAAAACCTATAGATGTTTTTAACTTAGGAAAACATTCTAGAGATTTTACATATATAGATGATAACATTACTTCAATTGTTAAACTTATAAGTAAGCCCCCTAAAAAAATCGAAATACCAGGCACAAAAAAAATGGATTACAAATATAGCAACGCTAAATTTAGGATTGTAAATGTTGCATGCGGAAAGCAAATAAAATTAACTAAGTATATTAGCTTAATAGAAAAATATACAAAAATAAAATCAAAAAAAAATTTATTAGATTTACAAGTTGGGGATGTTAGAGAGATATCTGCAAACATTAATTATTTAAATCAATTAACAGGCAACATACCAAAAATAAATGTTGAAACAGGTGTTATGAAATTTATTAATTGGTATAAAAAATATTACAAAGTTGAATAAAAAAAAATTAGCAATTATTTGTTCGTCAGCATTTTCTCTAGTAAATTTTAGATATGAATTAATATGTGAATTAAGGAAAAGATTTCACATAGAAACTTTTTCAGAAGATAAGGATCAAACTGTTCAAAAAAAACTAAAAAAAATAAAAGTAAAAAATCAACCTTATGGGGTGTTATTGGGATCTAATTTATTTATATGTCAATTTTTCAGTTTGATTAATTTTTTATATATTTTTTATTTTAAAAAAAAAAATATGATTATTATTTTGTTTACACAATTAAATCTATTTTGTTCTCCGCTTTTTTGAATATTAAAAATTCAAGGGTTATTTTTTTAGTAACTGGATTAGGTTATTTATTCAAAAACAATAATAAAAATTTTTTATCTAAGTTTTTTAAGTCATTATTAATATTAATTTTAAGATACGGATTGAAAAAAACTAACTTAATATTTTTTCAAAATAAAGATGACAAGCAAATATTTATAAAAAAAAAATTAATAAGTAAAAATTGCAAATTTTTTATAATGAATGGATCAGGAGTTAATATAAAAAAGTTTGATTATAATAAAAAATTTCCAAAGCAATTTACTGTATTGATGATTTCCAGAATAATAAAAGACAAAGGTATTGATACTTATTTTGAAGCAATAGAAATTTTAAGAAAAAAAAATATTGATATAAAGTTTGTTTTTTGTGGCCAAACTCATAAAGGTATAGATAGTTATAATTTTAATAATTTTAAAAAAAAAAATCAAAAAACTAGATATTGAATTGATACTCAACTCTAAAAAAATAAAAAATATTATTAGTGGTTCATCGGTCGTAGTTTTACCTTCTCCTTACAGAGAGGGTGTGCCCAGATCTTTATTGGAAGCTATTTCAATTGGGAGACCTGTAATTGGTACTAAAGTTCCAGGAATTAAAGAAGTAATTCGTCATTCATGGAACGGATATTTAATTAAAAAAAATTCTGCGAAAGATCTTGCTAATTATGTCCTTAAATTAAAAGGAGATAAAAAAAATTATAAAAAATTTTGTTTTAATTCTAGAAAATTAGCAATTAATAAGTTTGAGGTTAATAAAGTAAATGAGGTTTTTATATCAAATATTTAATAAAATTAAATTGTTATGTGTGGATTTGTAGGATTAGTAACCAATAAAAAAATTTCAAACGAGCAATTATTAAAATTAGACTCTGCTGCTAAATCAATAAAATTTAGAGGACCAGATTATGTTGGTAAATGGACTGATGCCAAAAAAAATATTGCAATAATTCATAACAGATTATCAATTTTAGATATTACAAAAAATGGTAACCAACCAATGCAATCTAGTGATAAAAGATTTATACTAGCTTACAATGGTGAATTATATAACTATCAAGAAATAAAAAAAAAAAATTAATCAAGAATTTACAGATGTAACATGGAATGGAACAAGCGATACAGAAGTATTTTTAAAATCTATAGAACTTTATGGACTAGATAATTCTTTGAAAATATTTAATGGAATGTTTTCTTTTTCATTGTGGGATAGTAGAAATAATTTATTATTTTTGGGAAGAGACTTGATTGGAGAAAAACCTCTTTATTATTATCATAAAAATAATAATTTCTATTTTTCCTCTCAAATAAAGTGTTTCAAAAATTTTGGCATCGATTTAGAAATAGATATTGAGGCGCTAAAACTTTATTTAAATTTAAATTATATACCTTCACCGCATTGTATTTTTAAAAATATAAAAAAATTAAATCCAGGGAATATTTTAAAATACAATTTAAATACTGATGTAATCGAAATTAAAAAATTTAAAAAAATTGAATTTGATAATAAAGAAAAAAACGAAAATAGCATTATTTCACTTAATAATATTTTAGAGGAAGTTATTGAACAACAATTAATTGCAGATGTACCAGTTGGAGTTTTTTTGTCAGGTGGTCTGGATTCATCATTAGTTGCGTCAGTAGCTTCAAAAGTCTCTAAAAATAAAATACGAACTTTCTGTATTTCACAAAAAGATAAAAATTATAATGAGTCTGATGTTGCAAGTCTTGTTGCAAAAGAATTAAATACAGAACATCATAATATATTAATTGATAAAAAAAATATTTTAGAAGCAATAGAAAGCATTTCAAATATTTATGATGAACCATTTTCTGATTCTTCCCAAATACCGACGACTATTTTATGCAAAGAAGTATCAAAACATGGAAAAGTATTTTTAACTGGTGATGGTGGTGATGAAATGTTTGGTGGTTATAATAGGTATATATATATAAATTTTTTTAATAATTTAATTAAAAAAATTCACCCATATTTTAGAAAAATATTAAAAAAATTATTAAAATTTATAAGTCACTTAGATTCTTTTTTAATCAATAAATTATTTTTTAAATTTTATCAAAATTTTAATGATAAATTAATAAAAATAAGCAATGTAATAGATTTAGATCAATCAATTTTAATTTATAAGAATTTAATTATTAATTTTTATTCTGAAAAATACTTAAAAGAAAATATCAAAATTGAAAAGATCTCTTTAGATGAAAGCATTTTTCAAAATTCAAACATAAGTGACAATGAAAAATTTATGCTTCAAGATATAAATATGTATTTGCCTGACGATATATTTGTAAAAACTGATAGGGCCAGTATGTTTTTTTCTATAGAAACCAGGTCTCCTTTAATAGATAGAAGAGTTGTTGAATTTTCAGAAAAACTCCCGCATACTGAGAAAATCAAGGGCTTAAATGGCAAGTCTTTGATTAGAGAACTTTTAAAAAAATATTTACCATCTAGGATAATTAACAAAAAAAAAATGGGATTTGGTTTGCCTCTAGATGATTTAATTAGAAATGACTTAAAAGATTTTTCTATAAATTCTATTAAAGATTTAGAAAAGATCGAACTTCCTTTTATTAATTTGAATGAGATAAATTATATGATGAAATTACATTTTGAAAAAAGAAAAAACTATAGTTACGAGTTATGGAATTTAATAATGTTATCTACATGGTATAGGAAATTTTACAGTGATTAAAAGAATTTTCGATTTTTTAATGTCAATTTTTTTAATTTTTCTGTTTTCTCCATTAATGATTTTAATAATGCTATTAATAAAATTTTTTGAAGATTTTGAAATATTTTTTATTCAAAAAAGGTCAGGAAAAAATGGCAAAAAAATCAATGTCTACAAATTTCAAACGATCAAAAATTTAAGAAAAAACAAAATGCAAATTTCAAAACTTGGTAAATTTTTAAGAATAAGTAGGCTAGATGAATTGCCTCAATTTTTTAACGTTTTGAAAGGAGATATGAGTCTTGTTGGTCCTAGACCATTGTATTTAAAGTATAATAAATTATACAATCAAAATCAAAAAAAAAGATTGTTAATCAAACCTGGAATAACTGGATGGGCTCAAGTAAACGGAGATAATAATTTAAGCTGGTCAAAGAAATTTAGTTATGATCTTTGGTATGTTGAGAATCAAAATATTTTTTTAGATTTTTACATATTATTTAAAACAATAATTGTTATTTTTAAAAAAATATTTTTAAAAAAAAATAAGTTGAGAATTGAAGACGAATTTAATGGTAAAAATTAAAAAAAAAATTAAATTTTCTGATTGGCCAAAATTTTATCCAAATTATATTTCTACAACTAAAAAAATCCTTTTATCAGGAAAAATAAATTATTGGACTGGAAATAAATGTAGAGAATTTGAAAATAATTTTAGAAAAAAATTTAGATTAAAATATTGTATTGCAATTTCAAATGCATCTATTGGATTAAATTTAGCTTTACAGTGTTTAAACCTCAGATCTAGGGATGAGGTTTTAGTTACACCAAGGTCATTTGTTGCATCAGCCAGTTGTGTTTTGACAACTAAGGCCAAACCTATTTTTTGTGATGTAGATACTAAAACTCAAGGCATGTCATTTGAAGAAATAAAAAAAAAAGTTTCTAAGAAAACTAAAGCAATAGTATGTGTCCATTTAGCTGGAATACCATGTGAAATAAATAAAATTATTAAATTTGCTAAAAGTAAAAAAATTGTTGTAATTGAAGATTGTTCACAAGCTCATGGATCTAAAATTGGAAATAAATACGTCGGTTCATTTGGTGATATTTCTGTTTGGAGTTTCTGTAATGATAAAATAATTTCAACAGGAGGTGAAGGAGGAATGATAGGTGTAAAAAATTATTATTTTTACAAAAAACTTTTCTCGATGAAGGATCATGGAAAAAATTTTACAAAAAAAATTGATAAATCTAAATTGTATTTTAAATATATTCATGATTTCGAAGGTTCAAATTACAGAATGACCGAATTTCAGGCCCAACTAGGAATTAATCAACTTAAAAATATCGATCAAATTAGCAGAAGAAGATTTAAGATTTTCAAATCTTTGAATGAAAAAATTTATAAATCTCAACTCATTGAAAATATTGAAATTCCCAAAAATTATTTTGTATCTGCTTATAGAGTATATATTTTTGTTAAAAACGAGATAATTAGGAATTATATTTTAAAAAAAATTAATGAAAGTGGAATTGAATGTAATCAAGGTTCTTGCCCCGAGATTTACAACGAGAAAATTTTTAAAAAGTTCAAAGTAAAAAAACTTCAAAATGCACATGATTTAGGAAAAAAAGCAATTTCTCTTCCTTCTCATCATTTAATTAATGAAAAAAAATTAAATTTAATGGTCAAAATTATTAATAAATGTATATCAGATGCAGAAAATAAATTTCTTAAATGAACAACTATATTAAAAAAATCATATTAATTACTTCTGATTATTTATCAATTTTTATAGCAACATACTTAACTGCTTCATTAATAGAAAACATTGTGATCTCAAAAATTTATAATGTTTTTTTATTTTATTCATTTTTATCTTTTATAGTTATTTTTCCAGTTTTTTACCTCCTTGGAAATTATAGTTATATTAATAAGTTTTTTAAAACTAGTAATGTAATACGGATTATAATTGGGATTGTAATATCATTTATATTATTAGGAAGTTTAAATTTAGTAATTAGTCATTTTCAAATTAAAATTTATTTTAGGGATACTTATTTACTTAGCCCCAAGTTTACAATTATAAATATGTGTCTGATAGGTTTTCTGATAATTAACTCAAGATTTCTACTGAGTTTATTTTCAAAAATAAGAGCTAAAGAGCAAATAAATTTTTGGGAAAATAAGAAAAGAATTTATGTTTACGGTGCAGGAAATTTAGGAATTTATATTTCTGAAAATATTAATTTTTTTTTAAAAGGTTACAACGTTGAATATTTCATTGACGATGATTTGTATAAAAGAGGAAGAACAATTAATAATATACCAATTATTTCATTCTCAGAGTTTAAAAAGACACACAATAAACATAAAATAAATGAGTTAATTTTAGCTATCAAAAATATAGAGTCTGTTAAAAAGAAGAAAATTTTACAATATTTAAGTAAAAATAACATTAAATTAATAGATGGCATAAATTTCTTAAATGAGAACAAAAAAGATATATCACAAATTAAAAAAGAAATTACAAAAAATAGTGATTTTAATTTAAATCAAAAAAATGAAATTGAAATCCAAGAATGGTTAAAAGAAAAGACAATTTTAGTTACGGGTTGTGCTGGAACAATTGGAAAAGAACTTTGTTTTCAAATTTTAAAATACCGTCCTAAAAAATTAATTTGTTTGGATAATGATGAACATAGAATTTCAATTTTTAATCGCGAAGTTTCAAATTATGAAACAAAAATTTCTTATCAAAAAATATTGACTAAAATTATTGATTTAAAAGATCATAAACAACTTGAGAAAATTTTCCTAAGAAACAGACCTGATACTATTTTCCATGCAGCTGCATCAAAGCATGTTGATTTAATTGAAAAAAATCCTGAATTTGGTGTTAAAAATAATTTATTAACTACCTTTAATATTTTAGAGCTTTCAAAAAAATACAACACAAAAAACTTAATATTTATTTCAACAGACAAGGCTGTTAATCCAAAAAATTATCTTGGATTAAGTAAAGCTGCCTGTGAAGTTATGGTCAAAATTTATGCTAGAAGTTTAAAAAAATATAATTATTGTTCTGTACGATTTGGAAATGTTTTAGGAAGTTCTGGAAGTTTAGTTGAAATTATTACTACTCAAATTCACAATGGTAATCCAGTTACAATTACAAACCCAAAAGCTACCAGATATTTTATGTCAATTTCAGACGCGATTAAGTTAACTTTGAGATCTAGTACAATTTTAAAAGTAAATGAAATTGCAATTCTTGATATGGGCAAGCCAGTAAATATAGCTAAGTTTGTAAGACGAATTGTAAGAAATTATGGATATTTAGATAATTTTAATCAAAAAATTAAAATAAATTATATTGGTTTAAGAAAAGGTGAAAAGCTTCATGAGGAACTTTATTATAAAAAATATTCAAAAAAAATACCAAACGAAAAAATGTTTTTAGAAAATAAACCAACTAGAAAATCATTTAATGATTTAAAGAATTTACTCAAATCGATTGAAGATGAAAAAAATTTTCATCGTAGTTTAATAAAAGAAAAATTAGTTAATTTTATAAATTAATGAAAAAAATTTTTTTTGATAACTATCAAAACATAATAGTTATATTTCCTTTAATATTAATAACAGGTCCTTTTTTAACTGATTTGATAGTGTCAATTTCAAGTTTGTTATTTATTATATTTTTTTCCGAAATTAAAAAAAATTTAAACGAACTAAAAAAAATTTTTATTTTCGTAATTTTTTTTTGGTTTTTTTTTGTTTTGAGTTCTATTCTTAGTGAAAATATATTTACTTCATTAAAATCGTCATTTTTTTCGATTAGGTTTTTATTTTTTGCACTAATAGTTTTTTATTTTTTTTCAAAAAATAGTTTTTATGTTTTTAAATTTAATATTGTATTAAAAGGCATAATTATTTTTTTATGCGTTGATGCATTATTTCAATACATAGTTGGCTTTAATTTTTTTGGTTTTGAAAAACAACCAAGACTAAGTGGTATATTTGGTACTGAATGGGTTCTTGGAAGTTTTTTGTCAAAAGCTTTTGCATTAACAATGACTTTGAGTTTTTATACTGAGCATGAAAATCAAGAAAAGAAATATTTATATCTAAATATTAGTGTTTTAATTTTAGTTTATATAACTGTAATTCTCACTTTTGAAAGAGCATCTTTCATATTTTTAAATTTATACATTCTATCCACATTAATTTTAATAAAGAAGTACAGAAAATTTTTTTTATTTATCTTGGGATTTATATTTATTTTAAATTTAATATTTTTATCTAATATAAATCATTATAAAAATAGATATATCAACAATTTTATTCTACAGATAGATTTCAAAAATGAAAATTATTTTTTGTTAAAAGATTATTCTGATATGTTTCTTACATCTTACGAAATATTTAAATCTAAACCTCTAACAGGAGTCGGGAATAAAAATTTTAGAATTGAATGTAAAAAACATATAAACAAGTATCCTAAAGGTTGCAACACACATCCTCATAATTATTATGCACAATTTATGTAAGAAAATGGTTTACCAGGGATAGTATTTATTTTATTTTCATTTATTTATTTTTCAATGATACTATTTAAAAACTTTTTAATAAAAGAAATTTATTATAAAAATTTTATTATTTCTTCATCTATATCATTAATTTTAATTTTCCAGCCATTTACAACAACCGGAAATTTTTTTAATAATTGGAACCTATCTTTGATTTCTCTTATTTTTGGATTTTCACTCTTGAAAAGAAAGGTTAACTCAGGCAATATTTAAATTCTTGTAATCGAAAGGTAAATAATATATTCAAAAAAATTAGATTAAATCAATGGATAAAAAAAATATAATTATTAGTTTAACATTTTTTTTTATAATTTCCTTATTTTCGTTAGTCTATTTTGTTTTATCTAAAAAAGGTCAGGAATCTTTTTATGTAGAATACTCAGTGGAATATGACAAAAATTTTATTGATAATAATTTTTATAACCTAAATATTGCAACACAAATACCTCTACCTGATTATAAAAGAGGGATAACTTCGTTTAAATACTGTAGTTCAAAATCCGAATGTAAGGAATTTATTGAAGAAATTAATAATATAATAATTGAAATTAATAAATCATTGTGGAATGTAACAGAAGGTTTCATAGGTAAATATATGGAAAATGATTATTCTGATAATAGATTTAATTTACGTCTTAAATTTTTAGAAATACAAAAAAAACCTGTTATAATTATGCTTAATTATAAAATAATTGAAAATGGTTTAAATAAATTATTTACAAATTTTTTTAAAGTTGCAGTAATAACCTTTATTTTGTCTTTAATTCTTTTTATGGGATTAAATTTTTTTTCTTCTACAAAAAGAAATAAAAAATAACATCAAATAAGTCATAATGACTAAACCCATCCATTTCTGTCTAAATGCAATACCTAAATTATAACATGTTAACGGGACAATCATTGTATAGATGATCGAATATAAAAAAAATATACACTGAAGATTTGAAACTAAAATAAAATCTTTAAGTTTTTTTAAATTAAATATGATATTAAAAGTAAATGTAATTAATATAATAAGATTTGCAAAATTTTGAATTGATAAAAAAATAAAAATTGTATTTATAGGAATTAGTGGCCCAAAATAGTATTTGAGATATTGCTCATAAAAACGCATTTCTGATGTGTCATAAGTTAAAAAACCATCTATGAAACCGGGATCTTCGCTTGAATTAGCATAACTCTGTATTTCATTGATTATTTGTTGAAAAATATATATGTCAAATTTAAGACCATATTGATCTAGTATAAATTTAAATATCACAATAAAAGGTAAAACAATTAGTAAATTTAATTTAATTAAATCAATAAATTTTTTTTTTAAAAGAAAATACATGTTATAAAAGATCACAATTGATAAGATAATAAAAAAACCAATTAAAGGTCTGATTAGTAAACAAATAATTATAGCAGAAATTAGTATTTTAAAATTTATTTTATTTGAATTTATAGAATAGAGGAAAAGAGTAACAGCAAATAATATAAAGTTATCCTTTAAAAGACCATTACTCCAAAAAAGCATTCCAGAATTACAAACAATAAAAAAAATTAAAAAATAATTAAAATTATTAATAATTTTATTTTGTTTAAACTTTAAATAAATTAACAAAAAAGATATAGCGCTTAGAATATTTGTTAAAAGAGTTACAATTAAATAATGTATTTTTAAATCTTTAAAAATAAGAGATAATTTTATGATTAAATTGTCTCTTATTTGAAATGGATAAATTTCATTTCCAAATGTTTCGGAAAAAAAAGAAATTCCATCGGAACCACCATATTCCTCAAAAATTAAAAAAAGTGAATAAATAACAAAATTTATAATAATTATAGTGAAAGGAATATAAAATTTTAATCGAAATTTTTCTGCAATATAAAATGGTATAAAAAAATTTAATGCAAGAATTGAAAAAAAAAGAAATATATTTAATGGTAAAGATATTTGTTGTCCTGATAATAAAAAACTAATTTCCATTAATATAAATATTAAAATACAATGATGTTGAAAATTTTTTTTTTATATGAGATAAAATATTTTTTATCATGAGTATAAAAACACTTATTAGCAAACATTTTAAAAATCAACTTTTAACTTATGTTGATGTTGGTGCTGCAGATAATACAGATACTAGATGGTGGAAAATATCTAAAAGTTTAGAATTTATTGGCTTTGAACCAAACTCTGATCAATATAAAAAAATTACCAATAAAGGGTTTGGGAAATTTAATATTCATAATTTTGCTTTAGGTCACAAAACAGGAAAAATGAAACTAAATATAACTAAAAATGAATTTGTTTCATCGTTCTTATTGCCAAATTTTAAAAATGTAAATGAGTATCCAAATTCAAATAGATTTAAAATAAAAAAAAAAGCAAACATTAAAGTTAAAAAATTAGATGATTTAAAATTAAAAATAGCAGATTTTGTGAAAATAGATACTCAAGGATATAATCTAAGAGTTCTTAAAGGTGCAAATTCAACTATAAAAAAAGTTTTAGGTATTGATATTGAAACAGAGTTTTTTCATATGTATAAAAATCAACATTTATTTGAGGATATTAAAAAGTACTTAGAAAAAAAAAATTTTATATTTATAAATTTCTATAATTTAAGAAGATGGCAGCTTAATAAAAGTTATAATTATGGAAAACTAATATGGTGTAATACTTTATTTTTAAGAAAATTAAAAAAAAACGACTATAAAAATAATATTTTAGTACTTAAATATATAATAATATGTGTGTTGTATAATAATCTAGACATAGCTCATCAAACTTTAGTTAAATCAAGGTTACCAAAGCATCAAAAAAATCAAATTAGGAAATTTTTAAAATCTGAGAATAGAAAAAGTTACTTTATAAAAATATACATTTCTTTATTTAACAGGCTATCAAGATTTTTTGGGAAAGAAGTTGAACTATTTCCAACCTTTTAAAATTTTTTCTTAAGATCTTTTAAACTAAAGATTAAACCAAATATTAAAACATCTAAGAAAAATAATATTTTATTTTTTTTGAAAAATTTAACTATTTCCCATTGTGACTGAATTGTTTTTAAATATGTTTGTAAATTAGTTTCATTAATAGTGGGATGATAACAAATAACTCTACTATCTAATATTAAATTAAAACCTTTTTTATAATTGTAATGAGTAAAATTTACATCCTCAAAAAAAGATTTATTTTTGTCTAGCATATTGAATTTGTATCGATTTATTTTTTTTAAATTGTAACAGAGTGTGCTACTGAGCCATTCTAGGTTTTTTAATCTAAAATGACTATTATTTCTTCTTAATTTAGAAGGTAGTTTTGGTGCAATTCTTCCAGACGACAAAAGAGACATATTATCAATTTGCTTAAAGCTATTAAGAATTCTTAAAATAAGTCTGAATAAAATAAATCTATCATAAGCTTTGTTCCATCTCTCTGACTGTACATTCTTTTTTGAGGTTAGTATTTTTGAGCCAATAATATATTTTTTATTTAAATTTACTTGGAAGTTTTTGTACATATTAAGAAAAAAATTTCTATCCAGTAACAAATCATCATCACATTGAATTAATAATGAGGATTTAGCAATTGAAAGGCCTAAGTTTCTTTGAATTGTTTGGTTTTTTTTTGAAGAAATTTTTTTTCTGATATTAAGCGCGAAATTTTTATTATTTATCATACAAAAATCTTTTAGTGATGTTCCGACTATAATTATTTCTTGAGGTTTGAATAAATTTTTTTCTATTGAATTTAAAAGTTTAAATAGTTTTAAAGGTCGATTATGAGTAGCACAAACTAAAGTGATAGGTAAATTTCTGCTTTCCTTTTTTTTAATAATTTTCATAAAGGTATTAAAACAAAAAATATTGTTTAATTTTTGTCAAAAATTTCATTATTATCTATACATTATTCCATAGTAACCTAATTGATTATAACAATTTATTAGTTTGTATATAACTTAATTGCTATTATGTTTCTAAAATTATAATAAGTTTATGACTTTTTTAATATAAATTAGATAACCTAAAATTATATAACTTGTGAAACTTTTAAAAAAAATTTTAAATATTAACTATAGAATATTAATTACAAATTACTTAGTAAGATTAGAAAATTACACTACAATTAAAATAGATGATGAAAAATTGTTCTTTTATACACCTAATAATTTGGTTAAATGGAGAGTTAAAACCTTTTTTACAAAAGAACCAGATACTTTAAAGTGGATAGATAATTTTAAAGAAGATGAAATTTTTTGGGATATTGGTGCTAACATTGGATTGTATTCTTTATATGCCGCAAAAAAAAAAGTGAGGGTTGTTTCCTTTGAGCCATCAACAAATAATACAAGAATTCTTGCGAGAAATATTTCAAAAAATAATCTACATGAAAAAATTTTATTATTTCCTATTGCATTATCTAATATTGATAATAAATTTTTAGTTATGAATGAGTCAAATCTTGTAGAAGGATCTGCTCATAATAGTTTTGGCAAAAATTTAGATTTTGAGGGAAAAAGTTTTAATCCAATTAGTAAGTATTCTATATTCGGTACAACCATTGATAAATTAATAAATGACAATGTTTTAGATATGCCTGATCATATTAAAATAGACGTTGATGGTTTTGAACATCTAATATTAATGGGAGCAAAAGATTTTTTATCTAAAAAAAAATTAAAAACCATTTTAGTTGAGATAAATGAAAATTATAAAGAACAGTTTTCTCAAATATTAAAGATATTGGAAAATAATGGTTTTGCCAGTATATCTAAGAATCATTTAGGAGAACATTATTATAATTATATTTTTAAAAATAATAGTGTAAGATAATTTGAATGTAACTTTATTATTTTATTTAAAAAATAATAAATGTTAAATATAATTAAAAATATGAACAATATAAAACAAAAAGAATTCACAATAGGATATGGTAAAGTAAAAAAAGCAAAAGTAGGAAAAAACAATCCATTAGTATTTATCGGTGGACCCTGCGCTATTGAAAGCAGGGATCATTCTTTAAAAATGGCATCAAGAATTAAGAAAATATGTGACAAATTAAAAATAGGCTTTGTTTTTAAATCATGTTTTAACAAAGATTGTAGATCATCTCCAGAAAGTTTTAATGGCGTAGGACTAGATGAGGGTTTAAAAGTTTTGCAAGAGGTTAGAGAAAATATAAATGTTCCTGTTGTTTCGGATTTTTCCATACCTTCATGGGCAAAGCCCACAGGAGAAGTAGTGGATTTGATTCAGGTGCCAGCATACTTGTGCAGACAAACCTCTATCTTAAAAGCTGCTGCAGAAACAAAAAAACCTATTTTGTTGAAAAAAGGACAATTTATGAGTCCATGGAACATGAAAAATTCAGTTAGAAAAATAGAATATTATGGAAATAAAAAAATTCTTCTTACAGATAGAGGTACTTTTTTCGGATATAATATGCTTGTAAATGATATGAGGTCTTTACCAATCATGAGTGAGACAGGTTATCCTGTTTGTTATGATGCAACTCACTCAATACAAATGCCGACTTCAATGGGAAATATTTCAGGAGGACAGAGAGAGTTTATACCACCCTTGGTTAGATCAGCATCAGCATGTGGAATTAATGCTTTATTTATGGAAGTACATGATAATCCGTCAAAAGCTAAGTCTGATCCAAATACAGTAATAGACATTATATATATTGAAAGGGTTTTAGAAATGGCAAAAAAAATGCACAACAGTAGAATAGAAATGGAAAAAAAGTTTGGAAGAATGCATGTTACGTAAAAAAAAATTAACTATAAACGATGTAGTCATAAAAATTAAAAAAATACCTATTCTTGGTCCAAAGAATTTACTTAAAGAAGCTTTAGAGGAAATGAGTAAAAGAAAATTAGGAATATGTTTTTGTATAAATGACAATGGAAAATTACTAGGTATATTAACAGATGGCGATATAAGAAGAAAAATATTAAATATACAAAAACCATTTTCAGCTTTGCTTAACGATGATCTTGAAATTCATATTAATAAAAAACCAACAAAAATAAAATTAAATCAAAATTTAATTACAGCACTAAATTTAATGAAAAACAGACTAATTTGGGATTTACCAGTGGTAGACAAAAGTAATAAATTAATTGGAATGTTGCATTTGCATCCAGTTGTTAAGGCATTAATTAAAAAATAATCATTTACAAATGAAATGTGTGGCTTTTATTCCTGCTAGGTTAGAGTCAAAAAGATTTCCAAATAAAATTATTAAAAAAATTTTTGGAATACCTATGGTTGAACATGTAAGAAGGAGAGCAATAATTTCAAAAGCTTTTGATGATGTATATATAGTTACCAATAATCTAAATCTAAAAAAAAACCTTAAGAAATACTTTGCTAAAACAATATTAACCAAAAAAAGGCATTTAAATGGTACAAGTAGAATATCTGAAATAGCAAACAAAGTTAAATTCGATTATGCAGTAATTTTATTTGGAGATGAGCCATTTGTTAATCCAAACCATTTAAAAACAATTGTAAAAAAAATAAAAAAAGAAAAAAAAAGTTCAGTGTTTAATATTACTACTAATTTAAAAAATAAAGATTTGTTATCTCCAGAAATTGTTAAAACAATAATTGATAAAGAAAACTATATTAAAGATTATTTCAGGTTATCAAAAATAAAAATAAAAAAAAATTTAAAATTAAGGAAATCTTCTGGTGTAATTATTTTAAGAAAAGAATTAATTAATAATTATAAATATCTTAAAATAAAAAAAAAAGATAAAGATAATAAAATTGAGCAATTCAGATTTTTAGAAAATCGAATAAAAATTAAATCTATTTTTGTTAAAAATATATATCCGTCAGTTAATACTAGAAAAGAACTCACTCATTTACTTTCATTAATAAAAAATGATAAAAAAGAGAAAAAAATGATAAATAAAATTAAAAATTTTGAAAATTAATTTATATAAAAAAATTTGTAAATATTGTGATAAAATTCTTTTATCAAATAGTTCTAGTGTTTACACACATTCAATAACATCTTTACATGTACTAAAAGAACATCCTGTCTTGCTAGAGTATTACTTTGATTTTAAGAAAAAAATGCAAAAGGAAAAAAATCCATTAATAAAGAAGATTTTTTTTTATATTTTAGATTTTTTTTTTGAGAGAAAAAACTTTGATTTAAGTTCTTTTCAAAAATTAGGGTCGGATGTACTTATAATATCAAATATTATAAATATTTCCCATGCTAAAAAAACTGATGATTTTTATTTTGGACATCTGGAAAAATTTTTAAATAAAAAAAAAATAAAAACTTTTACTGCATTAAGAAACTTTTCAAATGTATCTTCTACTAATTTAAAGGACAAATTAAAAAAAAATAAAATTTTATTATATGGAAAGTCACCTTTATTAAATGAAATAGAAATTTTATTCAGAATAGTAAAAGAATACTTTTTAATAAAAACAAAATATAAATTACCAAGAATACCTTACATAAGAAGAAATTTTTTATCATTATTCTCATTCAGAAGTATGGTTTACAATTTGAGACTAAAGTACCAAATTCAAGAGTTAATCAAAATTATAAATCCAAAATTAATAATTATACCTTTCGAAGGACATGCATGGGAAAGGGTAATAATAAAAAGTATTAAAGATATAAATCCAAATATTAAAATTGCTGCATATCAATTTTCTATTACAACTAAATTTCAGCATTCAATTTTTAGGCCTTTAAAAAAAGATTATAATCCTGACATTATTTTTACTACTGGAACAATTACAAAAAAAAAATTAGAAAAAAAATATAAATGTAAAGTAGAAATTATTGGATCTAATAAATTTAGAAATTTTAATGTAAAGAAAATAAAAATAAAAAACAATTTTTTAATTATTCCTGAGGGTTTTGAGAGTGAAACAGACTTAATGCTTAACTTTGTAAAATCACTTTCTAAAAATTATAAATCTTTTAAATTTTATTTTAGAATTCACCCATTAATGAAAATTGATAAATATAAAAAAAAAGTAACAAATTATAAAAATATTATAATTTCAAAAAATTCTCTTACTCATGATTTTAAGACTTGTTCATATGTTATTTTTAGAGGCTCAGCAGCTGTATTTGAGGCTATTAAATATGGATTAAGACCAATTTATCTTAAAACAGATGATTTTGATATTAATCCTTTGCAAAATATTTATCCTACCAGAATTAATATTACAAAAAATAAAGATTTAAAAAATGTCATACGATGTTTTAAAAATGAAAAAATTAATAAAAAACTAATCAAATATGTTGATGACTATTTTGAAAAAGTAAATTTTAAAAATATTGAAAAATTTATTAAAAATCTAAATTGACAAATTTTTTTAAAAGATGATTAAATATTAGATAATATGAATTATTTTTTTGGGTTTAAGAATGATGTTTTTTTTAGTAAGTTGACTATACCAAGATTTCAAAACAGTGGATTGAAAAATCTTGATTATGAAGTTTTTGAAGCTGAACCTGTTTTAAACAAATGGTCAATAAAAAAAGCCACTTACATAAAAACTGATGAATTTTTTTATATTGAAAACTCTAATTTAGATAATAATAAACTTTTCTTTCTTTCATCAAAAAATGAGGTTGAAAAGTTTTTTAATGGAAATTTTTTATCTTTAGTAAATTTAAATTCTTTCACAGATACTTCACCAACTGCCTTCAGGTCAAACTTTAAAATTTATTTAAAGGATGGAGGATTCTCCTCATATCAATCAGAATACCCACATGATATGACATTAAAGAAAGGAAACATTTTTAGTTCGATATCTACACTATTGAATTCAAAAGCTGATGAAAATTTTATTTTAATAAGAAATATATTTTACAAACCAATACAAGAAAAATTTAAAATATATTTTATTAATCTAAAAAATAAAAAAATTTTAAAGACAGAAATAATTTATTCCAATAAGAGCAATTTAATTTATGTTGAAAAAAACTTGTTGAATGAGGAAGTTTATATTTTCTCTGATTATCATATAGGAATACCAATTTTTATTTCGAAAAAAAAAAACCATTTAAGTATGGAGCATACACACCCACCTCATCATTATATTTTAAGTGAAGATAGATTTAAAATTATTAGTCAAATAAAAAATGAAATTAAACAACATATTATTTAATACTTTATTCAAAAGCAAATCTGCGAAGATTATAAGGAATTTATTAAATATAAAAAAAACGAATCTTTTACTTGATTATACAAAAAAAAATGTGTCGGTATCAGATAGTTTTTTTTGGAGAGTTGATAAAAACTTTTCAACAATATTTAAATTTAATGATCTTTTGAAATTTTTTTATAAAGATGATTCATCAAATGTAATTTTATTTTTTTTTGATAGTAATTTTAATTTAATTAAAAAGATAAATATTAATTCACTTAAAATTAACGAAAATTTGACAATTGATCAAAATTTTTTAGGTTTAGCCGAAGGTTTTGGCTCGTTCTATATTTTTCATAATACTAAAAAAGATTTAAAAAGTATCATAAGAAATAGTTGTTATACTGGTTATACCTTTAAAGACTCCATACCTTCTTTTGTTCATGGAAATCTTCAAGGAGCTACTAAAAATTTTGCTAGTGATAAAATAAAATATGGTTTAGGTGCAAACAGTTTATTCAGTAATAATATTTATGTTGTTCAAAATGAGATGAAATTCGATAAAACTGAAATAATTTTTGTTAATAATTGTAACTCGAATGTAAAGTTTTATTTAGATGAGGATAAAGTAATTATAAAAAAAGGGCACACCAAAATAATTGATATACTAGATAGACAAATTATTTCATTAAAATCTAATGCTTACTTATTAAGACCGATAATTTTTAATTATAAAGGTGAGTTTCTAGATGTTTATCATGGTTAATTAAGATAAAGTTTACATCTTTACACAGTGATAATTTAATGTATAAGACATCTGCCTGGTGATTATTGCGAGAGTGTTATACCCGATCCCATCCCGAACTCGGAAGTCAAGCCTTTCAGCGCCAATGGTACTTTGTCTTAAGACATGGAAGAGTAGGACATTGCCAGGCTTAAAACCCTGATGAAAAATATAATTATTGTTACAGGTGGTGCTGGGTTTGTCGGATCAAATCTTATAGAATTAATACTAAAAAAAACATCATATAAAATCATAAGCTTAGATGACTACTCATCGGGTACTAAAAAAAATCACATAAATTCATCGAGAGTTAAATATTTAAAAGGAAACACAATAAATATAAATAAAATATTAAAAAAGCATATTAATAGAATTAAGTGCTTATTTCATTTTGGAGAATTTTCTCGAATTTATAAAAGTTTTAAGAAATATCAAAAATGTTTCCAATCAAATTCTTTAGGCAGTAAAGAAGTATTTAGTTTTTGTTTAGATAATAGAATAAAACTTATTTATTCTGCTACTTCTGCATCTTTAGGCAATAAAGGCAAAGATAAGAATTTATCTCCCTATGCTTTTACAAAAGCAAAAAATTTGGAATTGTTGGAAAATCTTAAATTGTGGTTCAATTTTAAATATGAAATAATTTATTTTTACAATGTTTATGGCCCCAAACATATTAAAACTGGAGAAATGTCAACAGTGATTGGAATTTTTGAAGATCAGTTTATAAAAAAAAAATCACTTACTGTTGTCAAACCAGGGACTCAAACAAGAAGATTTACTCATATTTCAGACACAGTCCAAGTATGTTATGAAGCATGGAGATTAAATAAATGTGCTCATTATAGTATTTCTAATTTAAAATCGTATTCTATATTACAGGTAGCAAAAATGTTTAGTTCTAAAATCAAGTATTTACCCCCAAGAAAGGGAGAGAGGTATGCTTCCGCTTTAACAAATATGTCTTTAAATAATAGAGTAATTAAAAAATTTGGAAAAATTAATTTGAAAGATTACATTACTTCGTTTATTAAGGAGAAAAATTAAATTATGAAAATTAAAAGTTCACTTAAATCAATAAAAAAGCGTGACCTAAATTCTAAATTAGTTAGAAGAAGAGGTCGTGTATACGTAATTAACAAGACTAATCCCAAGTTTAAAGCAAGACAGAAGTAGTTTTATGGACAACGATAACCATAAAAACACTTGGAATAATTTTACTAAATTTGTACTGTGGGGAACTGTCGCTGTTATAAGCGTTTTAGTTTTAATGGCAATATTCTTATTGTAAGGTTTCAAAATGAGAATTGGGTCCGTCCTAGAAAATCAAAGTATTGAAAAAAGAATAGCAATAACACCCGAGCTAGTTAAAAAATATATTTCTCTTGGGTTTGAAGTATGTTTAATTGAGAATTATGCATCTCATCTTGGAATAAAAGATGAACAGTTTAAAAATTTAGGTGTAAAAATTTCCAAGGATGAGTCCGAAATCTTAAATTCTTCAGACATAATCGTTCAGCTTGGAATGTTATCTGATGATAAAATTTTAAATATTAAAGAAAATCAGACATTAATTGGAGTTTTAAATCCTTACAGAAATAAAGATCAATTAGAAAACTTGGCAAAAAAAAAAATTAATCTTTTCTCTTTAGAATTACTTCCAAGAATTACCAGAGCTCAATCTATGGATATATTATCTTCTCAAGCAAATCTTGCAGGATATAAAGCAGTTATTGAGTCTTTTGCAAAGTTTGAAAAAGCTGTACCAATGATGATGACAGCAGCAGGCACAGTCCCAGCAGCAAAAGTATTAGTTGTTGGCGCAGGTGTCGCTGGTTTACAAGCAATTGCTACTGCAAAGAGGATGGGTGCAATAGTTTTTGCTACAGATGTAAGAATGGCATCAAAAGAGCAAGTAGAAAGTTTAGGGGGTAAATTCTTAACTGTAGAGGGTTCAGAAAATTTAGAAACTGAAGGTGGTTATGCAAAAGAGGCTTCAGATGATTTTAAACAAAAACAAGAAGAGCTTTTATCTGAAACTTTAAAAAAAATTGATATAGTAATATGTACAGCACTTATCCCAGGCAAAAAAGCTCCCTTAATAATAAAAAATAATATGATTGAAAACATGCAAGCTGGATCAGTAATTTATGATCTAGCAGCAATTCAAGGTGGAAACACTGCATTTACAAAAGTAGATAAAATTATTGAAAAAAATGGAGTAAAAATAATGGGTGAGAGCAATATTTTAAATAAGCTGCCTGTTTCTGCTTCAAACTTATATGCTAAAAATGTTTTTAATTTTGTTGATAATTTAATAGACAAAAATAATAAAAAAATAAATATTAATTTTGAAGATGAGATTATAGAAAAAACATTAATAAGATAAATTATGGAAATAGATCCTTTAATATTTAGATTGAGTATATTCATCCTTTCAATATTTGTGGGATATTATGTTGTATGGAGTGTAACGCCATCTCTACACACTCCTTTAATGTCAGTAACTAATGCAATTTCTTCTGTAATTATTGTTGGGGCTATCATTGCAGGTTTATCAGGAAATTCTGATAGTGTTTTTAATACATCAAGTATATTTGGTTTTTTAGCCATAGCTTTAGCTGCAATTAACATTTTTGGGGGATTTCTTGTTACTCAAAGAATGTTGGCGATGTATAAAAAAAAGAAAAAAGGTAAGCAATAATGATATCTGCTAACTTATCTGCAATTTTTTACTTAGTTTCAGGTGTTTTGTTTATTCTTGCTTTAAGAGGGCTATCTTCACCCGAAACATCTAGACAAGGTAATTTATTTGGTATTTTAGGTATGGCTATTGCTATAACAGTTACGTTTTTATCAACAGGAAATTTTTCTACAGGATTTATATTTGTATTACTATTTATTTTGGCAGGAGGCTCAATTGGTGCTTTTATAGCCTATAAGATACCGATGACGGCTATGCCAGAATTAGTTGCAGGTTTTCACAGTCTTGTTGGACTTGCTGCTGTATTTGTTGCGATTTCTGCTTTTTTAAATCCTGAAGCGTTTAATCTAGGTGTGCCAGGAAATATAAAACTAGGTAGTTTGATTGAAATGTCAATTGGCGCTGCAGTAGGTGCTATAACATTTTCAGGTTCCATAATAGCTTTTTTAAAATTACAAGGAATAATGTCAGGATCTCCAATCACATTTAAAGGACAACATCCTTTAAATGCAGCTATATTGATCCTAATAATTGTTATAATTTTTTTCTTATGCTCATCACAATCATCTAATTTATTTTGGATACTCTTAGCTGCTTCTTTTTTAATTGGTTTTCTTCTAATTATACCTATTGGTGGAGCAGATATGCCTGTAGTAATTTCAATGCTTAACTCTTATTCTGGTTGGGCAGCTGCAGGAATTGGGTTTACTTTAGAAAATACAGCATTAATAATTACAGGTGCACTTGTCGGATCTTCAGGTGCAATTTTATCTTACATTATGTGTAAAGGAATGAATCGCTCGTTCTTTAATGTTATCCTGGGTGGATTTGGAGCTACAGATGATTTAAAAACAAGTTCTAGTAAAGAACAAAGACCCGTTAAAAGTGGCAATGCAGATGATGCAGCCTTTTTAATGAAAAATGCTTCGTCAGTAATAATTGTACCTGGATATGGAATGGCAGTTGCTCAAGCTCAAC
>MDTA01165493.1_pt1 | contig 36074 bp, 44 predicted proteins | sample 811151 | NCBI WGS metagenome assembly MDTA01 (sample SAMN05326648, study PRJNA326480) | marine metagenome | isolation source: seawater | place: Indian Ocean: South | collected 2010
ACCATAAATCTTATTACAGCTTTGCATAAACAGTTCTAATTCTTTGTCTAACTGTTCTTCTCTGTGGTCTTCTAGTGCCATCTGAGCATCCCTGTCCATTGTCTCTACCCAATAGTTCACAGCTATTGCCAGTGCGTCTAAACGGTCGTCATGGGCTAGGGAACCCCTGTCAGAGGTGATCCTAGTTAACTGATAGAAAAGCTGGTGATGAAGCTCTGTGTCCCTGTAGTCCTCTATAATCAGTTTGTCGTCTACTATGAGACGGTGCTGGTTCATCACAGGTTCGAGAGTGTCGATAATTCTTCTTTCCTTTTGGACAGAATGTCTAACCTCTTCTATCGATACAGGGTACTTCTTGTACAGGACAGGCTTGAGTAGCTGGGTGAACATGCCGTCACCAAAGTTACTCTCAACGATTATCTGATTGACGTTTTGGGCTTCTGCAACATTGACCAAAGTTTCTAGAGCTTCTTGGGAATACCCGTTCTTTATTCCTCCGACTGCCGTCAGATACAGGAACCCGCTTTTCATTTTTACGACTGCATAGGCAGTCTCGTCTGCTCCCCGGCCACTGGGGTCTATCGACATGACCGATCCGTCCCATTCGTCCCATTCCTCACTGATGTGCATAGGGTTTGTGTAGTGATCACCTTTTAACGCAGTATTAGGCAGATGCTTGGTTCCTTCCATCTGATCCGGACCCGACGCCCACTTAACGGAAACCGGAGCCTCATCCCAAGTACTGCTTCCTGAGACGACAATGAGGTCATTAACCTTGAGCGGATATCTGTCTTGGTCGGACAGACTAGTGTCGAGCATGAACTGGAGAGCAAAACCACTGCGACCATAAGAAGCTTCACGTTCAGTAAGGTCTTGGTCTGAGAACCTCTCAGGGTCCACAGGAGTGCCCTCTGGATGCTCCGCAGTACCTTCCCATACCATCGGAGCCAACCTAGTCTCATACGCCTCCAGAAGGCGTTCTGAGGGGTATCTAGCGGGCCATATCCTAGTCTTGTATCCTCGCTCCTCCAATTGACCGTATATCGACATTTCTGTCTGAGGTGTTCCAAGGAACAAGATACGAGCGTTAGGCTTGATGATCGCTTCAAATTCTTTGATGGTCTCTGAGAGTTTATCCCTCATCATCTGTGTCTGGGAGTTGTTGGCAGATTCAACGTCATCAGCGACGATGAGGTCTGCACGGCTACCAGTGAGTTGTCCTGTGATCCCCAGAGACTTCACAGATGGTGCGTGAGAAGCTTTAGCTGGTCCTACGTCGAAGGATATCTTGGACATCCGCTGCCCTTCTTTAGGACGCAGGTGCTGTAGGATAGGCACCTCATGGATGAGGCGTAGGGTAAAGGTAGAGAAGTCGTCTGCCCTAGTCTTAGAAGCAGAAACAACAAGTATGTTCTTCTGTGGGTCCAGCATAAGCTGGTGGCAAACGTAAGCAGAAGTAATCCAGCTTTTACCTACACCCCGGAACGCCTGTACACAGGTACGCCTGAGGCCGCTGTCTACGAATTGTGCTATGTCGTATTGTACTGGTGTAGGTGGTGGTAGGTTAAGGTGTTGCCAACAGACCCACAGGAAGTTTCTGAAGTCATTAATTGGGCTTGATGATACCGTCGTCATCTACAAAGGGTAGTTGTGAAATAAGATTGCCTAGAGGACTGTCAGGCGTTGCGTAGGCATCGATCCCGTTGTCCTTGAGAAACTGTCGAGCGACTGACAGGTCAGCGGACGTAGCTTCGCCACTCTTAATCCGCTGTAGTAGTTCGTCAGCGAGACCCGTATGAAGTATTTCTAATGTCTCTTTGAGCTTGCTCACGTTCTTTTCTCCTGCGTTCTTCTTCAGCTTTCTTAGCCGCTTGCCGCATAGCTTTGTCGTCTTTGTCTTTCTGGTTCACTGGTGGTTGCTTGGGGATGCCGAACATACCTTTAGGGTCCCAGAGCTTCATCTTCCCGTGTCCATAGTGGCTAGGCATATCAAGCTCTCCGTCTTGTAGTTTTTCTTTTTGTTGTAGTGTTTCTTTTTGCAGTCTTTGCTGCTCGTCTAAAGTTAGCGGCAGTAGGCGCACCCGGTGAGCCGGGCTTCCTCATTTTCTCTCCGCTTCCAGCTTTAATTCTCTTGCGTTTTTTATGAATATTTTCATATAAAGACATTTAACAATTCCATCTTCTTAATGATGCTCTGGCCCTTTTTGCTGGGCCTTTAGATTTACGAACAACTCCCTGCATTCTCGCACAAAAGCTTCTCTTTCTGCCTTTGGCTTCTCTAGTTTTTGGATTAGGTGCAGGAGGTTTTAGCTTAGAACCTGTGCGTCTGTTGTACTTTTTCCTACCCTTTGCTGTAAGACCAGCGCCTCTTGCAGTAGACAGTTTTTCGCCGCGTCCTACAGATAAGCTTACGCCTCTTTTTCTAGCTGCCATTATCGACTTCTCTTCATATTTTCTCTGGACACACCTTTCCATTTCTCTACAGTTCTCATTGAACCAAGACCGAGTAATGCCATAATTAATCCAGTGAGTTCTTCAGTTTCTAAAGCTGGTAGTGTAATCATTGGATACCACACTACGAGCGCCCACGATGTAATAGGAGCGAGTATATACTGCCACGCTAATGCAAAAGCACATATCCACATGATGGCAGGTCTAGCACCGGCAACGAACAAAGAAGGATGTTTAGCTTGCTCGATATTAGCTTTAGCTTGAAGGGCATCTAGGTTTATAAGTTGGGACTTTAGTTCAGCGTCTAGCTTAGTTCGTAGGTCTTTGTCTTCGACAAACTTATCTAGAACCTTGCCAGCAACGCCGACAACAGAGTCTACAATTCCTAACATTATAAAATCCTACATACATATGTCTTCGTACATTATTGTTTTTGTACGTCGATAGTTATTTAGAATATGCGCTGGTTCACTCAGTGAACTGCCTTTATGCTTGTGGTGTCGTTCTGAAAACCAACGGAAAACATTTACCATCATAATCTACAAATTCACCTTTTTCTCTTCTAATATTCATATTCATTTGTACGAGTTCAACAGGAGGACACCCATGATTTACGAGTGTTTTCTCATAGGTAAATGTTCCGTCCGCATGGTATAAAACAAGTATCATTAAAAACTTTTGTATAACTGGCATTACTCTTTCGCTTTTACAGCGGGATGGGAACCATTATGCATGTGATTTAGTCGCGTCACTTCTGAACGAAGATACGCTATATCAGTTTCCATCTTAGCTATGGTTTTGTGTTGTTTTTCTAATTTATCTGGGTGAAGTATTGAAGAAAGAACACTGACACGGTTCTCCGCAACTTGTGTGGAAATGTTATTTTTCTCCAAGTTATCGTACAGTTCTGTGATGCTCTTATGCATCTGCTTGCTATCTTCTTCTAGCTGTAAACACTTCTGGCGGGTAACTATGAAGCTAGAGGCTACACTGAGAAGCATCCCGCCTAAAGTAATCAGGAGCCTTGCATCGAGTTCCATAAATCACGCCTTGATACCCGTCAGATAAAACTCTCCGTTGCTGATTTGACCGCTGTTGTATTTTAGTCGGAAACCAACCCAACCCGTAGAGTTTGTCAAAGTATTATCACCGGTTCCGTCAACGCAGTTTATTTGCCCCATGTTCATAGTAGAGTTTGAATCGGTTGTGCCTTCACCATGCGTATATGTGTAATGAACCATCGGATTTTTGCGAGTCTGGTTCTTGTTTAGGTTTCCAACTGTTGAGTTAATAAACCATGAAAAGTCCATGCGCAGAATTCCGAGGTAATCCGATTGAGCATCTTGATGATTTGAGGTATGACCTATGTAGTTGTCGAAAGTACCCCAAGTAGATTCACTATTGCTTCTAATTGACTGGCCCTGTGTAAAGTACCGACCGTTGCTTGTGTAAAACGAAGTTCCGCTTGAGGAGTCGTTATACGCGAATTCAAGGCGCAGATAGACATTATTGGCAGTGGGGCGAACGGAATTAGCGTATAGATGTAGCTCACGATAAGTTCCGTCGAACCATCCCGTAACAGGTGCAAAAGTTACAAAATCTACAGGCGCTGAACTTACTACGGTAACTGAGCTAATCAACTCTGTCGCGCCGCCCGCTTCTTGGAAAGTCCCATCTCCCCGTAGAAATTTTGTCGCGGTTGCGCCGCTGCCCAAACGAGCCGCAGGGACAGTTCCTGTGGCAATATTAGAGGCATTTAGGTTTGTGACCTGACTAGCATTTATAGCTGGCAGACCAGTAGCATCCGCTGCAATAACGTTGCCGTTTGCCGTGCCTACGGTTTTCGTCGCAGCATCGCCAAGCCCAAGATCGCTTCGCGTTTGCGCTAGATTTGCAGGGTTAAGTCTGATGGTCATGGTTTTTCCGGCCAAGTTACGTCAAGAGGATCGGACACTTTAGAAGGCACGTCCCTGAGCGCCTGACGATACGCTTTTTGTTCGTCAGTCATTGTAAGATCGCTACTCGCCCACCAGTCGGTTTCCGCAAGTAGCATGTTTCTGTGTGAACGAAGGCCCTCCCAATACAACTCGACCGTTCTCTTCGCGTCTTCCTCTGCTCTAGCAAAGACAGCGGCGTTGTCGTCGTCTGACAAAAAGTAAATGCCGTCATCTTTTGCTTCGACTTTCCATTTGTCACTGTCGCGGGTTTCAGTCTTACCCGTTGCTGGATTTATTGCTGTAATGTCAGTCATTTTCTACCCCATAGTCTCATTAATCCTGAGATGTTGCCGGTGTTCATAAGAAACCTAATGCCCGACCATTTCGTAGCGCCCGTAATGCCAGTTAAACTAGAATTAGCGTACATACTAATTATTTGACTCCACTGAATGTCGAGAATTGTATTGTTCGGATTGTTCCAATGGTAGACGCTTATAATTGGTCTCCCGTTGGTGCTGCCCGCCGTTGCTTTGTTAACACCGGCGATATTGGTTTGGCAGAACCAACTAAGATCGACATAAAAGCGTCCCATAGCTGTCATGTTCGCGAGTGTGTCAAACCCATACGAATCAGGGTCGCCTTCAGTTACGGTTATTTGGTTAAAACTTGAGCCTTGATTTTGTACGCTGAGATTTTTTCTTACCACACCAGACATTCGATAGTGGTTTCCGTTTGTGCGAAAAGTATGGGTCCCGCCACTGTCCGCTGTTGAAAGCTGATATTGCATATACCTGTTGTTTACGGAGGCGCGGATCATCTCGCCCTCAATCCACATTGACGTATACGTATTATCGAACCAACCAGTTGCAGGAGTAAATGTTAGGAAACTAGCGGAGTCAGACTCGACTGCGCTTACTGTTGAAATTAATTCCGTTACACCACCGGTTTCTTGAAAGGTTCCGTCGCCCCGCAAAAACTTTGTTGCTGAAGCGCCGCTTCCAAGCCGTGCTACTGGAACTGTGCCGCTGGCTATGTTGCTTGCGTTGATATTTGTGATCGCTGCGCCATCGACCGCTGGCATCGTGCCGGTGAGTTGCGCTGCCGGTATAGTGCCGGTTGTTGTTATGTTGTCATCGTCAAAACTAACACTGCCTGTCGATGACGAGATTGTGCCACTGCCTGAAATTGTTACGCCCATGATTAACTCCAGTGCGCGTCGTCAAACGCTTCAAAATTAACAATTTGCTCGTCTGTCATCGACAGGATCGACGCCTCAATCTCGTTCGACTTTGTCCGCAATGCGGTGACCTTCGCCCATTCGACAGCGGCTACGGCTTTTGTGTCAGCGTCGTCGCTGGTCAAATCAGCAATCGTATTTCGTTGACGCCACTCAGGCATGACCTCAAGAATGCGCCGTTCGCACTCTTGTTTAATACGTGGCGACAGCTTTTCTTTCGCGTCATTTTTATCAGCGTATATCGGAACGCCAGTTAAATCGTTGATGGGCATTAGGAGTTCTCCTCGATGACCAGTTTAGTACTAGAGACAGCGCGACCGGCAATGCCGTATCCCGCATCGGACGTTCCAACGGTTCCGTCGTCTTTGACGTAGTAAAGCGTGTTTGGGGTGAGTGATCCCTGTGTCGGAGTCGCAACAGAACTGGCTAGCTGGACTGTGACGGTACCGCCGTCGCTTGCGCTGTTCGACGCAAAGCCAATGTAATTACGTCCATCTGACGATGTTAGTTTGTTCGCATTGCTTGTGGTACGTGCGATTCGAACGCCGTAGACTTTAGCTTGACCCGATGATGGTTGTGTCCACACAAGAAATCCATCGTGGTCCGGATTGTACGCGCAACGCGCACTGGAAACTACGTCACTGTTAACTGCCGTCGCCGAGCTTATGGTGAACGTGTCCGAAGCGGCGGTCGCGCCAGTTGTTATCTCGACTGTCCAGTAACTAAGCGTGCTACTGTTGTCGAGGTCTGGACCAAAGACCACCAACAAGTTGCCGATCATGTCGAAGCCGTATGCGCCAGAACCCGTGCTTGAGAAATCTTGCGTTTGCATTGTGCTGCTATTTCCGGATCGAGCAAAACCGCCAGCCATCGAAAAAGTTTCGACGGTTCGTCCATCACACCAGACGGCGCGTTTGATCTCAGGGTAGTAATTCACCGTGCCTGACGGTGCGAAGCCTCCGGACACGGTTCCTACTACATGCGACGTGCTAGTGTAACTCGCAGAGCTTCCGGTGCCAGTTAGGTCGCCGTGATTGACCGACAGTCTATAGTCCATCGATCCACTGCCAAACGACGTGCTGTAATCGTGACGAAAGATTAACAGCTTGCTTTCATCTGGGAACCACACCGGACTCATATAAAAGTTATGAGACGCACTGCCGTTCGTCCCGCTCACGGTGCTGTTGGAACCGAATGAGAGCGTGTCGGCGGATGCATCAGAACCTTTTGTAAAAGTAGCGAAACTGTGTTGGAGTGTATTACTCGTGTAACCCGTGCTAATGACAGTATTGCCGCCCGGAGATGGTAGAAACTCCGCAGCGCCGTAAGGGTAATTCGCTGAGACTGCCGTGGCTGGCGTCATGATATCAAGACCGTCTGAACTGCTATAACTCGCCGTACCTGTTCCTCGATAACTGTTTGATAGCTGATAGTTCAGAAGTACTCGATCATGCGTTGCGTCATAGTTGATACCCCATGGGTACGTGACGCTTCCCGGCACTGCCGTCATCTGCACTGTTTCGGTAAGCGCCATATTGCTTGCCATCGAAACAATCGCTAGATGGCCGCGATTTGTGCCGCTGACGGTGTTTCGGCTAGAAACAAGAAAAACATCTGGAACAGTCATATAAACGACGCGGGAATAATTTCCGTCTGGCGAAGACTCGTTTGTGAAGTTGAGAACGCTCGACACGGCTTGTGTGATCGAGGTCTGAGCAATCTGACTTACGGTTCCGTTTGAATTTAAAACTAATGTCTTTCCAGCCGTGACCGCGCCTGACGCAGTCAGGTCAATGCTTCCGCCGCTTGCAGGAACTAAGCTCGAAGGAAGTTTGCCGTCGCTTCCAATGACCGGCACGTTTCCGTTTGCACTTCCATAATTAAGGATAGACGCTGTGCCTAGCCCAAGGTTGGTGCGTGTTGCAGCAAGGTCATCGGGATTTATCGTAATAGTTCCCATTTTAAACCCCTATAATGTGGTATACGGCACCAGTGCTTACGGTCAAACTACTGCCTGTTTGTATTGTTATAGGACCAAAAGAACCCGCGTTTTTGCCCGTGGGTATCGTCAGTGTCCCTGTAAGAGTGTTCGCATTCATTCGTATAAACTCGTCAGTACCCGTACCGTCTACACCGGGTCCACCTCCTTCAGCGGCAGCAGCACTTGCAGCGGCTTCCGCAGCTTTAGTTGTGGCAATTCCTGCTTGCGTTGTTGCTGTGGTTGCTGACGAAGCCGCAGATGTAGCTGACGATGCAGCAGCAGATGCACTAGAGGCAGCGGCAGCAGATGACGCTGTAGCACTACCAATATTACTGTCTACATAGTTCTTCGTAGCAGCGTCCTGTGTGCCTGTAGGGTCCGCTACATTTGTAAGTCTTTTATTATTAGCGTCGAAAACTCCAGTGGACTGAAGTGTTAATCCATCGTTTGCTATGTCGATAGATTCCTGCGCCATAAAGAACGCTTGGTTGCTATCAGTATCTAGGTCTGATTCAGTGAGAATAGCACCAGACACATAATCGACTAACCGAGTGTTCTGGCTTGTCGCCCGTCGAATCTCTACGATTTGTCCACTTGTAGGAATGTTTCCTGAAGTGAATTGAATTGTACTAGAAGTAGGAAACGTGTAGTGCGTAGTAAGTGTCTTGGTTACGCCGTCAACCTTAACAATGATGTCAGACGTAGACCTGTAGGGAAAACTAAATGACAACGGGCTAGAGCCGCCCGTAGCCGTGATCTGCGTCACTGCAAACGGCATATGATTTCCTCAATGTAATGTGAGTTCACCGAGTGAACTGTGTTTATGCTTTTTGTGCGTTCCTGTTACGAGGGAACGACATATTATTTGAAGGTCTAGAAACGCTAAGATTGCTCATCGCATTGTTATTGGGATTACCATCCCTGTGATGCACATGAACTTTCTGTTTTTTCTTTATCTTCCCCGCATTGACCATCTTGCGTCTGGCTTTATTGCGGTTGTTTCTTTTGTTCTTTTGTTCTCTTTGGGAATGGTAATTGTCGTATTCTGAACGATAATCTCTAGTCATCTGACATTGCTGCTATAGCATTATGAATAAATATAGCGTTTGAATATGGGAGTGATTTGAGAAGTTTGGGGTCAAACTCATCGCCGTGAAGCATTTCCCCCGGTGTCATAAGCACATTAGTTAATTTATTAAAAGTATCAAAGCTTGGTGAACCAGTAATGATGTCTCCACCAAGACCTGTGGACCTACCGTGGCTAAACACGGGATCAAAACCAGTGTATTTAGCTACATTATCTACCGCTACAGGTATAAATCCAGAGTAAGAAGACCTATTGAAAGCCGCTGTAGCTATGTTTTTAAGGCTGTACTTACTTTCGTCATCGTAGTCAGCATTAAACATATCTGACAACTCGTCATCAGTGCCTGTTCCAATATCTTTCAATTGCTGTTGTGCTATATAAGAAAGACCACCAAACAGAGTGGTTCCCATCATAGCGTGTACACCCTGAAAATCTTTACGGTGTCTAGCATTGTGTGCTGCGCTGACAAACTGCTTTGCATGAGACACAAGCATGAAAGTTCTGAACTGTGTTAATATTTTACCTAATGTTTGGGTCATAAAGTAACCCATAGCACCAATGTCGTTTTCTTGAATGGCTCGATATGTCCACCGGGTGAGTCCATTTGCAAATGTCTCACGCAACTCAAGATCATCCCAATTATCTAAATCTAGCCCATCACCCTTTCTGTTCTTTAGTTGAGCTAAAATTGCATCGGTTTGTTCATCGGTCCATCCAAGGTCTCTAAACCTCATATATTCTTTTTCGGATAATTTCTTATTAGCAACAGACAGCATTTTAGATATAGCCGCCTTTGCTGCTAACCGCTGAGTGGCTGTAGTTATAGGTGTCATGCCACTTATTAAAGAGGTCGCTCGCTTACCTCTGGTAGATATATCCAGTATCTTCTTTTGTGTTGCAGTGTAGGTATCCGTCAGAACCTCATCGGCTGTACCTGTGTACCTTTCAGAGACTGTGGCGTATCTAGAGTACTCCGCGCCTATACCTGTAAGACTTTCGATATCACGCAAAAGATCGTCGTCTAAAATTTCACCATTATCTAGATCGCGTTTCATGACTCGTAGAGCGGGCATATTTTTGAGCATAGCTCGCCAACCCATAATTGCTGCAATGTTGTAAATCTCTGCTATCTGAGCAAAGCCAACTTGGTTCATAACACGCATGTAGTTGTAGTCTTGCAGTAGCCGACTAGCGAATTGTATATTTCGCCCTGCCGTTGTTTCTCCTCCATCACTGATCAAACCCGTATCTATGGGTCTTCCAGTTAGGTGGTTATACATAGCACGGACTCTTTTCACATCCGCTTCAATGCTTTTTTTATCCGGTGAGTCGTCTGCTTCTTTTTGGACTGTTTTGAGAATATCTTCAAAGTCTTTATCAGATTTGATATTCATATATTTAGCGGCAGCTATCTTACCAGACATTTGCCTGATGTAAGTATCTAATCCAGAATAAGCGTTTCGATCATAGAGGTCTTCTATATCGATAGTGACCTCGTTATCTCCTATTTTGACACTATGGACATACGTCTCGTCAATTTCAAAACGTCTAGAGGTTGCGTCACCTTTAGTACTTTTCTTTTGTAATATACCTATGGCATCATTAATTATTTGTTCAGCATCGCCTTCCAGTTTTCCATCAACAACCTTGCTTTCGAGTACTCTTTTGAGTTCCGCAATGTTAGCTCTTGCTAGAGTACCAAAAGAAAGAAACTGATGATTAGACGCTCGTTTGATACCGAGAACGTATAGTCTTGCAGCGGTCAGAGCTTCTTGATCAGTTAGTTCCCCTTTAGCTTTGGAAGCACCTCTTTTGTATGCTTCTGCTATAATTCTAATAAGGTCTTCTTCAGGGTTTTCTGACCCTGCCTGTTTTAGTTTTTGCTGCCAAGTATTCAGTGCCGTTGGGTTGATGCGCCTGTGGACATAGTTTTTATTTGGTAGAATACCTGACTCAATAATCTTACCTTCGTCATCCAATACAGAGAAACCATCAACCCCATACTTCTCTGCTTCTTTTCGTATGGTATCCGTAAGTTCCCTATATTTATCTCTAGCTTTCCTAAGAGCTTCCTTTTGTTTTTCAGTTGCCTGAATAACTTTCATCTCTCCGTCAATGCGTATCTCATAAGACAAGTTGTCGATGTAGTCATCTTCTCTTACGACTGCCTTTTCGACAAGCTGGCCGAATAGATTCCGCCTAGATTTACGATCACCCCCTTTAGGAAGTTCTGCGGTAAATATTGTATCTTGCGCTCTTACGTTGTTAACAACTTTACCTAAACTTTGACGTATAACCCTAGCGGCCTCAGTTGCGCTCATTGCCACAACCTTACCACCGCGTACATCTCCAGCTACGTTTTGTGCAAGGTTATAAAATCTATCCTGTATAGTTTGGGATTTAGAGTTAAGAACATGAAACATCATATCAAAGCGGATAGGTATCTTACGTCCGAAAACCTGAATATACCCTGCTGCATCCGCTGTGTTTACTCTAGTAGGCTGTATTGATTCCCTGAGTTGTTGCGCGACTTGTGGTTGCCCTGACTGTTCAGCAATGTCCGCTGCGCCTTGAGTAGCCACTACGTTGTCTAGATCACGGTTAACTTCATCAAGAGGCGTATCAGGGATTTCATTTATGTTGTTAGGTAAGTTTTTGCTACGCATACTCAGGCGAGCGGCGATACCTCCAGCCACTGAACCACCAAGCATATTTAATAGGAAGTCATCATCTGAGTATGTAGATTTATCTAGCGAAGAAAGACCTTCAAAAACTGCGGCCTCTCCAACACCAATACCAGTAGCAGCACCAAGCTTGGATAACTTACCCATTTTCGCTAATTTAGTTGAGTAGGCCAGTCCACCCGATTTCGCGGCCAAAAGTAGTGCTACCGGGTCAAGAAGATTAACGCCTATTCGGGTCATCATACCCGCAGCGCCTAGCTTACCTACGTCCGCATCTATTTGCTGTTCTTCTAGTATATCTTCTTTGAGACGTTGAAAGTCTGGTTCACTTACGGCATCCGCTAGAAACTCTAGATTGTCTAAAGTAACGCCGTCCCTTAAAGCGCCATCCAAGTGTTCTGTGTTTAACTGCCAATCTGGATCAACATCTGGGTTATCTTCTATGAGCCAGTTATAGGCATTTCCTAAAATCCAATCTTCTGTAATTAGTCTTCCAGTTAACCCTAAGAGACTGGGGTCTTCTTCATCAGTCTGCTTTAGTTGCGCTGGGGAAAACTGCATGGCTGTAGATAAGCCACCCATCAATCCAGAAGGTTCTGATACTGGTTCTTGTTCTTCTTGTTGTTGCGCCTGATCTTCAATTTGAAATGATTCTTGAAGTTCGCTCATTTCTTACCGGCTTCACCTATTGTGTAATTCTTCATAAAGTTTCTTACGTTTTCTTGATTAACTTGGAAGATAGAACTTGAAATTGGAGCATTTGGATTATCTAAAACAATCGGTCTTAGAGACTGTGCGTCCACAATTATGTATTTATCGGTATCGTGTCCAACACCAAAGAATGGTTTAAAAGTAAGCTCATCTAATTGATCTTCCATTCCTGCTTTTTTAGCAAAAGCTACAATCCTATCTTCTACATATTTTGACGCGGACGCCATATCAGACCTGAAAGGTGAGTTTGGAGGCGTAAAGAATACAGCTTCAGTGCCAGTTACATCTACTCCCCTCAAGGTGTTGCGTAGGTATTCATGCGCTCGATCTCTAATGGTTTCCTCATCTGCAATACCTAGTTTCATTTTATGACGAACAAACTTTTGCAGATCATAATTTATAAATGATTTCAGTCCTTCTGGAACATTGGTATCATCTGATATACCAAAGAATGTGTAGTTAGTAAAAATATCGTCGTTTAGACCTTTAACGATTTTAGCTAACTCTTTATTATCGATTTTAATAATTTGTTCTTTTTGTCTCCTGACAATACTAGCACTGTTTATAAGAGCTTCCTTGAGACCTTGAGGTTGAAACTCATCATCTTTGCTATTAAGAATTTGCTGTTGTATTGTGGCTCGCGGTTCACCACCCTGCCCAATTGATGTCCCATACCGTCTCTCCGCATCAAACACTTCCATTAGGTTTCTAGCTGATTTGCCTTCAGGGAATATTCTATTCAACCTATCCGGACTATACATTCCGAATGCCTTATACAGTGCAAACGCATCCATGAACTGTCGTAGATCTTTTTCTTGTATACTGTCTGGATTAACTTCCATTTTAGCAAACAGATCGTTCGAAGCGTTCGCTACGTTTTTAAATTGATTTAAGCCACTAGATAAATAATTGTTAGATACTGATTCTGTAAATTTCATAAGGCGTAGGTTAGATTCTACTTTAGATAACGGTTGGCCCTTATGATCTCGAACTGATTTTAATTCAGTTCTATAACGATCTACCGCAGTCTCAATAAAGTAAGTAGCAGACTTACCTGACCCACCTATATTATTGTCTTGTTGAATATCAAACAGTGGACTCGATTCTCCACTTTTCATTGCTCTATAATAGGCTTCCGAGATTTGTTCTATCTTTTGATCTTTACCTATATTACCCAAGTCTTCGTTAATTTTAGCAAGCAGTTGTAACGCACGGTCCTTAACTCTTGTCGAGGTTCTATCGGCAGCGCCCCCACCTACTTTTGAAAAAGTTGATTCATCGCGTACCAAGGATTGTACTGGACCGGGTATCTTGGTTGTTAGTATTTTCTCTGCTATCAAAAGGTTATTCTTTTGATCTTGAGGGTCTTTTTGGAGAGTCGCATCTGTTATTAGGTTTTCTACAATAGCTAGTTTAGCTCTTTTCTTTTCAGGTCCTGTGAGATCAAGACGCTGTGCCATATTTTGCAAACTGGCTTCGACAAGAAATGGTGAATTGTTAACTTTTGTTTCTGAGGAAACACCTTGTGGATCAAGTTCATCAACACCACTAGCCATAAGATCGTTTCGTATAGAACTAGTTACCGCCTGTATTCGGTCTTCGTCCAAACGTCTTTCGTAGTTCTCTGCAAACTCTTTACGTCGCTTTTCCTTCCAAATAGCTATACCCTTAGAACCACCAGCGAGAAGCCTTACGTTTGTGTTACCGTACACATTTCTGAAATTATTATGCTGTTCAGCTAAGAACTGCTCATAGTTCATATTGATGCGTTCTTCATAAGGCGCTTCTAAAAACTTCTTATTCCACTCCTCATTTGCCTTGTAGCCTTCACCATTTGGATTATTGAAATAGTTGTTTGCCGCAGTCTCACCATAAACAGCGTTGAAGGTATCTAGTTGTAGTTGACTGCGTAACTCTGGGTATTGTCCGCTTTGAAATTTTGCTTGTATCTCTCGAAAGCTAAGACCTTTTGCACGTTCTGCATCTAAGACCTTTTGCGCTAGTAATTCTGCTTCAGATTGGTAGCGTTTAGCGTTTGCCTTTTGCATTTGCGCTAGTTGTTCAGACGCAAACCCAAGCTTCTTTGCAACGTCCGCTAGTGGGCTTTCTTGAGGTTCTATGTTGGGAACAAGAAGGGACACTGGGCGAGCCTGTACAGAGGTTCTAGCACCTAGCCCAAGACTTCCTAAGTCTGTATTAGGAGCCGACACACGTTGCCCACGCCTGAGTCCAGTACGCTTTCTTTGTCCAGCTACGGGTGTTTCAGCCATTAGATGTAATCCCCCACACTAGCAGGACCGCTATATCCGTAATTATAAAGAGAACCTGTGCCTCTTCCTCCGGTGTTAGTAAAGAACTGCCTATTAGGGTTCTGACCGTAGTTAGCGGCGGCTTGACCGATTTCGAGAAGAGCATCGCCAAACCCCGGAACAGGTGTCGGTCTGAACGAGGCGTTTCTTGCGCGGTAATTAAGATAAGCTGCTTCCTGTTCAAGAAAATTTTGGTCTAGCGCAGCGTTAGTTTCGTCTTCCAGTCGCGCTCGTCCCGTTGCAGTTTGAAAGAGCAAGTCCATCAAAGCTTCGCCATCATCATCTACAGCGAAGTCACCTAACCCCTTCTCCCCCTGCGCGACTCTTATTTGTCCTTCTACTTGCTTAGATTTAATAGCTTGAGACATGGACTCTTGTGCAGATTGTGTTCTTATTTGATCGGCTTGCTTATTGAGTATCTGCGTATTTATTTGATAATTTCGATACGCTACAGCGTCCATACGCCGTTGAGCCGCCACCGTTTGCTGTGCCTCATCCCGAGCGGCCATAGTGCCTGTAACAGCACTCACTACAGACATAGCTAAAGCCGCTTCTGCGAAACCGCACATCAGCTACACTCCTTTAGAAACAAATAAAATTCTTCGTCGTTAAATCCATAAGTAAGCTGGGTTACGATATTAAACCCGCACATCTGTAGCCACTTCTGTGACTGCCAATGCGGAACATGAACAAAGTTATAAAGACCCTCATAGTCTCTACTTATATGATCAACCCAATCTCTACTGTATCTTACTATTTTTACATAAATGTCTTCTATTTCAGGACTTGCGACTAACCAAGGTATTCCAAATTTATCTACAATTTGCGAATCTGCTACACCCCATACAGCTATATTTTTACCGTCTAATATTAAGCAGTAAATTTCTTTGGAAGCGTCTACAGATTCTTGGACACACTCTTCTGTAGTTTTACCCGGACCCATTATGGCAGCAAGTTCTAAAACATCGCTGTCCCTTAACCGTGGGACTAAATTTTGTATGTCACCTTCTTCAAATGGTCTGACGTATATATCAATGTCAGAAGCTGTGATCTTAGGCATTACATCCTTGTCGTATGTGAAACAAAGAACCCTTCCCATTCAGCTTGTATAAACTGTGCGGGTAAATATGAGTCAGACTTTAGATCACAAGTAAATTTTGTGTTCTCTGACATAACAGGAAAAGTAAATGCTCCTGTCTGTAGCTGAACTCTGTCAGGCTTTGCACTTGTTAGGTTAATAATTTTTGTATCAAAAGTGTATGTTTTAAGGTCTCTGCCATCGGCGTTGACTTCAACAGTAAAGAACCCTGTATCTTGAAAGGTTACTGTCCATCGACGCATCTGTAGCCTACCTGTTTGCAAGGTCATCTTCTCACCAACAGCAGTGCTTACACCTGTGCCTTCTCGTATGTACTGTTTAGAAAATCTAAACTGCATGTTGTAAGGAATGCCTAATAGACACACCTGCGACGAGAAGTCTCCTGTAGAAGCTACGGTAGTGGTAGAGGGCCTTGTGTTCGCTACAGATACACCTTTGTCGTCGCCCGTCCCTCGCTTGACCACAACCATCTCTGTAGCTGTAGGTACTTCATAAGGAAGCGTCCACGTAGTGGTGTCTGTACCAGCGTCATATGAACCTGTGAGAGCAACCTTACGATCTATTCTAGCATTGAAGTCTAGATTGGTATCTGGTGCTACTTGGTAATCCATCTTTTCCAAGTACACACCATCAGACCTTGAGATCACTAGGTAAGTGATGTTCTCTACGATATCGATCCACAGTATGCTATCTGTGCTTTCTAGCTCAAAGAAAGACCAAGCACTCTGGTTCTTTTCTGTCCCTGACCAGTTGTACTTGTAACAGAATATTCTGTTCATGTTTTCTGTAGACAGGAAGTAGATAACATCCTCAGAGGAACTTGCAGCGGCCCTGTGAAGGTTCTTAGGAACGTACTGGGGAACGTGTGCAGTTATATCAGCGGCATCGTGCGTGTTTGTATCCGTAGCTACAAACAACTCTCGTATGCGGGAGAACTGCCCGTTGATCTGTCCAAAGTATACGTTAACACCAGAGCCTACGGGAGCAAGCTTTACGTCCATTTCAAACTCTGACGCTGGGTTAATAGCTATAGTATCAGAGGCGAGGGGACCGTTACTTTCGACAAAGAACTGTGATTGAGAAGAGAACAGCATCAACTGTTCGTTAAAGGGTAGTGCGTGTTCGATTTCAGATATACGAGTGTGAGTGACTTCTGTTCTGATAGGATCAGAATCTACAGTTGTGGTAACAGTGGTTCTGAAGAAATTGTCAAACTCGTTAGTTTCGCTGAAAGTTATAGTCTGATCTGCTATCAAGCCGAAACGAGCTTTGAAGAAGAACATCGCATTTATCGTTTTGCCGATAAACTTTGGATCAGGGTTTGTATCATCGTCTCCAACTAGACGGTCTGTCCAAGTATCTTTGTCTAGCGTAAACGCAGTACCATTCTTGGTAAGCTTGTGAGGTAAGGTATTGCCATCAATTCTGATAAGATTGTTAGGCGCAACAGTCTCTTCAAATACGTCACCTGACTTCTTTTCTACAAAGAAAGTAGAAAACTTGTCGTCGTTATCTCCTATGATCTTATGTATAGAACCTGTAGCAGCACTGGTACTAAGATCAGAGAACTTCTGTTCCTCGACAAACGTAACATTCGGTGACCTATCAGTAGTCATCGCCGCAGTTATCTTACGGTTCAGTATGTAGGTGTCATCTAAAACTGTTAAGAACCGGATATCGTTACGTGGGTCACTACATACAAAGTAAGTGAGGTCTGCTACTGATACCGTTACAGTAGATTCTGCGCCTGTGTCAGCATTAAACGCTTTGATAGACGTATTACTCAGGGTGTTATCGCTTTGGATAACAACTATGTATCTGTCGTTCACGCCACGATCTACAAGATGACAGGCAGCGTTTGATGCTGATGAAGTTAGTATCTTTGCTACGTGATCCGTAGGTGGTCTTTTGTTTAGAGCATCAACGATGGAACTTTGTGCGTTGATCTGTATCTCACCTTGGTAAGGTTTTCTTATCTGGTCAGGTTGTTGGGAAATGCCCTGAACCATGTAAGGTATGCTGTCAGATACGAGCGCACTTGTACTCATTGATTGTACCTTCTAGTCCCTGTTCGATGTAAAACTCTGTAGACTCCCCAGTTACCAGTAAGGACATTTGCATCCTCTGACCGGGAGTCGTTCTGTTCCATAGATATAAGGGCTTCGTTCTCATCAAGCTGAGTAAATCCATTAAGTTCCGTAGCACCCAGTACTCGGTTCTGGAACCTTCTTGCAGCTTTGATTGTTATGTAGCGTCTAGCATATTGGGGGAGTTCGTCCCAAGGAAGGATCAGCGTCATATCTACATAGACGCTTTCGGTAAATGTATATGTCTGGTTTTCTCTGTCGTATAGACGCTCACCGCGCAGAACTAAATCTTTTCCTATGCTAGAGCCTCTATTCGATACATCTACATAAACGGCATTTACAGGGACGTTAATATGGCCGTCAGTATCTTGTACGAGTTTATAATTGTACTCGCTATTAAAGTTGTATCCTACTGTCTGTACATCAACTATGGTTTCATTGAGAATATTCTTGGCTACAGTAACATCTTCTAGAGAGCTATTCTCCAGAGAAGATACCGGAGCTTCACCAATGGCACTCAGCATGATGTTGACAGCTTCTAACTCAGTCGTCTTATAAAGCTGAACCATCAATATTCCTAGAAAAGGGTGGGGGTCACCCCGCAAAGGTTCTCCTTCGCTATTGATGACCCCCTAGTGTATCCAATCAGAACTACTACTTACGGAGCAGCAGACCTAATCTGTACAGCCGCCTCTGGGCGCAGGACCCCGTGGCCCATAGCGTATTTGGCAACCATGAGGGTGCCTTGACGGCGAATGTCGTACTCGCTCTCAACGGCGAGGTCCATGAGCTTCACAGTACCCACGCAAGACGGGTGCGCGACGAGAGCAATCGTGTTACGAGCGTCAACAACTTGCGCTCCAGCCGCACCACCAGCATCCGTACCTGTGCCTGTGATATTGGCAGTTGGCAGGTGTGGGGTTTTGATTAGCTGAATACCAGCGATAGAAGCCACGGTGCCATCGGCAATACTTCCACGCCCACTAAAGTCCACGTTAATTGCGTTCGTGGCATTAGCCAACATGTAGTAATCGTCTGGCTTGAGGAAACAGAAGCGGTCTTCAGACGGTACATAAGCATCGTCCAGTGCTTCTGCCGCATCAAAGATAGCAGCAATGAGATCATTTGCTACTGTCCCGGCGTTAGTGCTGGTAATAATCGTGCCTGATGCATAACCAGAGTCACCGACGTTTGCAGTCGATGTCTTCGCCGCAGCGACCATCATTTGCAGAACGTGCTTGTCCATCTGGAAAGCCAAGGCCCGACCCATTTCAGTGGTGTAGACGCTGCGGACATCATAGTGATTCTTCGCATCGTCGATTTCCGCCAAGAAATGGTGGGAAATAAGTAGGTCATTAATGGTAATGACTTTCTCGTTATGGTTCAGAGCCGTGCCAACGATCTCGTTTCCTACCGTGTGATAAGAGGCCGACGAACGTCCCATAACGGGAAATTGTGCGGACTTACCTGACGGGATCGAACGGACCATGTGCTTATCGGCAGTCACCGTATATTGCTCAAAGCTGGTAAGAACCTCACCGGCCCAGACTTTGAGAAATAGGGCGTCTGCTGCACCACTGGCATTGACCTGACCTAAACGAGAAACTGTTGCGTTAGCCATTGGGCAACACTCCTAGTTTAGTTTGATGAAAGTAGTTCACTGAGTGAACTGGGGTTCTGCCAACTTCCCTTTCGCACAGATTGTCCGACGTATCGGGTCAGGGTACTTAGTCAGTCTAGCAATTAGTAAGAAAGAGGACCTGAACGCTCCAATTTCTCTTCAACCGCTGCCCTGAAAGCAGGGTCAGCTTTGTACTCCGCTGTTGACATGTCTCTTGAGACTTGCGCCCAGCTATCATAAATGTCTCCAACTTCATGCTGAGAGGCACCGTGGAGTAGATTTGGCTCTACACCATAATCAGATTGGTAACGACTATGTAGTCCTCGGACTGCCATAAGGATAGCGTCCCGGTTGCCACTAGCCATAGCTTGGTTGTACTGGTCTTGTTCACCTTCAGATAGGTTCTGAGATGCCCAGTTAACCATTTCAGAATACTGTTCAGACCCACCAGTAATACTCTCTGCTTCACTTTTAATTTGTGAACCGACAGCTTGCTGGCCGCTGATGTATTGATCTACGATTTCCCTCGGAATACCCGCGTTCGCAAGTTGCTGATAGCGTTCCTCGGAAAGCTGATTATTTTGGCGATATTCATCCGCCATTTGCTCAAGGTCGAGGCCACCTTGGTCTTCAACGACCGGAGCTTCATCTTGAACTTGTTCTTCAGGTTGCGGAGCTTCAGCTTCAACTTGCTGATGCTCTCTTGTATTTTGAGCTTCAAGTTCCCTGTAAGCTTGCGCCAAATCTTCAGGACCATTGAACTTCTCCGGTAGCCACTCAGGACGCTCCGGTTGCGCCTCTTCTGTTCCTTCTTCAGGAGCAACCGGACCCGTCTCAGCAGCTTGAATTTGTACTGTTTCTACCATTATTTAGGCGTGTCGCCTTTCTGTATTAAGTTTCCAGATTTCTCTAACTTGTAAACAACACCGACTTCAGCCGCTTCATGTCCCGGCCAAGTTGGGTATTCAGGTTCTTTTTTGGTTTCTGTCTTTTTATTCTCTACCATCTAAAGGTCCTTACCTGTCATCTTCTGACATAGTCGGTCGTTTCTTGGTTTTATAATTAAAGGTTTTATTTTTGCCTAAACGCTTGTCTCTTTCTGACGGTGTTTCCGCTCTGTACTTCCGGCCCTTGTGCGTAAACATGTTTGTCTTAGCATTGTAAGTAAAACCTGTACGAGCATTACCCTTCACACTCTTACCAGCTTTTTTTGCTTTACGAGCGGCAGCATACGCAGAGCGGAAGCTTCCGGCTTCTGCTGATTTTGGTTTAAATACAGGATAGTCACCGCCTTTTGTTTTGACGTAACGCCTTGCCTGTAACGGCCCTACAGTCTTTTTCTTAGGCGTTGCCTTAGGCGTTGCCTTAGACTTAGATTTAGGAGCAGTAGGTTTATTTTGCTGCGGTGCGTTTTTACGTAGACCAAAAGCAGATTTATTAGGTGTTTTGAAACCTACTCGCTTCAGTAAACTTGTAGAGGGTGTTTTCTGACGAGGTTTAGCTTTCTTTCTGTTTCGCATATTTGAAGCCATTACTGGGTCATCCCTTGTTCAACTATTTGTTTAGCAGCGGCAGGAGCGGCACCTTTGACGCCTTCCTGCATTGCGGTCTGCATCATTTGCTGTTGTTGCAGTTGCTGTTGCTGCATTGCTAATTCTTGATCAGAGCGAATCAATCCTTCGACTTCGATGCCATGACCAGTAGCCAGTCGTTTGATAAGATCACCAGAGTTAATACGCTGGATAGATTGTGGTGATGCGCCTGTTAATTGGATAAGGTCAGCTAAGAAACTCTTTAGTTTCTGTAGGTCATTACCTCTGCCTAATGCGGCAGTGCCTGTGACAATTACAGGTCTAACGGCACCCTTGGGTATCGCTGGTATCTGACCTTTGGACTGCATCCTCTTAATGAGGACACTAACGAGAGGAAGCTGAAACTCTACGGAGAGGAGAGAGTAAACACCGGAGAGTGCAGTTTCCAACTCGTTAGCCATAAAGCGGATTTCTTCCGCCGTAACTCGTTCTGCTTGTCGTTGGATGGATTCGTTAAGGAGAAAAACGAACTTCAACCGTTCTTCGATACGCTGAACTGAGTCTAGAACAACGCGCATGTCTTGATACTTTTCAGTCTGCAAGACCTGAACGTCATTAGGGGAGCCGGTAATAACATCACCGTTATTGGCGTCTGCTATATCGGCCTTTCTTGTCGTAGCGTTAGGAGCCACTAAGAAGACAAGCTTAGAAGCCGCTGCGCTAAACTCAATAAGAGCTTGTGTCAGTGCTTCTAAGCTCTTGAGGTCACCAAGAACTTCTTCACAAAAGCTTCTGCCGTAGTCTTCGCCATCGATGCGAACCATACGCAACGCCAGCCAAGGGAGCATTTCGGCAGGATATTCACCGTAAGAGTCTGCTAGTATCTGATCATCAAGTTCTTGGTAAACTTGGTACTTGTCTCCGATCTTAATCACTTTGGTGAACAAGGGAACAGCGTCAGCATTGTTGTAGCTGTTCTCTATTCTATTAGGACCGTCATAGACGTTTTCAGGGGGCGGTCCACCCAGTGCTTCTTTAGAGACTAGTTCTTTGACGATAATCTCAACAACTTCGCCATTTGGGTCTCTACGGCAGACATAGTTGGTGAGAGGAAATACCTTTAGTCTGCCGTCTTTTGGTAAATGAATAAGAACATTACCAGTAACGATGAGATGTTTCAGAGCTTCAAAGACCGAAACACGAATAGCTGTTGCTTCGATCTCGTCCATAACGTCTCGCTCAATCTTGCTTAAAGACGCTTCAACCTCTGCTTTAATCTGTGGTGCCTTTTCTAACTCCTGTGCGGATTCAGAGTCAGGCATCATACGGAAGAAAGGTACGTTAGGTGGAAGCAGAAGCATTAAGAGCTTACTGGCTAGATTATTAACACCTCTAGCCCCTACGGATTGGTAAGGTGTGTAGATAGAATTGGATGAGGAGAAACCCTCTGGGGGTAACAAGGCGGGAATAGTGAGTTCACTGGCTTCCCGCGCTCTATCTAAGTAGTACTCTCGTTTTGCTTCTAGCTTATTGTAGCGAGACTTACAGCCTTGCTGCATTATACGGATACTGCCGGGTTCTTCTTCTTACCAGCGCCCGGTATAGACAACGATGCTGCGCCAGTATCTTGCGCTACATCCTTTCTATCCGTTACTGTTTCTTCCGTACCGTCATCCTTCCTAAGTTTTAGGATAGGCGCTGGCTCTGGGTCTTTTTGAACCACAGGGGGAAGAGGCGCAGGAGCGGGTGCGGAACGTCCCATGCACATTAGCTTGTCCTCTCTTGTAATTGTAATAACCAGCGAACTACTGATCTTTGACCACCTTGGAAGTATAGTTCACTCAGTGAATCAGTATTTCGCGGAGATAACTCAGGGAAAACCTTGTCTAATAATTTAATTAAATCATCGACTGTGTCTGGTAATTCTGGGTCCAAAACAGGTTTCCTTCTTTAGTTGTCATTAAATTACACATTACAAACACCACCATGACCGCTGATCTCACAAATATCGTGAGTTTCGATGCTTTCTTCGTATTCTTCGCCAAGTTTATCGATAGCTTCTGAATAGCTACACTGAGTCAAAGGTTGCCCACCTCTGGCTCCATCAGGGTAACAAGTGAACCCTCGTAAACCGTGAGCATACTTAGCTAAAGTTTCCGCAAACGGCTTTACCGTATCAGGGTTGTTTAGTTTTGTTCCCCATTTCGGCAGATTGATTGTCGAACTAATCGACATATCCACGTACTTCTGAACATCGAACTGAAACTTGATCCTGCGCTCGTAGTCCTCTGCGAGATCGAGTGCGGACTCAATATCGTCAGGCTTAACATCATAAAGCTCCACCATTTCCTGTGCGGTTGAATCAATCACGTATTGGTAGTGCCACCTTTTGTTTCCCTTGAGATACCTACGTTTGTAGGCAACGGCGTATAGAGGCTCGATACCGGAGGACGTACCTCCAACGATTGCTATCGAACCCGTGGGAGCAATGGCGCGATTGGCAACAGGGCGGCTAATAGACAGAGCGTCAGCAAAAGAACGGCTGATAGTGTCAGATACGCCCTCGTAAATCCCCAGCCATTTATGAAGCTCCGGTGTAACTTCGTACTTCGAGCCTCTTTTAATAAGCCATTCGTGTAAGCCCATGAGTCCAAGCCCGAGTCTTCGATTTTGTTCTCGTACTTCATAAACTTTCTTATATGGAAGTTCAGCGCGAAGTGTTCCACATATGAGGAACTTCGTAGCCAACTCCGTAATAGTTCGTAGTTCATCTAAATCGTCTATTCTCCCAAGGTTCATGCTACCTAAATTACAAACGTCACTGTCATCGGCACTGGTAACTTCAGTACAGGCATTTCGCGCTGTCTCATCTTCTTTATCGAAGAAGTTAAAACTGAAACCGGGTTCCGCTGTACGCAGAGCTTGCTCTACGTTCTTAACGAATACGTCTCCAAGTTCTCCCGTGTTCCAATATTGCATTAGCCATGCAGTGTCGTAGTTCACGCTAATGTTGGTATGGTCGAGTGGACACTTGAAGTTGAAGTCTTGTTCTTTCGCCTGTGCCATTGTGATGTCGCCGACAGGCATCTCGTCCCAGTTCTTCGCAACGAGGAAGTCCTCGATGTCCCCGTGCTTGTGGTTCAATGAGGCATAGATAGCTGATCGCCGTGACCCGCCTTGCATGACGCTTCCACCAATGTGATCGACAAACTTCATGGCGGGCAGAGGTCCGCTTGCCATACCACCAGTAGACTTCAGAGGCGTACCACTAGAACGATACACTGAGTAATCGTTACCGATGCCACCCCCTGTCATCAGACAGGAGGCAGCTTTCCAAGCAAGGTTAGACCATGACTCACGGGTATCTTCAGAAGACTTCAACAGGTAGCAGTTGTTGAAGAACTTCTTGTCGCGACCAGCGTAGTAGAGATACCGGCCACCGGGGATAAACTTTAGGGCAGCTATTGCTTCAGTGAGAGCTTCTTTCTCGTCTGTTGTTAGATACTCCTGACAAACATCTTCAACCAGCGTCTTAGCTAGTTCGCTGAATGTCTCTGCACCCTCATGTCGATACTTGTGGTTGAATATATCTTCCGCAAACTTTGAGCGGAACATTGGATTTGTATTAGATCGAAACACTCAAAGCTCCCGTAAGTTATCTGCTAGTTGTTCAAGGGATTTCTGCATGGCTTCCATGCCGATTTTCATATTCTGTTTTTCTTTATGAGTAGGATTTTTAGACCTATACATTGTAACAAGTGTTGCGGAGATGCACTTACCGAGTTCAGAAAAATGACCTTGGCACTCCTCAAAAGACTTAGCCAACGGAATAGGGTTCTTAGACAAGAGGCTCACCTTTGATATCTTTAATACGCATGTTGATGTATTCTTTAGCTTTCTCTAAGTCTTGGATCTCTTCTTCCCAGCTTTCACCTTTGAAACCCGCTCGCATAACGTATTTGATTACATTGCCTCGCCAGAACTCTAATGAGTTAGCGTTGATAAACTCTATTGGCTGTACCTTCCAACGTGCATAATGCTTTGGTGCGCTGATCTCATCGAAAAGTTCTGCTTGTTTTTGCCAAATATCTTTTGTGCGTTCTTTATCCGCAGCTTCTTCGTATGCGCGGCTATCTTCTTCCGATATAGAAGAAGTATTATAGTTCTTAAACAACGCTTCTTCTGCCGCTTGCTGCATCTGTATGCTTATTGACTTACTGGCGGTGTCCATAAAGTGACCTCTTGTGTTTCATAGTTATAATCACCCTGCTTCAGAAGGTACGCTAACCTTGCGTTCTCTAGGGCATCTTCTTCTTCAAGACCTGCTTTCTCAAAGGTAGTAACTACCGCTTCCCAAAGTGCTACTGGGTCTGTCTCTTCTTTGAGTATTCTGTCAGCTTTCACAGGTCCTATACCGGGACAACCCTTGTAGTTGTCTGCGGTATCACCAGTAAGTATTTGTTTATAGAACCAGCGTATGCAGTCGTCTTCTTCAAGCTTCACCAGATCACCATCAATAAAGTGATGTCCCGGTACTTGTCGTAAATCTTTATCTGGACTGACAATAATAGTCTTATCATTTGCAAACATACTCAATATGTCATCGGCTTCTATTCCTGAATACATACGAGTATCGTAGTAATCCATCATGTGTTGCCTTGCAGCTTGAAGACACACAGGTTTGCGAGTGTTCTTTCTGTTTGCTTTGTATGTAGAACAAACGTCTTTACGGAAATTTTCCTTTCCTGTTAGGGCGATAGTCATTCTTCCACTCGACTCTTCGATAAGTTCTTTCAGCCAAGCAAAGTAGTTATCAATCTCCGTTTTTACTTGATCTGCATCACAGTGAAGGGTCCACAGATTATCGTCCCACTCCACTGGTTCTTCATTTGATGCAGCAATGCGATAAGCAACAATGTCGCCATCAATCAATAGCTTCATTTACTTCCTTTCTAAATGTTCGTAGTGTGTTTTCTTCTCGTCCGTAATAAACTCTTTAAGAACCTTATTGCGTTCTACCTGACCCCTTTCCCATGCCAAAAGTGCAACTGCTTGGTTTTGTTTTTCTCTTAGGTAAGGCAGAACAGATACAACTACGTCTATTGCTTCCTTACCGCGCACAACCCAAGACCATGACTTTCTGCGTGTGTTAGTAGGGTAACCATGATTGTAGAAAGAACCACCTAAGTGGTGGAATAAGGTACATAACAAGTCATAGTTTGCAGAGCTTACTTTTACTTCTGGTTGTCGGTTGCCTTTTGGTATTGAGAAGCAACCTTCGCCGTCTAAATATCCCGCCAGCCACTGTGGACTAATGGGTTTCAGCCCAAGTTTTTCCGACCTTGTATTCAGCGTCGAGTCTTGTTCTGATTTCAAAGTATCTTCCAGCATCTCTAATTGCTGCAACTGCCATTCTTCCAAAATGATCTCCTAATTCTTCGTCACACTCCCACTGTGTCTCATCGTGAACCCATGCCACTTGGTGGCATCGTTCTCTCCAACCATTCCTGACTACAGCTTTCTCCATTTCGACAAGCCAACGCTTGCAGATCAGGCTTCCAGCGGACTGGATTAATAAATTCAATGAGGAGTGTGGACTGCGTACAGGTAATCTCCTGCCGTCAAGTCCAATAATATATTTTTGATCTTCAGCTTTAAACACTACGGCGTCTATCAGCTTCTTCAGTGCAGGAATCTCTTTGAAGAACTTAGTCTTCAGCTTGACACCTGTGTGCTGTGTACCCCCGGCTATCTTACCTAGCTTTGCCGCCCCAGCGCCAAAGATCAGAGCGTAGATAAATGTCTTTGCTTGATCTCTAGTCTCTAGGCCAGCCGCTTTCTGATTGAAGGTATGAATATCACCATTCAGCACTACTTCAGAATACGCACCTTTGTCATACGGATGCAGATAGTGGGCTAAGGCTCGTAGTTCTAAACCAGAAACATCAACTCCAACTAGTACCTTACCGTCAGGGACAGTGAATAGATTACGACACTCAGTACCGTAAGGAACTCTGCATGATGGAACTTGCGCTAGGTTAGGACTTCTATGCGTTGCCCTTCCACTTACAGCGCCATTAGTAATTACAGAGCCTCTAATTCTACCGTCTGTATCTACGCTGTTTAACCATGCTTGCCTACCCTCACTAAGGGCGGCAACTCGTTTCGACAACAAGAAGTACATAGCCAACTTCTTTGCCTCTGGATAAGGCAGAGACATTAATATTGTCTCGTCTACTTTTGGTTGGCCTTTCTCAGTATAGTGATCAGGCTTCCAGTTATACTTTTCCTTGAGCCTGTTCGCTATGTGATGCCTAGAGTTAGGGTTAAACTTTATTGTCTGTGACTTGTGCGTAAGAACACCCTTCGTATACCCAAGCTTCTTATTATTTGCCTTGGGCATAAACGGTGTTTTGACTTCATAGTTTGGGAACAGAGCGTCAAACTCTGCCTCAAGTAACATTCTCTCTTTCTGTAACTCTTTTGCTAATTCCCACGCTTTATCTACGTCGAACATAAAACCTTTGTTTCGCTGCTCTACGCAGACTCGGTGAACGAGATGCTCTAATTCTATACTTTTTTTTGAAAACTTCTGTTGCTCCAGACGATGATATAACTTAGCTGTTACATCTACATCTTGAATACAGTAGTCTAACATCTCTTGGCAAAACGTATCCCAAGGTCCTTCAAAGTCTCCTTTGTGGTTTTTTAGTCTTATACCCCATGCCTTGAGACTGTACGATCCTCTCAACTTAGTAGGGAGATCGCCATTCATCATGTCCCTTGCGACAATGTCAGGGTGACACAAGCGTGACCAGATGAGTGTGTCGGTTACCCGGTCCCACTCTGGTATAAACTCTGGCTCTATTGTTTGGATTGCCGGAATATCAAAGTCGATGATGTTATGTCCGGTAATCTCTTCTGCTGATAACAGTACTGACAACGCATCTCGCCAGTTATCTGTGTAAGAAGTAACTTCACCTGTGTCTAAATCTTGGGTAACTATGCAATGGACCTTGTCCAGTTCACCGAGTAAACCGTTTGTTTCAATATCAAACGCTAATCTCAATGAATAGTCTCCACAATTACGTCAATGTTTTCTGCTTCAGGATAACTAATAGACAAATCGTACAATAGGTTTTGGAGGTTCTTCTTAGTTTCCTCATCAAACACATGGATTTCTATGATGTCTGTAGGGTTATCCACGGCTTCCTGCACCGCATCAAACACACACTCCATAATGTCAGTAATGTCTGACGTTATCTCTTCAGAAATCTCTCCATCAAAAGTCATTGTTTTCCTCTTCGTCATCGAATATGCATTCCTTCAATAAAGTCGAGTGTGGATCATATCGAATAGCACAAGCTAAACCTGTGTCACCGCTAAACCTATTTTTTAGAACCCTGACTTTACTGATGTTCTTGTCTTCACCAGACAGATCACGTTCTATTCCAATCACACAGTCAGATAGCTGTCCGATAGAGTGACTGCCTCTTAGTGCAGACAAGGATAGTTCGATACCGTTCTCATAACCCTTGTTACCATCGGGTCGTCGCAAGTGACTTACGAGAATCAAACCTATGTTTGTCTCCTCAACCAATGACCTTAGTGTAGTCATCGTAGAGTCGATCATCCGTCGTTCATCACCATCTGCAAAAGCAGAAGACATGATACTTAGGTGGTCTAAGATCACCCAATTAACGTCACATGCCTTGGCAAGAAACCTGATGCGGTTGATTAGGTTATCAGAGTCGATAGAACCAAAGTGGTCGTAACAATACAAACCAGATAACGTGTCATAGACCTTCTTGCGTTCACTCTGTTCTTCATCAGATAGGTCAGGCCAGTCTCTGGTATCTAGATGTATAGCCTTCCCTAGCCGCAGTGACATGATGCCCTCTGCGGTGCGTTGGACTGATTCCTCTAGAGCTATGTATCCGACCTTCTCACCATCATTCAGTAAGCTGTCAGCAATCTGACGACATACCTGACTTTTGCCGACGCCTGATCCTGCACACAGGGTAACAAGCTCTCCCCGGCGCAGACCTCTGGTCATCGTAGTTAACGATGGAAACGGATAGTCCTTACTAGACTTATTCTTTGGTCGCTTGAGGTACTCCCACAGTGTATCGTGATCTACGATACCGTCAGGGTGGTGAGACTTTGCTCCCCAGATAGCATCTACAAGCTCTCTAGATTGTCCTGCCACCAGCATGTCGCTGGCGTCTTTCTTTGGCAGAGTAACAATGTGACATTTACCGACGCTGAATAATGGCGCTACCTTTTTCGCAGCCGCCCTGCCTTTCTCGTCGTTGTCAAAGCATATGTTTACTCTCTCAAATTTCTCCAGCCAGTCCAGACTTCCCTTGATACTTCTAGCTGCACTTTGAGCGCCGTCTGTCACACTCACCACAGGATATTTATTACCGAGTGCCTGACTGATGGAAAGACAGTCCAGTTCCCCCTCAGTAATCGTGACCATTTTACCCCCGTTCCTCCAGAGCCACTGCCCGTACAGACCGGAGTGCTTGCTTCCTTTCCAATAAAAGTTTTTGTCTTTGTCTCGAATTTTTTGCCCAACAATGCCGCCTGTATCATCTAGGTAGTTGGCAATGTGTACTGGCTTCTCACCGTCCTTACCCTGTTGGTAACTGAACAATCGACAAGTTGCCTCACTCAGTTTCCTTGACGGTATGGGTTTAATATTACCGTGCAACATTTCTCCTTTCTCTCTACTCTCACCTTCAGAGTGTTCGTAGTACTCGCAACCAAAACAAAAGCCGTGACCATCGCTGTATCTTGCAAGGTTGTCCTTACTTCCACAGGATGGGCACGGCTCGTGACAAACAAACTCGCTATCAGTTTGCGAGGTAGTATTCAGCATAACGCTGTCCGGTTACTGGATTCCTCTTCATATTCTTTTGAATATTGTGACCTCTCTCTCGGAGGTCCGCGACCCTACGGGTCAGCGAGGCTATGCCAAAATCAATCATAGCCCCTCTCAGTGTAGTAACCTTACCTTGCTGAAAGTGATGCAACAGTCTATCTGCTTGCGACCTCATTATTTCTCCATTCCTTTACGTTGAAACAAGGGCAGTCTTTTTTGCTAACATCATTGTGACCAATGACTTCTACGTCCGGATACTTTTCGATAAGCTCCTCAACTAACTCACGCAGCATTGACCACTGTTCATCAGTGTAGTTAGCCTCAGACTTGCCATCTTCTGAAAGCCCACCGACCAGCGATATTCCGATAGAGTCGCTATTGTGTCCGTAGGCATGTGCGCCGATATCTTCTTCAGCGCGTCCAGTTTCTATAGCTCCATCACGCTTGATAACGTAATGATAACCACAGCCACTGAAACCTCTTTGAATGTGCCACTTAGTAATCTCTTCTATACCAATATCCATAGAAGGTTTAGTAGCAGCACAATGAATTATAATTTTATTAGTCTCTTTTCTTTCAGGCATCTTTTAATAAATCACTTAAAGAATTTAAATCTGCGTAACGAAAGCCATGCTTTTCACACCACATGGCGTATGTAGTTTTACTTTTCTTACTAATTTTTTGCCGGGGATTACTGAACAAGAAACGAATATCTATTCCACCTTCTTCTGGTGGACCGTAGTACTCTTTAATCAACAGATGTTTGGCGCGGTCTGCGCTGTCAAACCTGCCTTTTACCTCGATGTAAATATCACCGATCTGAAAGTCAGGTTTATACTTATGTATCTTCGCGGGTTTTAGATATTCAACCCAGTGTGGCTCATAAGAAAAGGTGACCCCCAGTCCTTGGAGACCGAGTGCCACCTTCCCTTCCAAACCAGACCTAAAGGACAAAGTCTGACCGTTATACACCATACTAGAAGTCTGTAGATTCGTCCACTTCTTCTTCGTCTGTGGTGTCCTCCGACGATATGTCCTCTTCTTGGAGGACGTAACCGTCTTCTTCTTCTTCAAAACCAAAACCTTCTGTTCCGCCACCACCTTGCACTAAGTCAAGGACTTGAACGGCGTTAAGCTTGAGAGAGATACCAGCACCCATCGGCGCAAGATATGGATAGAGAAGACTGTTTACTTTAATCTTACTACCAGCCCAAACATTTACCCCTGACATTGGGGTTCCTTTACTGTCAAACATAGGAATCTTTGGCTTAATAGTAGCTTTAGTTTTGAACTTAAACTCGACATTACCTGTCGGGTTTCCTTCATCGTCCTCTTCATCTTTATAAGGCAAGGATGCTTTCTTTACCTTCTTATTGCCTGACATTTTAATTTCTGACAAATGATCAGACAAAGCCTCTTCAATCTTTTCGATTACTGGTTCTGAGTCTTCCTTGTCTAGGACCAAGGTGACTTTATACTCACCTGCACTGTCCCACTTTGTGTCTGGTTTATTCAACCAACAATATTTAGCTACACCCATAGGTGTGGTTAACTTTATACCCTTCATACAATATTACTTTCTTTAAATCAGTTCACTCAGTGAACTAGGAGAAGAAATGCTTTGAACTAAGGACCTCAGTAACATCGAAGTCACCTAGTTTGGGAACTTCAGGTAACTCAGGTCTCAATGACTCTGGAATACCCTTCGATAGTTGGTAGAGAAATGACTCTAAATGGTTCTGGTTATCATACATTTCGACAAAGGCTTCTCGGGTGCATTCAGACAGGGTCTTTGAGTCTTTCGCGACCGTCCCGTAACTGTCATGGATCATGCAGAAAGCCTCTACACCTCTGTCTAAAGCTTTATCTATTGTGTTGAACATTGCAGACGCGTCTAAAGAATGGACAAAGTTTGCGGCCACCGCATTGACCATGCGACTACGCTTGTACCGACCTTCGACTTCCTCTGCTAAAGTTGGTCGTATGATATCTCCAAGAAGTTTAGTGGCAACCCGGCGAGAATCAAGCTCTGGGTATGCTTGTCGTACATAAAAGTTACTCGGTGTAATCCAAGTGACGGGTATCTCCGCTTTCATACAAACCCTTGCACAGTCTCTTAGAAACGACATGCCCTGCATGACAGGACCAATTACTTGGTTCATCGCTCTCGTCATTTCTTTTGCCAACCAGTTAATTGCAGAGTTCAGGTTTTTACCAAACGGTTTGGGGATTCCTTTCTCCTGTTTCTCCAATATCCAAGCTTCGATACTGCCTGTTTTCCACTTATGACTCATCATCGCATATTGCCTAGAGCCATAGGTCAGAGTCATTGTTGGCTTCTTCATAAGACCTCTATCCAATCCGTAATCTAACCAACCCTTGGCGTAAATGTCGTATGTTTGGAACGAGATGTTGTCGTTTATTTTTGCATGAAGTAAGTCTTGAAGAGCATTACACGCTTCTTGGTATGCGTCTTGAGGAACGTCTTCATCTGTCATGTTCACAAGTCTGGCAGACTGAGGGTCTCGAAGAAGCGCCGCCCAATGCTGGATACCGTTACAGGTTCCGTCTCGCATTACTGGGAGCGAACTCTTGTGATCTTCTCCCTTGTCCTTCCACTGTTTCCACTCCTCACAAAACGCCAAGAACAAAAAAGGTTTACCGGGTTCACACCAAAACCTGTTCTCATAGCAGTCGTTTGCTGAAGCTATAATTTGTGGTGTGTGTTCTTCTACCCAGTCTAGACGGTCATCAATGGACACTTTGTCGTAACCGTAGAGACTAGCGCCGTACAGAGCTAACTCTCGCGCCGCTTCCTCGTCCAAATTTTTCGCATGAACATCCGCAAAAGTTAACAAAGATCGAGAAACATCATTACCCTGTGGCTGTAGATAAGACGCTTTCGGATACGCCCGTGATCGGAAGTCAACGGTGTGTACAAAGTGAAGTTGCTTTTCGTCTGCAAATTTATCTGAGATCACTTTGACTTGATCGTGTAGACCTACGATGCCTATCTGTTTCTGACGATCTGTGTAGTAGATTGCCTTATTCTTACGGTATTCTTTACGAGCTTGCTCGTTAGTCTCAATATCGAAAGGTTTCTGTGGTTCATCTAAGGTATCTTGTACAGGAAGCTTTCCTAAACGTAGATGGTTCGTCCACAAGTAATCGAAACGCTTCTTGATAAACGGATTTACCTTCCAAGCAGTGTCTTGAAGAGCATTGAGGCTTCTATAAATTGTAGACAGATCGAAATGACCCAGTTCCTCTAGATAATTTTTCCTGTGCGCCTTGACCATGTTCAGGGGAAGTATGTGGTGGCTCAAAAAGCCACCTACTCCCTCGCCAGTTACAGCACTCCAAGGTTTTGGTTTGACGAGCATCGGGTAGTACTTAGGCGCGTTTATACCTTTGATGTTTTCTAACTTACGCATTTGTTCTATTGCGTAATCAGCGAGGCGAATGAAACGGTTTTTCTGGTTCTTACCTTTGACCAGATCGATCTCAATTAAATCAGAGTTAGTGGCTATGATGTCTATTATCTTTGCTCCAACAGCGAACCTGTCGCCGTCAGACCATTCCGGCCACTCGATACCGTCTCGTTTTGCAGACTCTCTTAATTTTCTACGAGCATAAAGATGTCCGGAACTTCTTTTCTTTAGGTCATCATGTACCTTCTCGTAGAGTACAGGATTTTGCTCCTCGAATGACCTTATGTTTATCTCATCTTCTATCGCTTTACCGACGTAGATTGACAAATGTGTATGCGTAAGACGCTTAAAAAAATCATCAGCCTTTTCGTTCGACGCCATTAGAAGTCTGTTGATCAAAGCTTTCAGACCAACCGCTGACGCTACTGTGGGTTCGAGTAGGACTAATTTTTCGTAAGCAAGAAAATGATGTCCGGGTCTGCCTCGACCTTTAAATGTGTATTCCAGAAGATCGATCTCTAACTGGTTACTCACTACGCCTATCAAAACTCCGACAAACGACTTTCCTTGAATGGTTTGAGAACCGTGTCCTTTAGAGATCAACTGTGATGATCTCCAGTTCACTCGGTATTCGCCTTCTAGTCTACTTTGTTTTTCCAACTGGTACTGTTCAGAAATCTTACCCAGTTCCATAGCTGATATTCTCCTGTCTTTTAACTTGTAAATCCGCTGAGTATATTTGCACCTTCTGCAATGTCCCTGCTACTCATTTTTGCATAGCGTTCTGTGACCTTCACAGAGCTATGGCCCATCCATTTTTTAATCTTGGGTAATTCCATGCCGCCCTGCACTAGACGGGAAGCACAAGTGTGTCGGGTGATGTATGGTGTGATCTCCGTTTCTCCATCGAATACCCACTCTCTTACCTTGTCGAAATGGTACTTGATGGTCTGGTAATTTAGGTCTTCAAATATGAAGCGCATGTTGCTGCGCCTATGCAGTATGTCATGCGACCTCGGCGTGAGCTTGACGACTCTACTCTGAGCATTCTTAGTAAAGAAGTCCGGGTCTTCCTCGTCCTCACCTAATTCAACCTTACTCTCTACGGTGAGGTCATAACCTGAAACGTGATTAGCTTGAATGACCAAGCTTTCTCTGGTCCTAAGTCCAGTATCGATAGATACCTTCATCCAGTCACAGAGTTTCTCACCCGCAGAGGTGTTCAGGAAGAACGTATATATACTCTGTTCTTCTTTAGGGAATAACCACCTCAATCTGCCTTCAGGTTCTTTCTCATGCATGACCACAGGTAAGTCGGCCATGCTTACTAGGCCCTCGTATGCAGCGCATGTCCACATGACGTTAAAAGCACTTATTCGTCTGTTCAACGTACTCCCTGAGAAGTGCCTCATACTGTCTTTATAACGATTAAGGTCACTCGGTTTTATATCAGTGATCGGCATGTCGTAGCCGAAAAACTCACAGAGCAAGCGTCCTCTAGGATAAGAGTTCTTCTTGCCGTCTCTCTGGTTCTTCCACCGGGTGTCCCAAGCTAACTGTAAAGCATCCCCAAGTGTGCATGGGGAGTTAGGCTTCTGTCCATTTGACAACTATTTCTCTCCTCTCTTGCTGTCAAGCATATTATACACTAATGAAGCACTCGGTTCAAGACTTCGTTACTCTCTTGCTGCTCCTCGACGTACTCCTCTATTGCTGCACATAAAAAAAGATTGACGTAAGCATCTGCTGTAAGACCTTTGTCATCCAACATTCCACGCAGTCCATCTAACTCTTCATCTGTAAGATAAACTTCTACTCTGTAACCGTGGGAGTTTTTGCGACCGAAAATGTCACCGTCTTGCTTACTCACTTGCTTACTCCCTTGTTGCCGCTACTATCACTGCCGTGGATGCCGATCCTGCGTCTTTGCAAAGATGGCAATGTTTCAAATACGGATTTAATATACGGAATTTTGTATTTGTCCGGTTGGTAGAGAGGCCTACCGTGTTTGGTAGACCCCAACTCCATATCGACCGTGTACTCTTCTAATACCTCATCGTCATTCAGGACGATTTGAACTGTTATCATTCAGTCTCTCCGTCACTTGGTTTCGCAAACTCAACGAACAAAGTATTTATGACACTTCGATACTGGCCTTGGTCGCCGTCGAATTGTGAGATCATTAAAGAGCCCACAACTTCTCTAAAGTGATCATAATCCTCTAAGGTAAACTCAACGCTACCCATTATCCGTATCTCCTCTGATACTCGGTAACACACCGTGCAGCTAATTCATCCAATAGTGCATCATATTGTCGCCAAAGCTTGGCGGAATATGGGTTACAACTATCCGTTTTGTGGAGCGTTTCCTTTACATCGGTAAACGCGAAAGACAGTTCGCTATCGGTCATTTCACTCGGTAACTGCATTAGATCATCCCCATATCTGATAAAACACTGAACTCTTCATGCGTCATCTGGCGACGGCTTTCCCTCACAAGAGCCACCTCTTTAAGCATGTAGCACCTAGCACAAAGAACTTTGCCTTTCTCAATGATGACGGGCTTATCGTCGCACCGGATACACTTGTTCATCACTTGGCCCTCTTCTTGCGGAAAGGGTAAGCGACGTTCTCAATACTAGTGTCCCAACAGGCGCGACAGGTGCCGCACTCATATTTGCCATACTTTTCTTTGTTAATATGGGCGATACACTCGGTCCCTACCTTTGCGGGACTGTCGGCGTGACTGTATGCCGTAGTTGTTAGCCAAGGACCATCGATCGGCTTGGCATCCTTCATAGGTGCGCTGGCCCTTAGTGCTACGTTCTTAGGTATCTTGCGGACACTGAGTACCTCGCGCCAGATTGCATATTCTTTGGTTGGGAGCCAATGCTTGCACCAAGATGTCCGCTCGCATACGTCGAGAATATCATGGGCCATCTGTACGGAACGAACGTCGCCGCTATCCCACCATCGGAACTCTAAGGTGGTCGCAAGTTCCATGATCATTACAGGAACGAA
>MDTA01148834.1_pt1 | contig 36064 bp, 35 predicted proteins | sample 811151 | NCBI WGS metagenome assembly MDTA01 (sample SAMN05326648, study PRJNA326480) | marine metagenome | isolation source: seawater | place: Indian Ocean: South | collected 2010
ACATGGCCAAAAAATAAATAAATATCAAAATATAAATCTCTAAATGAATTATTTTCAAATTAAATTAATAAATATCTTTAACACATTTTAATTGTTTACATTTTGTTTTTCGACAGCTAAAAATAAATATTTATAATAATAAATGATTCTTTTTTCAGATTTACTGAGCAAAAAATTAAAAATAAAGTTTTTTTTTTTAATATTAATTTACATATTTTCATATTTTTTCGAAATTGTTAGTTTATCACTTGTATTTCCCATTATCAAAGTCTTGTCAGATGGTTCATATCCAGAATTTTTGATTAATTTTTTAGCAAAGTTTAAAATTGAGGAATTAATAAATTATGAATATTTTTTCTTAATATTACTCAGTTCATTTTTTTTTCTATTTATTTTAAGAACTATTTTCATGTATGCAAAGGATAAATTTCAATACAAATATTATCTAGATTTTCAGATATTTATCAGAAATAAATTGTTAAAAATTTTCTATAGCAATTTTAATCCACTATCAAAACAGAACAAATCATCTGAAACAATTACACTAATGATGGATGATGTAGAAAATTTTGCTTCTCACAATCAGTGTTTACTTTCAATTATACCAGAAGTAATATTAACATGCATTTTTTCTATTTTTCTGTTCATATTGGATTATAGGATATTTATACTCTCATTTTCATTGCTTTGTATTTTATCATATTTTTACGTAAAATTAACAAATATAAAATATTACTCGATATCTTTTAAAAGAAGATATTATTATAATAAAAAATTAAGCGACCTACAGAAGATTTTCTTTGGATTTATTGAACTTAAATTAGCAAAAAAAATAAATTTTTTTTTTAAATCTTATATGCAAAGTGAAAAAAAATTTATTCACATTAACATCAGAAAATCATTACTGAATCTTATACCAAAATTACTTTTTGAGTTTTTTTTAGTTTTAAGTGTAACAATAATATTATTTGCAACATATTTATTTGAGGCACAAAATAAAATAGCATTAATAGGAACTTTTGTGGTAATTTCTTTTAGATTATTTCCAAAAGTTTCATTAATAAATACCAATTATCAAAATCTGAAAACCTATAGTAAATCAGTCCATGTAATTAAAAATATGTTAAAAGAAAAAATTAAAAATCAAAATAATTTAGTAACAATTAAAAAATGGAACAATATAATATTTAAAAATATAAATTTTAAATATGATCGCCGTATTATTCTAAAAAACGTTTTTTTTGAAATTTTTTTTAAAAAATCATATTTAATTTATGGAGATAATGGATCAGGTAAAAGTACCCTAGCAAAAATTTTAGCAGGGTTAAATATATCAAAAACTACCAAAATAATCTTAGATAGAAAAATACAAGTTTCATCGTTACAAGATTTAAATCTTAAAATTTCATATATGCCACAAAAACCATATTTATTTGACGCCTCGATATACGAGAATGTTACATTTAACAAAAACTATAACTCAAAAGATTATTTGTTTAAAAACATTATCAAAGCAATTGGAGTAGATGAAATTATAAAAAAAAATAACATTGATTTTCAATCTAAAATTGGAGAAGAGGGTAAATTACTATCTGGAGGAGAAGGAAAAAAAATATGTTTAGCTAGAGCTCTTTATTTAAAACCTCAAATACTCATTTTAGATGAATTATTAGACTCTATTGATTATCCTAGTCAAATTAAAATTATTAAATATTTAAGAAAAGATCAAAAAAATTTAACATTAATTATGATTACTCATAATAAAATTTTTAAAAAATTTTTTAATTTTACTTATAATTTACAAAATAGAAAACTTAATAAAATAATTAAGTGAAACGAATTTCATTTAAAAATAAATTTAATTTATCTAATATTTTTTTCATAAAAAAAAATAAATTTAGTTTGATTCTAACAAAATAAAATTTATTATAATTATTTATTTGAAACCTATATTTCATATTATATTTCGTCATCTCTCTCTTAATATTTTTAATAGCTAGCATATTGTTGAATGGTGAAATAAGTTTACTTATTATATTAGTTTGTTTTGAGTTTTTTTTTGAAGGTTTAAATATATATTTTTTTTTTTTTATAAAATTATCTAATTTTTCAATATTAATATTCAAACCGTAAAATTTAAAATCTGCTTTATCTTTAATCAGTTCAGTTTTTACTAGGTAACTATTTGAATTATTCTTTAGATATGGGCAAACTGAGTATTTTCTTATTTTTAGCGTTTTTTCTTTAGACAACAACTTGTTATAGAAATCTGATTTTTTATTTAATTTGTTTAAATGAAATTGATTATATTCTTCATTGATATCTGCTAAAAATCTTTGTCTATCAATTAAATAAATAGGCTTTTTATAGTAATTAACTATTTGAGTAGAGTTTGATGAAATTGTTATAATAATATCTGAATGCTTAATAGCACTAAGAAAATATTTATCTTCACACATATATTTTTTAATTTTAAAAAATAAATTAGATCCTTTAATTTTTTTAATTCTTTCAATTTTTTCTTTATTTGAAAAGGTTGGATGGTGTTTAACAATAATTTTAAAATTATTTTTTTGCATTATATCTTTTATTTTTTTTATTAAAATACGATATTCTCTTTTTAAAAAATATTGAGGTCCATTTGGTAAAAATAATACTAATTTTTCCTTTTTTTTTATTTTAAATTTTTTATAAAATTGCTTTTTACTTAATATTAAACTTTCATCCACGAATGTACACGGCAGACCAACAACCTTTGATTTAGAATTTAAATCTTTATTGTTTTTGTGTTCTATTAAGTATTTTTTTTTTGCATAATTATTTTTAAACAAGAATAGATCTGCTGGAATGTTTTTATCTGTATCATAGTGGGTTCGTCCATCAATTATAATCACCTTTTTACCCATTTTTTTACAAAATATAGTTAAAAACTTAGAAGATTTTAGGTTTGATAATACAATTATGTCGTAGTTTAAAATAATTAATTTTATTTGAAAAAAATTTTCGAACCAAATTGTATTTGCCTCTTTAAATTCTTTATCATTTATAAATTTTTTCTCATAAATAATATTTGATGATGAACTTTTAAATTTATAACTTGCTGCTGCGAAATCAATATTCGTGTCTAGCTTTAAGCTTTTGTATATATCTAAATCAATTTTTTCACGATTTTTGATAGTATGAAGTGAAATAAACAGAATTTTATTCTTAAAAATACCATTATTCATGTTAATACTTTTGTTTATTTATTTTTTTTAATTATGCAATACATATTTTTTGAATGAGAACAATTAACTTTAAAAAAAAAATACATGGTCCAGTATTTTCAATTGTTACTCCATTTAAAAAAAATGGAAACATTGATTTTATATCACTATTTAAAGTTTTAAAATTTTACTACCTTAATAATGTAAGAATTTTTTACTTGATGACTTACAACAGTAGACTTGGTTTACTTTCTGATGAAGAAGTTCTTAAACTTAATATTAGAATTTCTAATTTTCTCAAAAAAAATTATAAAGACACCATATTTATTGGTGCTACAAAATTTGAGGGTTCGGCTAATGAGACTTTAAAAAGAATTAAGCAGTTATCAAAATTTAGAGTAGATATATGTAGTATTATTTTTGGAGAAAAATTTTACAATGAAAAACAAGTTTATGCTCATTTTAAATATATAAACGATAACACAACTATGCCATTACTTTTACATTTACAAATGATGATGAACGGTCATGGAGTGAAACCTCCAGTAGTAGACTATTCTATTAATTTGACAAATAAAATTTGTAGTTTGAAGAATTTTGTTGCAATAAAAGAAGATGCCAAAAATCATCAATTTACAGTAAAATTAATTAAAAAAATAAAAAACAAGGTAATTATAATCAGAGCTGGCGGTGGAATGTCTGCTTGGAAAAATTATAAGTTGCTAGGGTGCCAATCTTGGCTAGTAGGTATGGAACTTATTGATCCAAAAATAGCTTTTGATTTTGTAAAAGCATTAAAAAATAAAAATAAAAATTTTTTAAACAATCTTGAAAACAAAATAGAAAAACCATTTTTTAAAGAAGTTAGTAAGTATGGTTGGCACATTTTTATTAAATCTTGTTTTGAAATATGCAATCTAATGAAGAGGGATGAAAGACTACCATTAAAAAAGTTAGATAAAACTGATCACCAAAAAGTTGAAAAATATTTAGTTAAATTAAGATATTTATGTAAAAAACATTTAGGTTACGAGTACTTTAAAAAAATTTAATTTTAATGAGGAATTTAGCGATAATTTTATCTAGAAAAAACTCAAAAAGGTTAAAAAAAAAAAATCTTTTAAAAATTGGTAACAAAAGTTTAATTGAAAATACAATAATTGCCTCTGTTAAATCTAATTGTTTTGAAAAAATAATAGTAAGCTCAGATGATTTAAAAATAAAATCAATAGTAAAAAAATATTCTAGAAAAGTTGATTTTCATTTAAGACCCTCTAGATTAGCAAAAGATAATACAAAAGCTATTGAAGTTGTTATTTTTCTTTTAAAAAAGTTTAGTAATTACGATAGTGTATCTTTGCTTTTACCCACATGTCCATTTAGAAATGAATTTGATATAAGAAAATCATTTAAAATATTTAAAAAAAATTTTTTAAATACTATAAGTGTGAAAGAATATGATTTTCCTCCAGAATTTGGGATAAAAAAAAAAAAAATTTTCTTTAAACCTTTTTTAAAAAATTCACCTTTGTTAAATGGTCAAACTAGGTCTCAAGATTTTAAAAAATGTTACCACCCAAATGGAGGTATTTATACTGGAGTTACAAAAAATATTTTAAAAAATAAAAATTTTTTTTCCAACAAAATAAATATTTATAAAATGAGTAGAATTAAATCTATTGATATTGATGATATTATTGACTACGAGTTGGCTAAGCTAATCCAAAAAAAATTTTATGAAAAACTTAAATAACTTAAAAAAATGCTATTTAATTGCTGAAATAGGAGTTAATCATAATAATAATTTAAGACTTGCAAAAAAAATGATTTTTTTAGCAAAAAAAAGTGGTGCAAACGCTGTAAAATTTCAAACTTTCAAGGCATCAAAATTAGCAAAAATAGATACTCCAAAAGTTCCATACCAAAAAAAAAAATCACCAAAAAAAGAAACCCATTTTGAAATGCTTAAAAATTTAGAATTAAGTGAAAAAGATCATTTAGTTTTAAAACATTATTGTAAATTAAATAGAATTGACTTTATTTCAACACCATATAGTTTAGATGATGCTAAGTTTTTATTTAAAATAGGACTTAAAAATTTCAAATCCTCCTCTGCTGATATAGTTGATCACCAAATGCATGAATTTTTGTCAAAAAAAGCTAATCATGTAATAATATCAACTGGCATGGCAACCATTAAAGAGATTTCTGAAGTGTTAGAAATTTACAAAAAAAATAAAAATAAAAATTTTTCTTTACTTCATTGTGTTTCAAATTATCCATGTTCTGATAATTCATTGAACTTAAAAAATTTAATTTTTTTTAAAAAAAAATTTGATTGTCAGATAGGTTTTTCAGATCATAGTATTGGTAACACCGCATCAATTATTGCCCTAGGATATGGTGCAAAGATTATTGAAAAACATTTCACAGTTAGTAAAAGTCTCAAGGGACCTGATCATGCTGCCTCTTCGACATATGGAGAATTTAAAGAGTTAGCATTACAAATTAGAAGGTCTGAATTAATGTTAGGATCTCATAGAAGAAATATTCAAAAAGAGGAAATAAATATGAGGCAAGTCTCAAGGAAAAGTGTGGTTTATAAAAAAAACCTCGAAGAAGGTCATAAAATTACTAATGAAGATTTGGTTTTAATGAGACCTGGATTTTTTGTTTTGGGAAATAAAATTAAATCTATAATAGGAAAAAAACTGAAAAAAAAAGTGAAAAAAAATAGTTTCTTTAAATTCAGTGATATTTAAAAATAAAATTAAATTAATTGGGTGAGGAGTTTAAAGATAATATTATTATACTAATCGAAAAACTTTTCAGATGATATTTTAATGGCTACAACTCAATTATATGAAATGTTAAATAATAAACTACAATATAACAACAATTATAAAGAATTAGAGAAAACTTCTGGAATATTTACGGGTTGAAAGATTATGAAAATAAATATATATCGACAACGGTTTGTTATAAGTATTTTCAAAAAAAAGTTAAATCTTAAAGATCTTAGTTAAACCAAAATATGAAAAAAGAAATTAAATTTTTAGAAAAATACTATCTTGAGTTTGAAAAACTAATTACTAATGAACATTTTAAAAATACAATAAATTTAAAAAATCAAATTTTAAAAATAAAAAAAAATAAAAAAAAAATTATTGTAGCAGGAAATGGAGGAAGTGCCGCTATTTCAAGCCACTTTAGTGTTGATCTTACCAAAAATGCAAAAATAAGATCAATAAATTTTAATGAGGCAGATTTGATTACATGTTTTTCTAATGATTATGGTTATGAAAGATGGATTGAAAAAGCAATTGATTATTATGCAGAAAAAGGAGATCTATTAATACTCATCTCATCTAGTGGTAAATCACCAAATATGGTGAAAGCAGCTAAATTTTTTAAAAAAAATAAAATTGGTAAATTAGTTACATTTACTGGTCATAAAAAAAGTAACGCATTAAAGAAAGTTGGAGATTTAAATTTTTGGATAAATACAAAATCTTATAATTTGGTAGAAAATATGCATCAATTTATATTGTTGAGTGTAGTAGATTTAATTATTGGAAAATCTGAGTATTCTGCTAATCGTTAATTTTAATGAAATATATGAAAGAATATTTCAAGAGGGTTAAACTCTAATGTCAATTTATATAATTGGATCAGGTGGTCACTCTAGACCAGTTATAGAAGTACTAAATGAGAAAAATATAAAAATTAAAAAAGAAATTTTCGATTTAAAATTTAAAAAAAACAAAAAGGAAAAAATTCTTGGATCTCTTGTGGTTGGGTCTTTTGAAAGTATGTTTAAAAAGAAAAAAAAAAATACTTTTTTAGCAATTGGGGATAACAAAATTAGAGGAAAAATTTATAATATTCTTAGAAAAAAAAAAATTAAAACTCCAAATCTTATTTCAATAACATCAACAATTTCAAAATATTATAAATTAGGCAATGCAAACTTTATAAATAAAAAAGCTTTTATTGGTACCGAAGTAAAAATAGGCAACAATAATATAATTAATTCAGGTTCTCTTATTGAGCACGAAGTTGTAATTGGAAATAACAATCATATAGCACCAAAAAGTATTTTAGGAGGAAGGGTAAAAATAGGAAATAATGTTTTAATAGGTATCGGTAGTAAAGTTTTACCAGGTGTCAAAATATGCAGTAATACTATTATAGGCGCTGGTTCTGTAGTAATTAAAAATATCAACAAACCTGCTATTTATGCAGGTGTGCCAGCAAAGCTTATCAAAAAAAAAGTAAAAAGCCTTAAAATTAACAAAAAATAAATCTAAATAGCTTTATGATTTTTATTTCGACAGGAGGTTTTTCTAATAAAAAAGGGACAGATGCATATCAATATTTGAGGAAAAAGGGTTTAAAAAATATTGAGTTTTCCGGTGGGAAATATATTAAAAATTTTAATTATTCTATAAATAAATATAAAAACAATACTCAAATACATAATTATTTTCCTCCTCCAAAATTACCTTTCGTTTTAAATCTTTCATCAAAAAATAAAAAAATAAGTTCAAAAAGTTTTAATTTTGTAAAAAGAAATATAAAATTATCAAAAAAACTGGGTGCTAAATTTTATAGTTTTCATGCAGGCTTTAGGGTTGATCCAAATTACAAAGAATTAGGTAAACCAATAAACAAAAGTTTATTAATAAGCAAAAAGGAAGCTACAGAAATATTTTTAAAAAAATTATTAAAATTAAACCAATATGCAAAAAAAAATGGGATTAAATTACTAATTGAAAATAATGTAATTTCAAAAAAAAACTTAAAAAAGTTTAATGCAAATCCTTTTTTATTAACTACGCCTAAAGAAATTATCGGTTTTTTTAATAAATTAAAAAAATACAGAATTGGAATTGGATTATTATTAGATGTTGCGCACTTAAAAGTATCCTCAAAGACATTGAAATTTAATTTACAAAAAGGCCATCTTTCCTTAAATAAATATATAAGTGCTTACCATCTGAGTGACAACGATGGTATAACTGACTCAAATAAAAAATTTACAAAAAAAGCTTGGTTTTGGAAACATTTTAAAAAAAAAACTTATTTTGTAACAATCGAAGTTTACAATGCCACATACAAAGATTATTCACATTTAGTAAAAATTGTTCAAAAGAGGTTAAATAATGAATAAATTAAAAGACATTACAGTTAATGAAAAAGAAACGATTTTTAAGTCATTAAAAGTAATTAATTTAAACTCATTAGGCGCGTGTTTTGTAATAAGCAAAAATCACATTCTCAAAGGGGTACTTACCGATGGAGATATTAGAAGAGGCCTTATTAAAAAGTATTCCTTAAGAGATTCTGTAAGTAAAATTTTAAATAAAAAATTTTTTAGTTTAAATTACAAAGTAAGAAAAAATAAAATTGCAAAATCTTTTAATTCCAAAATAAGGTTGATTCCTTTAGTAAATAAAAAAAACCAATTAATATCATATAAAGCTGATAGAGGATCTATTTCATTAGCCAAACCAAATTTGGATGGAAATGAATTGAAATATCTAAATCAATGTATAAATACTGGGTGGATATCTTCTACAGGAAAATTTGTTAAAGAATTTGAAAATAAATTTTCAAAATTTACAAAAATAAAACACTGTTTAGCAGTTTCGAGTGGAACAACTGCATTACAATTGGCTTTAAAAACACTTGATATCAAGAATGGAGATGAAGTTATTGTACCTAATTTAACTTTTGCATCACCAATAAACGCAGTTATACATTCAGGTGCAAAACCAGTGTTTGTTGATGTAAAAGAAAATACATATTGTATCAATGAAAAGTTAATTAAACAAAAAATTACAGATAAAACAAAAGCTATTATCGTTGTACATCTTTATGGCCATCCATGTGATATGAAAAAAATATTAAAAATTGTAAAAGAAAAAAATATTAAAGTTATTGAGGATTGTGCAGAAGCTTTGGGGTCCTATTTCAATAAAAAGCATGTTGGAAATTTTGGAGATATTTCAACATTTAGTTTTTTTGGTAATAAACTTATAACCACAGGTGAAGGTGGTATGATTGGTTTTAAATCAAAATTTCATAAAGATAGAGCTGAGATATTAAGAGATCATGGAATGTCAAAAAAATTAAAATATTGGCATGAAGAAGTTGGATTTAATTTCAGACTAACAAACATTCAAAGCGCAATAGGATGTGCTCAGATGGAGAGGATCAAGTGGTTTGTTGGAAACAAACTTAATCTCGTGAAAAATTACAATTCAAAACTTGGAAAATTAAATTTTATAACACTACCTGGTGAATATGGTTCAGTTAAAAATTCTTATTGGCTTTATACAATAAAATTAAATGACGATTTATCAAAATATAAAAATAGAATTATTAAAGAATTAAACTTTTACGGAATCGAGGCAAGACAGATTTTTTTTCCAATGAATTTAATGAAACCATACAAAAAATATTTAAATAAAAAAGATAAATTTCCTATTTCTTTAAAACTATTTAATAACTCAATAAGTCTACCAAGTGCGTATGATGTAAAAAAATCCGATATAAATAAAATTTATAAATTTCTGTCTAAATTTAAAAATACACTTATGATACAAAAAAAATATTTATGAAGATTTACTCATTCACTTTTGCAAGAGGAGGCTCTAAAGGAATAAAAAATAAAAACCTAGTTAAATTTAATAAGAAATCTCTTATTTATTGGGCAGTAAACGATTGTATTAAAAGTAAATTTATTGATAAAAGTTTTGTATCAACAGACTCAGATAAAATTGCTAAAGAAGCTTCTAAAGCTGGTGCAATTATACCTTTTATAAGACCAAAAAAACTATCAACCAGTTCAAGCCCTGAATATTTATCTTGGAAGCATGCTTTAAAATTTTTAAAAGAAAAAAATGATTTACCGGATATTTTTGTCTCTGTACCTTGCACATCACCCCTAAGATCCAGCAAAGATCTAGATAATATGATATCTTTTTTTTTAAAAAAAAAACCTGATTTTCTTGTTGCTGTTTCTGAGTCAGAGAGAAGTCCTTTTTTTAATGTCTTTAAAATGAATAAAAATAATAAAATAGAAATATTTTCAAAACCAAAAAAAAAAATTTTTAGACGTCAAGACTCTCCGAAAACCTATGATTTAACTACATTTGCTTTTATATCAAAATCCAAGTATATCATGAAATCAAACGATTTTTATTCAGGCAATGTAATTGGTTTTAAAGTAGATAAAAAAAGATCAATTGATATAGATACAATGCAAGATCTTAAATATGCTGAATACTTAAAAAAATATTATGGAATTAAAAAATAAATTTATTATTTTAACAGGAAGCAAAGGTCTTATTGGGAAAGCTATTTTGAAAGAACTAAAAAAAAAAAATAAGATCATATCAATAGATAAAAAAAAAATAATCAAACAAAAAAATGTTGATCATTATATTTGCGATTTAGGAAATAGAAATCAAAGAAAAATAGTGTCTCAAAAAATTCAAAGAAAATATAAGAAAATTGATATTTTAATAAACTGCGCAGGTGTTGTTTCAGATTTCTTAACAGAAAATATCACAGATATAAACAAACAAAATTCTCAAGTTTGGGATAAATTTATGGAAATTAATCTAACAAGTATTTTTGATTTAATTTGTAAATTTAAAATTAACTTAGAAAAATCAAATAACCCGTCAATTATTAACATTTCCTCAATATATGCCACTTATTATCCAGACTGGGAAATGTATAAAAACACGAAAGTTCAAAATATATTGTCTTACAGCGTATCTAAAGGTGGTTTATTAAATTTAACAAAATGGCTTGCGACATATTTAGCTCCAAAAATTAGAATCAATGCTATATCACCAGGCGGCATTAAAAGAAAGCAATCCAAAATTTTTATTAAAAATTATATAAAAAAAACTCCATTGAAAAGAATGTGTAGCACAAAGGATGTCGTCAATTGTGTTAAATTTTTATCTAGCGAAAATTCTGGCTATATTACCGGGCAAAATATTGTTATCGATGGTGGTTTTACATTAGCTTAAATTACAATGAAAATTTAAAATATGAAAATTTCTTTAGGTAGTAAAATATTTAAAGGCCCATGGGGTGGTGGAAACAATTTTGTAAAAAATCTTTCGAATTATTTAAAAAAAAAACAATGCTCAGTCCATTTTGACTTGAATGAAAAAGATCTTGATTTAATTTTACTTACAGATCCGAGAAAAGAAAGCCAGAGTGCGTGTTATAATCATATTGATATTTATAATTATATTAACAAAGTAAATAGTAATGTCTTAGTAGTGCATCGAATTAACGAATGCGATGAGCGTAAAAATACAAAAAATGTTAACAAACAGATAATAAATGCTAATCAATTTAGTGATTTTTCAATTTTTATAAGTGGATGGCTTAAAAATTTATACACAAAATATAAAAATTTTCCAAATTCAAAAATAATTTATAATGGAGCAAATTTAGATTTTTTTTTTAATAAATCAAGAAATATAGAAAAAAATGAAAAATTTAAATTAGTTACTCATCATTGGAGTAATAGTAAGAATAAAGGTTTTCATATTTATAAAATGATAGATGAAAAACTGGATAACGAAGAATTTAATAAAAAGATTATGTTTACTATTATAGGAAATATTCCAAAAGATATGCAATTTAAAAATATAAAACATATCAAACCACTTTTTGATAAAGATTTGGGAGACGCTCTTCGAAATAATCATGCCTATATAACCGCCTCTACCAATGAGCCAGGAGGAAATCATCAAAACGAGGGTATTAACTGTGGGTTACCTGCCTTGTATATTAATAGTGGTTGTATGAAAGAGTATTGTGAAGGCTTTGGTATAGAATACAACAAAAATAATCTTTTTAACAAAATTTTTGAAATGATAGAAAACTATGATGTTTTGAATAAACAAACATTTAACTATAGTTTAAATCAAAGCAGTATGTGTGCGCAATATTTTGAGGTTTTTACTAAATTATTTAATAATAAACATAATGTAATCCATAATAGAAACTGGCCAAAAATTAAAAAATTTGAATTGTTTAAAAACAAAATAAGGAAAATAATAAATTGAAAATCGCAATCATAGGAGCTGGCTTATTTGGTTGTTCAATTGCAATAAAAATTAAAGAAAAATACAAAAAATATAAAGTTACTATATTTGAAAAAAACTCAAAGATTCTTTATTCTGCCAGCGGTAAAAATCAGTTTAGATGTCACATGGGATATCACTATCCAAGATCGACAAAGACAATTAGTGAATGTAAAAGCAGCACCTATCAGTTTGAAAAATACTACAAAGATTGTTTTATAGATAGTGAAAATTACTACGCAATTTCTAATAAAAATTCAAAAGTTTCTTTCAATGAATATCTTGATATTTTGGAAAAAAACAAACTTCCATTTAAAATTCAACCAAATAAAATTTTTAATTACAAAAATATTGAGGCATCAATATCTGTTAAAGAAAAAATTATAGATATAAATAAGGTAAGAAAAGCCACACAAAATTACTTTAAGAAATTCAAAATAAATCTAAAATTAAATTATAAGATTGATCTAACAAAATCTTTTTTAAACAATTACGATATTGTATATCTTGCAACATATGATAACAACAATAACAACACCAAAAATCTTATAACAAAAAAAGAAAAATATTTTTATCAACTCGTTGAAAAAATAATCGTCAAAACCCCAAAACCTTTTCATAAGTTTAGTGCGGTTGTATTAGATGGACCTTTTATGTGTATAGATCCTTATAGTCTAAAAGGACACTCAATATTGGGAAATGTAAAGAAATCTATTTTGTTACAAAAAAATCAAGTCTTCAATAATATTTATGATACTAATCTCTCTCAACTTAATAAATATTTAATAAAATATAAATCAAATTCAAAATTCAAAAATATAATTGAACATATGTCAAAATATTTTAATTACACTGAAAATATTAAATATTATGGCTCTTTTTATGTAATAAGGTGTACAAGAAAAAATAAAAATGACGAAAGATTAACAAAAATAACTAATAATAATAATTTAATACAAGTTTTTTCTGGCAAATGGGTAAATTGCTTTAATACAGCCTCAAAAGTTTTAAAGTTTTTATGAAAAAAAAAATTTTACTTTTTGGATATGGAAAATGGGGAAAAAGAATACTTCCAAGTTTAAAGAAAATATTTAGTGTAACTAAAATTTTAAGAAGTGAAGATAGCTATGAAGTTTTATCTGATCAGAGTATTTCATGGGGATTTGTGGCAACCCCTACAAATACACATTATCAAATTACTAAAAGATTACTTACCAAAAAATTAAATGTATTTTGTGAAAAACCTTTATCGAGTAATTTCAAAAATTCAAAAAAACTAATTGATTTTTCCAAAAAACAAAAAAGAAAATTATATATAAGTGATATAGAGATTTTCAAAAATAAAAAAATAATCCTCAAAAAAAAAAATTTTATAATTAGAAAAAAAAAGTCAAATATGAAAATTAATGAAATACCTGATTCACTGGTTTATCATGACTTTTATATTTTGTTTTCTCATTTAAAAAATAAAAAACTCAAATATAAAGATATATTTATTGGCTATAAAATTTTAAAATTTAAAATAATAGCAGGTAGGAATATTTTTTGTTTTGTTTATGATATAAACTCAAAATATCTTGTTCACAGAATTAATAATTGTAATTATAATACTAAATTAAATTATTTGCCCAAAATGTTCCAAAAAATTTCAAATGGAAAGGTAAATTACTCTTTAAATCATTCAAGATCTTTGTTTGCGTCCAAAAATACTGATAGACTAAAAAGATATATTTTAAAAAACACTAAAAATTAAATCATGGATAAACAAAAATCAAAACATGCTATTCTAGGTATAAATGTTAGTCATAACGCGAGTGCTGCTCTAATGGTAGAAAATGAAATTGTTGCTTGTTTTCAAGAGGAGCGATTAACAAATAAAAAAAGTTTTTTTGGATACCCAAAAAAATCTATTGATTGTTGTCTTAATTATGCAAATGATTTGAATACTGTTATAAAAAAAGCGGTATTTACAACAAAGCAATTACCATTGTTTGCTCTAAAGTTTCCAATTGGTCATTTTTTTAATATTGAAGATTTTATTAATTTTTATGGTGAAAATTATTACGGAAAAAAATTATCAGGTTTATCAACAAAAAACTATTTAAATTATCTTGAGAAAGACAAAAGAAATAAAATTGATTTATATCTTCCAATTAAAAGGATCGATAGAAAAAGTTATTTTAATTTCAACAAAACATTAGAGATAAAAAAGAAATATTTTAAAAAACAAACAAATAATAAAATTGAAGATATTAAATTTTTAGACCATCATAGCTGTCACGTTGCTTACGCTTTTTATTCAGCAAAAAAAAGACTGAAAAATTCAGCTATAGTTACACTGGATAGCGAGGGTGATGGTTTAAATCAAACTGTTTGGATAAGTGATGATAAATATAATATTAGAAAAATATCTGAAAGTTCACAATGCGATATAGCAAGAATTTATAAATTAACAACGCTTGCTTTAAAAATGAAACCCGATGAACATGAATATAAAGTAATGGGTATGGCGCCCTATGCAAAAAACTCTTTTTCTCAAAATGTTTTTAATAAAACTTATAAAAATTTACTGAAAGTAAGTGGAACCAACATTAAGCATTATAAAAGACCAAAAGATTTATTTAAATATATTTTAAATATGACCAATGGAGAAAGGTTTGATAATATTGCTGGTGGTGTACAGATTTTTGTTGAAGAAATTGTAAAAAAATTATTTTTAAATATTCATAAAAAATACAAAGTAAAGAATTTTTACTTATCAGGTGGAGTTTCTATGAATATTAAAATGAACAAAATTCTTAAAGATTTAAAATTTGTAAAAAATTTAATTGTCCAACCTTCAGGAGGTGATGAGTCGTTATCCATGGGAGGATGTTTTTTGACCCAAAAAAAATATTCTAAACCAATTAATAATATCTATTTGGGAAGAGACTTATTTGATGGATATAGTGAAAAAAAATTTCTAAAAGTTCTAAGAAAAAATAAAAATCTAAAATTAATTAAAAATTTTTCTAATGCAAAAGTTGCCAAATTATTGTCAAGTGGAAACATAATAGCTGTAGCTAGAGGAAGAGAGGAATTCGGTGCAAGGGCACTTGGCAATAGAAGTATTCTTGCAGATCCATCGAATGTTGATGCTATACAAATAATAAACGATTCTATAAAAAATAGAGATTTTTGGATGCCTTTTGCAATTACCATCATGGATAAATATCAAAAACAATATTTGATTAATAATAAAAACAATATTTCTGAATATATGACCATAGGATTTGATTCTAATATTAATAAATACAAAAATATTATAGCAGGCACACATAGATATGATAAATCTGTTAGACCTCAAATACTAACAAGAAAATCTAATGAAAATTATTATTCCTTAATAAAAAACTTTTATAAATATAAAAAAATTCCCGCACTTTTAAATACTAGTTTAAATTTACACGGTTATCCACTTGCATCGACAATTAAGGAAGTTTTAAGCACATTTATTAATTCAAAACTAAAATATTTATATGTTAACGATTATTATTTAATAGTAAAAAAGAAAATATGAAAAATTCAATTTTCAGATGTAGTAAATGCGTAATGATTTCAACAAGACCAAGACTGTTTTTTGACAAAAATAATATTTGTAGCGCCTGTCAATGGAGTGAGGAAAAAAAAAAAATAAATTGGAAATTACGAGAGAAAAAATTAATTAAACTCTTAAATAAACATAGGTTACGAAGTAGAAATAACAATTTTAATTGTTTAGTACCATGTAGTGGTGGAAAAGATGGCTCATATGTGGCCTATAAGTTAAAATATAAATATAAAATGAAACCTTTGTGTATAACTGTAAATCCACATTTACCAACCAATGTTGGAAAAAAAAATTTAGAAAATTTTATTAAAAGTGGATATGATCATATAACAATCAATCCTGATTACGAACTAATGAGGCTTCTAAATAAATATGGATTTGAGTATGCTGGTTTTCCATATTTTGGTTGGTTAGTTGCTATTCAAACAGCAGTTGTGAAAACTGCTTTAGATTTAAACATAAACCTAGTTTTTTACGGTGAGGATGGTGAATTAGAGTATGGAGGTCAGTCAAGAACAATGACCAATCATATATTTAAAGTTGATTACCAGAAAGAAATTTATACAGAAAATCATTATGAAAGAATTTTAAAAAAAATTAAAAATAAAAAAAAATATAATTTTTATTATTTTACTTTTGAAAATAAAAAATCTAATAAACTTAAAAATCTGGAATTAACACACTGGTCATCATACGAAAATTGGGACCCTTATAGAAATTATGTAATCGCGAAAAAATATTGTAATTTAACAGAATCTAAGTTGAATAATGTAGGCACATTTACAAATTTTGCGCAAAATGACCAAGCTCTGGTGGCCCTACATACCTACATGATGTTTTTAAAGTTTGGATTTGGAAGAGCTTCAGCTGATGCTGCCATTGAAGTAAGGAGAGGAGCAATGAATAGAAGTCAAGCAATTAATCTTGTTAATTTATATGATGGGTTGTACCCAGAAGAATTTGAGGAATTATATTTAGATTACTATAAAATTTCAAAAGCAAAATTTCATAAAATACTCGATAAATTTGCAAACAAAACAATTTTAAAAAAAAAAGATAAAAAGTGGATTTTAAAGGGATTAATTGATTGAAAAAAAAAATTACCATAATTGATTATGGAGCGGGAAATATTTTATCTTTGGAAAAAGCAATAAAGTATATTGGATATAAAGCTATAATTTCGAGCTCTTATAACATCATTTCAAAGTCTGATTTACTTTTTCTCCCAGGAGTTGGTGCCTTTCCTCAAGCTATGAATTCTTTAAAAAAACTTAATTTGATAGAGGGACTTAAAAAAGAATTACAAAATAATAAAAAAATACTTGGTATCTGCTTAGGTATGCAATTGCTTTGTAAAATAGGAACGGAAATTAAGGTGTCAAAAGGTCTATCAGTTATTGATGCAAAAGTTGAAAAATTAAAACAAATTAAAAAAATACGTTTACCACATATAGGCTTTAATAAGTTACATAAATATAAAGCTGGTATATTGTTGAAAAATATTGATCCTCAAAGCTATTTTTATTTTAATCATACTTATGCAGTAAAAAAGATTAGTAATGGAAATGTAGTATTTACAGAATATGGCGAGAAATTTGTTTCTCTTTATGAAAATAAAAATATATTTGCAACACAATTTCACCCAGAAAAGAGCCAATTAGCAGGATTAGAAGTAATTAAAAATTTCATTGAGTCATAAATATGAATAAAGTTGCAAAAAGAATTATATTTACTCTTTTATATTCTGATAATAATTTTTTTTTAAGTAGAAATTTTACGCTACAAAAAGTGGGTGATATATCTTGGTTAAAAAAAAATTATGATTTCATTAAACTTTTATTCTCCGTTGATGAATTAATTATATTGAATGTTGATAGAAAAAAAAAAGAAATATCCAGACTCGCTGAATGCTTAAAAGAAATTTCAGAGGAATGTTTTATACCAATAAGCGCGGGTGGTGGTATTAGATCTATTAATGAAGCAAAAATTCTTTTTCGATCAGGTGCCGATAAGATAATTTTTAACACAAATCTAATAAAAAATAAAAATTTAATTTATCAAGTCTCCAGAATTTATGGTGCCCAAAGCATTGTTGCTAGTATAGATGTAAAAAAAGAAAATAAGAAATATATAATTTATCAAAATAATGGTCAAAGAAATACAAAAATAGATTTAAAAAAATATATTTTAGAAATTCAAAAACTTCCAGTTGGAGAGATTTTGCTAAATTCAATAGATAGAGATGGTACAGGATTTGGTTTGGACCTAAATTTATTAAAATTTGTTAAAGATTTAAAAAAACCTCTTATTATTTCTGGAGGTCTTGGAAAAAGAGAGCATTTTTATCAAGGTTTTAAAAATAATAATATTGATGCAATTTCAACAGCAAATATATTAAACTTTTTGGGGTCAGCCTTGTATGATGTAAGAATGTTTTTGTTATCAAAAAAAATAAATATGCCAAAATGGAATAAAAATTTTTTATAATTTATGTTACAAAAAAAAATAGCATTTATAATTTCAAAAAGAATGTATATTAAATTTTTCTCAAATTTAATTTTGCATTTCGAAAAGAAAAAATATGATATATATTTACTTTTCGATTACACTCAATCAAGAGAAAAAGGAAAATGGCGAGAATTTCCGCATTTAGAGGTATATCATTCGTATTCTCAAAATATAAAAAAAATAATATTTAATAATTTTTCTGATCTTGAAAATTTGATAAATTTCAATGCAATTGAAATTGTAATTTCTCTCGTAAATCCAAGTTTTTATAATCTGGAAAAAAAAAATATTAGTAGAACCAAATGGGTTATACTTCAAAATGGATTTGATATCTTTTATCATTCAAAAACAATTAATAATTCAGACTTTATATTTATGTATAGTGAATTCTTTAAGGAAAAATTGGATTATTTTTGTAAAAAAGACAAAATAAAATTAAAAAAAGAAAATGTTCATGTTGTTGGCAACCCACAATTTGACAATATAAATTTTAATAAAAACAAATTGATTACAAAATTTAATCTCACTCCAAAAAAAATTCTAACTTTTCTGCCATGGGGAGCTGGTAATTTATATAGATACGAGAATCAAATAAAAAATTTTATTGGTAAATATGTATTTTGTTTGCCTTACAATGATGGAAAATTTTATTATTTTAGAAAATTATTTTTCAAATTATGCTCTAAGTTTGTATTTAATGAAATTGAAATTATAAAAAAAATTTCTAAATATTGTAAAGAAAATAATTATCATTTTTTAATAAAGAGTAGATCAAAAAAAATAATCGATAGCGAATATCAAAAATATTGTGATCTTATTTTGTATGACGATGAAATCATTGATAGCACTATTAAACAGGTACTGTATATGTCAGATTACGTTATATCTGCAGCCTCTACAGCTGTAGGAGAGTCTGTTTTTTTTAATTGTAAAACAATAAATATTTTTAATAATATTTTCAAATATGATGATGATATACTAATAGAATCTAGTTCAAACAATTATTTTGATAATGATGGATCTTGTAAAAAAATTGATATTAAAGAATTAAAAAATAAGAATTTAGATATTCTGTTTAATTTTGAATTTTCCGAAAATTCATGCTTAGAATATAGTGAACATTTTTATGATTATCATAGAAAACAAAATACTTGTGAGAAAATTGAAAAAATATTATTTAATAAAACCTTGAAGAGCAATGTATAATAAATTCGATAATTTAAATTTTGATTTAACAAAATTAAAAAAAAAAATAGAAAATGAAAAAATTAAGAAAAAATCATTTATTCCAAATATATTTAAAAAATATTTTGATGGATTTTTAATTTATATTGGCATTTATAGAAAATTAATTAACAGTGGTTTAGTAGATAGTTGGTTTATTGAATTTAATTATTTTTGGAAAAAATACTTAGATGGTAGGCCACTTTATTTTAATGACTTTTTTTATTTGTTAGGAGTCTACAGACAAAAATTTCAAAATATTATAGTTAAAGACAATCCTGATCAAAAAACATTTTTAGAACCATGGCAAAACAGTGAGTCTTTATACCTATTATTTGGAGCAGTAAGAAAATATGCCTACGAACCTTTTTCCTTTTTTAATGTTGACAAATATTTAAATAATGGTTCAAAATTTTTGGAATATGGATGTGGAATAGCTCCTATAAGTTCCTCAATTTTAAATTATTCCTCAAAAAAAACTGATATATATTATGCTGATATATTACAGATAAATAGTATTTACGCACAGTATAGATTAAAGGGTAGAGCTAAATTTGTTGAGTTAACTCCACTTAAATACGATCTTAACTTACCAAATGATTTTGATGTCATTACTATTAGAACAGTTTTAGAGCATCTAACAGATCCTCTAGATTGTATAAAATATTTAACTAGTATTTTAAAAAAAGACGGATTATTGATATTGGATTATGTCATTTCCGAGGGAAAAGGACTTGATACAATTGAGTCATTGAATCAAAGAAATCAAGTAATTAAATTTATTGATGAAAATTTTCTTGTCATAGAAGGAAGTTTAAATTATGACAAAACAATTAATATAGCGGTAGCAAAAAAAAAATAAATAAAATTAAATAATTTTAATATGAGCAAATCAGCATTAATTACAGGAGTATCGGGTCAAGATGGAGCTTACTTAGCTGAACATTTATTAAAAAAAGGATATAGAGTTATTGGAGGAGACAGAAGGGCAGCAAGCAACTCATTTTGGAGATTAAAAAAATTAAATATTTTAAAAAAAATTGAGATAATAAATCTAGATGTTTGTGAATTTTCGAATGTTTTACATGTTGTTAAGAAATATAAACCAAGCGAAATATATAATTTAGCAGCACAATCTTTTGTTGGGTCATCTTTTGAATTACCTTTAGTTACCTCAGATAGTACCGCAATAGGAACAACAAGATTACTTGACGCGATTAAAAATTTTTCAAATAAAACAAAATTTTATCAAGCATCAAGTTCTGAAATGTTTGGCAAAGTTGCAGAAACGCCTCAAAACGAAAAAACAGTTTTTTATCCAAGAAGCCCATATGCTGTTTCCAAAGTTTACGCTCATATGATGGCAATAAACTACAGAGAATCTTATAATTTACACTGTAGCTGTGGAATTTTATTTAACCATGAGTCCCCTCTAAGAGGCGAAAACTTTGTAACAAGAAAGATTACTCTTGCATTATCTAGAATTGTTTCTGGTCTTCAGAAAACTTTAGAAATTGGTAATTTAGATGCTAAAAGAGATTGGGGATATGCAGCAGATTATGTTGAGGCAATGCATCTAATGTTGCAACAAAAAAAACCAGATGATTACGTGATTTCAACAGGTCAAACAAACTCTGTTAGAACTTTTATTGAAAAAGCATGTGAAATATTAGATATTAAAATTGCATGGAAAGGCAAAGGATCAAAAGAAGTTGGTATTAACATCAGAAATAATAAACCAATAATCAGAGTCAATCCTAAATTTTATAGACCTGCGGAGGTTGAACATCTGCTTGGAGATTCTTCTAAAGCAAAAAAGAAACTTTCATGGAGACCAAAACATGATTTTGATCAACTTATCGAAATAATGTTAAAATCAGAACTAGATAGTATAAAAAATCCTGAGTGATTAATATTGCATTTAAAAAATATTCTAAATTTATTATAAAATCCGATAATTCCTCATGGGTTCTCGATGAACTTAAAAAAGAAATTTCTGATATTTTAAATAATAAATATAAATTTATAAATTCTAATTTATATAATTTTATTGATTACCAACACATTTTTTTTATTAATAAATATGAACTTGCAAAATTACCAAATAAAAATTTAAAGATTGCAGCTAGTTATTTTCATACTGAAAAAAATAAAAAAAAGGAAAATAAAAAAATTTTAAATCAAATAATCAATGACGATCGTATTAAATGTATACAGGTAACTAATAATCAAACAAAAAATTTTCTTATTAAAAAAGGTGTGAAGAGAGAAAATATATTTAAAATTCCAATTGGGATACAAATAGAAAAGTTTAAATTTATATCACTAGAAAAAAAAAAATTAATTAAAAAAAAAAATAAGCTTAAAGATTATTTAGTTATAGGCTCATTTCAAAAAGATGGAAAAAATTGGGGAGAGGGAAATGAACCAAAGATGGTTAAGGGTCCTGATATACTAGTAAAATTATTAAAAAAATTAAAAAAAAAATATAAAATTCATGTTGTTTTAACTGGACCAGCCCGAGGTTATGTAATTAATAATTTGAAAAAATTAAAAATTTCTTACGAACATCATTTTCTTAAAAAGTATGACGATATTATAAAATATTATTCGTTAATTGATGCTTATGTTGTTACATCTAGAGAGGAAGGAGGACCCAGATCAATATTAGAGTCTATGGCAAGTGGCGTTTTAATATATTCTACTAAAGTAGGTCAAGCTAAGGAAATAATCAGAAATAATTCAAATGGATATTTGTATGAAATAAAAAATCTTGATCAATTATCTAAAAAAATTATAAAAAATCATCTTAATGATAATAGAAAAATTAAATTAATTAAAAATGCAAGATTGACCGCTATAAAGTATTCTCACAAGAAAATGAAATATAAATGGTATAAATTTTTTGAAAAATTGAGTAAATAAAATGCTATATTTGATAAAATCATTCTTAAGAGATTTAAAAAATTTCTATTTTCCTAAAAAGCATCCTTTTGGCGAAAAGATTTTAGCCGATAAGGAATATTATATTTCAAAGCATCTTGAAGCCAAAAATAAAATTTATGTTGAAATAGATAATTTTGAAAAAATAACTAGTTTTAAAATTGAAAAGGATTGGTTAGATAATCTTGCTCTGCATACCCAAGTTGTTAAAAAAAAAAGTGAAATAAATTATCAACATGGTAGAATACTTTATTCGGCATTGAGAAAGTACATTAAAAAAAATAAAATTAAATTTTTAAATGTTTTAGAAATAGGTACAGCACTCGGTTATTCATCGATATGTATGTCAAAAGCAATAAACGATAGTAAAGCTTTAGGAAATATTGTCTCATTAGATATTATATCTGGAAAAAATAAAATTTATTGGAATTGTATTGATGACCACCAAGGTCCAAAAACAAGGGATGAACTTCTTTCAACTTGGAAAGAAGAATTAAAAAATATTAGTTTTTTGACTGGACCGAGCTCTTTTACACTAAAAAAGTTTAAAAAAGATAGGATTAATTTCGCATATATAGATGGTATGCATGACTATTTAAATGTAAATAAAGAATTTAATTTTATATCCTCTAGACAAATTTCCGGGGATATAGTCATTTTGGATGATGTAAATGAGAAGTTTCCTGAAGTTATAAAGTTTATAAAAGATCAAGAAAAACTCGCTATTTATAATGTTGAGAAAATAAAATCATCTGAAGATAGAGCGTACGCAATTTGTGAAAAAAAATGACCTATGTTAAAAATTTTATAAAATTTATTATAATAAACACGTTTTTAAAAAAATATATAACAGAAATACTAAATTTTTTATTAATTCCAAAAAATGTACTAAGATACAATAATTATATTAAAATAGATTACAAACTAAGTAAAAAAATTAATTTCGGTTCAAAAAAAGCAAATAATTTTTTTATAAACAAAATAAAGAATTCTAGAAAATATTTTGAATATGGAGCTGGCAGTTCAACATTGCTAGCAGAAAAATTATTAAAAATATATTTAAGTGTTGAAAGTGACTATCACTTTGGTAAATTTTTAAAAAAAAAATATAAATTAAAAATATCAATTAAAAATTTTGGCCCAGTTAGTTTTTATTCATGGCCAATATTTGCAAGTTTGAGAAAATACAACTTAATTAAAAAGGTAAATAAATATACATCATCTATAAATGAGTTTAGTAAAAAAAATGGGTTCCCAGACTTAATATTAATAGATGGAAGATGTAGAGTTTTGTGTGCTTTAATGATTCATCGATGCTTGTTAAAATTTAAAAAAAAAAAATTTACTATTATTATTGACGATTTTAAAAATAGAAAACATTACTCTGAAATAAAATCATTCTTTTTTGTAAATCTAATAGGAAGATTTGGTGTAATAAACAAAATTAAAAAAATTAATACTTCTAAACTTATAAATAAGTATAAATATGACTTTAGATAAAAAAACAAAAAATCTAGCTTTTACAATAGCCTATGGGCCTAAGAGGTTCAAAGATATGGCAACAACTTTAAAAAAATCCTTTAAATTTTGGAACCCCAACATTGATTTTAAGATTTTTGGCGAGGAATCAATAACTCCAATGTCTGAAATTAAAAAAAAAAAATTTTATCCAAAAGATTTTAAGCGGCCAAAATTAGAGATTCTATCTAAACTTAAAGATCCAAATATTAACTATATGTTTATTGATGCTGATGCAGTAGTAGAAAACAATCTATCAAAATATTTTCAGATGATTCATGAAGATAAATTAATAATTGAATATAAATATAACAATAGTGGATATTGGTCGAATATTAAGAATTTAAATTTTGTAGAAACATGTAAAAAAGCTGGTTTAGAAAATTTATTGCCTTATAGCATCAATAGTGGAATAATTATGTGGAGAGGATATAAATCATGCTTTGAATTATCTCTAGAATATATTTTGAAATATGATCTATATGATAAAAAAGGATTGTCAGGTGATGAGTATTATCTATGTGCGGCTATTCAAAAATGTAAAACCCAAATAGAGCCAATTAATTATTCAAAGATAAAAATATGCAAACTGTGGAATGAGACTTTTACAGTAAAGAAAAATAAGGTTTATGTGCAAAACTTAAATCAAAGTAATTTTGACATCATTCATTACGGAAATCACAATTATTTTAATCTAAAAGTTTTAAAAATATTAAAAAAGTATAATCCAGACTTAAAAGTTAATGCCTACTATTATTTCAAAATTTTAATAAATAAAATAAAAAAAACTTTTAAAAAAATTATTAAATTGAACTTAACGGATGAAAAAATTTAATAAAATCGATTTACGCCTAAATAAAAAACCAAAAATTAGTGTAATTCTATCCTTCTTTAATAATAATGAAACATTAGAATTATCTATAAAAAGTATTATTAATCAATCTTATAAAAATTTTGAACTAATCCTGATCTCAGATGGATCAAATGATTTATCAAATAAAATAGTTCAAAAATTCTTAATTAAAAAAAACAACATATTATATTTAAGATCTAGAGTTAATATGGGTCTTACCAAAATGCTAAACGTAGGTATTAAATATTCAAGAGGTGATTTTATAGCTCGTCAAGATGCTGATGATTTTAGTTTTTCTTCTAGATTTAAAAAACAACTTGATTACTTTGAAAAAAATAATGATGTTGATATTTTAGGCTCAAACGCTGTTTATATTATTAAAAACAAAAAACAAATTATAAAAATGCCAGAAAAAGATATTAATATTAAACAAGGCCTTCCATATAAAAATACTATAATTCACCCAACAGTTATGATGAGAAAAAAAATTTTCAATAAAAATATTTTTTACAACGAGAATTATTTAAGGTGTCAAGATTATGAGTTATGGCTAAGAGTTAAGAACAAAGTAAAGTTTTATAATATTCAAAAAAATTTAGTAAAAAGAATTGTTAATCCTAAAAATTTTAAAATCAAGGATCTTATTTTAAGTTCGAAAGCAAGATTTACACATTGTAGTTTGTTTTTAAGTTCTATTCTATTTGGAGTTGATCTTTCTAAGTTTATTCTAAAAAGAATTTTCTTTACTTTTAAACTTTAAATATTTTATTTATTTTTTTTGTATAATTAACAATTGAGAAGTTTTCCAAAACGTTTTTTTTTGCGTTATAACTATGTTTATTCAATAATTTTCTATTTTTTTCGTAATATTTAATTTTATCAATAAATTTTTTCGGATCTTGATCATTGATAATAAATCCACATCTTAATTTATTGTTATTAATGACTTTTTTAATATCACCCACGTCATTACTTATTACTGGTATACCTAAGTTAAGTGCTTCTATTATAGATAAAGGCAATGACTCATATTTTGATGTACATATTAATATATCAAATTTTTTCATTATTTTTTCAGGATTATATATATTTTTATACCAATTAATTTTTTGTTTAATTGGTTTTAAAGAATCTAAATTATTATTAAAATATTTTTTTTGTGAATCCCATAAATTCCCAATAAGATGAAATTTAATTTTTTTAGATTTTATTGATTTAACTATATCAATAAATAATTCAATATTTTTATCAGGATTTATATTAGCAACCATTCCTATATTTAATATATTATTAGTTTTTTTTCTTATTTTAATTCTAATTGGTAAAACTGAAGATCTTAATAAAATTTTTTTTGATTTTTGAAAAATATATTTATAGTAGTCTTGAGATTTCTCAGATGCAAAAAAAACTGTTTGCAAGTTTCGAGATAAAGCAAAAATTAGAAACTTACTAAACTTATTCAATTTTGTGTCGTGAACATGAAAAAAAATATTTTTTTTTAAAATTACCGATATCAATAAGCTTTTTAAATTTGAGGTTCCGCCAGGCAAATAAACACTATTAAAACTAAGAAGTTTTTTTCTTATTTCAATACTTTCTTTAATAAAATTTAAAAAGTATCTCAATATATTTCTTTTAGACAAATATTGAATATCAATTTCTTCGATTTTTATAAGCGATGGATCTAAAAATTTTGATATGATTTTTTTTGAACCTAAGGGTAAGATTAAATGATATTTTTTAACATTCTTATTTTTAATTAATTGATTTAATAGATTTATAAGCTGTTTTTGAGGCCCACCTAGCCGCATATCTTCCATTATTATTGCTACTCTGTTCATATGATCAAATTTTAGTCAAATATTTAAGTTTAATAATAGAGCTAGATTAAAAAACTACAGTATTTGATATAAAAAATATATATATAATTTCTCTTAATTAAAATGAATTTAAATAAATTAACCATAAGCCTTCACTTTGGAAAAAAAGAGAATTATGTTTTTTTGCAAAATTTTCTCAAATCTTTCTTAATTTGTAATAAATATCCAAAAATCCAAATCATTATAACAGAAACTAGTGGAGACAAAAATATAAGAAGATGGTTAAAAAGTATTAATTTTAATAAATCCTTTATTAATTTTGATGGATCAAAGACTAATATAAAAAAAAATAAAAAAACAAATGCTAAATTAAAATTAGTTTTTCCAAAAAGGATAATAAAAGGTAGAGAAGTACCTTACATGAAATGTTATATAAATACTGCATATGCAAAAGATAACTCAAATAATTATTTTGTTTTTCTTGCAGAGGATTGTCAATTTTTCGTTAAAGGAGATGTCATATCATTACTGATTAAAAGTTTAAAAAAAATTGGTAATAATAATAATCATATTAATTTTTGCCACTGGACCAAGTATAGGTATGATAAGGATAATAATAAAATAGATAATATTATAAAGATTGATAATAGATTATCCTTATTCAAGACAATTATGATCAAGGGTGATATTTTTTCTCTAACATCTAGAAAAATTTATAAAAAAATTGGAAAAATAAGAAGTCCAAAATCTTGGAAACCCAATACAATTAGTGAAAAATTATATAGAGGTGACTGTATTAGGCATCTAAACGAAAAATTTCAACAATTTAAGATAAATAGATTGTATCCCTCAATTGCACCAATAGTTAGTTTTGATAATGATTATCATAAATTTTTTAAGAATATTATTATCAAAGAAACAAAAAAAAATCCTAATTTTGTACTCTGTAAAATGTTAAGTGAAAAAGAATATAGTATAAAATTCAAAAACTCTAAAAAGAAACTTACAACAGCAGAAGATATTTATAAAATGAATCAATGGTTTAATTTTTTTAGAACAAAATTTTTCTTTGATAAGAAATTAAATAATTTTTTTAAAATTAAAAAAATTAATTAAATTTATTTAATCATGTACTATATAAGTTATATAATTTAAAAGTAATAGATTCTGTAACCATGCTTAATTTTCATTTTTAAATTCTTATCAACACCAACGGAAGTACAAGGTGATTTACTATAGAAACAATATGTATTTTTTGGTCTAAAGAATAAAATTTTATTATTTTCCTCAAATTTCTCTAAAATAATTTTTTTATTATTTTTCTCAAATGAATAAAATTTTGGCCAGGGATAATTATAATACATTTTGTTATAATTATTAGATATCCTAATACCTTGTTTACTTACAAGGGTAAAAACTGCTAAAAAAATTAAAAAATTTGTTAAATTGATTAATTTTTTTTTATCATATCTATAAAAATATTTCTTAACTAATAAACTAATAATCAAAGCTATAAATGAAATAATATATGAATAACCATATCGATAAATGGGTCCTTTTAAAAACCAAATTAATATACCAATAAAAATTATCGATAATATAAAAATGTAATTTTTAAACAATACTTGATTATTCCTAACTATTTTATTTTTTGGGTCAGATAGTTTGAGATATATAATTAATAGCATAATCATTAGTAGATATGGAATTAAAATTTCTAAAATTTCTAAAAATTGATTTTTAATCCAAAATTTAATCCAGTAAAAATTTTTTAAATAATCTTTGTAACCTAGAATTTTATCATTTTGATTTGACCAATCTTTTGCCCATGCCTCAGAACCTACAGAAACATCCAGTATATTTGATTCATATATAAAGTTTGTCCATTCAAAATTAAAACATGTAATTGGCATTGGGTAAATTAAACACCCAGAACTTAAAATATTTTTTGAAAACCACATAATAATAAAAATTGATATAATTAAAGTTTTCATATTTAAAAATTTAAAAAAACTGTCTTTAATGAGAAGTAAAGGTATTAACAATGAAGCTATTAAAAAAGTTTTATTTAAAAATACAAAAATTGAAAAAATATATATTAAGTAAAATACCTCAACCTTTTTTAAATTATTAATATTTTCTTTAAAATTAAGATACAAAGATAGAACAACAAAAAAAATAAAATGTCCTACTGCATCATTCCCATACTCACTATATCTGTTCATTTTAAAACAAACATAGATCAAAATTAATATTGAAAAAAATTTAGAAACAGAAATTATTTTTATATTTTGCATATTAGAGATCAAATTAAATATTGTGTAAGTAGCTATACAAGCTGCAGGCAAAACAATTCCATTAATTTTAAAAAAATAATTAAAATGTATACCACTTAAATATTGAAGTATTGAGATATGCCCAAATCTTTGGTGCAAGTTGCTTGCACCGATAATGATCTTATTTTCATTTAAAATATTTATATAAGGTAAATGATATAGACCAGCATCAGGTCTATAACTATTACTAAAAACTAAAAACAACGAGACCCCAAATGAGCAAATAATTAAGAAATATAAAAAATCTAAATTTTTATTTATATTTTTTATGAAATTTCTTTGAAAAATAAAAAATATGATAATTATTATTAAAAAAATGAGAGTATTAAACAAAATATCTAATTTAAAAAAAAAATTTGCCAATAACGCTATAAAAGACAAAAATATAATACCCAAAAGGCTAGTTAAAGAGTAAAAATAAAATGTTTTTTTTAAACTTATATTTAAAAACTTTAAAACTAAAGTACCAGAGGCGAAATGAAGAAAAACAGATAAAAGTGATGTTAGTAATAGATTAAACATTTATGAGATTAAGTATTATAATTCCAGTTTATAACGAAATAAATACCATAGAAACAATTATAAATAAAATTTTAAATGTAAAAATAAATAATAAAGAAATTATAATAGTAGATGATTTTTCTAAAGATGGAACTAGGGAAAAATTGCTAAGCTTAAAACAAAACAAAGAATTAAATATAATATTTCATGACAGAAATATGGGTAAAGGGGCATGTATAAAATCAGCTACTAAATATTTAAACGGCGATTATGTTGTTATACAAGACGCAGATCTTGAATATGACCCAAACGATCTGTTAAAGTTTTTAGACTTTGTGGAAAAAAAAGGAGCAAAGGTAGTATATGGTTCGCGGGTTCTAGGTAGAAAGAAATTGAATTTTAATTTTTTTGTAATATTTAGAATATTTGCTAACTTTTTTCTAACAAAAATATCAAATTTAATAAACAATCAAAAATTAACCGATGCGCACACTTGTTACAAGTTTATATCAAAAAATATTTTTTTAAATCTTGATCTTAAACAAGATGATTTTTCTATTTGCCCAGAAATTACAACAAAAATATCAAAACTTAAAATTGATATATTTGAAATTCCTATTTCTTATAATGGTAGAAATTATTCTCAGGGAAAAAAAATTAAATTTAAAGATGGAATTATGGCATTAGTAACACTTATTAAGTATCGTTTTTTTACTTAGATTTTTTTAAGTAAATTAATAAAGAAAAATAAATTAAACTTGAAATTAAAAGTGAAATATAAAAGTTTCTTGTTAAAAGAAGTAAAACTATCGGCAATAATATCAAGCTCATTACACTTAAGAAGGCAATATTTTGATTAAAATATTTTAAAATGAGATGGTGTAGATGTTGATTATCACCTGAAAAAGGAGATTTTCTTTTAATTAATCTTTCAATACTTAATCTTACTGTATCTAATCCAGGTACAAAAAACGCTAAAAAGATTTCATCACAATAAAAATTTCCAAATTTATTATAATAATAAATATAGCAGGAGGCCAAAAAACAAGTAATAAAAGAGTTACCAGAATTACCAATAAAAACTTTATTTTTAAAATTAAAAAATAAAAATATTACCAATGATAGAATTAGTGTCATTACAGGTAAAGTGAATTTTCCAGTAATTAAAATGAGAAATATTAGCCAATAAATTATTGTTGTCCCATACAACCCATTAATTCCATCTATAAAATTTGAAGCGTTATAAAATAAAAAAATACAGAAAAGGGTGAAAAAAATTCCATAATTGCCAAGATCTACAAATAAACCAATATATTTAAAATGTAGTTCATTAAGAATTAAGTTTTGTTCAAAAGGAAAAAAAAATAAAAAAATTAAACAAAAAGCTAAAAATTTTCTATTTGGAGAAAGATTTTTTATATCGTCTAATCTTCCTAAAGAATAAAAACACAAAGAGGTTATAAAAACTATGATTAAGAATTTTTTTGAAAGATCATCTTCATTAATATAAGCAATTATAATTGACAGTAAAAATGGAACTAGACAAGCTAACCCACCAATATTGGAAACAGGATGTTTGTGAATTTTATTTGTATCTTTTGATGGATTATCATAAAAACCATATTTCTGTGAAATTTTTTTTGTTTGAATTAAAATAATTAATGTAAATGATGATATAAAAAGTGATAATATTAATATATTCATTAAATTTAAATGTTAAATATACATTATTTTAAACAATATTTTAATTTTATAAATAAGAACTATAAATTTGAGCAAATTATATATTTTTTGCCAATTTTTTTTTCTTTTAGCGTTATTGCAACAGTTATAGGAACTGCTGTATTAAATATATCAATTATAATTTTTGATGTTTTATTTCTTATTTTTTACTTTTTAAATAAAAATAAGATTATATTTAATTTTAATACAAAAATATTATTAGTAATATTACTTTTTTTAGTCTTAAATGTATTCTTTTCTAAAAATATTGAGTCTTCTATTCATGGTTTTTTTGGAATTTTAAAAAGTTTCATTTTTATTATTGGAGGATGTTTTCTTTTTAAACTAGATGAAAAATTTTTTTTAAAATTTTCTAAATTTGTTTTTATAATTTTTATTTTTGTATCAGCTGACACACTGATTCAGTATTTATTTGGAATAGATATATTTGGTTATGAAGTTTGGGGCGCACATGGCGGTAGATTGACAGGGCCATTTGGTGATGAATTGGTTGTTGGGTCTTTTTTGAGCAAAATATTATTTATTTCAATCATTTTTATTTTAATCAATTATAATAATAAAATCTATGATTTAATTTTTTTGTTAATTTCGATAACTATAATATTTCTTACAAATGAGAGATCTGCAGCCCTGATGACTTTATTATCTAGTTTAATTTATATTTTTTATAGATTTAAAAGTATAAAAATGAAAATATTATATTTCACATCTATTTTTTTAATAATAATGGGATTACTTGCAATCCCAAATTTAAAAGACAAATACATTACCAGTACATTAGGCCAGCTAGGTATTAAAGAGAGCAAATGGTTTAAGCATGAAAGTTTTTTGGATAGTCATTGGGGCGCACATTATCTTACATCCTTATCTATATTCAAAAATTATCCAATATTTGGATCCGGACTTAAGACGTTTAGATTTGAATGTCAAAAAGATGAATATAGTAATATTAATTCAGAAGCAGCGTATGCAAGATGCTCGACCCACCCCCATAATTTTTATTTAGAAATTTTATCTGATACAGGATTAATTGGTATCTTTTTTTTTATCAGTCTAATATTTTTTATATTAAAAAATATAATAAAAAAATTAATATCAAAAAAAACAATATTGAGTCCAGCTATATTCTCACTCTTTTTTTTGTTTTTTTGGCCAATTAAAACAACAGGATCTATTTTTAGTAGTTGGAATGGATATTTTTATATTTTGGCGTTAATAGTGATAATAAGTCAACTAAATTTAATTAAAATTAATGATTAGTGATTACTATGGTTTAACAATTTTAAATTTTCCTTTTGGTTTAATAGTTTCATTAATTATATTTGGTGGAATTATTCAAACAAGTAATTCATTTTTAAAATTTAAAAAAATACCTGTTACTAAAACAGTTAATATACTTTTTCCTTTTTTAATATTTTCTTTGTTTATTTCAATTGTGAATTTAACTATTTATATCAATATTTCATTTGCACGAATTACAATTTATGTTTTTTTATTTTTTTTTCTCTACCAATTCTTCAGGTTTTATAAGAACTATAGATTTAAAAAAAATATTTTAAATAATTTTAAATTTAATTTTGTAGATATATTTATTGTTATTTTTCTTGCTTGTTATCTTGTAATATCATCACTACCAATAAGTGACGCTGATTCATTGAGTTATCATTCATCATTTGGATCATATTTGATTAAATATTCGAATACAGAATGGATGAAAAATACTAAATTTTTTCATCCTGATTTACTCTTATCTGGCACTTCTGAAATAATAAATTTTATAGGCTTGGTTTTATTAACTGATAATTACGGATCTTATATAAATTTTTTAAGTTTAATATTTATTTATTACATTTTTAAAACTAATTTCAAAAAAAAAAAAAATATCAAAATTGTTTTTTTGTTAATTCTATCTTCTCCAATTATACTACCAATGATTTTCTCCCAAAAGATTTATATTTTACCATCAATTATTTTATCAAGTATTATTTATTTTCTATTTATTGAAAAAAAATTTAGTAAAATAGAATTTTTTTTACTATTTTCGTCTTTGATGATAGTTGCTTCTTATAAAACAAGTTTTTTGATACCAATTTTTATAATTTTAGTTTATTTAGCATATTTAAGTCTAAAAATAAAAAAAGTTAAAGAAAATTTTTTTTTAATGTTTGCAAGTTTTATTTTATTTTTACTTCCACTCATTGTAAAAAACTTATATTTTCACAATGATTTTTTTCCTCCCTTAACAGGTCAAATATTGAATATAAATTCAGAAAATATAAATAATTTTGCAAATTTTATTAAAAATTATGATCTTCAATTAAATGTGAATACTTTAGTTTTATTACCATTTTTAATTTTTATTCCTCACTATGGTCAACTAGGAAATGTATATTTTAGTTTACCAAACATAGGAAAAATCTATGGAATACAATTTTATGCCTTTCTATTTTCAAATAAATCATTCAGTAATAAATTTTTATTATTAATTCTTATTTCATTTATATCTGTTTTGTTGTTAGGGAATATAAGCACAAGATGGTTTTTATTTATATTTTTTCTTATTTATTTTGGTTTTTTACATTTTGATATGACAGTTAATAAAATATTTTTAATATTAGTCAAATTACAAATTATAATATTTAGTTTATTTATAATCTTTTATTCAATATTAAATGTTGAAGCATTGCTTAGTACAAATTTAAAAAAAAATTTCTTATTAATAATTCAAATGGTTTTCAATATATTTCAAAAATAAATTCTATTTCAAAAAACAAAAAATTAAAAAAAGATGAATATGTACTTTATTCTTATAGGTCACATTTTTGGACAGATTTGAATTCCAATCATATAAATATAGGCAGTGAGTGGCTTACTCTATTCAATTTTAAAAATGATAAAATTTCAATAAATAGTAAATTAAAATTTCTTTTAAATAATAAAAAAATAAAAATGATCGTTTTTAGAAAAAAAAATAATTTAAATAAAATTTTAGATAATTCCTTTAAAAATAAATGTAAAATTGATTTTGGAGGTTTTTCATCTAAACACGCTACTAGAAATATTTTTTTTTCTGGTGAAAAAGAATATAACTGGGTTTATTTTAAAAATGAAAATTTTATAAATTGTTTAACTAAGTATGAATAAATTAATTTACCTTTCATTTCATAATAAATTTTTCGATAATATTATTCTTAACAAAAGAAAAGAAATGGTAAAACTAATTCAAAAAGAACTCGCTGATATAAATATTGAAAGTTGTTTAGATATTGGGTCATCATCTGACAAAGAAAACAAAAGTACAAATTATATTATCAAAAACCTTAATTTAGGCAAAATTCATAAATCTATAACAAATCAAAAAATAGATGATCATTTTTTTTCTGATATTTTATTAGAAACTATTACAAAAAGATTATCTTCTGATAATATAGATAAATTCAAAAGTGATTTAGTAATATCATCTGCAACAATTGAGCATGTAGGATCAAAAGAAAATCAAGTTGAAATGCTTAAAAATATGGCATCTTTAACAAAAAAAACTTTCATAATAACAACCCCAAACAAATATTATCCCATAGAGTTTCACACAAAAATTCCGCTTCTCCATTTTTTGCCAGCAAAAATCTTCAGAAAAATATTAAAAATATTAAACTATAGCTTTTATGCTAAGGAGGAAAATTTAAATTTATTATCTGAAAAAGATATTTTAAATCTTCTAAAAGTTTCAGGAATTTATGATACATACAAAATCAAGATTAAACCAATTAGACTCTTCTTTATAAAATCAAATTTTATTGTATTTTGTAAAAAAAAATAATCTAAACCCAGAGGAACTTGCTTAGATTAAAAAAATAAAATAAGGTAAATGTACTTTTATGCAAAAAACTATCTTAATTCCTTGTTATAACGAAAAAAATTTTATTGAAACTGTTTTAAAAAACGTAAAAAAAAACATAAGTGAGGATGATAATATTATTATTATAGATGATGGATCAAATGATGGAACTACTGAAATACTAAAAAAATACGAGAACGATAAACAGATAGAATGTATTTTTAATAATACTAATCTTGGAAAAGGGAGCGCAATAATATCAGGGTTAAATAAATCTTCTAAAATAAATGATGTTGTTTTAATACAAGATGCTGATTTAGAATATGATCCAGAGGATTATAAAAAAGTCTTTTTGCCTTTTTACGAGACTAATGCAGATGTAGTTTATGGTTCAAGATTTTTAGGTGGAGCAAAATATTACAGACTGCATTTCTTTTGGCATTTAATTGCGAATAAAATATTAACTTTAGTTTGTAATTTAGTCACTAATCTTAACATGACAGATATGGAAACTGGATATAAGTGTTTTAAAAAGGATGCAATTTTATCAATTAATCTTAGGGAAAAATCATTCGGTATAGAACCTGAAATAACAGTAAAATTGTCAAAAAAAAAATTTAAGTTTTTTGAAGTTCCTATTTCTTACAATGGGAGATCCTATGCTGAGGGAAAGAAAATCCAATTAAAAGACGCTTTTGTAGCAATTTATTGTATAATAAAATATAGATTTTTTGATTAGATTATTTACAAATTTTAAAAATTTGTTATTACATTAACGCCTGGTGATTATTGCGAAAGGGAAATACCCGATCCCATTCCGAACTCGGAAGTCAAGCCTTTCTGCGCCGATGGTACTTTGTCTTAAG
>MDTA01214022.1_pt1 | contig 36063 bp, 46 predicted proteins | sample 811151 | NCBI WGS metagenome assembly MDTA01 (sample SAMN05326648, study PRJNA326480) | marine metagenome | isolation source: seawater | place: Indian Ocean: South | collected 2010
ATTCATGCTATAATTCCTGAAAAATGGAAATAGATAAACATCACGAACGCACACTCCATCATCATGAACATCATGAACATCATGAACATCATGAACATCATAGTGATGGCGTATGTCATCAATGCGGAAAGATACATTCCGTATTCTTTATAAAAGAGCATCATTGCTTAGAGGAGACATTATCTACATTCTTTAGACATCTTATCGAACAGTCAACACCTGTTCCATTCCAAACACGCGCACCCCCTAGTATTTAATTTATATATCTAAAAATAAATAAATTTACTAGGAGAATCTAATGAAGACATATAAATTTATGCCATTTCTGCTATTGATTGGCATAATCAACGTAAAAGCGGATAACCTTACTCCGCTAGAAATTAATTCCTCACTTTTATCTAATGATATTGATGAGACTAGCCAGCCAATTACCATTTTGGATAGGACAGATATTCTGCCGAATAAAAGTTTGGGTGAAAATATTGGTATGATACCGGGTATATCTAATTCTGATTATGGCCCCGCTGTTGGTCAACCTGTAATTCGAGGTCTCGGAGGAAACAGAGTTAAATTTTTAATGAGTGGACAAAGTGTAAATGATTTAAGTTACTTTAGTGCGGATCATCCAATTCAAATAAATCTAGATAATGCAAATCATATTGAGATTCTAAAAGGACCATCATCTCTGTTTGGTTACAGTGGAACAACTGGAGGTGTAATCAATGTAATTTCAGACAGCATCACTGATAGATTATATGACGAGGAAAAAATTAAAATTAGTAGATCATTTGGAAGTGCTAGCGAAGGATATTCAAATAATTTTCTATTCAAAAAGAACATGGGTAACGCAAGTCTTTTTATTTCATATGATAAAAAAGATTATCACAACTATGATTTAGCTGAAGGGTCTTTGTATGAAGAAGGCGCTTTAAAGCATAACCTGGCTAACTCAGATGTTGCAGATAAAAGTGCATTGTTTGGATTATCTGTTCTAAGAGAATGGGGTTATATCGGTTTTTCCTTTGAGGATACAAAAGGTACCTATGGTATTCCTTATCATGCTGAAGAAGAGGAGGAGGAAGAAGAGGAAGGAGAGCACAGAATCTTTAGTACCCACAAAACAGATAACTATAAAATAAAAGGAAGAATTGATAGTCTTGCTTTTGCAAATTCTCTTGACTTTAGCTTTGGAAATTCCAATTCATCAATTAAAGAACACGAAGAGGATGGCAGTTTTAAGTTGCTTAACAATAATTCTATGTCTACTTCTTTAAAGTTTAACCTTGATGATGGAAATATTAAAAAAAGGTTAATGATATCTTATTTACATGCAAAGTCACCAATGTCATCAGGGGCATATATCCCGACATCCGAAAGCTATGAGAGATCTATAGCTTATTTCACGACCTTAAATGCAATTGGATATGATATCGATTTTGTTACTAGATATGACAACAATGAACGATCCACTGCAAGTAAGAATTACGAAGATTCTGCGTTTAGTCTTTCTCTAAATTCATATAATAAATTAACAGATAATTTATCATATAATCTAGGATACTCTCATGTATCGAGAAGTCCAACCATGGCCGAACTGTATGCTGACGGAAAACATGGCCCGACAAATAGATATGAAAAAGGCGATAATAATCTAAACAGAGAGGTTTCACGTAATATTGATTTCGGCATCAATTATGATCTAAAAGATACAACAATATCATTTAATCTGTATCAAAACGATATCAATGATTATATATATCTCAGAGATCTAGGCACTACTACCTATGATGGTGAACACCAAGATGCTAATTGGTCACAAAAGAGTGCTGTAATACAGGGTTATGAACTATCAATGCAAAATAGCTACTTACTTGGAGAAAGAGAATTACTTGTTACTCTTTCAAGAGATGATATCTCAGGTGTATTCGATGACGATACCTATATACCAAGAATTCCAAGCGCAAAAAATGTAATTGACTTTACTTTAATGGGAATTAAGAATGAAAAATATTCTCTGAGTTTTTTATATTCTGAGCAACAGGCAGATATTGCATCTAATGAAACTCGAACGAATTCCTATATAGATTTATCTATGAGATATTCAAATAAATTCAAAATGAATAATGATTATGATATTAACTTGAATCTATTCGCTGAAAATATCTTAGATAAAACCAGACGTAATCATGCATCATTTGTTAAAGCTCATGTTCCTCTATCAGGAGCTAATTTTGGTTTTAACATATCTCTAGATAGTAAATTTTAATCTTAATATGTGGGAGAGTTTTGCTCTCCCACTTTCGTTACATAAACATGGCTACAAAAAGTCCAATAAAAACACTAACTATCCATGTTAAAAAAATAAATGCAAGAATATCTGCTAGTGATTTGTATTCATAATCTACAATATCTTTTAGATATATAGGCCTAAGAATAAGGAAGACTAATAATGCCGATATAATAATCGTTAGTGATAATATTTTCATACAACCAATTATCACATAAATAGTGTTAGACATAATAATTCTTTCGTGTGATTATGACCATCGCTATAAGAAATAGTAAGACTAAATATGAGGGGAGGAATTATATGAAAATAATATTTTATTTATTATTATTTACATTTACAAATTTATCTTTGGCAGGTGATTATAACTACATAGGGACAGAACACGAGCTTAAGTTTAAAGACGGTAGTTACGAAAAAAATAAGCAACGCATAGTACTTGGCAGAAATATGATTGTAGGTACGTATAATGTATATGGTGAATTTGGTTTCGGTGAAGATATTACGGAAGGCCAATCAGTTGGCTCTGGAGCTGATTATGAGTATTACAAAATCGGCTTAAGGACAACCTATTTCAATTCATTAGACTTGAATGTTCAGTTTGAGAGTAAATTGAATACTGTTGGAAAAGACGATAATGAGCTTCAAATAAATACAAAATACAAGTTTTAAGGTTTTTATCTTCCTTTTATTGATATATATTTAGCATATGTTTGATTATGCAGCATATATCTTCTGGGCTTATTTTATTGTTTTGGTACCTATGTTGCTTATCGTTTTTTTTCTATATCATCGAGGTAGAAAAATTAGAATGAATCTTAAAAATAAATAGTAACTCAATGAAAAAAAGATCTGTAAGAATCTATTATGTATCCACCTTAATAATCATTCTAGGAGTAATATTTGTTCTCTTTGTTAAAACTTTTAATGATAATTTATTGTATTACCGTTCTCCAACACAATTAATTACTACGAAATTTCCTGATAATTACATTTTTAGAATTGGCGGTATGGTAGAGGAAGGAAGCTTGATCAGGTTTAAAGGAACTAAAGATGTAGAATTTTTTGTTACTGATTTTGATAACAAAATTCTTGTTAAATATAGCGGTATTCTTCCAGATTTATTCAGAGAAGGCCAAGGCGTGGTGATAAGAGGTTTCCTAAAGGATGAATATTTTATTGCACAAGAGGTACTAGCTAAACATGATGAAACTTACATGCCCCCTGAAGTACAAGAATCACTCGGTATAAGCGAAGAAAGTAAAAATAGAACAATTGGAAGTATGAAACAATGATTATTGAAATTGGATATATCGGCTATTTTCTTCTTATACTTGGACTTATAAATTGTATATTACTGTTAGCGCCAAGAGTTATCTTGCCTATATCTGCTTCTAATAATTTTATAATCTCGGCAAGTAAATTACATTTCCCAATTTTATTACTATCTTTTATTTGTCTAATAATTACATTTATAGGTGAAGATTATTCCATTGATTATGTCTCAAAGAACTCTAATTCAAGTTTACCGCTTGTATATAAAATATCTGCAACATGGGCAGGTCATGAGGGTTCAATGCTCTTGTGGTGTTTAGTATCAAGCTTTTGGATGTTTCTAGCAAGCATTTACAGCAAAAATTTAAAAGAGTCACTAAGAAATAACTTCTTAACTGTTATGGGTTTACTAAATCTTGGTTTCCTTCTATTTGTTGTAGCGACATCAAATCCTTTTGATCGAAATATGATTGTGCCAATAGATGGTAATGATCTTAATCCGTTATTACAGGATTTTGGTTTGATTGTTCATCCTCCAATGTTGTACATGGGGTATGTTGGTTTATCAGTAGTGTTTGCATTTGCAATAGCATGCTGTTTTGAGGATGATTTTAAAAAAGAATGGGCGCAATGGATAAGACCTTGGATTTTAGCATCTTGGTCATTTTTAACTTTGGGCATAGCTCTTGGGAGTTGGTGGGCATATTATGAGCTTGGCTGGGGTGGTTGGTGGTTCTGGGATCCAGTTGAGAATGCATCTTTTATGCCATGGTTGATGTCTACTGCCTTAATTCACAGCGTGATCGCCACCGGCGAGAAGGGAATCTTTAAGAGTTGGACAATTCTATTATCAATATTTACTTTTTCCCTCAGTCTGCTTGGTACATTCCTGGTTAGATCAGGCATTCTAATTTCTGTTCACTCATTTGCAAGTGATCCGTCTAGAGGCGTTTTTATTTTACTAATGTTGTTATTGCTAATTGGTGGAGGCCTACTAGTTTACGGTTTAAATGCTCATAAGTTTAAAGATGAAAAAGATATAAAACTGGTGTCTAAAGAAGGTTTTTTTTTACTGAATAATATCATCTTAGTTACATCTACGTTTACTATTCTATTAGGTACAATGTACCCACTTTTTCTTGATGTATTGGGCTATGAAAAAATATCTGTAGGAGTCCCATACTATAATGCAGTTTTCATACCATTAATGATACCTTTAATATTTCTAGCGGGATATATTCCAATTTTGCTATCGAGAATAAATCATAGAAAGCAACTATTCCAGTTAGCTCTTGCTTTTATTATAACTTTCCTCTTTATATACATATTCTCAGTTGATTCATTAATATTTTTCGTAGGTCTATTATCTGTTTCATGGATAGTAATTAATATACTTCTTGATTTAAAACGCTCTTTAAATAATAAGATAAAAATCAATAATAGGATTGGAATGTATTTAGCTCATTTAGGCTTAGCCGTTTTTATATTAGGAGCAAGTGTATCAGAGAATAATAAAATTGAGAGAGAGATAATCCTTGAACTAGGTAGTTCAACTAAAATTGGATCTTATGAATACAGGCTTGATGAAATTAGTGAGACTATGAAAAGCAATTATGACGCTATAATTGCAACTGTTTCGGTTTTTAGAAATAATGTTTTTGTTACAAGCATAAAACCTGAAAAAAGGCTTTATCATTCTAGCGACTCTCCCATGACTGAAGCAGGAATATTTCCTCGCTTTGAGAGAGATTTATATGTATCTCTAGGCAATATGGTTGATGATAATAAATGGCTTGTAAGAATTTATGATAAACCTCTCATTAGATTCATTTGGATAGGGGCTATTCTGATGGTAATTGGTTCAATCTTAACCATTAAATCAAAAAGAAAGTTAAAAAATGAATAAAAGCACAATTTTTTCACTTATTATAGTTATAACCATAGGCTCTTTTTTATATCAGGGCATGTATTACGACCCTAAAATTATTAAATCGCCTATGATTGGAAAGACATTCCCTATTTTTTCTCTGAAGGATCTTTTTTCCGATAATATATACACCAATCAAACTTCATTTGACAGAATCACGATAGTTAATATTTGGGCAAGTTGGTGCCTAGAATGTGATCGTGAACACTCTTATTTGATAGAATTATCAAAAAATAATGATTTTGATTTGATAGGAATAAATTATAAAGACGAGCCATCTGACGCTATGAACTGGCTAAGCATGAGGGGAAATCCTTATAAAATTATTATTTCAGATCTTAATGGAGATTTGTCAATGAATCTTGGTGTGTATGGTGTACCTGAGACATATATTGTAAACGAGAATCAAACTATTATATATAAGCATATTGGTCCATTAACTAAAACAATCATAAAAAACGAAATGGAGCCGCTCCTAAGAAAAAAAGAATGAAGATTATTTTTACTGCCATATTATTTATTTTCAGTTTCAATTCATATTCGGATGAAACCGATGCTCAATACAAATCGTTGATTGAGGACTTAAGGTGTATGGTATGCCAGAATCAGAATTTAGCAGAGTCAGAAGCACCCCTGGCGGTTGATATGAAGAAGAAGATTAGACAAATGTTAGATGATGGAATGAATGAGTCTGAAATAAAAGAATTCCTATCAGAAAGATATAGTGCATACATATTATATGAGCCACCAATTAATAAACAAAATCTCTTGTTATGGTTTGGACCTCTGATATTTATTATTTTCATTTCTTTTTTCTTGATAAGGAGATATATAAAATGACCTTACTAACAATAATACTTATTTTTGTAATTTACTTTCTATTTCTTTTAAAAAATAATCTTAAAAATCTAAATCTAAAAATAATTATTATAAGCATATTCTTGATAACTATTTCGTCATTTTATTTTTTTAATTCATCTAGTTTCAAAAATTTAGAAGAATATAAAAATCTATATTCTAAAAATCTAGTAATAAGAGATAATATTAAAATTATAAAAGAAAATATTCCTAATTTAGTATCTAAGCTAAATTCTAATCCAAATGATTTCAATGGCTGGCTAATGCTTGGAAAATCATATTCAATTTTACAAAAATATACAATGGCATCACGAGCATATCAAATTGCTTTGAACCTGAATCCAAACAATCTAGATGTCATTAAAGAATATATTTTGGTTTTAAGAAGTGACAGCGAGAAAGATAATAAAGAGTTGATAACTAAATACTATAAGATATATCTATCTAAGAATAATGATGCTCTTATGCTAATTGATAGATTAAATTTCTCAGTATCAGTAAATGATAATGCTCTTGCAATAGAGACTCTTGAAAAGTTAATAGTGCATAAAGATATAGAAAACAAAAATGAATACAAATCAGCACTAGCAGAGTTGAGACAAATAAATAATACAGACTCATTTTTAAGTCTACGCATTAATTCTAGTAAAAAGTATAATGGTTTCTTATTCATACTTCTGAAAGAGTTAGATATAAATAGACCATTTGCGGTAAAGCGTATTAATGCAAACAAAAAAAAGTTTGATGTTATTTTTTCTGAAAAAGATTTTATGCTTGAGGATACTAAATCTATTCCAGAACAGTATGAGATTGTTATAAAATTTTCCGAAAAAATTAGTTTCAGTATGGATAATAAGCCAAAGGAACTATATTCTAGAACATTATCAAGATCTGAAATATCAGACGGTGAAATAATTGAGATTAATCTCTGATAAGTATTCTATCGTCAAAAACAAAACAGTCACCCTCCCAATGATCATTGTCTTTCTCAGTGTTTAAATAATTTATGATCCCACCTTCTAACTGATACACGTTCGAAAATCCATAGTCATTTAAGAAAGAACCCGCTTTTTCACATCTTATTCCCCCTGTACAAAAAATTGCTGTGGGCTTATCTTTATCAAGCTTATCTAATTCATTTGATTTATTTTTAAGATCAGTAAAATTCTTCATTTTAAGATTGATTGAATTTTTGAATGTACCAAGAGAGTACTCAAAACTATTTCTCATATCAATAATTTGAACATTTTTATCTAAAAGACTATTCCATTTTTTAGGATTTACTGTTTCTACATCTTTTGTTTTTTTGAAATTCTTGTAATTGAATTTAATAATTTCATCTTTAATTTTTACTTTTAGTTTCTGAAATGCTATCTCATTACTTTTTGATTTATTTATAAAAGTATTATTTAAGCAGACAAATCTTTTAATTATTTCTATTGCTTTATCAAGAATTTCTCTAGATTGGCTGATGTTAACGTTTATTCCTTCTCTTGAAATTAAAATAGTTCCTTTTACATTCAAATTATTTAATTCCAGCAATAAGTTATGCTTAATATAATTCAAATCTTTAATACTAAGAAAATTATAGAGGCTATATACATATATCATTTTACATAACATAATGTCATCCCATCATAAATCGTTAATAACGAATGTATAATTCTTTTATCATTTTTCAAATTACTATTAAGATCTTGAATAATTTTTGTGCTTTTATCTTTAATCTCATTGCCATATACTCTACCTTTCCATAGCGTGTTATCTAAACATATTAGCCCCCCAGATTTCACCATCGAAATTGAGAGTTCGTAATAATTAATATAGTTAGACTTATCAGCATCAATGTATACAAAATCAAACTTTCTATCTTCTTTTTTAAAATCCCGTAATGCATCCATCCCATCCTTTTTAATTATTTCTATTTTTTCAAGAAGATTAGCTCGTTTCCAAAACTTCTCTGCAATATTAATATAATCTTGATTATTATCTACTACTGTTAATTTTGAATCATTTGAGATTGAGCTTGCAATGCAAATTGAGCTATAACCTGTAAATGTTCCAATCTCTAGACAGTGATTAAAATTTGATAATTTACATATAATCGAAAGTAGTGATCCCTGTGCAGCCCCTGTTTGCATAATTGATATAGCTCCAAGTTTTTTTGTCTCTTCTCGATTCTCTTTGAGAATATCAGATTCATTAAAGCCGAGGCTATCAAGGTAATGTCTAAGCTCTTTGTTAATTATTGGTGAGTCTGTTGACAATTATTGTCTCCTTGCTTCAAACTCAATTATTATCTCAATATCGTCACCAACCAATTCATCTTTTAGTGCGTAAGTCATACCGTGATCTGATCTTTTTATTACCCCTCTTGCAGATATCCCCATTACATAAGGCTTAATGATTCCTCCAAATGGATATTTTGCAGTTTTATTAATTCTCCCGGTTAATATCAATGGTTTCTTAATACCTAAAAGTGTTAGCTCCCCCTTTATTAAAGTGTCATCATTTTTAATTGATATGTCATTAGCCTCAAACAACATGACTGGGTGTTTATTACTATTTAGAAAATCTGGACTTCTTAAATGTTGATCACGCTTGTCATGATTAGTAAAGACACTATCAGTATTAATAGTTATACGAACATTGTTTATTTTATTATTTTCTATATCATGTGTAAAATTACCATCAACATCTAAGAACATACCTAAAGTTTTAGCATATCCTACATGCTCAACAAGAAAACCAACAGCAACATGTGATTTATCAATTTTGTAGTTATCATCCGCAGCTAATGCCACTAAAGGTGCAAAAAGCAAGATTATAAATTTCTTCAGCATTTATTTCTCCTATATAGCCATTTAATATCTCTCATAAAAGATAAAGTAATAAGTATTATCATGATATACAACAGAGATACCAATATTTCAAGATTATTAAAATAATTTGTAATAATAAGCACAGCAATCATAGATGAGCAGACAATTTTTCTATATGTAGAGGGGGGCAAATTATCAGAGGAGATAATTTTACACATTATTAATCCAAGAAATATATATCTATAAAGAGGTATTAAAATAATCAAAGGATTATATGCATAATTCACAATTAGTGAAATCACTAGTATGAACATAAGGATGTTATCAACCTCTTGATCAAATACATATCCAAATTTAGTAGAGTTTCCAGTTAACCGTGATAACTTACCATCTAGACCATCTAGAACTAGTGATATTAATGCAAAAAATAATATTAAATCAAGACTTATTAGATTTATATTTAAAATCATAGAAAATAAATAAATATTTATAATTAATCTAAAATTAGTGATTAAGTTAGGTATATTTATATGTATCTCATAATATTTAGAGCCTACAATAAGTATTAGTTGGTAAATCAGCAAGACAATCAAATTCTGTATAAATAATATTTCTATATATTCAATTGGAGTAAAAAGTATATTCATTAGCATAAGATATGAGATATTTATACTAAATATGATGTAGTAATTGTCTCTAGTAAGTAAAACTTTGTTATAATCCATATATGTATAATTATACTGCACAATCTTTCTGGAGTAAGAATAAAAAAGGATTCATACAAGAAGAACTGATTAGTTCAAATATAGATTCAGATGAAATACTCATAAAGTCATTATATTCTGGAATAAGCTACGGCACCGAAAAAATTGTATTCACGTCACAAGTTCCAAGAAGTCAATACGCATTAATGAAGGCCCCACATCAGCTTGGTAGATTTAATGATAAAGTTAAATATGGTTATATGAATGTAGGTAAGGTCTTACACGGGAGTAAAGATCTTTTAGGCCAAAGAGTATACTCTATGTATCCTCACCAATCTTTTTTTGTTATCAAAGCCAATCAAGCCACACTAATCCCAAAAAATATACCTTCGAGAAGAGCACTTTTAACAGCTAATATGGAGACAGCAATCAATGCAGTTTGGGATTCTAAACCAACCATTGGTGACAATGTCTATGTGATCGGCGCTGGTATTGTAGGGTTATTAATGAGCTATGTATTATCTAAAATTATTGGTGTAAAGGTGATAATTATTGATAAAGATGCTAGCAAGAAAAAGGTCTGTTCTGGTTTAGGTTTAAGTTTTGAGACAAAACTGTGTGGTATAAGTAATGCAGATATAATTTATGAATGTTCAGGAGACCCCAGAATGCTAAACAGTTTAACTCAACTCACAGATCTAGAGACGCGTATATGTATACTAAGTTGGTATGGTAAACAAGTAAGTAAAATAAATATGGGCGAAAATTGGTTTTCTAAAAGGATTAAATTAATTTTTTCTCAGGTATCAAATATATCTGCATACAGGGCAAAAAAATGGGATAATAATTCTCGTAGAAAGTTGGCTTTAGATCTATTATGTGATAAAAAACTAGACAATTTAATTGATACTAAAGATATTTCTATTAATCAGATTGAAAGATATTTTAAATCTGATAAAAATAACGGCTTATGTAAAATAGTAAAATATTAAATGTACGAATTAAGAATAAGAGATTATTGTTTCATTGCTCATAGTCTAAGGGACAAATATTTTGGTCCTGCAGAAAATCTGCATGGCGCAACATACATCGTTGATTTAATTTTAACGTCATCATCACTTAACAATAAAAATGTTATAATGGATATAGGAAAAGCAACAGATATGCTAAAAAGTATAATTAGTAAATATAATTATAAAAACTTGGATGAGATAGCTGATCTCAAAGATATTCTTACTACAACAGAATTTATGGCAAAAAAAATAACTGAAGACATATATGATTATCTTATAAACAATAATGAACCTATAGATACACTTAAATCAATTAAAATAATTTTAAAAGAGAATCATCTAGCTTCTGCTTCATATAATAAAAATCTTTAAAATGTTTTATCTCATCACACCAGATCTAAAAAAAATATCTGGAGGAAATAAGTATGATCAAAATATTCTCTCTTATTTGAGAGAAAAAAAAGTAACTCTTAAAAATATTGTTGCTAATACAGTAAAGCCTAATTTAAAATTCTTTTTAAAGCTTAAAAGACTTCCAAATAGATCCACTTTAATCATAGATGGTTTAATAGCATTCACGATGTCATCAATAATTAGACAACTTTCTGGAAAACATAAAATTATAATATTAGTTCACCACCCGGTCTGTTATGAAGATAAATCTGGATCTATAGAGTCTAAACTAAAAGAAAAAATAATATTCTCATCTGCATGTAAAATAATAACTGTTAGTAAAACAATGTCTGTTGTAATAAGAAAAATACTTAATAAGAACATCAAAATTAGAGTTGTATGTCCAGCTGTCGATAATATCTATCATGAGAAAGAGCATTTGCCTACAACGGAAAATAATTTGATAAGCGTAGGTTCTATCATTCCTCGTAAAAATATACATAATATAATTGAAACAATGAAGATCCTTGATAGTAATTGGACTGTTTCATTTGTGGGATCTTATACTACGGACCAAGCTTACTATTTAAAAGTTAAAAGTCTTGTTTATGAATATAATCTTGAAAGTAGAGTAAAATTCTTAGGTAATTTAAATAATGAAGAGGATTTAATTGAACTATATAATCAGTCTAGTGCATATATTTGCTTAAGCAACTATGAGGGTTTTGGGATGTCTAATTTAGAGTCTGCCGTATTTGGCTTACCGCTGATTGTATCGGATATAGATATATTTCGAGAAACTCTGCGCTGCTATGATCGGATTTATGTTAAACAAAATAATCCATATGATGTGGCCGAGCATATAGGTCAACTTAGCAAATTAACCAAAAGAAAGAAGATTAAAGGAATTAAATGGGTTGATTCTGGTAAAAAATTCTTTAGATACATTAATGAGTAAAAGTTTTAGTACATCTTGGATTAGAATGCGATTGCCTTATGACAATATTGCAAGAAGTACCATATTAAAAAACTATATCACGCGAAAATATCCAAGCTTTGATATTAATCTAGTAGATGTTGGATGTGGCTCTGGTAATTTTATTGTATGGTCCATAAATCAAAGCTTATTTTTTAAAGAATGTCTTTTAATCGATAATAATCAGTATTTGCTAGATGATATTAAAAGCAATATAAAAGCAAATATAAAAAAAACATTAACTATAAAAACTAAAAGAAATAATAAATATCATTTGATTACAGGCAAAGATAAAGTTTTATCAGAATTAAAAATAAGAAGAATGGACATAAAAAAAATTAATAATTTTCCAGATGGTTTTAATATTATTAGTTTGTCAGCTATTGTTGATCTGATGTCTAAGAGTATTTTAAATAAAATCCTATCTATGGTAGATGAGAATAATACTTTGTTTTGCTCTCTTTGTTTTGATGGTACAGTTAAATGGAAGCCTTCGCATACACATGATAAGTATATTCTTAAATTTTTCAACGATAATCAGATGACTCAAAAATCAATGGGAGTAGCTTTAGGGTTTACAGCAATAGATTATCTAAAAAATAGAGCAAAAAAATTGAATATGAAAATCAAGATGTGTAAATCGCCTTGGCTTATTGACAATAAAAGTTTGGTAAATAGAAAATTTATCTTAAGGTATTTATTAGATGTAAAAAAATCTCTTTTTTGTATGGAAGGAATAGATAAGGATATTCTTCGCAAATGGTATATAGATAAAAAAAAATGTATAGATAAAAAAGAAATATCTTTACTCGTAGGTCACCAAGATATCCTTCTGTATAAATGAGAAAACTATTTAATTACCTGGTAACTTTTTTTCTAATGTATTTCATTATAAATTCTTATGGAAGCGGTATTTCAAATGCACTTAGTAAGGTAGATATTCTCTATTTACCGCTCATTCTATTAATTAGTGTAATACAGTACTTACTATCCGCATGGAGATGGTACTTTATAGCTGTCAAAACAGAATCAAAGATATATTATAAAGATGCTATTAAATTCTATTATATTTCAGGCTTCTTAAATAATATTCTTCCTACTGGGATATTAGGAGATGTTTATAGAACAATAAATATAAAAATTAATGATAAAAAACATAATATTGTTAAAGCATTTCAATCTGTAATTTTGGAGAGATTATCTGGACAATTTGCTTTGTTTATTACTTTTGTTGTATCGTTAACACTTTTCTTTATTATTGATGGTAAGTACGAGGCATCACTCTATGTAATAAGTACAATTCTTCTTCTATATTTTATTTTGACGAAAATTCTGGCATATAAAAAAGATAATAAATATATAATTAATTTCAAATATATTTTTACTGGGAAAAGATTATTTAAACATATTATCATGTCTATGATTATTGTCTTAACCTATATTTCAACATATATAATTTGTGCATTATCTCTTAGTCTTGATATTGATATTTTTAGTTTTTTTGTCTTCGCTCCAATCATATTATTTTCAATGACACTTCCTATTAGCATTGGAGGGTGGGGCGTTAGAGAAGTTACTGCCCTTGTTATATCTTTTCTATTAGGCTTGTCTGTAGCTTCAAGTGTAACCGTAGCTATAATTTATGGAATAATAAACTTTATATGTTCTTTACCAGGAGCTTTTTTTCTTTTATACACAAGGACTAACTGATATCTAAATCGCATAATATGTCAGTGCCCATAGGGTAATAATTAACAGAGTATTCTTTTAATTTTGAAAGTTCTATAAACTTATTAGAATAAAATGAAGATCTACCTCCGCCAAGAATGATAGGGCATATACAGAGATGTAGTCTATTCATTAAATTATGTTTTAAGAAAAAGGATAATGTTTTTCCACCTCCCTCAACATAAATTTTTATTTTTTCTTTTTTGCTAAATATCTCTGACTTTATCTGATCTTTATCTTTTATGATTGAGATGTTCTTTGGTCTTTTTTTTATAATATTTTTTGGATCAAATATAAAAATTTTTGGGTTAGTTCCTTTAACGAGTCTAGTTGTAAGCTTAGGTTTATCCTCAATAAATGTTTTTGCGCCTACAATAATGATGTCCGATAATGCACGCAGCCTATGAATGTGCTTAAGATTATCATTTCCGCTTATGTATTTAGATTCACCTAATTCAGTTGCTATATAACCATCTAATGATTGTGCAATATGACCAAATATAAAGTTAATTCTGTCTGAAAATATAATAGGGAGATACATTCTTAAAAAATGATCATATTCTTCATTCAATAAGAAATTAGTATCATAGATTAAAGATTTTTGTTTATTAAAAGAAAATATAATATTTTTATTTGAAATAGTTTCATTGACTGTAATTATATTATGTTTGGAACCATAATTAGAGGACATATTTAGTCTCAAAATAAGTGACCAAAGGCTATTTTTTGATATACTGATTTTAGTTAATTTATTCACGTATGAACTTATTAAAAAATATTATTAGCAATATACTTCATGGCTCTCTTATTACCGTGCCTATTATCATTTTTATTCACTTTACGCATAGCTATTTTTCTCAATATAGCCCAATTCCATCTATAGTCTACTTCTTTTCCTCAATGTCGTTAGGCATAGTCTATCTATTAGTTACTCTTTATCTCGTGGGTTTATTCGCAAACTTTTTTGTCAAGAATCTAAATATATGATTTAGAGTATTGTAGGATTTGGCGCATCACCGTATACTTCTTCTGGATCGAAAACTTTTTCTTTCTCTATAAACTTCAACTCATATTGTTTTGATTCTGTGTCTATTTCTCTATAGAAACATGATTTATAACCGACATGACAGCTGGCTCCTCCTTTTACTATAACATTAAGCCAAATACAGTCTTGATCATCATCTATGAAGATATTCTTGACACTTTGAATCAGACCGCTAGTTGCGCCCTTATGCCATAAACATTTTCTACTCCTGCTGTAATAATGAGCCTCCTTAGTAAGGATAGTTTTTTCTAATGCTTCCTTGTTCATATATGCATGCATAAGAACTACACCAGACTTAGCATCAGTAGTTACTACAGGAATAAAGCCATTATCATCAAATTTTGGCGCTAGGTCATTACTCTCTTCAACTTGTTTAATGGTTTCTCTTTTCTTAAACATTTTTATTTTTCTTAAAATTTTTCCTAACTTTGTTTAGGTATTTTTCGTGTACCGACTCAGTTACAAACATTTTACCACAGTAATAACATTCTGCACGACCATCTTTTAGAGTCAGATAAACCAGAGGATGTTTGCCAGATAATGCATCGCCTGCGCATGAGGCTTTTGTGATGCCATTACTAACAATTTTTAAATTTTGCCTCTTAATCATAATTACAAAGAGGAATAATCACCAAGCTTCATGAGCCTTTCTCTAAATTTTTCCTTAATTTCTTCTGTTAAGGGCTCTATTTTTAGAGCTTTTTTCATTAAATCTATATTTTTGAGATCTACAAATAAAAGATTTGCAATATCTTTGAGGGACATTGAATCTTCTTGTTTAAAAATATTCTCTATTGTATCCCCAGTCTTTATAGCACCATCATTCAGTACCCTAAAATAACTTCCCAAAAGCCCTGATTGTGAAAACATTTTAGGAAAATCTCTACTATTCATTTTAATTCCAATTTTATAGCAAGGTATTCGCGGTTGACTTACTTGAAGAATGCAATCATTTATTTTAAATTGATCACCAATATTAATCTGATTTTCATCGAAATCATCAATGGTTAGATTCTCGCCAACAAGACCAAATTCATTGAACGTTCGATTCAAGTCGTCACCCCATTTTGAATAGTGTTTATAGGAATATCCATAAACCGCTTTGTCATATCCTCCATGAACTCTTAAATCTGCTTGGCGGTCTCCGTCAATTCCCTGACTTGTAACATTGACATTATCAGTTGTAGGCTTTTTATATATACTTGTGATAAGCTCTTTACCATTAAAAGTAATCTTTTTTGGTTCAGAAATATTTATGGATAAGATTTTCATGCACTTAAACTTAACTATAATATTAGCATGAATTTATTTAAAACTAACTGGTTCCTGCTACTTTTATTATCTGCAATATGGGGCGGAGCTTTTACTCTGAATAAGATTGCCCTTAACATTTATACTCCTGAAATAATTGTTGCAGGCCGTCTAATTGTTGGTTCTGTTTTTTTACTCATTCTAATCTATATGATTTATAAAAGATTTGCTATTAAACTATCTCATTTTAATTACTATCTTTTTATGAGTATAGTTGGCATTGTTGTCCCTTTCATAGCAATCATTCATGGACAAAAACATATAGATAGCGCTATGGCAGGCATCCTTATGGCAACTATGCCGATCTCTACAGTTATTTTATCTCACTTTTTTCTTGAAGATGAGAAAATGAATCGAAGGAAAATTCTTGGTTTCATAATTTCATTTTTAGGTGTATTTACATTGATATACAGAGAAGAGATGTTTAATCATATTAGTGAGGATATTACTTTGCTGTCTCAGTCTCTTGTTATCCTAGGTGCAACATTATATGCTTTTGCAGCAGTATACGGAAAAAAATATAAAATAACTGACCCTTTAAGCGCCTCTACCGGGACAATTTTATTTGCTACGTTTTTCATGTCTATTTATCTAGCTACTCTAGACAGCAATGATGTGAGTATCAAAAATCTATTGATTGATAATAATATATTAATTCTAGGTATTTTTTGTACTGCAATAGCTACAGTAATATATTTTCAGATTTTGCAAACGGCAGGAGCATCATTCTTATCAATAATGAATTTTTTAATACCTCTATGGGCTATTTTGTTTGGCATGGTTGTTCTTGATGATCAGTTTTACTGGAATTATATATTTGGACTTTTTATTATACTTCTTGGTATAAAGCTTGCGAATCCAGCATCTTGATACATTTATAAAAATAGCCTAATAAGATGCTATAATGAAAGACATGGATAAAAAAACAGAAATAGAAGCTGCAACATTTAGAAGGATTATTCAACACCTTAGAGATAATCCTAATGTTCAGAATATTGATCTAATGAACTTAGCCAACTTTTGTAGGAATTGCATATCTAAGTGGTATGTCACAGAATCCGAGTCTCGTGATGAAAGCTTATCATACGATGAAGCTCGCGAACTTGTTTATGGAATGCCATACACTGAATATAAGCAAAAATATCAAAAAGAAGCGACAAAAGAACAATTAGAGAAGTTCAATGCAGGTAAGAAAAAAGAAAAATAATCTCACAGACCTTGAGCTACTAAAATATAGCAGACAAATTGTTCTTCCTGAGATAGACATAGATGGACAAGAACTATTGGCTCAGAAAAGAGTTGCTATAATTGGCTTAGGCGGAATAGGATGTCCGGTTTCTATGTATCTTGCTACATCAGGAGTAGGCAGTATGACCTTAGTTGATCATGACGATGTATCTCATGACAATCTCGGGAGACAGATATTGTTTAATGAAGAGGACATATCAAGGAATAAAGCTGCAGCAGCAAAAGATAAATTAAGTAAAATGAATTCTCAAATAGAATTGAATTATATTGAAAATCCGATCAATGAGAATTTTAATATCGAATTATTAAAAAATGCAGACATTTTAATTGACTGTACAGATAACTTTAAAACTAGAACACTAATTAATACCATTAGTATTAAATTGAAGAAACCTCTTCTCATGGGTTCTGCATTGAAATTTGAAGGACATATAGCTTCATTTAGGAATGATACAGATAACAATCCATGTTATAGATGTTTATATCCAGAACTCCCTGATGTTGTAGATGCATGCGTTGATTCGGGTGTGCTTGGAAGTTTAACGGGAGCCGTCGGCTCTCTTGTTGCAACAGAGTGTATCAAGCTTCTCTGTAATTTTGGTGAGACACTGGAGAGCAGACTTCTAATTTTAGATCTGAAATATAATAGCTTTAAATGTATTAATTTAAGACAAGACAATGAATGCAGATTTTGTAACTAATAAAATATTTGATCAATTATCAAGAAGTTTTGAATATTTAAGAATCTCTGTAACTGACAGATGTAATTATAGATGCAATTATTGTATGCCATCAGATATATTTAATAAAAATTATAAGTATATCGCACATTCTAATATCCTCTCATACGAGGAGATTATTTATATTTCAAAGTTATTGCAGCGTATTGGTTTAAAAAAAATACGTATAACTGGCGGCGAGCCTCTCCTTCGAAGAAATATAGATAAACTTGTATATAAATTAAAATATGAGGCAGGTATTGAAAATATTAGTATGACAACTAACGGCTCTCTTTTATCTGAAGACAAAATTCTTTCTCTAAAAAAATCAGGATTAGATTCTATAACCCTAAGTCTAGATACATTGATACCAGAAAAAATAAAAAGTTTAAATGGATTCAATAAACATATAAATATCACTGAACTGCTTGAAAATATAGAAAAATATTTTGGAATGATTAAAACAAATACAGTTGTTATTAAAGGTATTAATGACAATGAAATAATGAAGATTGTTGAAAGAATGAAAAACATGAATGCGGAAATACGTTTTATTGAATATATGGATGTTGGTGAGTCAAATGACTGGCATCTATCAAAAGTGATTCCATCAAATGATATTCTTTGTATGCTCAAAAAAGCATATGATATCAAGAAAATTAATACAGAGAAATCTTCAACATCTAAATTATGGAAAATACTCAGCACTAACACAAGAGTCGGTTTTATATCGTCTATAACTGAACCATTTTGTCATAATTGTAATAGAGCCAGACTTTCAGTTGATGGAAAGATTTATACTTGCTTATTTGCTAATGAGGGTTTTGATATCAGGGAAATGGTTCGCTCAAAAGCAAATGAGGATGAACTTATAGATTACTTTACAAATAAGTGGAAACATAGAAATGACAGATATTCAGAGTTACGTTTCTTTAAAAAAACTGATTTGCCTAAAGTTGAAATGTCATATATCGGAGGTTAAGTTGTTAAAAATATTTTCATATATCTTTTATATAATTGCGGTAGGTTGTGCTATTGTTGCTAGCTTTAATATTTTGGTACAAATGTTTCCAGAGTATGGAATATTTCATATCTTAGTTGGATTAGTTGGGACACTAATGTTCTTTCCTCTGATACCTATTTATCCAGCTGTCTATGATGGGGAGTGGACCTACCTGATTATCTGCTATACATCCATACTAATAGGCGTAATTCTTGGAAATAAATCCAGAATAATAAAGCAGTAAGTAAAAATTTGAGTTTAATTCCACATAAATGTATTATTCATGCATAACGATGGTTATTATAGTAAAATATTTTGCTAGCATCCGAGATGCAATTGGGAAGCAGTCTGAAGAAGTAGATGTAAAGGTTGGAGCTACAACTGGAGACATATGGTCAGGTGTTTCAAAAAATATTAAATATACTGGAAAGGTTATGGTTGCAGTCAATCATGAATATGTGAATATGAATCATTCTATAAAAGAAAATGATGAGGTTGCATTCTTTCCTCCAGTAACAGGTGGATAAAATGAAAATAGAAATAATTAATGAAGAGTATGATCCATGGCAAAAGCTCGTGGAATACAAGAGGGCACAATTAAGAGATTACACCAATATAGGCGCTTGTAGTGTATTTCTTGGAACTATGAGGGATATCAATTCTGGTGAAACCATAAAAGCAATGGAGCTGGAACACTATCCCGACATGACAGAGAATTATCTTGAAAAAATTGTTAGTTCAGCAACAAAGAAATATAAAATTATAGATTCTCTAGTATTACACAGAGTAGGATTCTTAAACCCATCTGACCCTATAGTCTTAGTAGCTACATGGTCAGAACATAGAGAGGATGCATTTGAGGCAACTAGACAAATAATGGAATCTCTCAAGAGCGAAGCTCCATTTTGGAAAAAAGAGTCTACAGATAAAGGGTTTAGATGGGTGGAGCCTGAGAATAAGTCTTCAGAGAGCTTAAATGAAGCCTAAAAAAGTAGTCCTAGCTTATTCAGGTGGGCTGGATACATCTGTAATAGCAAAGTGGCTGATGGAAGAATATAATCTTGAAGTTATAACCTTCACAGCAGATATAGGTCAAGGCGAAGAGACAAAAGATGCAAGAAAGAAGGCAAAAAAGTTAAATATAAAAAAAATATATATAGAAGATCTTAAAGAGGAATTCGTGGGTAAATTTGTTTATCCAATGTTCAGAGCTAATGCCATTTATGAAGGAGAGTATTTTTTAGGTACTTCAATAGCACGTCCATTAATCAGTAAAAGACTAGTAGAAATCGCCAAGAAAGAAAAAGCAGAATACATTTGTCATGGGGCCACTGGGAAAGGCAATGATCAGGTAAGATTTGAGCTTGCCGCGTATGCAATTAATCCAAAAATTAAAATTATTGCGCCATGGAGAGAGTGGAAGTTTTCGTCTAGATCAGACTTAATGAAGTATGCAAAGAAACATAATATAGCAGTAGACTTTGACAAAGGTAAGAAAAGTCCTTACTCCATGGATGCTAATATTTTGCATACATCATACGAGGGTGGAATTTTAGAAGATCCATGGAAAAAGCCTGAAGAATCAATGTGGCTAAGAACTAAATCTATAGAAAATAGTAGATCTAAACCTCAAATTATTGAGCTAACTTTCAAACAAGGAGATCTTATTGCGATCAATAATAAGAAACTATCACCTTCAAAAGCACTGAATCAGTTAAATGTCATTGCTGGAAACCACGGCATTGGCAGAGATGATATCGTAGAAAATAGATATGTTGGTATTAAATCAAGAGGGTGCTATGAGACACCTGGTGGAACAATATATTACAAAGCACATAAAGCAATGGAGTCAATTACCTTAGATAGAGAACTATTGCATTTAAAAGAGGATTTGACAAATAGATATTCTAGATTAGTTTACAATGGTTATTGGTTTAGCCCTGAGAGAGAGTCTTTACAAACTATGATAGATAATTCTCAAAAAAATGTATCCGGAGTTGTTAGAGTTAAGCTATACAAAGGGAATGTAATTATAGAAGGCAGAAAGTCCCCATACTCATTGTACTCAGAGGACCTATCTACTTTTGAAAGTGATTCTGGTGAATACAATCAAAAGGATGCAGAGGGTTTCATTAAAATTAATTCGTTAAGACTCAGAAAGAGAAAGTAGATTAATTTTGGAAGAAGCTAATTTCAGCTGTAAATTTTAACTCATTAAGTCTATATTGCTCAATTTTTACAGGTAAATATTCATACTCAACTGCATACCATGTCTTAGTACTTCGTTTACTTTTCAATATTTCTTTTTTAATTACAATTGTTTTGACAATCCCTAATATAGTTTCAATTTCCTCGTGTTTAATGAATGAAAATTTATATATTCTCTCTCTACTTTTATCAAGAGTAGGTACATTATCATCATTAGTGTATTTATAGCCAAACATTTGAGCAAGAAGTCTGTCAGTTTGAAATTTATCATCATGAATAATTATTTGATCATTATTATAAGAAATGAGCGAGTCATTTTCTTTTCTTAGCGTGACTATTTTTTGTATTCCTGATGATTTATCTTGATAATATTCATAATTCATTGTTATTGGTTTATTATTCTCAAATATAAATTTTGAGTTTTCTTTTCTTTTATCACGCTTTAAACTAAAGAGTCCTACGGTTTGACTACTCGTTATAAAAGTCCAACCAGTTTCATTTTTTTCAAGACTATGGTGTGATTTGGCAAACGTAATAGCATTATTTTTAAATTTATATTCTGCTACATACGGTTCTAATCCATATGTACTAATTGGAAATACGAATAATATAATGAAGTAAAACTTAATTTGCTTAATCATTAATAATATATTTTATAGAAGAATTAATTCTATTTCCATTTATATAAACTGCGTCACCTTTCAGCTTCACGATATCATGAGCAATCCATTTTACAACTATTGGAAAAATTATATGCTCAACTTTGTGTACTAAATTCTTAATTTTATCAATATCATTTTCATTATGAAGTTTAAAAAGTCCTTGAAGTATAATAGGTCCGTCATCCATCTTTTCATTTACGTAATGCACTGTAGCACCATGAAATTCATCATTATTAGATATTGCCTTCACATGCGTATCTAGTCCTGGATATTTAGGTAATAATGAAGGATGAATATTTATAATTTTCCCTTCATACTTTTTTGTTATATCTACCGGTAAGATTTTCATGTATCCAGATAAAATAATCAAATCAGGATCATACTTCTCTAAAAAGTTTGATAAATCACTGTTCAGACTATTGCTTTCACTTTTAACAGCATCTAATGAGTATTTCTGACATATCACAAGTCCCTTAGCCGATGGATTGTTAGTAAATGCTGCTTTGTAAATTAATTTACCATCTAAATTTGATTTATTCTTGAGTAAATTTTCTAGGTTAGAACCTGTACCAGAAAAAAGTATAACACCAGATTTATTCGACATAAATTATATTATTTTTACCAGGTTTTTTGATTATACTGCCTAAAATCTTATATGCTTGTCTATGAATAGTTAAGATTTTATGCACATTAGATAATTCTTTTTTATTTATGATAACAATCATTCCGATACCACAATTAAAAGTTTTAAGTAACTCCTCATCATTAATTTTTGATTTTTCTTGTATATAATGAAATAACTTTGGTACTTTTAAGGATTTAATATCGATACAAGCAGAAAAATTAGAAGGGATAACTCTCGGCACATTTTCTGTAATACCCCCTCCTGTTATATGAGCTAGGCCATTTATTTTACACTTTTTAGTTAAATCGCATATAACTCTAACATAAAGTTTCGTAGGCTTTATTAATAAATCAGAGATTCTTGAGTTACCAATATTGTCAGATAATTTTATTCTCCTTCTTTCTATTAGCTTATTCACAAGTGAGTAACCATTAGAATGTAGCCCATTAGAGGTCAAACCTAATATTAAATCATTTTCATCTATTGATTCTTTATGAATAATTTTCTTTCTAGACACTATACCTACACAAAAACCTGCTAAATCATAATCATCTTTGATATATATTCCTGGCATTTCTGCAGTCTCGCCTCCTATTAAAGGCATTGAGCAATCATTACATGCTTTTTGGATACTTTTTAAAACTATTTTATGCGTGGTCAGAGATATTTTACTCGTAGCTAGATAATCAAGAAAAAATATAGGTTTAGCTCCAGTGGTGATAACATCGTTTGCGCACATAGCCACAAGATCTTGACCTATATATTTATGATTTTTGAGCTTTTTGACAATTTTTAGCTTTGTCCCAACCCCATCTGTACCAGCTACTATTACAGGATCTTTAATTCTATTGTCAAGTTGGTATAAACTTGAAAAACCACCGATCCCAGAAATTATATTTTTATTATTTGAATTATTTGTTTCAAGTGACTTGATCAGTTTATCTGCCTTACTAATATCGACACCTGAATCTTTATAGCTTATTTTAGATTTTTGCCTTTTCATTTGAATAGTTAGGTTATAATTATATCTCAAAGATTTAATTTTAGATACTTAAATGACAGACATGATGGATTTCAATCAAATACCAATAAACTTCAGTTTTTATACAAAAAAAACTTTAGACAATTTCATTGTTGGAGAAAATCAGATTCTGATTGATGCATTAAGGAAGTTAAATACAGAAAATCACATATATCTCATTTATGGTAAAAAAGCATCAGGGAAGACTCATTTATGTAACGCTATAAAGAGTATGAATTTGAGTAATTCTTTTTATGTCAATGAAGAAAAATATATTGAAAATAAAAAAATTGATAGTGTCTATGATATTTTGATTATAGATGATCTAGATAAAATAATTGACAAATCAGATGTTGAGGAATATTTATTTTCTATAATTAATAACCAAATAATTAATAATAAATCTGTAGTCATAACATCCACTGAAGATATTGAAAGCTTGAATATAAAGCTTCCTGATTTAAAATCTCGTATAATATCAGAATTTATTTTTGAGATTAAGGATCTTGATGATAATCAAAAAATTAATCTTATGACGAATGTGTGTAAAGAAAGAGGCTTTGATATATCTATGAATGTCATAAGATACATACTAAATAATTATAATAGAGATCTATATTTTTTATATTCACTTATTAAAAATATAGATAGTGCTTCTCTGTCATCTAAAAAAAAGATTACAATTCCATTCATTAAAAAAGTATTAAACTTGCTAAATGGTTGATTGTAACCTAATAGTAAGTTCTGCAATTCTTTTGCCGTAAGAGAAACATATCTTCTTTTCATCTTCAGTCAAATCAACTTTATTATTATGCGAGACATGAGATGGCCCATAAGGGGTGCCCCCAGATTTAGTTGAAGTGAGAGCACTTTCGCTATATGGTACACCAGCAATGATCATTCCATGATGAAGAAGCGGCAACATCATACTTATCAATGTAGTTTCTTGTCCACCATGTAAACTTGATGTGGATGTGAAGGCGCCACCAATTTTTCCCTCAAGAGTATTGTTAAACCACTCCTCTGTAGTAGTATCAAGAAACTTTTTAAGTGGTGAGGCCATATTACCAAAATGAGTAGGACTCCCAATTAACATGGCAGAACATGATTTTAAATCTTCTTTACTAACTAGGGCATCATCAGACTCATTGTAGTGATCTGATTGAACTGTTCTAATAGAGGCTGTGATTCCCTCTACTGATTCTATTCCTCTAGATATTGCTCTTGCAATTCTTTTGGTTGAATCATTTTTTGAGTAATATAATATTAAAACTGTATACATGATACTTAGAATACCTTCAATAAAGATTAAAAAAAATAGTTTTATATTTTTTATTTCACTTACTCTGCTTTTACAGGCATGTTCATCTAGTCAAGTTGCTGATATAGAAGGGACCGCTACTTTTTCAACAATGGAAGAAGTAGATAAGGATTATGTTTTCCATAAAGTTATATCAGGCGACTCTCTTTGGCAAATATCTATTCAGTATTATAAGAATCCATACCTGTGGCCAAACATCTTCAAACAGAATTCTGAATCTATTTACGATGCAGATTTGATTTTACCAGGACAAAGCCTCATAATACACGGTAACATTCCTACTAGGGATAGACTCAAAGCAACGAAACATGCTAAAAGTAGAGGACTTTGGGTTGTTGGATACAGAGAGGAATCAGATAAGAATTTTTTGGAGAATGATTAAATGAAGTTTTTACTACTTATATTTTTTGTCTTTATACTAACCCCATTCTCGTCTAGCTTTGCTGATGAATTTACAAAGGTGAATTCTATAAAACTAATTAAAGAGGCAGAATTGAAATATAAAAAAGCGCTCAAAGTGAAAAATGCATGGAGAGATACAAAAAAATTAATAAAAAAAGCTAAAAGCGCTCATGATAAAAATGAATTTAAAAAATCAGTTACTATTGCAAAAAAGGCACTAAATGAAGCAGAAATGGCTATTCAGCAATATGAGAAGCAAAAAGACAAATATAGATTTTTAGATTAGCTTTCAATCAATTTTAATAGTTCATCAAATGATACTGTAACTTTTTCACCAGAAACTTGCTTTGATTTTAGCGTGAGACTATTATTTTCCGCTTCTGATTTACCAATGATTAAGATAAACGGCGCACCTATTAGTTCCCAATCATTTAATTTAATTCCTAACTTAACATCTCTATCATCAATGAGAACCTCAACTTTCTTATCCATGAATTGTTCATAAAGTTGATTTGAGAAATCCCTAACATTTTTATTTTTTGAACCATCCATCTCAATAATTATCAATTCAAAAGGCGCTATACATTGTGGCCAATTAATTCCATCTTTATCATGGCACTGCTCTATAGCCGCGGACATAATTCTAGATACACCAATACCATAACACCCCATTTCAATTGTTTGTTTTTTAGATTCTGCATCAAGTATACTTAAATCCATTGATTGGCTATACTTAGTTCCCAATTTGAAAATATGTCCAACTTCTATACCTTTTTTGTGAATAAGGTTATTTGTCTCCTTTATTTTAGCTACGTCATCTGAATCATATTTAGATTTAGCAATTTCTAGATTTACCCCTTTACCTGTTTCATCTATAAGTAGATCATCCTCGCCAGTATCGGCAAGGACATGAAACTCATGTGATTCACTTCCACCTATATTACCGCTATCAGCATCTACAATTGTATATTCTAACCCAATCTCATCAAATATATTTTTATATGCACTCTTATACTTTAAATATGTTTCATCTAAACATTCTCTATTCAAATGGAAAGAATAGGCGTCTTTCATAATAAATTCTCTTGCGCGCATTAACCCAAATCTTGGCCGTATCTCATCTCTAAATTTTGATGAAATTTGGAATAAATTAATAGGCAGCTGTTTATAACTATTTAAATCTTTTTTAATTAAATCAGTAATAACTTCCTCAAAAGTTGGACCTAAGCAATAATCTCTCTTGTGTCTATCCTGCAGCCGGAGAAGTTCAGGTCCATAATTATCCCATCTACCTGATTGAATCCATAGTTCTGCTGGTTGGACTGATGGCATTAACACTTCTAAACAACCAATATTTTCCATCTGTCGCCTAATAATTTTTTCAATCTTCTTAAGGACTCTTATTCCCATTGGCATTAATGTATATTGTCCGGATGATTGTTGACGGATAAAACCACCTCTTATCATCAATTTATGACTGACTATATCAGCATCTGAAGGATCATTTTTTTGAGTGAATAGAGGATATTTTGATGCTCTCATTATGTTCTGTTCCTTATTTGTTGTTTAAGTTTATCATGTTTATCTGTATCATAGATATCAAATATTTAGTATTGACATAAAGAATGATTAAATTTCTAAAAGACTGGTACGAAGCAAATTTAACTGATCCAAATCAAGTATCACTTGCTATGGTGCTGTTTTTTTCTGTTTTAATAACGTACATTTTGATACAAACAATATCTCCGATACTTGTTGCAATTGTTTTGGCATACATGCTTGAGGGTTTAGTCCAATATACTATTAAATCATCAAATGTTTCAAGGAACCTATCTGTATTCATAGTTTTTATTTTATTTCTTGTGATAAGTATAATTACATTATTTATGTTGCTCCCATTATTACTGGATCAATTAATGCTTTTTGTTAAATCACTGCCACAGATATTCAATAAAACTAAAGAATTAATATTAGGAATGTATAATCAAAATGACTACATACCTAAAGAGTATATTGAGAATATTTTTATGGGCTTACAGGGAGAAATAGCTAAGGTAGGAAATTCTATTTTTGCATATTCGTTAGCATCAGCTGGAGGATTATTCGCGATAATCGTATATACAATTTTAGTTCCTATTATGATTTTTTTTATGTTATTTGATAAAGATATAATTAATAGTTGGCTAGCTAGATTTTTTCCAAAGAAGCTTGCTCTTACACAAGTAGCATACTCTGAATTGAATATCAAAATAGGAAATTATATAAGGTGTAAATTCATAGAAATAATAATCGTGTGGATTGCATCTTTTATTTTATTTATCTCTTTTGATTTAAATTATTCTTTATTACTCAGTTTTTTATGTGGCATATCAGTAATTATTCCATATGTAGGTATGATAGCAGTAACTATACCTATTGTATTAGTATCATATTTTCAGTGGGGAATAGCGTCTGACTTTTGGTATATAATCATTGGTCATCTTCTTATACAAGCTATTGATGGAAATGTAGTTGTTCCTATCTTATTTTCAGATGCTGTCAATATACATCCTTTTGCTATACTATTATCTATATTATTTTTTGGCTCTGTTTGGGGTATTTGGGGAGTTTTCTTTGCTATTCCTTTAGCGGTGCTTATTAATACAATATTAAACGTTTGGCCTAGAAAAACATTAACAGAAACATGATAGAAAAAATGAAAGGCAGCATGGTTGCTATTACAACGCCAATGCAAGAAGATGGTTCGCTAGATTTTGAATCACTAGAAGCTCTTATTGAGTTTCATATAAAAAATGAAACGGATGTAATCGTTTCAGTAGGCACAACGGGGGAGTCGGCTACTCTAAATTTTGAAGAGCACTCTAATGTTATAAAAACAACTATTGAAATAGTAAACAAGAGGGTACCTGTAATTGCTGGCACAGGAGCAAACTCTACTTCAGAAGCAATAGAACTTACTGAAAGCGCAAAAAATAACGGGGCTGATGCATGTCTACTTGTTACACCTTATTATAACAAGCCAACACAAGAGGGGCTTTTTCAGCATTATTATAAAATTGCGAATGAAGTCAATATTCCGCAGATCTTATACAATGTTCCTGGAAGAACATCTGTGGATATGTTACCTGAAACTGTTTATAGATTATCTTCCCATCAAAATATAATTGGTATTAAAGAAGCATCTGGCAACAAAGAAAGATCATTAAAATTATTAGAAATGTGTGCCGAAAATATGGCAATTTATACAGGAGATGACAAAACATCAATGTCGGATATGTTAGATGGATTTTCAGGTAATATTTCAGTAACCGCCAATGTTGTTCCCGATCAAATGCATAAAATGTGTATGTATGCTCTGGATGGAAATGAGGAGAAAGCATCAATGATAAATAATAAAATAGATAAACTTCATGATATTCTATTTATTGAATCTAATCCAATACCAGTTAAATGGTGCTTATATAAAATGGGCTTAATTAAAAAAGGTATTAGATTACCTTTAACATGGTTAGATGAAAAATTAGAAACTGACTTAGAAAATGCTCTTAAAAATGCAGGAGTCTCATTTGAATAAAATAACATTAAATATCATATTACTGTTATTGGTGTCAGGTTGCTCTGGTATTTCAGATTATGCAAAAAATATCTTATCTGACCCAAGAAACGAGAGATTAGTCTATAAAACTGATACAGATTATTCATCAGCACAAAAAGATTTGATTATTCCTCCAGATTTGACATCTCCAGAATCAACTAGAACATTAGACTTGCCAGAATATCTTGAAAATGATGATAAAAAATTATTCTCAATTGATACTAAGTTAGAAAATATCGCTATATATAAACAAGGAAAAGAGATGTATCTCAGTATAAAAACAAAAGACAAGCTTATATTGTGGGATAGATTAAAGTCATTTTGGGCAAAAGAAGGATTTTTAATAGTAAATGAAGATCTTACAATATCATCGATGAAAACGAATTTTCTAGAAAATCTAAGTGAGGCGCAACTTGGTACTGTACAGCGTGTTGTAGGAAGATATGTCCCCTTATTAGTATCACCTGAAACGCGTGATAGCTATAGGACAAGAATCATTAAAAAAAATGCCGGATTTGACATAATAGTTACACATTATGGTAAGGAGTTTATGTCAGATGGCGATTCAGAATTTCGTTGGCAGAATAGGGAAAGAGATATAGAATTCGAAAATGAAATGATTAGCAGGCTTTATATCTTTTTAGGCGGGGACGAAGCTAAACAAAAAGGTTATATCGTTAGTAAATCCACAGGTATTCGTGATAAAGCCTCTTTAACTACAGACGAAAAAGGGTTACAAACATTATTTATTCCAGATATTTATGAAAGAGTCTATCCTGCCGTTCTTGAGAGCATTGAAAAATTGGGCGTGAATATTATTTCACATGATCAAGGATCTGGTAGTATTAGAATAAGCTTTCAAGATCAGCAAGAGACTAATGTCGGATCTTTATTCTCATTTTTTAGTGATGATGAATCCCAAGAACTAAATATTAAATTATCATTAGGTGGAGAAAAGGGTGAACATACATTTATAACTATAGAGAATGACTCATATACTCAAATACAATCTGCCGCTTCTGATGAAGTGATGCGTGGACTTTTTGTAAATATGAGGTGAGTTTATTCTTTAACTTTATGAATCTGAGCGTAAGCTGAATGATTATGTATCGATTCAAAATTCTCTGACTCTACAACATACTCCGTAACTCTATCATCATTATTAAAGTGTACAGCAATGTCTCTTACCATATCTTCTACAAATTTTGGGTTGTCATACGCTCTTTCTGTTACAAACTTTTCATCAGGTCTTTTGAGAAGTCCATATAGTTCTGACGAGGCTTCCTTTTCAACAATATCTATAATTTCTTCTATCCATATAAAATCATTTATAGTTGCAGTTATTGTGACGTGTGATCTTTGATTATGCGCACCATAATCAGAGATCTTCTTTGAACATGGACAGAGACTAGTAACAGGAACCATAACTTTTACTTTGAGTTTAGATTTACCATCCTCAATTTGACCTATAAAAGTAACAGAATAATCAAGTAAACTCTGCACTTTAGATACCGGCGCTGTTTTATTAATAAAGTATGGGAAGCTCATTTCTATATGACCAGATTCTGCTTCAAGCAGTATTAACATTTCATCAATCATTTTTTTGAATGAATCAACTGTGATTTGTTCTTCATGATTGTTAAGTATGTGAACAAATCTTGACATATGTGTACCTTTAAAATCATGTGGTAAATTCACATACATATTGAAATTAGCGATAGTTGATTGTTCTTTTCCAGATCGTTGTTTGATGATCATAGGATGGAGGATATCTTTGATACCCACCTTATTAATTGGTAAATTACGGGTATCTGCTTGACCTTGTGTGTCAGGTAAGTTGCTGATCTGAATTTTGGATTTAGATGTAGACATATTTACTCAGTATATATTACAGCGGATCTATCTGTCTCCCATAATTTTATTTGCCTGACCTTAATATTATCAGTATTAATATTTTTTGATAGCTCTTTATATATATATTTAGAAATATTCTCTGCTGTTGGATTTTGGTTCTGAAACGGCTCTAGTTCATTTAAGAATCTGTGGTCTAGCTGATCTGTTATTTTAGTTAGCATACGTTTAATATCTTTAAAGTCTATTACCATTCCAATATTGTTGATATTATTTCCTTGTATCTCGGCCTCTACAATCCAATTATGCCCATGCATTCTTTTGCAGTCACCTGGGTGACCTTTCAATATATGGGCTGAGGAAAAATCTTTTTTAACAAGCAGCTTGTACATATCTTAATTAATTATCTTCTCATTTAGACAGAAATGATCATAAATTTCATTTATTTTTATTTCTAATGATTTTTTATCTAATCCTATTTCAGCATATAATGATTCTTGATTACCATGAGATATTATTCTATCAGGTATGCCAAGATTTAATATACTAACATCAAGCCCCTGCTCATGAATAAATTCTGCAACAGATGATCCTGCTCCACCTAAAATTACCCCATCTTCAATTGTAATAATTTTTTTATGAGTTTTTGAGATTTCTAATATCTTATCTAGGTCAAGTGGCTTTGCAAATCTCATATCTATGAGTGTAATGGAGAGATTTACTGCTATATCAATGACATCATTAAGTATCGGGCCAAACACAAGTATTGCAATATTTTTTCCTTCATTGATAGTAATAGATTTTCCAATCTTTAATTTTTCATCACATATAACAATCTCTTTTCCTTGAGTGTTTCCTCTTGGGTATCTGACTGCTGAAGGGCCATCATAAGAAATTCCAGTGTTAAGCATTTTCCACATTTCATTTTCATTTGATGGAGTCATAATAACGATATTAGGTAATATTCTCAGATAGGAAATGTCATATATTCCATGATGAGTTTCACCGTCCGCACCAACTAGGCCAGCTCTATCTATTGCAAAAAGAACATTTAATTTTTGCAAATTAATGTCATGTATAAGTTGATCATAAGCTCTTTGCAAAAATGTTGAGTATATTGCTACAATAGGCTTCAAACCTCCTTTTGCCATTCCGCCAGCTAATGTTACTGCATGCTGTTCGGCTATACCTACATCAAAAAATCTCTGTGGAAATTCTTCTTCAAACTCAACTAGCCCAGAACCCTCTCTCATGGCAGGAGTAATTGCTACTAGACTGTCTTCGTTTTGAGCAGCGTATTGAATCCATTTAGAAAAAACATTAGTGTAAGTAAATGTATTTTTTATCTTTGGTTTTATATTCTTACCAGTTTTGATGTCAAAGGGTGTTACACCATGATACAAAACTGGATTTTTTTCAGCTATTTTATACCCCTTACCTTTTGTAGTAACAACATGAAGAAGTCTAGGACCTTTTTTATTTTTAAGATTTTTTAATACGGATTTTAGAGAATCAATATCATGGCCATCTATTGGCCCAAAATATTTAAACCCTATTTCTTCAAATAAATGACCAGGTGAAAACATGCTTTGAGTATTTTCTTTAATTTTCTTAACTATCTCCTTAATAGGATTAGTGTCACCCAATATTTGTTTTCCTCTCGATTTTAAGCTTGTAAAGGTTTTACCTGATAGAATTTTAGTAAGATAATTGTTCAACGCTCCAACGTTTGGAGATATAGACATATCATTATCATTGAGGATAACTAGCATGTCTGCTTTTAAATCACCCGCGTGACACAATGCTTCATATGCCATGCCTGCTGTCATACCGCCATCTCCGATTATTGCGACAATGTGATCATCACTTTTCATCGCGTCTCTTGCTACGCACATACCAAGGGCAGCACTTATAGATGTACTTGAGTGCCCAGCGCCAAATACATCATATTCACTCTCATCTATTTTTAAGAACCCCGAGATTCCTCCATAGCTTCTAATTTTTTTTAACTCTTCTTTTCGGCCTGTGATAATTTTATGTGGGTAACACTGATGACCTACATCCCAAATTAATTTGTCCTTTGGTGTGTTAAAGATGTAATGTAAAGCGATAGTAAGTTCTACAGTCCCTAAGCCAGCAGCCAGATGACCGCCTGTTTTAGAGATGACGTCGAGAAGATATCCTCGTATTTCTGAAGCAAGAATATTTAATTCTTCTGAATTAAGCTTTTTAAGACTATCTGGATTTTTTATATTATCTAGAAGTGGGTAAGATTTATTTTTCATTTTCAAGCACTTTAATGGTTTGCTTAGCTTCTTCGAGTGCTTCTTGACATTTTTTTGATAATTCCATTCCCTCTTTATATTTATCTAGTGTCTGTTCTAGTGTGAGTTTGTCTGATTCTATATCATCTAGAAGTTTTTGCAATTTTTCAAGATCCTTCTCAAAGTTACTTAATTTATTATTTGACTTTTTATTCATTTCTCTATTTTTTCAAAATTAAAGCTTTTTCTACAAAATTTTCTTTTACATTTAATACCTCTATAATAGTATTTCCTATTGTGAATGTCATACCTTCTTGGGGAATTTCTTGTAGCGATTCTAAAATAAGCCCATTAATTGTTGTAACCGATGAGTTTGTTAGGTTGATTCCAAGTTTTTTATTAATATCTCTAATCTGCGCTGAACCATGAACTTCAAGTTTTGTAACGGATATATTCTTAATTAGAGATTTTTTTGATGAAACAGCCCCATACTCACCAACTATCTCTTCGAGAATATCATCTAATGTAAGCAAGCCTTTAATATCGCCATACTCATCTACAACGCAACCAATCCTTTTCTTTTCTTTTTTAAATGTAATTAATTGGCTTAACAATGACGTATCCTCTGGTATATAGTATGGCTCAGAAAGATGTAGAGCAATATCTTGCAGATTAATTTCGATATTATTACTCATCAATTTTAGTATGTGTTTTTTATTTATAAAACCTTTGAGATTATTAAGACTTTTTGAAAAAACTGGCATTCGAGTGTGATTGTTATGAATAAGCTTATTCATTATATCTCCTGATTCATTAATATCTATACCTTCAATATCATTCTTGGGTATCATGGCATTCTCTACAGTTACTTTTTGGAGATCAAGTAAATTTAATATCATTTCTTCATAACTTTCAGTAATTTTATTAGATGATTCTTGAATTATTGTCTTAATTTCATCATTTGTTAAGTCTTCATTAAGTTTATTATTTTTATTGACCCCTACAAGATTTAGAATAATTCTTGAGAAAATATTTATAAAATTTATGATTGGAATAAAAATGACTATTGCATAGTAAAAGAAAAATGAAACCTTGTATGCGATATAATCTGCATTGAGTGATGCGAAAGTTTTGGGCGTCACTTCTGAGAAGATTAAAATTAAAAAAGTTAGGATCCCTGCTCCAATAGCAATTCCAGTATCTCCATATAATTTTATAGCAATGACGGTCGTAATTGCTGAGGCTAAAATATTGACGAAATTGTTTAGTAATAATATTAGCCCCAAAGTTTTGTCTGGATTTTCAATTAAATATTGGACTCGAGTAGCTGATTTATCCTTATTTTTCAATCTGTGTTTTAGTTTATATCTATTAACACTCATGAGGGCTGTTTCCGATCCAGAGAAGAATGCTGATAATACTAAAAGAATTATAAGTATAATAAACAAATTATCTATTGAAATGGTTTCCATAATTTTAACTTATTAGTAGTTTAGTACCTAGATATGCTATTACTAGGAAAAGTAACCCCCCTATAGTTAGGTTAGCAGCAGATATATCTTTCACACCACTCCTATATTTTTTAACTATAAGGTATAGAAATGTTATCCATGCTATTACAGAAAATATTATCTTCTGTTCTACATTAATTGATGAAAGGTTTGTTATATACGGAATCCCAGATAAAAGAGATAAGGTTAGAAGTATAAATCCTGAGAGAATTAACTTATACATTATCTTTTCCATATCCTCTATTGATGGAAATGAATTTAATAAAGATGAATGTTGTATATTCTTCACGCTTATTATTTGATATCTAAGTATAAGAGCTTGCATGCCAGCCAAGACTAAAAGTCCATAAGATGACAGAGAAAAAATAATATGGATATACAAATTTTTATCAACCACAGTGCCTGTAGTATCGAAATCAATTATTATAAATAAAATCATTACTAAAAGGATAAGTGGGTTCAGAATGAGCCCTATGTAATCAATAGGTTGGTAGTAATTTAGAATAGTGAAGAAGAGAGTTATTATAAAGAGCGTTATAAGAAGAGCACTAATAAAACTAAAGCTAGAAAAAGGGTAGGATGTAAAAAATACAAATATGCTTAATAAGAATAAACCAATTAATCTTAAATATTTGATACTTACCGGAATCTTACAATCCCTTCCTAAATATAAATTGAATAAACATGCGGATATTACAAAATATATTATACCTATAATATGAGGGAGATAGTCCATAGCTATAACTAATTTTCGAGTAAGAAAATTTTATCTATTCTGACATTATGGATTATATGTGTCACTTATGAAGATTATATCTAAAAAAATAGAAATCTGACTAATAATTTCTCCATAAAATTGAAAAAAAATGAATATTTTCAAATCGAAGTGCTATAATCACATAGTTTAAAAATGAGGTATATATGGTAAGAGTTAGATTATCTAGAGGCGGCGGCAAAAAACGACCATACTATCATATAGTTGTTGTTGATCAGAGAGCTAAAAGAGATGGAAAGTGTATAGAGAGAATAGGAAGTTATGATCCAAATCTTGAAACTGATAAGAGAATTTCTATTAAACAAGATCGCCTAGATTATTGGGTTAATAAGGGTGCCCAAATGTCAGAGCGAGTGAAACTTCTTGAGAAGTACTCAAAGGATCCAAATAACCTAGAGAAAAGAAAAAAAATTAAAGATATTAACCTCTCAAAACTGAAAGATAAAAAATTAAAAGCTAAAGCTGAAGCAGCACCTGCTGAAGAAAAAGCTGAAGCAGCACCTGCTGAAGAAAAAGCTG
>MDTA01222536.1_pt1 | contig 36049 bp, 37 predicted proteins | sample 811151 | NCBI WGS metagenome assembly MDTA01 (sample SAMN05326648, study PRJNA326480) | marine metagenome | isolation source: seawater | place: Indian Ocean: South | collected 2010
GAGAATGTGGTAAAACAAGAACTGGTGATAAAACTGAAAAATTAGAATGTTCACCAGATATTCCATTTCCTTTGCATTTTGATAAAAACAAAAGTGTCGGTGATGAAGGAGCTTGGTGTTGGGATAAAGAAAACTGTATAGGTCATACAAGTGGAACAAGTTGTATTCAAGGAAGATGTAGAAAACCATGTACTGATAAAGAGTATAGAGATTCAAGTGGAGTATGCAAACCTAAAAAGAATACGAGTGAAGTATGTGTTAAAAGTGAAGAATGCTTGGGTCAGAGAGAATGTGGTAAGACAAGAACTGGTGAAACAACTGAAAAATTACAATGTTCACCTGACATTCCATTTCCTTTACATTTTGATAAAAACAAGAGTATCGGTGGTGAAGGGGATTGGTGCTGGGATAGAGAAAACTGTATAGGTCATACAAGTGGAACAAGTTGTATTCAAGGAAGATGTAGAAAACCATGTAAAGATGAAGAGTATAGAGATTCAAATGGTATATGTAAAAATAAAAAGAATACCGGTGACGTATGTGTTGAAAGTGAAGAATGTTTGGGTCAAAGAGAATGTGGTAAAACAAGAACGGGAACAGATTCTGAAAAACTAGAATGTTCACCAGATATTCCATTTCCTTTACATTTTGGTAAGAACAAGAGTATTAGTGGTGAAGGAGAATGGTGTTGGGACAAAGAAAACTGTAGAGGTCACACAAGTGGAACAAGTTGTATTCAAGGTAAATGTAGAAAACCATGTAAAAAAGGAGAGTATATAGGTGCAATAAAATGCGAAACACTTAAAACAAAGGGTGAAAGTTGTAAAGAACATAGAGAATGTAACACAAAATATTGTAAAAATGAAAAATGTTCTGATGAGTTTCCAACGGTAGAAGTTTCAACTGATCCCTTGGAGGAAGTGGATTCTACTTTTGAATCAAATTCTGGAATGTTTGATGAAGACAGGTTTGTTTTTATAAAAGATAGTGGAACCGGAAAATTCTTTGCTGCTGATAATGTGCAAGAAGATTCTAGAGTGAATTGGAAATCCGATAAATCAACATTATGGTGGGTTCAGAATGTGGGTGATAAAGTTTACATTCGTTTGGCATCTAATCCTTTGTTGTATGTGAAAGCAGAAGAGTCGGCAATGAGTCAACGAAATTTGAAACTTTTTCCTTATGATGACGGAAACAATATGACAGCGGATTGGTCATTTGAAAAGGTTTCAAAAAAGTTGAAACTTTCTAGTGATAATCGGTATCTCGGTGTACAGGAGGACAATGGTAGAACAGTTGATTCAAATTCGGATAATAAGACTATAGCAAGTATTTATGATCCTGTAAAATGGAATGCTGAAAGTTGTTGTTTAGATCATAGGCTTGGCTGTAATACAAAATTTAGCGATTCTAATAGTGATGAATGTAGAAACTTTTGGAAAAACCATTGTAAAGATGATTTGGATAAGAAAGGATGTATGGAATATGCAAGAAATGAAGTTTCCAAATACAGAACAGGAATGGACGATTATATTAAAAGTTATTGTAGTAAAAATCCGAAAAAGGACGAATGTAAATGTATTATTGCAAATCAAACAAATGAAGATGGAAAATTTACAAATGAAAAAATACAAGATTTTTTCGAAGATCAAGGAACTGATCCTATATGCTGGTATGAAAACTGTCTTTCTGCAAAAAATCCATTGATGACTGGTCAAATGAAACAAAAGGATGACAACTGTCCAAATGTTCAAAATTGTATTATGAAAGACATTGTATTTGATAATAAAGCCGAGGTAAATATCGTGCAAGACTGTTCATCTCCTACGGAAAGAACTCCCGAACCCGAACCTGAACCAAATTCAGTACCAAAAAGAACACTTGATGGACTTTTTGAGGGACAAGGATATAATATTGCTATTGCATTGGGATTAATTGTTTGTGTGATTGCATTATTCATGTTTTATTCGAATGATTATACAGATACACAACCATATACTCAATCATATACTCAACCATATACCCAATCATATACTCAACAATACAACCAACCATATACCCAACAATACAACCAACAATACAACCAACCATACAACCAACAATACAACCAACAATACAACCAACCTTCCTATACACAATATGGGAAAGGTGTATATTAATACACCTACAGTAGGTGTATATATTTTTTTACACTATTTTCTAGAATTTCTAGAATTTCTTGGTTCTTCCGAATATTTCCATATATTTAAACTACTTTTTCCACTACCTACTTCTACAGGGAGTGCTTTCTGTACATATGGATGGTTTAAATATCGTGCAAGAGCGTTATTCTTTAGTTTGAACTTCTTCTTGAGTGTTTTGAATCCGTATACATTACCAGTTTCCTTGAGAAATATAACTACTTCGTTCATTTTATATAATTTATAGCATTGTGTGTTGAATACTGATTAATAATAATTATTTAATAATGTAAAATGGTGGTATATAATATAAAATGCATAATTACTTCAAAAATACCAGTTGTACCAGATGATCCTCTTAGGTATGTACAAAAAAAAAATAAAAGTGCAGATATATACGCTTTTATAAACGGGATTTGGATAAAAATAGGTTTTGCGCATATATGGCCAGATAAATTGTCAAATCCTTCTATAAAATTTAAATTACCAAACCCTTATGAAATAAAATTATTAGTATCTACGAATTAGTTTTATTGAGCAGTGGAACTACTTGCTTCATCAGTGGAACTGGGCACAGGCAGTATCGCCGGCTCACTTCCATCATCAAAATCCAGTCCTCGACTTCTTTTAGGATTCCTATTTCTTTGATGAACACTGTAACGCGGAGCTGTGTCTGGTGCTTCGTCATCTTCAATTATAGCGTCTTCATCACTTTCATCATCAACTTCTTGAATTATTCCTAATGATCTCATCATTTTTAACCAAATCCCTTCACACTCGATAAATTGCATTAAGTGCCATTTTTTTGCATTGTGTCTTTTTATGATTACAATCTCGGGAACCGGTTCAAAATAATGCCGAAATTCTGTTTGTATATAATGTAAAGGGGTTAGAATAAAACCAGAGCTTATCAATTTAGCAACGATTTGCAAAGGTTCAGTGTCTTCTTCTTTTATACGGATTTCACCACCTATGGGTACGTTTTTATTTTCTAAATATTGTGAAAGTGGAAAGACGTTGTGTATTTCAAATCTCTCTACCATCCCACCAAATAAAGGAGAACTCCAGTCATTAGCCATTCTCTTGATCCATACAGTACCATCTGCTGCTACAGAACTTGCTGTCTGCACCAAATCGTCTCTTCCGATTAAACCTTCTCGTGTACCATCAGCATTTCTCATTACAGGATTTTGTGGAAATTCTAGTAAAAGTATTGAATAATTTTTCACTATTCGTTGGATAATTGTGTTTAATAAACAGTATAAATTGTTTACCGAGATGCCATGCTCGTATATATTATACAGTGTATCATTTACTAAATCATTATTGTTTTCTTGCCATTCTATACCCGTATTAGCGTCTGAGGTGTTGTGATAGTGAATTAATTGACTAATTCTTGTATTTTCATCTATTTTAAAAATTTCATTCGAATTAATTTTTTCAATAAATTTCTTGTTGAAGAAATCACTAATAAGACTTTGATTAAAAGATAATTCCCAACCTTTGCTATACATTAAATAATATGCATTTATTGCAGATTGTCTCGTTTTAAGTTTACATGTATTTACCAATCTTTTAAGTGCTTTTTTTTTATGTTCTCTTTGAGAATCACTTGGACCTCCTATTAAATAATTGTCATCATCCATTTCATCAATGGGAAATTGGGCTGCTCTATAAATAAAATCTCGCATTTTATTTACAAATTAAAAAAATATAAATGTATTTAATCAAAGCTGATCAAATATTTAGTAATGTGTGAGACAGTCCCGACAATGTCTTGATTATCTCAAGTTATTTATTGCCGGTAAAATTTTGTCAATATTATTTGCAAAATGGTTCATATCATTTGGATTGCATTGAGATAGCACTTCTTCACCAATAGATTGTAAATCCATACTTCCCATATCCTTTTTTCCAGACATTATTTCCCCCGCGAGTTTACTTGCCATATTTTCTATTTTTCCCATCATTTGACTTGGTATTGCTTCTCCGACTTCACAAAATGAGAATATCTTTATTAAAACATTCCAATGACTTTCTGTTAAGGGATCCTTCCAATCTATTTCTTTAAAGTTTTTGGATAATTCATCAATAACATCGTCATTTTTATTTTTACACATGACAACGACTGTAGATTCACCAATTGTTTTCTTTGAAACTTCTACCCATTTTGAAAATATCTTGGAAACTTCTGAATCATTTGATAAATCATATGCTTCTTTCGAGTTTCTCATTTCACAAAATGCAGACAACGCTGTACTAAATCCCTTTATCATAGATGGTTGTTGTGAAGAACTACTTTCACCTGTTTTTTGTTTTTTAATATTTTCCTGTATTTCTTCTCTTGATGGTACACGAGGGAACTCTTTACCCATAAATTCAGAAGCATATTTATTGAGTTCTCCCATATATTTCCAGAAAACTGTTTTATTTTCGTCTGTAAATGACGGGTCATTCATTTTATTAACAATGTTGAGTCTCTTTAGACTAACAGAAGAACTTGATGCTGCCATGGATTCATAATCCTTGTAAATAACAGCATGGTATATTACTGGTGCACTTCCTGTAATTCTTTCAACAGCCTTTGAATATTTTGTTTTCTTAAGTGGTTCATTCATTGCAACAAACCAATCATTAATTCCTTGTTTTTCTTCATCATCATTCCCTAATATTACATTCTTCCCCCATAATAATAAATCCTTGGTATCGCTACAAGAAGGAAACTGTGCTACTAATTCTTCAGAAAATTCTACTGATAACTCCCAGAATAATTTTTGTGCTCGTGATTTGAAATTGTCCTTCATTATTATTTAAATAAATTATTTATAAAAACTGATTTACAGTGAACGAACGATCGGTATAAAATATCAATATTTTTCGTGAATGCGCAAATATATTTTCAAAGTGTCATCAAAGTTTCTCAAGGACAAAAGTTCTCCCACTGTTTTATTTATAGTGTTTGAAGAATGACTTACTGGTATAACAGTACTGAATATATGAAAATACTTTTCTTTAATAAAAGTTGAATCATAGTTATGTTTTTTCATATCACTGTGTAACAAATGTAATAATTTATACATGGTGTATAAATAAATTTGCATTCTTTCTTCATTTAACTTACCATTTTCTATCGTATTGTTAAATTCATTATTTATATTTTCACGTGTATCTCCTATTTGATTGTAATACTCTGATCTCGTGTTTTCATTAAACCATACATCTATGGTATTGTCATCATTCCAAAAACTACTTTTAGAACGTAATGTAAGTATATTTCTAATATTTTTGGACGCTCTTTTAGAAGCGATATTCAATGGTAGTGGAGTGTCCAAAAACTTTTTGGAATTACCAAACCATAAACTTATAAAGAATTCAGTTTCTTTTTGGATTTCTTTTTCATTGAGTTTTTGTAGTATTTTACTTTCTTCGTATTTTTCTTTTTCGTATTTTTCTTTTTCGTATTTTTCTATTCTTCGTTTTTTACTATCTCTTTTAATTATTTGTTCTTCTTCTTTCATTTTTGTTTCTATGGATGGCATGTTGTAATAAGATGATGAAGCAGTTTCAAAACTAGATTTTGATTTTTCCATTTCTGGATCATAATTTGTTTTGAACCGTTCAAATGGTAGAAAAGTTTTGCATGCATTATAAAATATTAATTCATCATCTGTAAACATCTTTGTAAAATGTTGTTCTTCATCGAATCTTGAATAATGTAACATATAGAACGATCCAGTGTATTCCAAGTGTTCTTTATAATGACTTATGTTTATTACATCTCTTGTTGAAATACAGTACTCTTCAAATGTTTCCTCGTCTTTGTTCCATCCTTTTTGTACAAATTCAAACCCTCGTTCTTTTCGGGGATTCATTTTTTCTTCGGTTGTTTTTTCGGTTCCGTTATGGTAGCTTTCTATTACTTTTCTTGTGATATTTTGACAAATTGTAATAAAATAATTTATATCATAAGGTTTTCTTATGAGATTAAATATTTCTTGTATCCAAATACTGGCAGGTTTGTAAAAATGTTTGTCGTGTATTTTACGATTTCTACATAGTGACAATAAATTAAGTTCTCTGTTTCTAGCAATTTCTTGAAACATGCTGAAAAACGGAGTGAACTCTCCGCTTGGATCGGATAAACACATCATTGCGACTATAGAGACCATTGGTACAAAAATAGTGTGAATGTCCTGTGATCCAGTATGTGACATATTGTGCTGTCCAGATTCTGCTATTATTTTGAACGCAGTTTTCCAGTATTTTATAGAAAGCTTGTCATATTCACGTGGTATGAGATCCCAATCATTTATTAAAACCATTGTTCTAAAATATGCTTTTGTATCTTCATTCATCGAGTTATATTTTTCTCTTGCGGTCATATTATAAGGATGATACGAGTTGTCCAAATTTTCTTGTATTAATTCCAAAACTTTTAGAATTTCTTCTTCACCTTCTTCACCTTCTTCACCTTCCTCACCTTCTTCACCTTCTTCACCACCCGATCTATACAAAAATAAAATATCTCTCATTTATTAATAATAACAAAAAAATGGAGTGATGTTCGCGATATTTATTGTGTAGGAGGTTTGTAACATACAGAACCGTAGGTGTGGCCATGTGCTGATATTTTATCATTAGCTGAAAGTGGCTCTTTCAAAACAGCACAGATTGTATAACCGACTGGACCTGGATGCTGTTGTACGAAAAAATCGTTTCCTTGGGCGACTTTTTCACACTTTTGAATTGCATCATGTTGAGGAATACCGTTTCCTAAATGTGTTTGAGTGTAAGCCTTTCCATCTACAAAGTTTTTTTTGGGATCGCAAACGTAGCTCATTTTGTTTTTTTTATACACTGAAAAAAAAAGTAAATGAGTGAGATTGAAGAGCGTATTTCTCAAATGTCGCAAGATGAATTAAAGGGTTTGGTTGAAAAGGCATTATTAAGAAAAAAGTTTATAGAATTGTTAGAGACTTCATCCCCGGATGAAGACACAATTGAATGGATTCGAGAAAGATGTACTGAACTGAAAACTAAAATCACAAATTTGACGCCTAGCAGAAGAGATCTCTGTGACTCTTGGAATAGTGCATTTGACATTGATTTATTCATTCAAATGTTTAAGAATTCTGCACTTGATGAAGACGATGCAAACGGAATAGTGTACATAGTCTTTGACCGCATTCAGATGCTATGTGCTCCATCACAAGATAAGGCGATTGCTCATGCAAAGGATATGATATTATCAGAAAAGAATATACCCAAAAAACTTGCAATTTTGGTGGAAATCTCAAATGATATAGTAAAAGATATCATAAGAATGGTAGATAATTTAAAAGGTAGTTCATCCTAAAAAATATCATGCAATATAAAGTGATGAGGGATAGTATAGTGTTTCGCTCTGCTGGTGTTGGTATTCGTTTTAGAATAGATAATGATCGTGTTAAAATCGTTGCTTTGCAACCTTCTATTTCAATATCTTATAGAGAGGGCTTTCCTATTCCATGTATATCCAAATGGGCAAGGGAACGTGGAGTAATGTCCCATAGTGGTATTCCTCTCAGAGATTTAGATGAATCATTTGTATCAAAAGAATGGCGTAAAAGTTCAGATAAATCACTACTAATATATGTGGAAGGAGATAGAGATTGTGATACAATACGAAAATGGGTTGAAATATTTGAAGGTGATATTCACTGTTTTACAGACCGTATAAGAGATTTACCTTCTAAAGTTATTCAACATCCTATAAATTCTTTAAATTACAAATACTATTTATCTCGTATGAAACACGAACTTATGATATATGAACGAATTGATCTTTGTAAGTTATTAATGATGCAATTTTCGTTTCAACAAGGTTATGAATTTTGTGCGATATTTGATTGTTTTAAAAATCATGCTATAAAAATACCCACATTGTACTGGGATGTTGCAAAATTAGCTGGAATTATTTATGGTGCGAGACTTGAAAATTGGGCATACATCGCTCATAAAAGTGCATCTGATGCCGTTGGAAATATGATTAATGAAATAGAAAAAAAGACGTTTGATGAATATGAACCAATTGATCAATTCATCTACGAAGAAGGACCTTTTATTATGTCAGATTATTACTTTAGTAAAAATAACTCTATTGCTGAATTTGAAAGATTTATTGAAGAAAAAAAACTCGACAAGTATAGAATGGATTAAGAATAATAATTATTTAGTAAAAATTTATGTTTGCTTATTTGGTTTTACTGCTGAGTGTGATTCATGATCCTGAAAGAATCATTGATAGAATGCATAATTCGGTGCAGGAATCATTGGGATGGTTTCAGTCTTTTGCAAATAGTCAAATATTGATAGAAGATCATCAAGAGTTAATCAAAATAAATAACAAACTTCAGAAAATCAAAACAAATTGTACATTATTTCACAGAATGCTACACATTAGGTTTTAAAAGTTAATTTTTAAACATTAGTTCTCTATCAATGATATGTGATGAATCAAAGTTTTTTAGGTTTGGAAATACAGTTTCCATTTCAGAAATACTCACATTAAACCATTCTGCGACACCCTTCCACATCCTTCCCACGGAGTAGTTGGTATCAATCTGCCTCTACCAATTGCAATCAAGTTATCATCAGTTCTCTGTAAATTGTTGGGATATTTTCCAAAAATTTGAGAACCATTCACACTCCCACCAATCATGAACATGTTTCCTGCCCAACCATGATCACTTCCCCTTCCATTTGTTGTCAATGTTCTTCCGAAATCAGAAGATGTCATAATCACAATATTGTTCCATAGTGACTTGTTTTTCATTTCTTCAACAAAACTAGAAAGTGCTGTGTTTATTATTGTAAATTTTTCGTCTACTGTACTTTTCATATTAGAATGTGTATCAAAACCACCGATTTGTACAAAAAACATGTCTCGTTCACTTTTCATAGACTTACGTATATTCATTATTTTCGCAACATTTTTAAATTGTTTCGATAATGAATCATCTGAAAACGATGTGATCGTTTCTGAGTTTACAAATAGTTCTGATATACTTTCCGTTAAATTAAGAGATTCGTCTAATATATTTGAGTAAGTATTCATAAAATGTGAAGTGGAATGCTGTTCAGTTAATTTTTGTATATATGTCATGATTTCTTCATCACCCGAATATGTCATTTTTTCTACACCATTTTTACCTATTATTTTAGGAGGTGCACCACCTTGTAGTATTTTTGTACTTCCAACCATTGAATATATATTGTTACGTATATTTTGTTTCCTCAAAGCATCACCTATTCTTCCAAATATTCCTTTTGCACTTAGAGAATCGGCATGCAAATTCTGAGCAGTTGTTCTTTGTGTATTATGAGAAAACAAAGAAAATGGTTTCTTTTTTAGTTTCATATTATTTTTGTCAAGCGGTTCAACAAGTGGACCTATTGTCGAAACGAATGCGGCGTCTTCATTAATGTAAAGATCTTGTAAAATTGGTAATTTTGGATGAATTCCAAACTTATTACAAGGTTGTGTATTGTTCGGTACGGAAATTTCTAATAAATCATTTTTGGGCAATGCAAGTGCCGATGTGGAACCACGTATAGATTCATATTCTTGATACATATCACGTTCTTTACATTCAGAATGAGGAATGATCAAATTGTAAGAATCACATCCTCCATGCATAAATAAGACTATGATTGCTTTGTAATCTCTATCTAAGTATGGTATTTCGTTAATTTCTGGTTTACTAAAATTTATATTAGTATGTTTTTGTGAAGTATGGAACTCTGGTACTATAGGAAATAGTTCTTTTATAGTTTTATAACCTAGTTCGTAATTAGAAGCAGAATTAAATGCATTTTTTAATATAGAACGACTTTCATAGCCCAAATTTCCGGAAGTTAGTAATAAATCAAGTTCATTAATAATAGTATCTGCGTCTGACATATTATTGGGTTGAAAATTCAAATGTCCGTCTGCTGTATCAAATGGACCGGTTGCGCCTCTCTTTGTGGAACAATCATAATCTTTTTTGTTTACTTGTAATGTGTTTCCGAATCCACCTTGACATTTAGTTAGGCCATGTCTCATCAAAGATATTGTCCCAGATATGTATCGTATTATATTAGGCGTTGTGTATATCTGAGATTCGGGAGAAAACAATCCTATATCTTGAATTGGTCCAAGAGGTTGAAATTCAGGCATATAAAAGTTAAATACACTGGGTGCATCGAATATTTGTTGTCCAATATCAGATTGTAAATCTTGAAATTCGATTTCACGTAAATCTCTAGACTTGTATTTTAGAGATCTCATTATATTATAAAGTTTTAACAAAGGTTCTCTCATTTTTCCATGTGTTGGATCCATATCTAAAATTGAACTTCTTGCTTCCCTGTCGAGTAACATTGCATATACAGATGCTTTCAAATCACCATATTTTCCAGAGTAAGTTTTATTATTATACGTTCCGTATTTGAAAGCATTTGAAACTTCGTTTACATATCTTGGACTTGGATTTGATGTAATGAACCGATTGATAAGCCAGGTGGCCACAAATGGAGGTACATTCTGATGTGTATAAATATGATCTATGAGTGCGTCTATCTCATATTTAGCATCACGTATATTTTTTTCATGTTCTTCTGTGTTTGATACAGAGTTTGATAGTGACATAAAGCTTGGTGTGTTTCTAAAAGAAAAACCACTATTTTCGACATAAACGATACTTTCTATATTTTTCAAGTATTTTACAAATGTATTGTTTCTAAAAACTTTAAATATTGTTTCTTCATTTATAGTATTTTCACTGGTTGTCCATACTTCTTGAACTGGAAAAGAATTGCATAATGAGGTATTGCACAAAGTATAGCGTTCATCGGGTTCGAATGCACCGATTCTTAATCTATCTTCAAGAAGTTCAATACTTGGTGGATTTGAAAATACTGCATTTGTTATTACACTCACTGCACAATAACATTTTTCACCGTTTCTATTGCATATTGAACTGCAATTGTTATTGAATATTGGAAATGAATCATTTTTCCAACGAACACGAAATTTCGAAGTTGCTTCCATTCCTAACTTTTCCAAATAGTTTCCTGAGTTATGATCATGTACAATTGATACAAATCCTTCGTTATCTATTATGATATTTATTTCACAAGATGTATTATACCACATAAATGTTTCGGATTTATAATCACATTCGTTTCCGGATGTTGACCAAGTCGGTTTTATGATTCCATTTGTGCATTCTAAATTTTTAAACTTTACTTTTTCTCTTTGATAATTACACGTTTCAACGCAATCGTTTTTGTTATCTACGTCACAACATGTTCCGGCTTCGGGTAATAAAGGATTTCCACACATATATTTTACGACATTTCTTTTTTTCTTATACTTTATAACTTTAGGATTATTATAAAAAGGAAACTCTATACAAGGAGGTTTTATATATTCATAATATACATATCTTTCACTTTCCAAAATAAAACCAACGTATTTTATATCTTTTACAGAACATTGATTTGTTATGTTTAGACCATAGTTATCACAAGAATGTGTTTTTGATAATTTTATTTTCCGTGCAAGATCGTTTGAATACAATTCTCTATGCAATGTAGAGTTTAATGTTAATAGTAAAACTTGTTTATTAAAAAATGGATTGAAAAATCCGACGAGTTTATATACAGACCCTTTTTTCAAAAAACTGTAATCCATTAAATCGATACATTGTGGATAAAAATCTCCTATATAACCATCATTCAAATCCATTTTTGGAAATTCATCCCTCCATAAAGGATTTATTTTCATAGGATCCACTTCATTATCTGTACCTAAACTTTCAATATTTCCTCTTATATCTCTGAAATTGAATCCTGTCCATATTCTTGAAAAATCTTTGATATCTTCGTTGTCATATGTCTCTATTCTATTCCCACTATTGTCAAGAGTATATGTTCCATTCATCTCTAATTTCCACAATCCTATTGTGAACAATTGCATAAACTCTCTTGCAAAATTTTCATCAGGAAAACTCCCACTGTTTGTAAACCCTCTGTTTTTTCTATATGTCAAGTAATTTGCCATCAGTGGTGAAAATGCAACTTCTTTCAAAATTCTTCTAAAGTTTCCAAATGCATTTCTTACAAAAATATCAATATAAACCAACCAAGGCTCATGCAAATTTTTCGATGTAGCTTCTCCTCCAATTACAAATACTTGAATAAGTGCCCATGCCATACGTTGTCTAAGTTGGTCATCCGCACTCAAAACTACATTAGTCCAAACAATGCTACGACCTCTTACTTCCACATATCGTCTATATAACCCATCTAAGCCTCTTTCATATTCAGTATTCATATAAATAGAATATTTATGACCATATTCAGGTTTATTGGAATATTCATCATGAGAACCACATGAAAGTATTTGTCCATCGTTTTCATCTATAATTTGTATACCATAATTTTCCGCAACGTTTGATACTTGAATACTTTGTGGTAAATCTTCAAAATCTATATGATCTCCATATCTTCCAACATATGTAAATCCTTTCTGTGACTGAGAAGTCCAACGAGACATTGGATGACTATATGGAAATTTAAGAAGAAAAGATCCTAATTCTGCAAACTTTCGTATGGGATTACGCTCACCCTGTTTTCTTTTTTCTACATTTCCTTGATGATTTATTGTCCAAAATGTAAAATCATAAACGTTCCAATAATTTTTATGTACGTGTTCGTAACATTTACCGTCAAAATTAATGGTTGCAGCTACTGGAATATCTTCATCGCTACAAAATGAAGAAAGATCCAAGTCCTTTATAAAAATATTTGTGTCTATGCTTGTATTTACCACATTTATAAACAAATCTTTGGTTGTAGTGTTTATATATGTTTCATTTTCACACGTTGTATTTGAAATTTTCCACCTTGATTCTATTTTACAAGGGAAATCCGTAGAAGAAAGACGTAAACCTTCTACGTAATATATATATTTCCTAGATAAGCTGTAGAATTTTTCGAATGTATTCTCGATCAAATATAATGTTCCATTGTATTTTTTGGACGCACAAGTGTTTTGTACTGTACAATAGTTACTGTTTATAAAATTTTCGGAAACGGAGGAACACAAGACTGGGAATTTGTTTACCGTACTTTGTAATAAAAAGTTGTTGCCACTTGTTAAATTATTATCAAAAGAACGCATCGTAGTTTCAAATCTATAAATAGTTTCATTATATAATAAATATGTTGGTAGAGGATTACAAAGTATATCAGATGTCAGAACTCCATATCCTCTATTTCCAATAAGTTTTAAAGTTGCATTTGTTATATATACATTATCAATGTTTATACCTGGGTTTTGTATTGTTTCTATATTGTTTTCTGTTTGTATGTTTACATCTCCGTTTATATACTCATTAACACTATTTATTGTAAACATACCTAATATTATATTTGACGTATTTTCTATTTTTGTCACCAACTCGTTTTCTAAAAACATATATACGATTGAATCATTGTATTCTATTCTCAAAGTTTTCCCGATGTCATCATTTGTAAAAGAATATGATCTCCACCGCGACCCTTTCTCGCAAGGAGAACTCATTGTACCTTGTGCAACTTCACCCTTGAGTCTAGGATTGGTTCTTTCTCTGTAATATTTTCTATGAGATGTATATGGGATGTTTATTTGTTCAGTTATCCAATTTTCAATAACTTGTTCTGTAGTATTCCCAGAGTCTGAAAGCCTTTGAATATCCTCAAGCAATGGTCCAAATGTAACTTGAGATAAAAATCTTGAAATTTCTTCTTCTTTATTTCTTTCATTGGTAGTGTATTTTACAAGTCTATATGCTAAATCATTTGAACTTATATTTAAAGTGCAATTTATATTACACTCTATTTTTTGTAGTAATGGGTAAATTGGTTCCCATAAATTACCGTTATAACTTCTGGATGCTGTTATTTCTATTTGATTAGAATCTAGTTCGGATAAAATTCTTCCATTTCTATTATTTTCCGTTGAAACAAGTAAGTATAGTTCATTAGTATTGGAAATTGGAATATTCCATAAACCCAATGTTAGTATAGAATTTATATATGCTTCATTAATTATTGGATTGTTAAAAGTTTGTAAAGGTGGTGAAGAAGGTGGAGTTATTGACAATGGGGGTGGAGTTGATGTGGTGGGTGGGTGTTGAAGTGTAATATTTAATAATTCTAGCGGAGGTGAACTGGGTGGTTGTAATTGAAAAGTGGGTGTAAATACATCTTCATATGTATTACTATTGCTTATTATAGTTATTATTACAGTTGGAACAATTACTAAAGCTAATACAAATATTCCTATAAAAATATGTTGTTTGCTATAACTTTTTTTTAATTTAATACCCCTACTATTTTTTTCTATTTTACTTGCCATTTACATATAAAAACAAATTAATTCAGTACAGGTTTAGGACATGATTAGGATAATTCTCTCGGTGCCATTTCTTCATATCGGAAATTTCATCTTGATTATGAATAATGTATGCTTCGAGACGATGGAAACCTTGATATGGTTCTGTAAAAAAAAAGTATGACAATGCTTGACGGTCATAACCCGCGATCATGAAGGATGATTCATTATCCAGAACTTTATCGATGCATGCAATATTACGCCCACGTTCTTCGACTTCACTAATAAGAACGCGATTATTTGCGACCTTAATTGGAAGAAAATTGTTCTTCAGTTCCGATGCTTGGACTCTCGAAAATGTAGCATGAAATCCAAGAAGAGATGTAACAAGCAGTGTCATCATCGTTGGTTTGGGTTTGTGGCTGTTCTTTGGTTGTGTTTGATCTACCACCATATAGAATCGTGTTTGATCCTTGTCTGTTTCACTTCATATCTTTGTTACATTTTTTTAGTATAAAAATTATATGCCAACAACCATTTCGGTTGTTTACGCTGAAGTTCAATAACATCTATATCAAGAACATCATTTTGCTCTACTAAATCGAAAAATACTTTGGCGACTTCGTATTCATCAATGGGTGTAGCAATGGACGTTATTTGTAAATATGTGATATAATTGTGAGCATTAAATACTGCTTTTATTTTTTCATTTTTTGACATTGCAATATATATTTGTGGTATTCCGGTGGGTATTTGCATATTAATAGAAAAATCAGGTTTATTTTCTACATCATCGTAAGAGGAATAAAACTCATTTATTATACGTTTTCCTGTTTCGAAATCGATCTCGTGTAAAACCCAGTTATCACTGCCTCCGAATTTCGTTTTTACTATCGGTGGAGGAGATATAACCAGTGTAAAGCAATATAATGCTATAAGTATCATTCTTCTTTTTATACTTTAGAAAAGAATTATTCCGATTTTTCGTATCAATCTGCCTTACTCGATATTTTGAACAAAAAAAAAATAGTATATTAGAATAAATATGTGGATTGCTGAGCATCGAATTGCGTTGCTCCACAATCTTCTTTACCGGGCAGCACAACCACCTGATTTGGTCAAGGTGACAATTACCATACATCATCCAGTTTTCAGATCATTAACACCCAAACACTATTTCATAATCCTAATCGATACCACAGATGATGCACAAACAGGTACATTCGAAGATATACTGACAGATATTCAAACATACCCTCCAAAATTCCCTGTAGTCTTCGAGCAGTTACCGAATTTGGGGATGCAAGAAGATGATAATGAATTGGGCTGGCGCCAAATGCCGGATGGTACATCCGACCTGGAGACTACGTATACCTACGTAGTTCCGGGACATTGTCAACGTATCGAGTATATCAGCGACAAATATGAGGATTACGCAATGCCTGTGAACGATATACGAGATGCGCTGATCCAGCATTTTCCGTTGATGTAGAGAAGACAATTTTTTAATAAAAGATGAGCGATGATACGAGCAATCGAATCCACAGCATAAATTAGAATAAAGAAATCAGTATCTTGATCGATGAGTTATATAAAACATTAGGCAAATCTGCTCTTTTATTTTTTTTCAGAATGAGTGAATGCTACATATGTACAGGTAAATGCACTCGTCTAAGTCCATGTGCCTGTAAAGGACGGTATGTGCATTTGGCTTGTTTGGTCAAGATGATTAATACATCACGCAAAAACTATTGTCCAGTATGCTTAACTACTTTTAATCACATAAAGACAATTAAAAAAAACAGAATATGTGAAAACTTTAATTTTTTTATATCTTTATCGCTTTCCATTTTATGCTCGAGCTTATTATTAATTTCATTGCTAATGTTTGATGAAGAGTGGAAATCCTATTTATTTTCTATAGTTTTGTTTGCTTTTTTCTGCATTATAGCTACAACCCCTATGTTTTATGTATTGATTTCTGTGTGCTGTAAAGATTGCATTGTGTATGAGACAACGCATGTGACTGTTTGACATTTCAAATATTTAGGACTCTTTATCTATCATCCATGTTTCATCAAATGTATCCATTGTTATCGGTGACCACCCACCATGCATTACGATAATACTTGTTCCATCATTATTTATTAAATTCATAGAATTTGCAACCCTGGCTTCGGGTCTGTCAAATGTGTCATAAGTACTGCACAAATATTCTCCTTTTTCATTTTCATATACTTTAAATAGTTCATTCGATGGAATTAAACCTTTACCTCCATTGTAACCATTTTGAGATAAATATGCTCCACCAAAGACAAGTAAAGATTTATCATCATATTTTACCATAGAAGCACCGGACACTCCTTTTATAGATTTTACCTTTATTTTTTCCCAATTCCAAATATCTGTATCGAGAATATACAAACAATCATTTATCATCATTTCTTTATTTGAACCACCGAATATAAACATTTTATTACCAATTGTTGCACTACAGCACATTGATAAACCATTTGGTTTTTCCCCAGTTGTTTCTTGTACATGTATTTTATCGTTTTTTAAAACCAATGTATTTCTGAAACTATGAATTACAATTTTATCATTTACAGTTTCAGCACAATGACGCGATACAGTTTCGTCCATACAAGCTAATTCTTCCCATGAGTTATTATAAATATTGTATTTCCATACATCTGATTTAAATGATCCGCCAGAACCTTTTGTTTCTGGATCCCAGCCACCAAATAGGTAAAAATTACCATCTAAAATAGAAGACGCAGAATACATGCGTGGAGATGGATTTACACCATCAAAAGGTATTTTATTCCAAACAAATTTATCGTAAAGCCAAAAATCATTCGTTACTTCTGAACCTGCTGAACCAGTCAGACCACCATGTAAATAAATTTTACCATCAATACTAGATGTGGTATGGCCTGATATTTTAGGTCCTAGTGTCGAAATAAACCAAGATTCTACGAATAAAAATACGATATTAATCATTTACTATAGTTTTATTTATATGAATAAACTGATTCATTTATATATTGTTTGGAGAAGAATTTTTTGTGTAGATTGAATATTTTAATGAAGACGGTTTTTTCCCTTGGATCAAACATGGTTTCCTTCTCATCAACGTCTGAGTTGTTTTGAGAGAGTGTCCCCGATAATGCTGTCGCCACAATCCACGACACTTCCAACGTCACTACCAACACATGGAACGCCGATTGCTCAAGTCATTGCATTTACAAAAGAACACAAGGATCAAAAACGGTTTATTGGTGCGGAATGCCACCAATCATCATTTGGTAATTTTGTACGATTGACACGTGAAACATATACATATCGAATGACAAAAAAAGATAAAAAAAACTACTGGAAACAGGTTTCAGATTCACTGGAAAATCCTATGCCCTATATTTTTGAAGTATTTGACAATATAAAGATGGCGAAAAAAAATGGTATTGCAGTTTATCGAGAAGATTTTCATTACATAAACTCTTGGTCGCGTTTTGATCCAAATGTAGATATTGTGTATGGTAATCGGGTTTTATTTGTTTAGATAAACTTAAAACACTGTTCTCAAATCAGGTGCACTCCCAACACCTTTCGATTCGGTTGGATGTCTGCTAGTTGGGTCTAAAAAGTTTGGCTGAAAACAGTACGAGCCTTTTTGAGAATTACTTGAACTTTTATTATTTATTTTATTATCTTCACACGGTTGTGCTTTTTTCACCAAAGGGACATATTTTCCGACAAATAAACAACATAGTGCTAATGAACAAACAAATCCTTGTGCCGGGAAGATTGGTTGTGCTGCACTCTCTGAAGCAAAGCGTCTCAATGAATAATCAATTGCAACAAAACCAGATGCCATAATTATAACTAAGATAGTTGATAAACGATAAATATTTCTATAATATGATATGAATAGTAATATAAATGATACAAGTGGTTGTAGTATTATTACAAGGTATTTGAACTGTAACAACTCCAAATGATTGTCGCATTCCAAAAGTTCAAACATTCTCCATAATAAAAGTGTTACAACTGCAATACAAACTATTCCAATAAATATTGGAAAATATATCGGCAACAGATATTTGGATGGTTGATTTGTGATAATAAATGATATAAAAATAGTAAATGTAACGAGTGTTGGTATGGCGTTTAACAAGATAGATGAAGCACTTTCGATTGATCCTGTTGTGGTAATTGGAAATATGATATCGATACTCGAACAATTCATTTCTTATTAGTATATATATTTTTTTTAATTAAACAAGATTATAAAAGACGAATCAGTTTTCTATTAGAATGATCAGATAGATCAACAAAGAATCAAACACAAACCATGTCGGTAAAGCTGTTCTCTGATTTCAAGAACGATGATGTCTTCTTCCACGCGCCAACTTTCAATATTAAGGGGCAAAAGAATGTAGATCTATCATATGACAAAGATTCAGTTTCTTATAACAAAAGAATTCTTTTACAATTATGCAGGGATAAAAATCCAATCATTTCAAAGTGGCGTCTAAGTGAACCCAGAGAAGGAGATGATGGTAAGAGGCGTAATTGGGAACTTCTTGTACATGATGAAAGTCTTTTAAAGGTACTAAAAGATTTTGATAATTATATTCTAGATTATGCAGTAACACATTCTCGTGAGTGGTTCAAAAAGGAGCTAAACAAAGATCAGGTAGAAGCACGTTTCAAGCCAATTGTAAAAGATCCAAAAGAAGGAGAAAATACGAACAGTATTATCATAAAGGTATCTTGTCCTCCTGGTGATTATCCGACACCAATTATGAAACTAAATGATACAGATTCACTTACAAAGGGTTCTTTTTTCAATCTACAAAAAGGTACAATTGATGATTTAACAAAAGATGCTGAAGTTGTTCCAGTTGTTCGAATTTCAGGTGTATGGTTTATGTCAGATTCATTCGGTGTTTCTCTATCCGCTCATAAAATGATTGTGAAACCAGCAATTAAGAAGGAATTCAAGGATCATTTTATTCTTGAAAATTCATATGATTACGAAAAAGATGCAGAAGAAGAAAATAATAAGAAAACAGATGAACAGGATATTTCTGATATGTAATGTGTTCGGAATTTTATAAAATGTTTTTAGTTATCGTTCATAATTAAATATTTTTACATTTTTATACTGTAAAAAAATGTACAGTAGTTTACTAAAAGACCTTAAAAACTGTACAAAAGTTATAGAAAATTTAGAAGCAATAAAATTGATATTAAAAATTGATGACGAGGACCACTGCTTCATGTTGAATAGAAAAGAATCAAGTATAAAGAATGAGGAATTAAAGAACTTTTTAGAACTCAATTCTTATTCGCTTTCTGATATTGTTATAACAACGGATGCATATATAAAGGAATTATTAAATAATATTCCAGAAAATTTGGAAAGAAATGTTTGTGAAATTATAGAATATGATGATTTATGGAATGATTATTTATTAAGAAAGAAAGAATTGGATATCGATGATTTTTTACAGAGTATAGAGAAAGTTACAAAAACATGCAAGTTATGGCTTACTTATTTACAAGATGAAGAAGATAGAGGAACGGAAAGTTCATATTCCGATTATAGTGGTGATAGTACAGAATCATCGTCTTCAGATTCGGAGGAAGATGATGAAGAAAGATCTTGAACAATATTTATCAATAAAACTTTTTCAACTATTTTATGATTTTTTTTTTATAATATATAAAAATGCTACGTGCCGCATTTGGTGCAGCGATTATATTCATAATTATTATGATTTCTCTTTGGGTGTTGTTAGCAATGTGGATTGCTAGACGTACAAATACTCCTTTATGGTTTGTGATCGTATCCGTCTTTGTCCCGTATGCTAATTATGTGGTTTGTCCCGTATTGTTAATTTGTGCTATTTTAAATTATAATGTGGGTCAACATATTAATCTTTCGAATTCTGGATACTTTTCAAATTCAAATATGCAGCAATTTCAACAAATACCAACAATGTTTCCGACAAATACAATGCCAGGATTTCAACAACCACCAATGCCTCCAAAGTCAATGCCACCAAAGTCAATGCCTCCAAAGTCAATGCCTCCAAAGTCAATGCCTCCAAAGTCAATGCCTCCAAAGTCAATGCCTCCAATGCCACCAAAGTCAATGCCACCAAAGTCAATGCCACCAAAGTCAATGCCAGGTTTTCAACCACCGATGCCAGGTTTTCAACCACCTATGGCAGTTGCTGTAAGTGCCTAAAAAAAAATTTATGTAAATCAGTTTCATTCAAATGTTACCGTATTTTTATATAAATATGAAGCGAAAGTATAAATTCAAAGAAAATGATGAGACGGATGAGGAGGAAGATGATACAAACATCAAGGTATTTGGAAATACAGTATATTTTTATACAGAAGTTTCAAAAAAAAATATACTGGTGTTAAAAGAAAAGTTGGATGAAGCAGCAAAAAATGCAAACGAATCCCAGTTTAGAAAGAAGATTATTTTTTTACACATTAACAGTGGTGGTGGGTGCGTATATGCAGGATTATCTGGATTAAACTTGATAAAAAACTATCCATGTAAAATAAAAACAATTGCTGATGGTTTTGTTGCGAGTGCAGCAACATTATTGTTTTTGGCAGGATCACGGAGATATATAACAAAGTTTTCTCACGTCCTTATACATCAACTTTCTACATGCTTTTATGGAAAGTTTGATGAGCTTAAAGATGAAGTAAAAAATTCTTCAGGTTTGATGGAATATTTTAAAACAATTTATTCTGAAACAACTAATCTCTCCTCTAAAAAGATTGATGAATATTTGGGGAAAGAATTGTGTTTAACGTCATCAGAATGTTTGAAGTATGGTATTGCACATAAAGTAAAATAAGACATTAAATGAAATATATTGAAGCACATATTGAAGCACATATTGAAACATTAAGATTAATAAAAATGCTTGAATCAATTCGTCACAGAGATAATATTACACTGCTTCAATGTGTTCGTCGTTATAATTTTGTATCACGTACATCATAATTTAAACATAGTATAACATATACCACAAGATATCATCGGGAAGCACATTTAAAAAATTGTTAACATAACGAGAATGTAGTTTATTGGTTAGAATATTGTATTTTTGTAGTAAAATACTTTCAATAATAAAACTTGTTAATGGAATTGTTAAATTGTAGTTTTTATGGATAAATGAGCAATTTTTGTAATATTCTGTATCGAAACAATATGGTAGAATATTTACCAATTCTTTGCAGAATAAAAGAGCTTTAATGTTTTTGGGTTGTGTGGTATTGAAAACTGGTTTACCTAGATGATAGGGTGATTCAAACGGATAATTATTTGGTATTTTCAATATGAATTCTTGAAATAGTATTGTATTATTTTTTTGCTCATAACAAATATTGGGAACATTTATATTTATATTGTGATAATTTTCCAATTCTTTTCTTAGTCTTTTTTGTCCACATTTTATCATTTTTATCTTTAAAAAACAAAATGTGAAATTTGATCTTGTTTAATTTTAAGTCGGAAAGTGATATTTATCTTGTTATTTTGTGGTATTCGCTGCCGACATTTTTTTGTGTTAATTTTAAGTATGAGTGTATTATACCTTAATATTATTTTTTACCACTCGACGAATTTTTTTTTTATTTCAATATAAAAAAAAGAACTAAGCAAAAATGCCACAAGTTCAGATTTCAAAACTAGGAGCCCGCCAGACTATTGAACGAATTGCAGAAATTCGTGCGGGCACAGCTGACATCGAAAGAAGCTATTTGGGTTTCTCATCAGCTACAGGTGATGTTTGGGCATTAATTTCCACCGATTCTGGAATGGTCCAATACAAAGGTGTTGTCGGTCAAAACATGAAACGTACCACTGACAACAAAGACCTGTCTCCTGAAGAAATGATGATTGTACGTTCGAGAAATGGTTTCGAAGACCTTTCATCAAACGTTTTCCCATCTAAATCTTGGGATTCAGCATACCGTTCATCACCAAGAAGACGTCTAGACTTTTCGAATATTGTGGTTTCACCAAGATCACCGAAATCATCACCTAAAAAGTCAAAGAGAGGTCGTCCACGTGGTCCCAACTACAAATCACCCAGCCCTTGCAAGAAATATGGTTCTGACCAAATGGCATGTGTTGCATCCCCTGGTTGCAAAGTAGCTTACAAAAAGGATGGTTCGACATTCTGTCGTGTTGACAAGAACAAGACTTCACCCAAAACACCCAAATCACCCAAGAAGAAATCGTCTGGTAAGAAGGGTCGCCCACGTGGTCCCAACTACAAGTCGCCCAAGAAATCGTCGGGTAAGAAGGGTCGTCCACGTGGTCCCAACTACAAATCACCAAGCCCCTGCAAAAAGGCTGGTTCTGACCAAATGGCGTGCGTTGCATCCCCAGGTTGCAAAGTAGCTTACAAAAAGGATGGTTCGACATTCTGTCGTGTTGACAAGAACAAGACTTCCCCCAAGAAATCCCCCAAGAAATCCCCCAAGAAGAAGTCATCCCCCAAGAAGAAGTCATCCCCCAAGAAGAAGTCATCCCCCAAGAAATCCCCCAAGAAATCGCCCAAGAAATCACCCAAGAAATCACCCAAGAAATCACCCAAGAAATCACCCAAGAAATCACCCAAGAAATCACCCAAGAAATCCCCTCCAAGAAGATCCAAGAGAACATCAAAAAGCCCCAAAAGATATGGTAGATAAATTACTGTCTTTTAAAAAATAAATTACTTTTTTTTTTCAATGTATATTAAAAAGTTTAAATGTGGAATGCCATATATCAGCTAAATAAACTAAAATACCGAGCTGCATCGAGTTCGGATGGAAAAAGAAAAGCAGAAGAAGGACAATTCAAAGAATCGAAAAAAAAGAAGCAGTTGTATCTAGATCATATGATTAAAGATTTTACAGATAAAGAGATAGAATACATAAATGAAGATTTAGATAAAATATCAAAAGTAGAAGACCTAGAACAAATTTTTAATATATTTGATACACTTTATTCCTTGCAGAGAAGAATTGATTCATTAAATTCTTCAAAATACAAGGAAACTCAAAAACGTATAAGTGATTTAAGAATCTTGAATATTAAATCTATGATGAGTTCCGGAATGGAATTACTAAGATCATATAGTTCCAAAGATTGTGTGCAATATTTGATGAAAGTTAAGGATATCATGGATGGAGAATTAAAAAAAGATAATGATGTATATAAGTGTTATGAAGAACGAAAAAACGATTTTGATAAAATTTTAAAAACAGCCAAAGAAATAAATGAAATAGAGAATGAATACACAGAAGAAGAAAGTACGAATGAAGGAAGTTCGAGTAAAATAACGAAAAAGTACGAGACCACCCCTAATTCGGGTCATTACAGACCATTTCCTCTTCGATGGTCGAATCTCAGTAGACGTGGAACGCCACGCCTTGTTACTCCTAAAAATAAATGGAGTCCGATTGATCCAAATTATTCTCCGAATCTATTTGTGAAAACACCAAAAGACGCGTTTGATTTAAAGTATTTTAGTGTTGTGCTTTATGAATTGGACAAGAATGAACAAATGTCTAGAATAGATCATTGGAACGAAATAAGACAAAGTGTTCATCAATCAAGAGAAGATTACGATCATAACAAATATCCTCATCAAATTTTGCAAGAAATAACAAGTTTGTTATGGGTTTGGGATGATTTTTCGTCTCATCAAATTCAAACGATAAATTACTTTTGTTACATGTATACTAAACACCATGGTGATGATCCAAATCAATTTCTAAACAATATAACGGAAATTGTAAAAAAATTCGACCCTCCTGAAAATATAGACAAGCAAATTGATCAAGCTGGAAGATTCTGTGTATGGTGTGAAACAGGATCAGTAGATGAGACGAAAGAAAATGAACTAATAAAAATAATATTACAGAACGAAGAAGAACTGTTTACCGCTAAATTCAGAGCATTCTTACCAATGTCTTCTCCATTAAAATGGTTGTTAATAAATGGGAATATTGAATCCCAAAAAATAGAAGAATTTTCGATCATTGCGAATGATGATTATAAAAGAGTTTATAAAATATTCCACAATACAGATTTTGGTGAAATTATACACGATCAAGATGTTTCGTTATTTTTAGAGTTGTATGACTTTTTATACGGTGAAACCCCACTTCAATTATCATCACCATTGGTTGTTTCACTCGCACAGTTAAGAATAATTTTTACGAAACGTAATATAAAGGTTGAAGAAGATCAACAACATGTTCGTACAACGTTGGAAGAATTAAGTGCATATATGCAAACAGAAGATTGGAATGAACAAGATGATAAACAGTTTTATGTGTTTCAAAAACTGTCCAAATGTTTTGTGTGATCTAAGTACATTTAACACAGATGTCACAATAGGTATGTAATTGGACATTGTCAAAAAATAGTGCTAAGAATAAATGTGGAAATTCTTAGCAATACTTGCTTTTGTAGATGTAGATAAATATTCATTTCAAAATTGAGACATACCAAAAAAAGAATTCTACCGTACAAGAATGCAACGAATCATGAAAAGACTAGAATCAGAAAGATCTTCAGCATTATGATAACACTTTTATTTTGATACTTCAGAACGGGAATTATCAGTATCGTAACAGTGTAATATGTGGACAGTATTTTTTTTTGATTACACTCAAAACCACTTTCGTTTTAACACATTTGACACTTACACAATAATCATATTCTAACTTCTCATTATTTTAATCCTCATTATCCTCATTACTCATCCGTCTACGCCCCAAGAAATCCCTCCATCTCACGGGGCTCCTCCTCCTCCTCATCACTCACTACCTTATCTTCGGGATCTTCTGCATCTGGAACCATAGTATTGGCAACTTCCTCAGAAACTTCATCATTTGGTTCGACCCATTCACCGAGAGCATAGCACCACTTCTTTTCCTTCTTTGGCTTTCCACACGGACGCTTGTAAACATATCCACCATGAACATTAATATAGTACTTGCGCTTATTCTCGTCAATGTAAATACCTGGTGTTTCGCGTGGATTGCGCTTGATTGGTGCTAACTTAATCTCGCCAACGTCGACACACTTTGAGATTTCTTCATCAGTAACGTCAAGTTTGTTACGTAGAAGTTCGATTAAGTTCTTCTGTACAAGTGAAAGTACTGCAACTTGCTCACGTAGCGAGCCAGACTTGACACAAGATTCGTTATTAGATTCATCGAGTGCTTCGTTGTTTTGAATGTCCTTTGAAACCTTGCGCTTCTTATTATTGTTGAGAAGAGAATTGTTGTACTCGTCAACCATCTGGGAAGTCATCGTGAGCAAGAGAGTGTGTTTGATAGAACGGTTGGTTTGTGTTTGATCCGGTTGTCAAACTGTTTGATCCTTGCCAAGGGCACTAAACCTAGTTTAGCACGGTCTATTTTATTATTTTTGTATATTTAATTTTTAAAAGTGAAAAGATTTAAATGTAGAATTCGATCCACTATTTTAATACGAGTTTCTTTACCAACACAATCGACACATACTTTGTGATTATTTTCAAATAAAATTTTAAACTTTGTAAGTTTTTTAACAATTCGCATCCATACAAAATTACCAGTTTTCATTCTGTAGTAAATTACGAGGCAACCAAAGCCAACTAATATAATAACAGATCCTGCTATGCAAAAATTATAAACTAATGGGTGATCATTATGTATTCCCAACAACCAAATAAATGAAGTTACAGAAGAAGTAAACAATAAGCAAAAAGTCATTAGGCAGTCACATAGGAGGTAGTATGTGACATATTCATCACAAGTTTTGTAATTATAGTTACAAACATTACATTTTTTTACTAGTGTTTTATTTATATATGTTTCCAAGCATTCCACGTGTGCTTTTAATTTGCATTTACAAAAATTTATCAATTCTTTTTCATTTGTATTGTCCAAACAAATGAAGCAAATATCGTCTTGTTCATTTATAATTATATTTTCTTCATCAATTTCCATTTTGATATATAAAAAAAAATTATCCACTGAAAGTGAATGCAAATTCAATGTGTGATTCGTAAGAACCTCAGGTGGGACTCGAACCCACAACCCCTAGATTAGAAGTCTAGTGCGCTATCCAATTGCGCCACTGAGGCATTTGTATGTGCTAACCTGTATAGATTGGGTAAAAGTAGTTTCACACCCCCTCTTCGAATGTCTGTTCCAAGAATTGAGTAGGGAATCTACTTTGGGTTATGATAGTAAAAAAAACCTTTTATGAAAAACGCACATTTACATAATATTAGCATGGAGCGGAAAATATAGCAAAATATATTAAAGTATTTTAAAAATGATTAGCTTATTTACGATAATTATACTCTCAAAGATAATGATATTCGACAATTCCCCTTTGCCTTCATCTTATGATGAAAAAATAAGATTCATAAATTTTCAAATTCGTAAAACGAAAAAAGAAAATTTAACTCACATAGATTTCATAGATACGATTAACTTTTGGAAAACGGCTCGTGATATTGAAATTTCAAAAGAATTCAATCCTTAATATATAGTTTCCAACTTTTATTTTATCCATTTTCTTTCTTCCATGTGTCTAATTTATCGAATATTGAGTTGATTTATATGACGCGAGCCCTACCAATATACCAGGTTTTAAGGATACGAAACACGTTTTGAACAGTAGATAAAGTACATTTATAATTCGTTATGAAACATATTTGAAGAATAACTCCATCCATTTTTTTGTTTTCCTTGACACTGGGTACCAATAGCTATCGTGTAAGGATCAAGATTACACGTCGCATGCCACCACATATCAGGAACATAAACGACATCTGTTTTATTCACTATACACTTTTTTATACGATGGTCATTGCTTTGATTATCGCATGATGTGTCAATATATTTAAATTTAGGATCTGCAAACTGCCATAACTTCCTACCACTTATCATACCTATCCATGCACTACAATGTTGCATGAAATCAACACCACGAAAACCTCCTCCAAAACTTAAAATACGTGTATGTGTTATACTATCAAATAGTTTAGGAATGTAAAAATCATTTGCTATTTTTGATAAAAAAATGTCTTCGTTGGCTGTTTTTTTATTATCATCCATTACAATAATATGTTCTTTGTGAGAATGTTTGCAGTATTCGGTAAGCTTTGTGTCAATTGTATTATAATTGTAGGAAAATGAAGCTCGTTTAGAATAAATACTATGATGAGAATATCTGTCACAAAACTTTTTTAGCGTATTCCATTCATCAAGTGCTTTCCAATCATTTATAGCATTTTTGAATATAACAGGTTCATTAAAAGTTTTCAGGTCTAGACGTGGATTGTATTGTTCAATACGGACGTTACACGTCATTTATAAACGTAGAATTTTTAAATAAAAATAAAAAAAAATGAACATGTATTGCGAACTATTATTTTATCGAAGATTGAGTTGATTTCTTTTTCTTTCAATACAATGTAACAAGGAGTATTGTGTCAACACTATTGACAAAACCATTAAATAATGTAAGAATGGAAAACTAAATAACATTTTCATATTATTAATTTTCTTAAATATTTGAAGTTGAATAAAGGTTAATGAAATAATAAGATATATTCCAAATAGAGAAACCGCCAATATATTTGCCTTTCGTCTTATGTATAAAATAGAAACCATGGAATATATTGCCAATGTTAGTATCATTTCATTTGCAAATGATGAGAGAAGTGCCATCATCATCATAAATACTGAATCAATATATGCAATATGTTCATAAAACTTTAAAAGTCTAATATTATCAACAATACTTCTGTTCAAAATTTCTTCTTGTTCGTTGGTGTCAGAACGATATTCTTCTACATCAACTCTGCAAATGGGACATTCAGTTTTTTCCTTCATCCATTTTTCGATGCATTCTTTATGAAAAACGTGATTACAATCTAAAACTTTTTCGTCTTTATTTATTTCATTCAAACAGATTACACATTCCATTTTTATTATAAAAACTAATTTTTAGACGATAAATCAAAATGCATCATTTTTTTTTCAATTCCGTTTCGAGTACTTTTTCTAATGTGTCAAAATCTTCTTTTGTTTTTCTTATTCCGGGAATGCATATGTTTGAATTAACATGACAGAATGTTGGGAAGAAATCAACTTGATGACATATGGGTGTGTTTTCATTATTTTTTTCGTTACAAAGAACCGCACCTTGTATTGGTACATCTAAGTTTTTGCAAACTTCTATTTGTTTTTTAGATAAATCACAAACTTGTGTATCTGCAACTAAAATCCAATTCTCCATATTTATGATAACATATAAAATTATTATTATATTATAATAATATGCGAGAAAACGTATTTTTTAGGGCAACTGATTCTTCTTCAAATAGTGATGTTGCATATGAAAAAAATAGTCAAAGTTTTGAACAAAGTGCACAGAATCTTTAAAAATCTTTTTTACAAGAGGATTTTTGATGTTTAAATGTACTTTATCTACTGTTCACAACGTGTTTCATAATTTCTTTTTCCATAACTTTTTCCATAACACCATACTATTTCTTCCCCTTTTTTTATATTTCTTGTACTAACAAGTTTCATATCTTTAAAACCTGGTATATTGGTAGGACTTGCGTCATATAAATCAACATTTTCAGTTTTATCATATCCTGGTTCATTGCAAAAGGATCCTACATATGGAATATTTCTATATGTACCATAGACCAAAGTTTCGTCTAATACACCATCTTTTTGATTTCCTACATCGACAGTATATGCTGAACATTTTGTGTGTGAGTTGACATTTACTTTTCTCACTCTATAGTATGCAACAACTCTTCCCTTTGGAATATCTTCGGTTGCCTGTATACCCAAGCCTCTATTTTTATAAGATCTGACTTTTATCTTCATTCCTTCAAAGTCGTTATAATAAGCATTCAATTCTTTGAGCGAGGGAACACATTTCAAATTTCTTTCTGGCATATGTACCACTTTTTTTTAAGCATATATAATTTTATAAAAATAATGTGAATCAAGATATTGTCAGTGGGAGTATTTGTAAAATTAGTTAAATCATTATAATATATCATGCAAAATTTTAAATGTTGTTAAAATAAAAAACAAAATGATACGCTGTTGTGGAAGAGCATCTGATGTTTCTGAACCAAAAGAAATTTTAGAAGAGAATTCTTGTAAATGTAGGGATGTAAAAAATGAAAAAGGTGAGATTACAGGTAAATCATGTAATAGAAAAATAGAAGAAGATGGTAAAATACGTTTTGAAAAATGTTGTGATGAATCTAACTTTAACGAAGTAAAAAACGAAAAAGGAAAGACAAAATGTATTAAAAAACCACCACCACCTCCGAAATTAGCGGTTGTAGAAGAACCAATTGAACCGCAAAGCAAACGTCCTACAAAGGGAAAAACCGTGAAAAAAGCAAATATTTCTAAAAAATTAAAATAAATGGATGAGTAAATGTCCCGAAAAAAATTTACAAATATTTTTTTTATATAACAAACTTTAATGGATCAGATCACAGAAGAACATTTTCCATATCTGAGATAAAGGAGCGGGCGCATATACGATGGCGTCTGTTTATACTTTAGAAGATTTGTCGTTTCCGATTGAACATTTAACTCAGTCTGAAATACCTTCTGCGGAAAATTGGTATGAAATGTTGGATACATTAGAGAGTTTATGGATCGATGACGATATCGATGATGTTTATGGTGAAGATTATCTTAGTAAGGCCGGCTTCCTCGCAGCTAAATTTTTTAATGTAATTAATACAGAAACACTATTGTCTTCTGAAATCGAAAGCTATTTTGAACCCAGGAAATGGCAATTGACAAATCTTATAAGAATGCGTGTACATATTCCAGAATTATCTATTACTGAAGCAGAAGATAAAGACAAGTTGATGAGGATGTTAAAAAGAATATATTATGGCAAGGATTTATTAAAGTTATTTGTTACTTTTAGAAATACATTCAACGAGGATGTTACTGAATCTGATTGTGACAATTTCTCAAAACTTGCATATTGGCTTGATTTTGACGAGTCGTGTTGTAAAAATTCATTACAAAAAGTAAATCTTCGAATACAAAAAAGTTTTCAAGGAAAAAACTGGAGAAAGTGTGGTCAAACACTTTTAAAACCTATAAATATACGTGTATATCAAGATGATGATGATCAAGTTGGTGAGATTTTAGAAACGAAGGCATATGAACATGCTTGTATTATTAGAGAATATATTGAGGAGATGTGTTCTTCGGATAATGATCCAGAACTTTGGCTTCTTTCTAATGAAAGTGCTGGTACGAAAAAATCAGTTGCAGAGAATTTAGAACTATCCAAGATATCATGTTTACCAGATACTAGAGAAAATCATCATTTAAGATCTTTTGGCGGGGACGCCAGGGGAAGAAATGCTGGTATATATAATCAAAAATATGATGCATTTTTCAGATATGGTGAGGAATCAGAGTGGCCAATACAGGCAAAAGAGATTCAAGAAGTAAGAAGAAAATACGATCCGCAATATGTTTGCATTCCACCCAAGAAGAATGATGTGTGTATTCATCATTTTAATGTTCCATTCTTCCCTAAGAAAATGGGTGTAAGTGGTGGCTTTATTAATGAATCAAATTGTGTAGATGAAAATACTGAATTGGGTGATAAATGGTGGTCTATAAATCCCATGGATATAGAAACACCAGAAATGGACAAGATTTTAGAATCTCAAGATATAACTGATCAAGAATCAAAATTATGGGTGTATGCACTTATGGGTGGTAGAAATCTTTATCATGTAAGAGAACTTGATCGTCTTGAATCAGCCTTTTATTTATGGGGTGAAGGTGGTACTGGGAAATCTACAGCAATTTCATATGTTACCAGTTTCTATCCTTTTCATCGAAGAGGATTAATGAGTAATAATATGCAGACCAATTTCGGTATGGGTGATCTGGTGGAGGCAGATGTTATTGAGTGTCCTGAAGTACAAGAGGTTATGGGGATAGCTGAAGAAGAGTTCAAATCTGCGACATCTGGAGAAGCTATGAGTCTTAATGACAAACACAAGCGTCCAATTCGTGTGAAAAATTGGCTTTCACATATGATTTTAGCAGGTAATCACATTCCAAAAAATTTCAATGATGATGGTGGACAATTTTTGCGTCGTCTTTTTGGAATATGCTTTTTTAACAGAATCAGTGAATTTGATACAAGACTTGATGAAAAAATGGAAGCAAAACGTTCTGTTTACTTAAGGAAATTTAACTTGGCTTACCTTTATCTTATGAAGAAATTGAATGGGCGTGTTCCCAAAAAAGATGCGTCTTTACCACCTGCTTTTTGGAAATTTACGAAAACTGTAAAATCTCAAGTAAATGCACTTATTGCATTTATGCAGGATTCAGATATATTAGAATTCGATGATTCGTATGCTATGACACTTTCAAGTTTTAAAGATCAATTTCTTACATATGCAAAGGAATTCAATATTGATAGAAATAAGCATCCTAAATGGACACAGGTACATTCATATACCAATATTTTACAATCAAACAATTGCAATTATGTAAGTGGTGGGATTAGTCCGGAGAACGGAATAGATGTTCCATCGAATATCATTGTTGGTTGTAGGCTGAATGGTATGTAGTTTTTAATTTATATGATATCAATTTTTACACCAAAACTTTTTTTTTGTATAACAAAAAAATGAGTGGAAATATTACTCAAAGAGAATATGCTGCTTATAGATACATTAATGAGTTGAGTCTTGTAAGATATTATACTGAACTAAAAAATGAAATTAGAAATGTTTTTGATATATTGAATTCAATAAATCCTTACGATTGTACATTGGATGAAATTTTCTGGTTTATAGAAAGAATTGACGCTGCATGTAGAAGTGTACTAAGCAAGGCAAAAAAATATAAAAGTTCTTACAATAATTTATTTGAGTCGAATAGAGATCGTTTTTGTACATATGCAAACCAGATTGTAGATAACGCAAAAAGATTATGTGCATCTCTTGATAATTTTTACGAATTTGTTGAAACTATGTTTTGGAGAAGAAATAGAGAAAGATATCAACACAAAAAAATGGAGTATGACAAACAGTTACAAAATATCATAAAATACATGAATCATTTTTCCGCAAATCTCCTTACAACGTATGATCAAGATTGTGACTGGTTTGAATTATAAGATATTCTCTTGTCCTTTTCGGTTATAAATTTGAATTTAAATATTTTAGTTTAAATAATGGATTTGTTTCCACGTGTAAGTGCTGATTTATTTACTATTTGTTTGTTTTACCCGATGTAATAGAATGTATTATAACGTTACGAATCATCATGTTCAAGCATTGGTGGATTTCTTATATAGAGTTCTGGTAATACTGTTTCATCAATATATATTTCTACAGTCTCATCTAAATATTCAGATATTAGATTGGTAATCTCTTGTATATCATCTGTTGTCATTTGTTCATCACATTCATAGTAAAAGAATTCAACATTTGGAACCTCTTTTTTGAATATTTTGTATATTCTTCGAAAAAGGTTTGTGTCTATTGAAGAAACAATATAACATTTGACAGTTTCTATTTTTAAGATGTCAAATATTCCTAAAAGTTTTGAAACTTTTATATTCTTGCTAGAATGATAATTATAATGCTCGTAGTATCTCATTGAGTTAAAGTTGAATAAATAAGGTCTTTTTTCCAACAGCTTTTTCCGTTCTTCATTTTGCATATCTAGCAAGCAAAAAATTGGGTTTTCTATTTCAGACAACAGTCTGTAAAATTCTTTAGGCTCTTTGAGACTTTGAGACTCTAGTAATTCATAATCATAACTATTATATTGAGAATCGGAAAGATTGTCTCTCATTTATATATTCACTTATAAAAAGAATGCAGTCGCCATCGACTCCAATCACTCCACTCAATGAGGTCATGTCAACTAATTCACCAGCATACAAAAAAAGTTCCACAATTATTGTTGCGACACTAAAACGACAAAAGAGTGGTAGATATAAAATTGAAGCAGTTGATGGTGCTGAAAGAAAACATCAAAAGTTTATGTGGTCTTTTTTTCACGAGTTAACACAGACTTCGCATGACAAGCGTGGTTTAGAACGAGAAAAGATAAAGGATATTCTACGCAATATTTTTCCAGACGGAAAATATAGGGTGTATTATAATAGTATAATAAGTGCAAAGATAAAGCCCAGAAAATTATTTACATAAACCCAATTCTCTTTTTTGTAAATAATGGAATGAAGGAGCATTGCATGTGCTTGTAAAACATTTTTTGCATAAATAATTCTTTTTTCGATTTATTATTTTTATATACCATATATTCATTAATGCATCCAAATGTTTATGTGATTCTGATATCTTTCTAATGTTTTTTTGCTTGAGTCGCATGATTCTTTTTGAGGTTAGATCATCACAGATATCACAATGCTTAAATTTTTTTTCAATGATCGATGACATTTGTTTTGTGTCATTATAGTAAAATAAAATGTATGTTTTGAAACTACTTTCTATTGCATTTTTTGTAAAAAATAATAACACATTTTATAATATAAAAAGCAATACATTTAGTAATTTATCGCAGAATAAGAACGATGTAAATGAAGTTCTAACAGTGAATAATAATGGTAATGATTATGGAATATCACAAAAACTGTATGTCAGATATAGGTCACCAAAAACTGTAAACAACAAACTTTATTCATTATCACAAAACGAAGTAGTTTATCTCATTCCAAATAATGAATCTGTTTTAGATCACTATAATAGGTACATATTAAGAACTGATATTCAACAAGTATCACTTTCTTATTATGTCGGTATAAATTACTTATACAATGATCCATTTCTTCCGAATGATTATGTAAAAGATAACATTTATGTTTCGAGTGCATGGTCCTATGCTTCTGGAAATAATACTAAACTAATAATTGTTGACAGTGGTGTAGATTTTACGCATACTGATTTACAAGCAGATCCTGTTGTTTTGGGTGATTCGTGGTCAAATTATTATCCTTATAACAATGATGGATATTTTGGAAATTATAAAGCAGGTCATTCAAATCATGGTACACTTTGTTCTGGAGTTTCTGCAGCAATACGTAATAATAATTACGGGTCTTGTGGTGTTTCACCGTCAACATCCCTTATAAGTATAGATATCGGAAATGCTCATATACAAAGTGACCGGTTACGTTATTCTTTATTAAGTTATATTCAGTACCAAGCAGTATACTCATTCAGTTGGAATGTTAATTTGGATATTATAAGTTATGATGACGCAGATTTATTTCATTTCGAGTACCTTTTTGATGAAGCAATGATAGATGGTAGAAATGGTAAAGGATCTATTTTCGTTTGGGCTTCTGGTAATGATAGAATGGAACAAAAGAATACTGTAGTTGATATGTTTACGTCACATGAAATAAATATATTAGTTGGGGCTACGACATCAACTTATGATTCGGCTATGTTCAGTCGTCCTGGTTCAGCATTAACACTTTCTGCACCAGGTATGTCTGTTTATACAACTAATATAGGAAATACTTTTACTTATACTTCTGGAACATCATTTTCATGCCCAATTGTTGCTTCATGTATATCTTTAATGATGGAAGTGCGTCCGGATCTTTCTTGGAGAGATGTTCAATACATATTGATGAGAACTGCATACGTTCCGAACAATCTGATAAATAAATATAATAATCCTACAGATGAAGCGTGGATTACAAACGGAGTTGGTTTTAAGTTTAATAATTATTACGGTGCTGGTGTTGTAAATGCATCCAAAGCCGTATTGTGGTCCCAAAATTATTGGTATCCACTTTTACCCAGTGCATTTAAGATAAGAAAACAGATTTTTTCTAATTCTGTAAATATTCCAAATTCATTGTATACGGAACATGTTGTTTTAGAAATAACCAATTTTAGATTGGGACCCAAGATTGTTCTTATATCACCATTAGGTACACGAAGCGAACTCTCACCCCAATATCCAGTTGGTTTTATATCGGGCTTCAAAGAGCGATTTAAAATATTAACTAATGTATTTTGGGGAGAAAATTCACAAGGTATTTGGCAACTAGAAATTACAAGGAATAATGACAATGAATTATCAACAAGTGTATTTAATTTGAATATAAACGGAGTTTACAATATGCCAATAGAACTAATAAATTTATTGAATATTACAAACATAAATAAGAATTTTCCTATGCCACCATTACCACCACCACTCAATAGAGATTTATGTACAAATACATGTTGGTGGAATCACGATTCAGAATGTGACGATGGTGGTGAAGGTGCCGAGTATAATTCTTGTTCATATGGTACGGATTGTTATGATTGTAATAGCAGATCAATAGATTTGAAATCACCTC